>Ga0137307_100243_pt1 | contig 82217 bp, 66 predicted proteins | sample NAcewD2O_March_2_FD_97180 | JGI IMG/M metagenome (GOLD analysis project Ga0137307, IMG submission 97180) | Mouse cecal microbial communities from Vienna, Austria - N-Acetylglucosamine amended D2O_March | ecosystem: Host-associated > Mammals > Digestive system > Large intestine > Cecum | place...
CAACAATAAGTATAAGGATTAAAAAATATTGATTTCAATAAAAGGATTAAATTAGTTGAAGAATAGGAAATTGTTAAGATAATTGGAGAATTATATGGAATTTAATGGAGAAATAGTATTTGGGATAGCTGATGCTAATCCTATAAAAGTTGACTTTGGAGGAGACATTTTACCGACAAAAACTATTGATAAAGGAAGTATAGTTGCCTTGGGTAGAAAAGCACCCAAATACAGATGGACATACATACTTAAATACAATAATGAAAAAGAATATTTAGAATGTTTAGAAAAAATGATAAGTCAATTATGTGAGAAAAGTGATTGTGTTAATCAATTGACAAAGATATATGATGAAGTGTATATAAATATTTATATTCGTTCTGATTTCGCAGAGATCGGGTTTTCCCTACCCAATAATATATTAAAAAAAATGTCATTGCTGGAATGTACGGTAAATTTTGCAATATTATCATTTGGCATGGTACCGGATGAAGAGTCATAAAGGAACCGTTGTAACTGATGAGATAGCAATTGATTTTTCAGAAATTGGAATACCATATGAACGAGATTTATCGTTATGTAGTTGGATTACTCAAGAGCAATTTAAGCTTGCTTTTTTCTGCGCCAGAGTACATGGCATCAGCAAGGTATTTTATTTCTTCTGTCTGGTCAACGGCAGTCTGATGTTCCCGGACGCATTGGGAGTGGTTTCCTGACTTCTCCCAGCAGCTGGTTTGGTTTTTTCGTCTATGCAGATCACTGGACGAAAAGGGTCATATGCAAGCTTATGGAAGTTTTATAAAAATTTAGAGTGTAATCAAATTTTTAAATGTTGTATTGAAAATGAAGCCTTAAAAGATGAAGGATTTGCCTATTTTATAGCAAATGTTTATGTTAAAGAATTGAATAAAAATGAAATGGAAAGTTCTTTAAAATATTATAACTATGGCTATAACATGGATTTTTCTAAAGTAAATGAGTTATATTTAATCTGGATGGCTGGTCATGAAATTTGTCTTGATATTATTTGTGGAACGTTTGACGTAACAAAATAAATAGTTATGATGCTTAAAAACAAGAAAGAGAAAAGTTGTAGTATTACCCACATTGATAGAAACGAAGAGGATATGTAAAAGCCGGTGGTATTTTGAAACACTATTATTGAAGGAGAGCCTATGCCATGAAGGAAATAGACACGATTTATGAAATGCAAAAAAAATACGGATATATTAAATCAATAAATCTTTTTAGAGAAATTAGTGGAGAAGAATGCGGAAAATACAATTTAGAACTTTCGCTTGTAAATTTTCCATGTTGGGATATAGAAGAGCATTTGAATATTATTTTTGAAGGAGTTAGTAATTTGACTCTTGGGAATATTGATAATTTGCTCAAAGTATTTATTAAAATTGATTCTATAGCGGAATGGCAACATGAAGATACACGATATGCAGTCAAAGAATGTGAAAATGATTTGTTTGCCTTTAGATGTAAGAACTTAAAAGTAGTATAACAATTGTTAACAGGGGAACAGATCGGAAAAATACATAGAAGCAGTTACATATGGAGGTACTCTATGGCCATAGCGTTGGATATAAATCTTTTGTGTAATAAAATGTTAAATTCAGATATAGTTTCAAAACTATTAAACCAATACAGCGTAAGCATAGAGTCTATGAACAGCATAGATAATTGGATGTGGGAGAATGAGAAGAAAATTGATTCTTTTAAACAATTTGAAACCATATTAGATGCTCGGCATATTGTTGTGATCAAGCTGAAAAGGCCACTTGTTAAAGATATGGGAATTTTTATTGAAAAAATGGAAAATCATTATCTCTATGAAGTGTGGGTTAATACAGAAGGGTATCCAATGTTAGATTGTGATAAGATAACATCGGACAATCATGAATTTTATAAAGATTTATTGCAAGCAATTTTAGAAGCGGATAAAGCAATTGACATTCCGTTTGAAATGATAGGAATAGGATTGGAGACAGATATTCGTTATAATGGAAATATAATGGACACAATTGAAAATTCTAAAAATGTAATATTATGGATTATCAAGAAACATATTGAATTAACTAACGACCTGAAATTATACAAAATAAGGGAAGGAAAAGGAATTTATATATTAGAAAAAAAGTAATGGTCAGGGGGATAATATAATGGCAAAAATGCTTTGTACCTGTGGTACCAGACTGAGTAACCATGAAGTTCCAAATGATATAGAATTGATTGTATATACGGATAGGGAGTGGGATAAAATCTGTGATTGTGATAGTATTCAACCATGGATGATTCCGTTGCCCAAATATGATGTGTGGAGATGTCCGGTATGTAAAAGTATATATGTTTATGACGGTAGTAATGAGACTCCGGTTATGATATATCGTTTAGAGGAATAAAAATTTGAAATATTACAAATATAGGTATAACGCTGGTTTTTCTCAAAATTTTTAAAAGGCAGTTTCAAAAGTTAATGCGATTGTGGAGGAAATAATTATGGAAAATATTAAAATCTTTGAAAGCGTAATTAACAGCAATGTAATTAATGAAATTGAGGATGCAAACTGGTGCACTGATTTGGCTCAATATGCAACATGTAAATGCAAAATTGATGGGTTGATAGCTGCAGCGTATTTATTCTGTCCCCAGTTAATACAAGTAAAGGATTATATATTTATTGAACAATTCTGGAATTGCAATAAAGAAGCCTCTTTTGAAAATATCAGCGAATTGGAGGAACAGTATCATAATGATAAAAAAGCTATAGAGATGAGTGTTAATACATGGAGTATAGGAGATTTTTTTGTGGGCGAATCGAAATTTATGGATAATGATAACATATTGATTCAGTTTGCAAATGCAATAGTATATTTCTGGAAAAGCAGAGTTAAAGATTTGTTTCCCGATAGAAAAATTGTGGTTAAACTTGATAATGATTTAATGGGAGAACTTGGATTGTGTGTAACCATGTATGAAGAGATAGCAGAGTAGAAGGCAATGTCCAGTTTGATGTGTTTTATTTTGCAACTGTTTAGGAAGAGAATATTTTCAAGGAAGAAAGATATGGTAGTAGAATGTAATAAGCTTGTGACAACACCTTACAAAAGTGTTCTTGATAATGACAATGCAATGTATTGCGAAATTAGATATACCAGAGATAAAAGTAGCTTTGCCGGTTTTGCCTTCGAAATAACAGACGAATGCGGAATTACTTGTTCTGATATTAAGGAAAAAGAATTTAAAGAAGTAAGCAAGTTTGAAAAATTGTATATTGGTATGGATGAGGAGTATTACGAGTCTCTTGTTCAAATATATGATGCTAAGAAGTTGAATATAGGGATTCATGTATTATTTTTAGTGTATTCCGATGTGCGTTCCAGTCAAATGGTTTTCAAAATTCTTATGAAATGGTTAAGTAAAAATTTATATATTGAGGCGATATAAAATGAAAATAATGCAGTCGTTCCTGATTTTTTTCTATATTTTAGACCAGGGCTATAGTGAATGCCAAGAGGATGATTTAGGAGGATTTTTAGGAGCAATTTCTCCTGAACTATGGGCAGATGGACAACCTATGGATAAATCAATATTTAATGATTGGATAAAAATCAGCAATCCTGAGACGGTTGACGCTGGTAATATTATAAAAAGAGCATATGTTTTTTTAGTACATTATGAGAGTGCATTTGGTTTTAACTTCTCGCAAGCCAGGCAATGGCTTTTGCTATCAGCAAACAAAGATATAATAGAGAAGGCTTATGATAAAGGGCAGATAATGTACCAAAAGTTTTACTATGGTAATTAGCATGTGGCAACATAATTAAGAAAATCAATAAAATTACGGAGGTAGACAAAATGAACAGAGAAGAAGCATGGAAATTATTGACAGAATATAATAAAGATGAATTTCATCTGGAGCATGCCGAAATTGTAGGAAAAACAATGAAATATTTTGCCGGTAAATTAGGGTACAAAGATGAAGAGGAGTTTTGGGAAGTAGTAGGCGTTTTGCATGACTTGGATTTTGAAATGTATCCCGAACAGCACTGCATCAAAGAGCAGGAAATCCTGCGGGAGCGAGGGATAGATGAGAGGATTATTCATGCTGTGACAAGCCACGGATACGGAATTACCGTAGATATCAAGCCGGAACATGAAATGGAAAAGGTTTTATATGCCATAGACGAACTGACCGGACTTATCGGTGCAGCAGTTATTATGAGACCCTCTAAAAGCGTACAGGATCTGGAAGTGAAATCAGTAAAGAAAAAGTTTAAGAGCAAAGGCTTTGCGGCAGGCTGCTCAAGGGAAGTGATTGAAAATGGTGCGGAAATGCTTGGCTGGTCATTGGATGAACTGATAGAGCAGACGATAGATGCTTTAAGGACCTTCAGGCCTTAAAGTAATTTTAAAATCTTAACGAATAAAAAAGAGAGACAGAAAATTATAGTACAATTAAAGTGCAGTCGTAGATAAATAAAGGAGCAGATAATGTGTGAATTAGAAAACAAGCTGATAGAATTAGGAGCCATTGATGCCCCTATTGAACATTTGGAGATTGATGACTGGTTTGAAAATGTAACGCTCATATTCCGTGGGAAAGAGGATACAGATAATGTAATATGTACCTTTAAAAACTGTTATGAGGTGTCATTAAATCATGATGAAAATTATGATAAGGGAAAAAGAAGTGATGGTAAATTGAATTACAATTACTTTATTCAAGACATAAAAATTGAAAAACATAAAGAATTGTTTTGCTGTAAAATTTCTGCGTGGCCTTTAGAGGGCAAAATTTTATGCAAAGAAATTTCTATAGAGGTTGAATCGCAGGAGGTCTGACCATTGAAAGGCGTGATAATAGATAAAGGTAAAAAATATTTTACATATTTAAAAGAACTTTTTGCGTCAATCGGAAATATTCAAAAGGAATATAATTGGCTGATTACTGGACATGAGTGTTATCCCCCAAATTTGGATTATGCCAAAAAGCTATCCGGAGAATATTGTTGGATAACGGGAGATGAGCTGACAAATATGGCTGAAAATGAGGATTTTCAATGGATATGGGGTGTTTTTTCGGCATTCCCTAAGAATATAAGTCAGCAGGAAGTTTTAAAAAGTAAACTACCATATGCAGATGGCAATACCGGGCTATGGCAGAATCCGGTTTCTATACAACATCCCCTTGCAGAAATAGAAATCGTTGCATGGGATAGCTCTATGTCAGTTGTTATCAGCAAAAATGATGATATTATAGAGAAATTAAAAGAAAGTAGACCATGGGCGGAAGATTTAGAAAAATATAATGAATAGACTATAATTGTTAATGCCAGAAAGATGATTCAAGGGAGGGCATTATGGGACAGAAGACAAAAACTTTGATATTGACACTTATTATCATTCTGCTGATAGGATGCGGACAAGCTTGTGGGGAACATTCAAAGGAAGTAAAAAGTAATTTGCCCATGTGGATAAAAGAATTTTGTTGGGAAAATGAATTAATAGAAAATATCAGTGTTCAGGATGGAATGGAAGCCTGTAAAAAATTTGATAAGTACTTGGAGGAGTCGGTTGGTCAATACAGCCTTCGAATAGATCATTATGTACTTCAAAATCTGCTTGACAGCGTAGAGAAAGAAAAAACGAAGAATTATACGATCACATGTATAGACAGGTTATACTATGGGATACAGGCTAATTTGAGTCCTGAAGACTGGAAAACCTTTCAAATTTATTTGCCTGTATTGCGGGGAGAGACCAGTTTTTATTATGCGGCTGCCATGGATTATGAAAACGGGATAGAAAAAACAGCAGAGGATGGCAGCTTCTCTATTAGTTATCCCTATACAGAAGAAATAACAATTAATGATTATTATGAATTTATGGAGCAGATGTGGTATGCATACAATTGGATTAAATGTGTTTCCCTGACAGACTTGGATGGAGACGGGGAAAAGGAACTGATAATCCGTACTGTTTATGATGGGCGTACTTTGGTGCTGCATCGGGAAAACAATAAAATTTACTGGATTGATTTCTGGTACAGGATGTTTGAAAATTTACAGGAAAACGGTATTCATATGGGATATGGGGGACTTGGTCATTTATCCTATCATCAACTGGAATTTCAGGATGATATGTTTGTCTGGAAGGAGTTAGCTGCACGGGAGGGATTAGAATTTTATATTGGAGGACAGGAGGTTTCGCAAACGGAGCTTAACGAGTGGGAACTTGCTCACATAAAACAAAATGCCCGATGGTATGAAATTAATGAAGAAGATCAGGTTTTATCTGCATATGAGCAGTTGGAAATCTTTGCCGAAAACTATGAGGAATGGATGGGAGAAAAAGGAAATACATATAATTATTGTGTTTATGATTTTGATCAGGACGGTCGACTGGAACTGGTGGTCACGGTAAAAAGGATGTATGGCATTGAAAATCACTTCTATCAGGTAGAAGGAGAAGGAATTAAGGAAATAGAGCAGGATTATTATGGCATAAGAGGAAAGGAATTTGATATCTGTAATAGAACTACAACTGCTTTTCACGATAAAAGTACGGGAATCATCTATTATGAAGCTAAAAATTACGGAGGTAGCAGTGGAATAGACAGTTATGGTTATTTTTATATGGAAAACGGAAAAATTTGCCACGTTTTGGTAAGCACTGTAAAGAGTGACGAAAATGGACAGGCGCATTATTTTGATGAAAATAGAACGGATAACAGGGAAATAGATAGAGATACATTTTTGGCACTAAATAATGAAATAGAAAATGGAAAAGTAAAAACATGGATAGATCTGGAATCTGTTGAATGGGGAGAAAGAAGTAGCTTTACAAATTTTGATATAGTTCTCTCAAATTTGATTGCAAGCTATCAGGGAGGAGAGTACTAAGATACGATGTTATTTTCCATTTAATAAGGGAGATGAAATAATGGCGAGAATGACATGTACATGTGGAGCATATTTAAGCAATCACGAGGCACCCAATGATATTCAATTAAGAGTATATACAGACAGGGAATGGGATGAAATCTGTGATTGTGACAGTATTCAACCATGGATGATACCGGCGCCCAAGTATGATGTATGGAGATGCCCTGTTTGTAAAAGAATATATGTTTTTGAAGGGGAAAAAGGGACTCCGGTTATGATATATCGTTTGGAAAAATAAGGAGTTTATTTAAAGAGGAAAAAATTCCATATGGAGGCAAAATGAACAAATTAACAGAAACCCAACACTACATCATCTACAAAGAATATGAAAGCGTTATATTGGAAATTAAGAAAAATCACAGAATGGTTCAAATTGGAGATTTCTATGGAGACGCCCGGATGGCAGCTATTTCAGAGGATGAAAGTTTTTGTGCCATGTGCGGATGCGGTGTAATAATATACTATTTACAGGAACCCTTTAAAGAATATGAATACCACACCCAGACAGAGCAATGGAAAGAATGGGGCAGAAATAAAGAAGGAGCCGAAATTTGGGTAGACAGTATCAGATGCATTAGTCATAATACCATAGAAATCATTACAGAAGACGGAGGCATCAACAAAATTGACGTTTTCCATTAATCTGATACGCCCCTCCCAAGGCCCCCTCTGACTCTTAACACTTCTCAAATCACAAAAAAATATACAAATCACAAAAAAATATCATTTCAATTCTACAAAATCCATCAAAAACCGAAAAATGTTTTATTGTTCGCAGATACCCTCTCATTTAAAATAAAATCATCAAACCGAAATTCATGAATTTCCCGCTATTTTTAGATAGAAAGGGAGGGCATTTATATGCAGACTAATAAAAAATATGTAGAGCCCGGGAAGGAGCTGCCCGTCAGCTATGAAGTAGACGTACTCGTATGCGGCGGCGGACCTTCGGGAATTGCGGCGGCAGTCAGCGCGGCAAAAAACGGGGCGGAGGTAATGCTTATTGAGCGTTTTAACTGTCTGGGAGGACAGGGAACCATAGGTCTTGTTACTTCCTTTATGTCCATGTCGGCTTATACGGGAGGCAGACAGGTTATTAAGGGCGTATGGGAAGAGTTTACCAATCTTTTAGAGGAAATGGGCGGCTGTATCAAGCCTTTGGATATGGCGGAGAAAAACCCGTATTTTGCAGTTAACCGCCACGAGCCGGATACGGCAATCTGCCCCTTTGACCCGGAGCTGTACAAAATTGCAGCGGACAGACTTATGGAAAAATACGGTGTAAAGGTCTTGTTCCATACCTATATTACTTCGGCGATCATGGATGGAAAAGAGGCAAAAGGCGTTATTATTGAAAATAAATCAGGAAGGCAGGCAATTTTTGCAAAAAGGATTGTGGACTGTACCGGCGATGGAGATGTAATTGCCTATACGGGAGCGCCTTTTGAAACCGGTGTGGGAGAAAAAGACGGAGTGGAAGTAAAAAGCCCGGTTTCTACCATGTTCTGCTTTGACGGGGCGGCGCCGGATACGGTTACATGGAAGGTAGATGAGGAATTGGCATACGGTGCCGTTAATCTGTTTCCTTTGATGAAGGATGACGAATTCCGTGCGGAAATGACCCGCGTCACAGGCATTAATCCCTGCTCGGCAGAGGATCTTACAAAAGGAGAAATTGCCTGCAGACGTCAGATTTTGGAGGTTATGGACTGGCTTCACAAAAATTACAAGGGAACCGAAAATATCAGGCTTACCAAAATCGCCAATATGATGGGTATGATGGTGTCCCGCAGGATTGTGGCCGAATACAAAGTGACAACTGATGACATTCTAAATTATAAAATGTTCGATGATGTGATTTCCATGAATGCTTACGGTGTGGATATTCACAATCCCGACGGAGGAGGATGTGAGTTGTACTGGCTGATTCCCGGACATGCATACAGCATTCCCTATAGAGCGCTTCTGCCTATGGGCGTAGAAAATATTATTGCGGCAGGAAGATGTATTGCCCATGAGGGTATTGCGGTTATGAGTACTTGCTACGGAACGGGAGAAGCGGCGGGAGCGGCTGCAGCATTGAGCATTAAGGAAAATGTGGAACTGCGGAAGCTCTCCATAGATAAGCTTCAGGATGCTTTAAGAAAACAAGGGGTTTATCTGGGAGAAGCGGAGCCGGAAAAACCGGAGCCAAGATATATTCATATTAAAACTCTTTAGAACAATGAAAATGACAACACTGATGATAACAGACAAAGAAAATAGCAGATTCGGTACTTCATGGAAATAATAAAATATTTTGCCATGGGTACATAGGAAACTGGCAAGGAGGAACAAAGATTATGATGAAAAAAACTTTAGCGATTCTATTATCAATGTGTATGAGCGCGGCGCTTTTATGCGGCTGTGGAGATAAAGTACAGGAACCTGCGGCTTCCAATGGGGAGGAAGCAAGTGCTAACCAGGAGACTCCGGCAGAACCGGAAGAGGGAGAAATCGAAACGGAGCAGGAAGAAACTTCCAAGGGAGACGGCGAAAGCTATAACTTCACATTCGTCTCCCCTCTGGTAAGTCATGAATATTGGATCGCCGTGGAAAACGGAATCCAGAGCGGCGCAGACGAGCAGGGCGTCAATGTAAATGTTTTAGGAGATACCAAGGTGGATGTGGACGTCATGGTAAAATACATCGATACCGCCATTGCTGCCCAGGCTGACGGAATTGTGACCATGGCATTGTCTCCGGCGGCAATCGGACCTGCTATTGACCGAGCGACGGCTGCAGGTATCCCGGTGGTTTTGGTGGATACGGACGCTCCCGACAGCACAAGGGCTGCTTATGTGGGCACCTCTAACTATGATGCAGGCTTTGAAGCGGGAACCGCTATGATTGAAGCCACAGGCGGAAATGCAAAAATCGGTATTATCAGAGGTACGGTAGGACAGGAAACAGACAACGACCGTATTAAAGGCTTTGAAGACGCCATTGCAAATGAGGCAGGTATGGAAATCCTTACTGTGGAAGCCTGCAACTCCGATATGCTGACAGGAACCCAGAAGGCACAGGATATGCTGAAGGCTTATCCCGAGATGAATGCCATTTTCGGAAGTGAAGGAACGGGTGCGGTTGCGGCAGGAAAGGTTTTGGAGGAACAGGGCTTATCCGGCGCCATAACGGTTATCGGCTTTGACGATACGGCGGAATGCCTTGACTATATCCGCTCCGGCGTCGTATGGGGAACCATTGTGCAGAAGCCTGATTTCATGGGCCGCAAGGCAATCGAAATACTGACCAGAATCAACAATGGAGAAGAAATTGAGGAAACAGTTATTGACTCCGGCGTTACCCTTGTAACAAAAGACAATGTGGAAACGTATAAAGAGGATGCGGAATAATGCGTGAAAACAGAAGAAAGCAGGTGTGACCTTGAAAAAGAAGTTGAATGTGAACAGCCTGATAAAAGTGGGGCCTCTTGCATTGCTGTGCATTGTGACGGGAATCATCAATCCGGTATTCTTTTCCTCATCCAATCTGATCGATCTGGCAAGAAGCATTTCCTTTCTGCTGATTGTAAGCGTGGGCGTTACATATGTGCTTTTAGGAGCAAGCCTTGATATGTCCATCGGCTCCGTAATGGGATTAGGCGGGGCTATCTGCGGATTGTGTCTTGTCAACGACTGGCCCGTCTGGCTGTCCATTATTATGGGACTTTTAGCGGCGGCAGTTGTGGGAATCGTCAATGCGGTTCTGATTGTCAATTGTCAGATTCCGGCCCTTATTGCTACTTTGGGCACCATGTATGTAGCCAGAGGAATTGTTAATGTGCTGACAAAAGGAGAACCTTATTACCCTCTGCCCGACGGCTTTAAAGCCATAGGACAGGGCACCCTTTGGAGTATTCCTTATTCGGTATTCATCGCCCTCTTTATTGTAATAATCGGCCACTTTGTCATTAAGAAAACGCCCTACGGCAGAAGTCTTATGGCTGTAGGCGGAAACAGGGAAGCATCCAGGGTATCGGGCATTAATGTAAAGAAGATTTTATTCAGCTCCCATGTGCTGGTATCTCTTTTAGCGGGCTTTGTAGGAATCATTATGGCGGCAAGATTAAGCTCCGCACAGCCCAACGCGGGAGAAGGCTGGGAAATGACGGCAGTTGCGGCGGTTATTATCGGCGGTACCAGCATGTACGGTGGTTATGGTTCGGTAATAGGAACAATTTTAGGCTGTGCTTTGATGGAGACCATCTCCAATGCCATGGTGCTCTTACATGTATCTGTATATTGGCAGAAAATAACCATCGGCGTCATTATGGTAGCGGCTGTGGGAATGGATACCTTCAGGCTGAAGAAAATTGCCGCCAGATAGGAAGGAGACCGGTAAAATGGCAGAAACAGTGCTCAAAATGAAACATATTACCAAAGCCTTTCCCGGCGTAAAGGCCCTGAACGACGTGTGTTTAGAGGCATATAAAGGCGAAATTCTGTCTATCGTAGGAGAAAACGGAGCCGGAAAAAGTACATTAATGAAAATACTCAGCGGCTCCTACGCCTGCGACAGCTATCAGGGCGAAATAGAGATCAACGGAAAAAAAGTACAGTTCAAAAATACAAGGCAATCGGAAGAAGCCGGAATTGCCATGATCTATCAGGAGCTAAACATGCATTTGGATTTGAATGTGGCGGAAAACCTGTTTCTGGGCAGATGGGGGCAGTTTGGAAAAAACATTCAGTGGAATAAACTTCATAAGGCGGCGGAATCCTATTTGGAAATGGTACAGCTGGATGTTGACGCCACTGAAATCCTGCGAAATTTAAGCGCCAGTAAGCAGCAGCTAATTTCCATAGCCAGGGCTCTTTCCAGTAATCCCCAGATTTTAATTCTGGATGAGCCCACGGCTTCTCTTACGGAAACGGAATCCAAACGGCTTTTTGAAATCATGCTTCAGTTAAAAGAAAAGGGCTATACCTGTGTGCTGATTTCCCATAAGCTGGATGAAGTATTTGCATATTCGGATCGGATCGTTGTTATGAGGGACGGATGCGTTATAAACAGCCATGAAAGAAGCGAGTTTGACCAGGGCCTGATCATTTCGGAAATGGTGGGCAGAAAGATGGATAATCTCTATCCCAAGGAGGAAGTGCCCATAAAGGATGAGATTATGCGTATTGAAAATTTCAGTGTGCCTCATCCCCAGAATGCCCGGAAAAAAATCGTGGAGGACGTGAGCTTTCAGGTGCGCCAGGGAGAGATTTTGGGAATCGGCGGTCTGGTGGGTGCCGGAAGGAGTGAACTGGTAAACGCCATCTTCGGTATTATAGAAAAGCAAAGCGGAAATATTTACATGCAGGGACAGAAAGTATGCATCAGAAATCCCGAAGAAGCAATTAGAAAAGGCATTGCCCTGGTAACCGAGGATCGTAAGGTGGACGGCTTCGTAGGAGGCATGTCCATCGAACAGAACATTACCTTAGCGTCGTTGAAAGCTATTACCGAATATGGTATGATAAAAGCCCTAAAAGAGAAAAAAGCGGCCTTACGGTATTTCGAAGAACTCAAGGTCAAAGCTCCGGATATGGACGTTCATTTAAACACTTTATCGGGAGGCAACCAGCAGAAGGTAGTCCTCAGCAAATGGTTGATGACGAATCCCAAGGTGCTGATTTTAGACGAACCTACCAGAGGAATTGATGTAGGAACCAAGTATGAGATTTATAAAATCATGGTGGATCTTGCAAGACAGGGAATGGCAATCATTATGATTTCTTCCGAGCTTCCGGAGCTGATATCCATGTCGGACCGTATCGTAGTGCTTTCGGGAGGAAAAGTCGCAGGAGAAATCCCGGGCAAAGAAGCCACTCAGGAAAAGGTTATGGAGCTGGCAACCGGAATGGCAATGTAAACGGAATGCGGAGCAGGGTATCATTAAACAGAGCAGTATAAATGTTGTATGGGAAAAATGGAATGAAACCTGGTAAAATTAGACAATCTACCTTGAAGGAAAAATTTTCACTGTGTCTGCTGGTCATTGTGGCGGTGCTTCTTTTGACCAGCGGGCTGCTGTTTGGCATGATGAATTATATGCAGCACAAAATGGAAACCCTCCTGGATATGAATAACCGTGTCTATGATTTGAAAATCAGTGTCAATGAAGTGGCACAAGCGTATAAATATTATCTGGTTTCGGGTAAGGAAGAAGATAAAGAAGCGATTTGTGTGGGGCTTAAGGAGCTGGTGTCGGATAGCGCCGCATTGAAAAGCGATATATTTGAGGATGCTTACATAAGAGAAATTGATGATTTGAACAATATGATAGATACCTTTTCCGGGCAGACAGAGGAGGGCCTGCTGCTGTTTGCGTCCCAGAACCGGGAGGAGAGAACGGCGGGGTATGAAAAAACGGCTTATACCGCATCGCTTATTGACAAATATTATGATTACGTCTACCGCGCCGTGGAGCAGTTTTCCGAAGAAGAAAAAGAAGTGCTGGAGAGAGAAAAATCCTTCATTGCAGGAATCTGCGTCTTTGTAATTCTGGTTATGTTCGGCGGGGTAGCCGTTATGCTTTTCTGGTTTTCAAGAGGCGTGTTAAGTCCTTTGTCCGCCTTGGCTTATAAAGCGGCCAATTACCGGGCGGATGAACCGGGACAAGTGGAATGGGGCAGGGATGAAGTGAAAAATCTGGCAGACACCTTTGATGCCATGCTTCTTCGAATTGAGGAACAGGTAGGCCAGATGGAAATTAACATGAAGCTGGAGCTTCAACTAAAACAACAGCATTTTGAGCATATTAAAATGGAAAAGCTGCTGCAGGAAAGCGAAATGAAGGCGCTGCAGGCGAGGATCAATCCCCATTTTATGTTCAATACCTTAAACAGCATAGCACAGATGGCGTATCTTGAGGAGGCTCCCCAGACGGAGCAGATGATAGAAGCGGTATCGGATTATTTCAGATATAATCTGAAGGACATTCATCATGTGTCCACCATGGCGGAGGAAATCAAAAATGTAAAGGATTATATCTATATTCAAAAAATACGTTTCGGAGACAGAATTGACTTTTCCCTTTGTTATGACGAAAAGGCGGATAAGGGAAAAATACCGGCGCTGACCCTTCAGCCTATTATAGAAAACAGCATTATACATGGTTTAGGATGCTGTCAGGGAGAAGGAAGAGTGGAAATTTCAGTAAGCTGTGAGGGGAAGAGCATCGGGATTTGTATCAGGGATAACGGCAGAGGAATAGAGGAGGAAAAGCTTTCTGCGATTTCCGGTTATATTGAAGGGACGGACGTACAGGGAATCCATTCAGACAGCATCGGACTGAAAAACGTCATTGACAGAATGCGGGCGTTTTTTAAAGACGGGTTTGATGTGACAATTGTGTCGGAAATAAACGGGGGAACAGCCATAACTGTAACAATCCCTTATGAGGAAAACCTATGTATAAAATATTGATAGCAGATGATGAAGAACTGGAATTAAAGTCCATGAGGATTTTTTTAGAGAGGAATTATCCGGAGGCGGTAATATTGCCTGATGCGAAAAACGGCACCCAGGTGGTGGAGAATGCCCTTAAGGAGCAGCCGGATATTTTAATTCTGGATATAGAAATGCCGGGGCTTAATGGCTTGAAGGCTTTGAAGCTTTTAAGAGATCAGGGCTATGGCGGTTATGTGATAGTCAAAACCGCTTACGGCAGGTTTGCCTATGCCCAGGATGCACTGCATCTGCATGTGGACGCTTATTTACTAAAGCCCGTGAAGAAGGCGGAGTTAAAGGAACGGCTGGATGAAATTTTCCGGAAGTTGCAAAAACAGAATATAGGGGATAAAAAGGAAGAAAGCAGCGGCAGGAATTTTGCCAGCGGCTTTATTTTGTCGCTTATTTTTCCAAAGGAACGGTATGAGGAATTATTTGCATCCAAGGGATTTCAAAAATTCCGGGAGGAGCTGCCAAAAAGGCTTTCCCTGATCTGTGATTTTACCCTTTGTCCGGCGGAGGGAAATGTGCTTCCCATGCTGATATATTCAGATGATGTTATGGATGAGTTTATATACGGGCAGCTGTCCGCAGACCTTCCGGGGGTTTTAAACGATATTTCTATGGCCGCTTTCGGCGTGAAGCCGGAGATTAAGGCGGGATGCCTGATTACCGATATTTATGAGCAGCTTCCCAAAACCTATTATTCCGCTTTGGGGGAATCGGAAGAGGGTCAAAAGGGAGAGGGAGATGTGACGGACAGCCAGCATTTGAATAAGGTAATGTCTTATATCGGAAACCATTACGGAGAGGATATTTCCTTGGAAACGGCAGCAGCCCATGTGAAGATCAATGCAAGTTATCTTAGCCACTTGTTTAAGCAGCATTTGGATAAGACCTTTGTGGAATATCTGACTGAGGTCAGGATGAAAAAGGCGGTTGAGCTGATTGAGCAGGGAACGGATAATGTGAATGAGCTGGCAGAGAAGGTGGGGTATCAGTATTCCTCTTATTTTTGCAGGCAGTTTAAGAGGTATACGGGGTATACTGTGGGGGAGTATAAGAGGCTTAGGTAGATGGGAGGCCGCCTCGGTTTAAAAATATAGGGTTACTGCTTGTCAAAAATGTAATGTTTTTGTGGCGGGACTGTGGTAGAATGATTTAAATAGGCGTGTGTTTGTTGATAGGGGGGAGTAAGATGCGCATTACAAGGGAAGAGGTTCGTAACTTTACAAAAAAGGCATGTCTGGATAACGGCTTTTCGGAAGGTTTTTTTGAGGAGTTCTGGAAGGAGTTGTCAGAGAGGGACGATATTTATAAGGAGTATGTTTATTATCTGGTAAAGAAGGAATTTTTGGGAGAAGTAAGGATTGAGGGATATCAGGTGGTGGATGTGCTCATCTGGCAGATGGACGGGTTTAAGTCAAGGATGGACCGGGATAATTACGATATGAAAAATAATGAGGCCAAGATGGTGCTTTCGGCTTTTGATACCTTTTTGAAAATGGCAAAGGAACCGGAGGAATATGTAAAGAGGATGCAGCATGATACGGGAACGGATTATGAGAACAAGTTTTTCGGAAGCCTTAAGTAAAATGAAAACTATGTGACAGAAAATGATGTGATGATGGAAAATATGTTGGATAAGAATACCGGCAAACCGGAGGAGAAAACGGATAAGCCGGATGGGAATATTGATAAAAAAGAGCAGAGGGCATTTATCTACATCGTGAAATGTCAGGATGGTTCCCTGTATACGGGAATCACGAAGAATTTGAAAAAGAGGATGGGAGAGCATTATCATAAGACCGGGAGAGGTGCAAAGTATACCAGAAGCCGTCAGGTTGTGGAGATTATGATGGTGTGGGAGGCGGTTTCCTATTCGTCGGCGGCAAAGCTGGAATACAGGATAAAGCGTCTTGCGCGAAAGGATAAGCTGAAAGTCATAGCATCTCCGGAGGAAGGATTAAAAGAACTGGTTCCCGGGCTTTCAAAGGAGACTTACATACCGAGAAAAGAATGTGCAATGAATGTGGACAAATTTTTGGCATAGGGCGGGGCGGACCGTTGAAAAGCATTGCTAAAAAGGTCGGTATTTGTTAAAATGAATAAAGAAATTAGTGAAGAGGGAATGTCATAATGAAAAAAGATAGAAAGGGAAAACTATTTTTTTCCCTTGCAGGTCTGATGGCAGTTCCCATTCTTTTATTAGGAGTCATTCTGGTTATTGTGGGGAGACAGAGTGTCTCTGAGGGGATGGAACTGGAAATTCAAAAATCACTGGCAGGAATTGCAAGAGAAACCATAGACGTCTACGGCATTGCTTATCCGGGAGAAATACGGATGGAGGATGAACGTTTTTATATGGGGGACGCAGATCTGACAGGGGATTGCGCTCTGGCAGACCGGATTAAAGAAAACACAGGAGCGGACATCAGCATATTCTGGGAGAATAAAAGAGTTATTACCACCATAAGGGATAAAAACGGAGAGCGGATTATAGATACAAATCTGGATGATACGCGGATATTGGATGCGGTTTTTTCGGGAAATGAATGCTATTCCAAAAATGTCCAGATTCGGGGAGTCGGTTATTTTGCCTACTATGTGCCTCTGTACAATGACGGCGAAGTATGCGGCATGGTCTTTGCCGGTAAATCCAATGAAAGCGTGGTAGTAAATGTCAGGACAATTGTTACCAGGATCATATTGGTTTTTGTGATTGCACTGGTTATAATGATTGCCGTTGTTTCCGTATTTGCGGGCAATATTGTGGATTGCGTGAACAAGGTAAGAAATTATATCGGCGGACTTGCGGAAAACGACTTTACAGGCCAGATGCCCCAGGTGGTCCTCAGGCGCAAGGATGAAATCGGCGATATGGGACGCCATGCAGTTGAGGTTGCCGAGACGATCAAAGAGCTGATAGCCACGGACGCACTGACGGGACTTTTCAATCGCAGGGCAGGACGGATCGAGTTGGCTAAATGCATGGAGAAGGTTCATGCCAACAGGGACAGATGCGTTACGGTAGCCATGGGGGATATTGACTTTTTCAAACAAATCAACGACCGGTACGGACATGAATGCGGCGACAAGGTTTTAGCGTCTATAGCGGATATTTTTAAAAAGCATTTGGAGAATAAAGGATTTCCGGTCAGATGGGGCGGCGAAGAGTTTCTTCTGGTATTCAAAGAGGATAAAGAAAGCGCCCTTGCTTCACTGCAAAAAATTATGGAGGAAATTTGCAATAAGACATTCGATTATGAGGATTGCCGCTTCTCTGTGACGATTACTTTCGGTGTTGCCCGGTATGACGGGAGAGACAGCATGGATTCCTTGATTAAAAAAGCAGACGATCTTTTGTACAGGGGGAAAGCAGAAGGTAGAAACCGGATTGTAGTATAGTGTTTCTGATGCAAATATTTTTCTTTAAAAAAGCCCGGTTTCGTGGTAAGATGTGACTAGAGGAGTTTTACTGAGGAATCGTGCAGCAACTAAAAATGTATTGAAGAGAGGGTAACATCATGAAGGTAAAAAAACTAAGGAATACAGATTCTGTATTCACAATGAAAACGAAGCTAATGTTTTATACGATATTTCCCGTGCTGTTGGTAGGAATAGAGTTTTGTCTGGCATCATTTATCATACTTGGCAAAGATGCTATGGAGATTGTAAAGCCCCTTGCAGTGATTACGGTAATTACAGTTGCAATTGTGGCAATTGTTATGAGACTGTTTATATGGAGTCTGGTCAATTCCATCAATCGTATTATTGCTTCCTTGGATGCAGCGGCGGCAGGCGATTTGACTGTGGGAATTGATAAGAGGGATGTAGGCCGCAAGGATGAAATGGGATTTCTGGCAAAGCATGCGGATAAGGTCATTGTTTCCTTAAAGGATGTTATCGGACAAGTAGGCAATACATCCGATGTTATTGTAGACGCTTCCGGTAAGCTGGATAAAATGGCTGAGCATACCAGCAACGCTTCTGATGATGTAGCGCGATCCATGACGGATATGGCAAACGGGGCTACAACTCAGGCGGCGGAAACCCAGTCGGTTACAGATGCGGTTATTAAGATCGGCGAAGAGATCGAAGAGACCTCAAGGGCTGTAGAGCATCTGCTTGACAATGCGGAACAGATGAAGGCGGCCGGTCAGGAAGGCGCCGATTCCGTAGCGGAGTTAAAATCTATTTCCCAGAAGGTTAAGAGCCAGATCGCCGTTATTTATGAACAGACCAATACCACCAATGAATCCGCACAGGAAATACATAAAGCTACAGAGTTAATTGCATCCATTGCCAATGAAACCAACCTTCTTGCATTAAATGCTTCCATCGAGGCGGCAAGAGCCGGAGAAAGCGGCAGGGGCTTTGCAGTTGTTGCGGAGCAGATTAAAAATCTTGCTGAGCAGTCCAACCAGTCTGCAAAGACCATTGAAGGGATTATCAACAACCTGTTGGAGGAATCCCAGCAGGCTGTTAAGACCATGAATACGGTGGATGCCATTATCGGTTTCCAGGCTGACAAGGTAGAAATGACCAAGAGAGTCTTTGATAAGGTAAATGAAGGACTTCTGGTAACGGTAAACGGAATTGAGGCAATTGCAAGCACCACCAAGGTGTTAGATGACGCCAGAGGACAGGTAATGTCTTCTGTAGAAAGCCTTTCCGCAATTGCGGAAGAAAATGCGGCTGCCACGGAAGAAACAGCGGCTTCGGCAGAAGAGCTTGCGGCAACCATCGGCGAAATCAAATCAGCAACCACCAGCCTGAATAAGGTGGCAGACGATTTGACGAGACAGACCAATATGTTTCAGATTTATTCATAAATGATAAACTGCACCAGATATGCGGCAGGCTATTGCCGTACAAAATCTGAATATGATAAATAGACACAGTCGGAATGAAATTTCCGGCTGTGTTTTTTGCCTGATATGCAGTTTCGAATAAGGGTAAAGGGAGGGGACAGAGCCTTATTCCGTTTGTTCTCTTCGCTTTTTGCTGGGAGTGGTTCCGTATATTTCCTTAAACATTTTGGAAAATACCTTATAATTATGGAATCCGTGTCTGTCCAGAATTTCTGAAAGGGTTAAGTCTGTTTTCATCATATCTTCATAAATGTACCTAAGCCGGACGGAATTTACGTATTCTAAAAAGGTCTGCCCCATGTATTTTTTAAAAAACCTGCAAAAGTATGCTTCCTCCAGATGGAGGAGTCCGGCAGCCTCGGAAACGCTTAGATTTTCTGTATAATGTTCCTTTATGTAGTCCATAATCAGGGAAAGACGGTTGAAATTTTTGTCATTTTTCAACTTGGCGTTTTCGCTTATATGAACCATATAATCGGAAACCAGTTCGGAAAGCAGGCTGTACAAAAGGGAGGTCAGCTTTAAACGTCCTATGGTGCCCTTGTCGTCATAGAGAGCCGCCATCTGGTCTAAAAGGGGTTTTAGCTTGTTTTGCCCGGGAAAACTAAAGGGGCCTCTTGTGTCCTGAAAGCGTACAAATTCATAGCCCGGAATATGTTCCTTTAAAAAGTTGTAAGGGAGCTGCAGCAGGAGAATCCGTGAAGAGCCGATACAATGGGTTGAATGAATTTCCCTTGAATTGACAATAATGAAATCCCCTGCAAAGAGCCTGGTAACATGGTCGTTTATGGTAACATCCATAGTACCTGCCAGAATGTATACAATTTCCAGGCTGTTATGCCAGTGCATGGGAATTAAATCATTATCGCTGTCATACACGGTAAAACGCATGGGAAGGGCGGTATCGGTTTTGACCTGTTCATGAATGGGCTGCATAAATGACTCCTTTGGATTGGTTGTATAAATTTTCTGCCTGTGGATTTTTCCTTGTGTGGGGCTTGCATTTAACCTAGCATTATTAATGAAAAAAGTCAATATTGACCTAAAAATGAGTCAAAAAACGATATAGTCCGAATAAAGAAAATCTGTTAGCATATGTGAATAGAAGGAAATAACAAAAACAGCTGCGGCAGGAAAAAATGATGAATCCGCTATGGCAGGAAGCGCCTTAACAGAAATAGCGGTAAAAGAAGAAAGTGACAAAATAATGATCAGGAAGGAGTATCAAAAATGACTGCAGAAAAAATCAGGGAAATTATTTCGCAGATGACACTGGAGGAAAAAGCCTCCCTTTGCTCAGGAGGGGATTTCTGGCATACCAAGGCAGTGGAGAGACTGGACGTGCCTGCTATGATGGTATCGGACGGACCTCACGGATTGAGAAAACAAAAGGATGAAGGCGATCATCTGGGAGTCAACGACAGTATTGTGGCGGTTTGCTATCCGACGGGATGCGCATCTGCCTCTTCCTTTAACAGGGAGCTTCTTACAGAGATGGGCCGGGCAATCGGAGAGGCATGTCAGGCAGAGGGAGTCGGGGTTATTTTGGGACCCGCGGTAAATATTAAACGTTCTCCCTTATGCGGGCGCAATTTCGAATACTATTCGGAAGATCCTTATGTGGCAGGAGAGATGGCGGCAAGCTATATCAAAGGCGTACAAAGTAAGAATGTGGGAACCAGCATTAAGCACTTTATGGCAAACAGCCAGGAAACCCGCAGAATGTCTTCGGATTCCAGAATTGACGAAAGAACCATGAGAGAAATTTATATGCCTGCATTTGAAAAGGCTGTAAAGGAATCAAAACCGTGGACGGTTATGTGCTCCTATAACAGAATTAACGGAACCTATGCGGCTGAAAATAAGAAACTCCTTACGGATGTGTTAAGAGATGAATGGGGCTTTGACGGCTTTGTGGTAAGCGACTGGGGTGCGGTTAACGACCGCGTGGCAGGCGTTAAGGCGGGACTTGATCTGGAAATGCCGCCCTCATGCGGAGTTAATGACAAATTAATTGAAAAAGCTGTAAAGGATGGCAAACTGGATGAAGCGGTTTTGGATCTGACAGTGGAAAGAATTCTTCAGATTGTATACCGTTTTATGGAAAACAGGGATAAGGAAGCGGTATTTGATAAAGAAAAACAGCATGAGTTTTCAAGAAAGGTAGCGGAGGAGTCCCTTGTTTTACTGAAAAATGACGGTATTCTTCCTTTGAAGAAGGAACAAAAAATTGCTTTTATCGGTCAGTATGCGAAAAAACCCAGATACCAGGGCGGCGGAAGCTCCCATATTAACAGCTATAAGGTAACGGGAGCTTTGGAGCTGGTAAAGGATATGCCCAATGTGCTTTTTGCCGAGGGCTATAACGATCAGGAGGATAAAGTGGATGAAAAGATGGTGGAGGAAGCGGTAAAGGCTGCGAAAGAAGCGGAAGTGGCTGTTGTCTTTGCGGGTCTGCCGGATGCTTTTGAATCGGAAGGCTATGACCGCACCCATATGCAGATGCCGAAAAGTCAGAACCATCTGATTGAAGAGATTGTGAAGGTACAGCCCAACGTGGTAGTTGTGCTTCATAATGGTTCTCCTGTAGAGATGCCCTGGATTTCCAAGGTAAAAGGCGTGCTGGAGGCTTATCTTGGCGGGGAAGCTGTCGGAGAAGCAGAATACCGCATTCTGTTTGGCGAGGTTAATCCCAGCGGCAGGCTTTCGGAAACCTTCCCCTTAAAACTGGAAGATAATCCTTCTTATTTATATTACATCGGGGAAGAGGATGTGGTTGAATACAGGGAAGGCGTATTCGTAGGCTACCGCTATTATGATAAAAAGAAAATGGATGTTCTCTTTCCTTTCGGGTACGGACTCAGTTATACTGATTTTGCATATTCCAATCTGAAGCTGGATAAAAAGGCCATGAAGGATACGGAAGTCCTGACGGTTTCCGTGGATGTGACAAATACAGGAACCATGGCCGGAAAAGAGGTTGTACAGCTTTATGTGGCGGATGAAGAAAGCACGGTTATCCGTCCCGTAAAGGAACTGCAGGGCTTTGAGAAGGTGGAGCTTGCGCCTGGAGAGACGAAAACGGTCAGCATGAAGCTGGATGCAAGAGCCTTTGCATATTATAATGTACAGCTTGGGGATTTCCATGTGGAAAGCGGCAGCTTTAAGATCATGATCGGACGTTCCTGTACCGATATAAAGCTTGAGGACACAGTGATGGTGGAATCCACAAAGGTAATTCAAAAGAAATACCATTTGAATACCACCTTCGGGGATATTTCAAAGGATGAAAGGGCGGCTTCTTTCTTGGAACCATTATATGCCGCATGTACTATGCTTGAATCATGTGATACCAATTCTGAGGAGAGCGGGCTGGGAAGCTCTTCCAAAGCAATGCAGGAAGCCATGATGCAGTATATGCCTCTTCGCGCTATGGTAAGTTTCCAGAATGGAACCATTGATTTTGATGAACTGCAAAAAGTCATCGACAAAATAAATCAGTAATTTATAAATTTTGCAGGTTTTTCGGCCCACAGATTTTTAATAATAGGCATATACTGATAGTATATTTTGACAACTGTCAGTATATGCTGTTTTTGGCAGAGAATAAATGCGGGAAAGGCGGAGTTTTTGTGCAAAATTAAAGAAAAATACTGCAAAAAATGTCGAAAATTGTCGACGAATGTTGGTAGATATTATTTGCATATTGTATTAGAATGTATTTAACAGATTTGCAGGGAAATCTGTGACAGGTTGTAATATTCCTTGATAAAGGGGAGAGCACATGAGAAGGAAACAAAAAATTGTTACGTTAGAAACCTATATTATCATGGCGCTGCTTTCATATGTGTTTTTGTATGTGTGGGAAATTGATGTAAGCTGGACTTCCTTGGAAAACCCTGACTGGATTTTCAGATTAAGCGTTGTGCCGGCATTATATCTGGCATTGTCCTATAGTATATGCAGACCGGTTTTTTTACATGCGGTTAGAAGAACCGACAAAACAGTGTGCGAACCCTTTTTTTTCATTATCATTACATGCTTTGGGGTTTATGTGATTTCTCTATTGTATACCCTTTGGGCCACATCCCCTATCGGTCCGGGGCTTATGGAATACGCAGGAATGCCCATGTATGACATATTGAATGCAGTCCTGAATTTGGCGGGCTGCAGACTTCAGGAGGGAATCAGTATCGCCTTCGGGATATTACTGGCCTTTGGAACTACCGGAATACAATACGCTGAATGAGGAAACCGCATTAACCAGCATATTATACCCCGGAATGTCCCTGCCTCTTTTCTAATTATTTTTTATTGTGTGCGAGAGCTGCCTCGGCGAAGCCCTTAAATAAAGGGTGCGGCCTATTGGGGCGGCTCTTGAACTCTGGATGAGCCTGAGTAGCGATAAAGAAAGGATGCTCAGGAAGCTCGCACATCTCCACAATACGTCCGTCGGGAGAAATACCTGATAACTTCATTCCCTTTTCTGTTAAGACGGAACGGAAATCGTTGTTTACTTCGTAACGATGTCTGTGACGTTCATGGATGGTTTCTTGTTTATAGAGCTCAAAGGCTTTTGAAGTCTTGTCCAAAACGCAGGGATAAGAACCCAGTCTCAAAGTGCCGCCGATATCCTCCACACCATTCTGGTCGGGCATCAGAGCAATAACGGGATGAGTAGTGCTGGGATCTAACTCTTCACTGTGGGCGTCATGGAAGCCCGCTACATTTCTGGCATATTCCACAATCGCAAGCTGCATACCGAGACAAAGCCCCAGGAAGGGAATATTGTTTTCCCTGGCATATGTAATTGCCTTGATCTTGCCCTCAATACCGCGATTGCCAAAACCGCCGGGCACTAAAACGCCGTCTGCGTCCCCAAGAAGCTCTTTTATATTGTCATCGGTTACGGTTTCGGAATCAATCCATTTGATATTTACAGTGGTATCAATAAAAATACCGCCATGCTTTAAAGCCTCAACAACGCTTAAATAAGCGTCATGAAGCTGAATATATTTTCCCACAAGGGCAATGGTAACCTCGTGCTTGGGGTTTCGAAGCTTATTTACCATTTCTTTCCAGTCTGATAAATCGGGATTGGGACAATCTAAATGAAGACATTCGCATACAACGTCCGCAATTTTTTCCTTTTCCAAAGCCAGTGGAGCCTCGTATAAATGCTCCACATCCAGATTCTGCAGTACGTGCTTGTTGGGTACGTTGCAGAATAGGGCGATTTTGTCTTTTAACTGCTGGTCTAAGGAATGCTCGCTGCGGCATACGATAATATCCGGCTGGATTCCCATTCCCTGCAGTTCCTTTACGGACGCCTGGGTAGGTTTCGTCTTCATCTCCTGGGACGCACTCAGATAGGGAATTAAGGTTACATGAATCAAAACGGCATTATCATGCCCTACCTCGTGCTGGAACTGACGGATGGACTCTAAGAAAGGCTGGCTTTCGATATCGCCCACGGTTCCGCCTACTTCGATAATGGCAATACGCATGTCGTCGTCGCAAAAATTGCGGTAAAAACGGCTTTTTATTTCATTAGTGATATGAGGGATTACCTGTACGGTGCCTCCGCCGTAATCCCCGCGGCGCTCCTTCTGAAGCACGGACCAGTACACTTTTCCCGTGGTAACGTTGGAATTTTTGTCCAGACTTTCGTCGATGAAACGCTCATAGTGACCTAAATCCAGGTCCGTTTCAACGCCGTCGTCGGTTACAAAAACCTCTCCGTGCTGAATGGGGTTCATAGTGCCGGGGTCAATATTGATATATGGGTCAAATTTCTGCATGGTAACCTTATAGCCACGTGCTTTTAATAATCTTCCCAAAGATGCGGCGGTAATTCCCTTTCCGAGACCGGAAACGACGCCGCCTGTTACGAATACGTATTTTACTGCCATGAAATAGTCCTCCTAATATACTCATGTATTATACAATGAAGATTGTCTAAAATCTAGGATTTGTATCAAAAAAATTGAAAAAAGTTTATAAAAGTTTTAGAAGCGCTTATTAAATTTCACAATGTTTGTATTGATTTATAGAAAACCTAAATTTATAATAGTAACAGACTGTTTGGAGGAACAATATACAATTATGGATAATAACAACCAACCTAATAATAACCAGAATAATAATCAGAACAACCAGAATCAGGGCGGAGGAAACGGGCCCCAGAAGAAACAGAGCCTGTTTATGCTCATGATTGCGGTACTGTTTACGCTGATGTTCATGAGCTTTGTCATGCGCTTTTTATCCGGCGGCAGCAACGAGATTTCCTATAGCGCCTTTTTGAATATGGTAAGGTGCGGACAGGTAGAGAGCGTGCTCATCACGGACGACCAGATTAAGATTGCACCCAAAAAGACTGAAAAAGAGGTAAGCGGAAACGCCCTGTTCGGGGACTACGGACAAAATTCAGGGCAGACGGAAAACTATTATACAGGCAATTTAGAGGACGACAACCTGTATGCTCTTTTAGATGAATACGGCGTGGAATACAGCAAGGAAATTCCCGACAGCTCGGGCATGATTTTAAGCTTTATCTTAACGTGGATTCTGCCGGTAGTGCTGCTCTATGTGGTACTGATGTTTGTATTCCGTAAGATGAGCGGAAGCGGCGGGCCCATGAGTGTGGGCAGGAACAATGCCAAGGTATATGTACAAAAAGAAACGGGCGTTACCTTTAAAGATGTGGCGGGACAGGAGGAAGCAAAGGAATCCTTACAGGAGGTTGTAGACTTTTTACACAATCCCGGCAAATATACCCAGATCGGCGCCAAGCTGCCCAAGGGAGCGCTTTTAGTAGGACCTCCCGGAACGGGTAAAACTCTGCTTGCCAAAGCCGTTGCAGGAGAAGCGCATGTGCCTTTCTTCTCCTTGGCGGGCTCCGATTTTGTAGAGCTGTATGTGGGCGTGGGCGCCTCCCGTGTCAGGGATCTGTTTAAGGAAGCCCAGAAAAACGCTCCTTGTATTATCTTTATTGACGAAATTGACGCTATCGGAAGAAGCCGTGATTCCAAATACGGCGGCGGTAACGAAGAGAGGGAGCAGACCTTAAACCAGCTGCTTTCCGAGATGGATGGTTTTGATTCATCCAAGGGTATTTTGATCTTAGCGGCTACCAACAGGCCGGAGATTTTGGATAAGGCCCTTCTTCGTCCCGGTCGTTTTGACAGACGTATTATTGTAGATAAACCGGATTTGAAGGGGCGTGTTGATATTTTAAAGGTACATTCTAAGGATGTGCTTTTGGATGACAGCGTGGATTTGGACGCCATTGCCCTTGCTACTAGCGGCGCAGTGGGTTCAGACCTTGCCAATATGATCAATGAGGCAGCTATCAACGCCGTAAAAGAAGGCAGGAAAGCTGTCTGCCAGAAGGATCTGTTTGATGCGGTAGAGGTTGTTTTAGTAGGTAAGGAAAAGAAAGACCGCATTATGAGCAAGGAAGAGAGAAAGATTGTATCCTACCATGAGGTGGGGCATGCGCTGATTTCCGCATTGCAGAAAAACTCCGAGCCGGTGCAGAAGATTACCATCGTGCCCCGTACCATGGGAGCCCTGGGATACGTTATGCATGTGCCGGAGGAGGAGAAATATCTCAATACCGAGGCGGAGCTTCATGATATGCTGGTAGGTCTTTTGGGCGGAAGGGCAGCCGAGGAACTGGTTTTTGATACGGTAACCACAGGCGCCTCCAATGATATTGAGAAAGCCACAGGTATTGCCAGAAGCATGGTTACCCAGTACGGTATGAGTAAGCGTTTCGGACTGATGGGACTTGAAACGGTGGAGAGCCGTTACCTGGACGGACGCACGGCAATGAATTGCTCTGATGTGACTGCCGCGGCGGTAGATGAAGAGGTTATGAAGATCCTAAAGAACTGCTACGAAGAGGCGGTAAATCTGCTGAAGGAAAACCGTGAGATCATGGACAAAATCGCAGCGCATCTGATTGACAAGGAAACTATTACCGGCAAAGAGTTTATGGCAATTTACCGTAAGGAAAAAGGACTTCCCGAGGAGCCGGAAAAGGATGACGGCAAAGATAAGGGCGATGCTTCCGGAAAAGACTCTGAAAAGGATTTGGAAAAGAGGACGGATAAAGAGTCCAAAGATGAATCGGCTGCAGAGGAGGCGGGTGCTTCCAACCAGTATATGATCCCCAACAGAGAGCTGATAAAGACCGAAGAGGAACAACCGTCCGAAAGAGAGCAGCAATCCGGGGAAGAATAACAGCCCAAAAAAGGGCAGCGGTCCGAGGAAGAATAACAGTCCGGAAAAAACAACATCCGGAAGCGGGCAATTTATCATAAATTACAAAAAATCGGCACTGAGACTGCTTTCCCCGGCAGTCTTATGTGCCATTCTGCTATCAGGGCTTTTATCAGAGGCTTTGTTTATGAAGGAATCCATGTTTGATATTGAAGAAGAATTGAAAAAACTCCCGCCCAATCCGGGGGTTTATATTATGCATGATAAGCATGACACTATTATTTATGTGGGCAAGGCCATTAATTTAAACCGGCGTGTGCACTCTTATTTTCGTACCAGCACGAAAAAAACGGCAAAGATCCAGAAAATGGTTTCCCAGATAGAGCGTTTTGAATATATTGTGACGGACTCGGAGTTAGAAGCCCTGGTGCTGGAAAATAATCTCATTAAAGAGCACAGGCCCAAGTATAATACCATGTTAAAGGATGACAAAACCTATCCTTATATTAAAGTAACCATGGGAGAGGCTTTTCCCAGGCTTGTTTTTTCCAGAACCATGAAAAAGGACCGCTCAAAATATTTTGGACCCTATACAAGCGCGGGAAAGGTCAAGGATACCATGGAGCTTTTGAATAAGCTTTTCTGTCTGCGGACCTGCCGGAAGTCTCTGCCAAAGGATATAGGAAAGGACAGACCCTGCTTAAATTACCATATGAAGCAGTGCTGCGCTCCCTGTGCGGGCAAAACCAGCCAGGAGGAATACCGGAAGCAGGTGGAAGGAGCGCTGGAGTTTTTAAACGGCAGTTATGGGCCGGTTATAAAGAGCCTTGAGGAAAATATGTCCAGGGCGGCGGAGGCTATGGATTTTGAAGAGGCAATCCGCTTTCGGGAGCTGATAAACAGTGTGAAAGCCGTTGCCCAGAAGCAGAAAATTACGGAAAGCGATCAGGAGGATAAGGATATTATCGCCATGGCGTCCGATGATAAGGATGCCGTAATGCAGGTATTTTTTGTCAGGGGCGGGAAGCTTATCGGCAGGGAGCACTTCTATATGACAAACGTGTCGGAAATCTCCGAGGGAGAAATCTTTGAGAATTTTATTAAGCAGTTTTATGCGGGAACGCCCTATCTGCCCCGTACCATTATGCTGCAGGAGGAAATCGGGGATAAAGAATTAATCGAGCAGTGGCTTTCGGAGCGGAAAGGCACGCGGGTTTACATTGTAGTACCTAAAATAGGAAGCAAGGAAAAGCTGGTTCTTTTGGCGGCCAAAAATGCGGAAATGGTTTTAAGCAAGGATAAGGAACGGATAAAGAGAGAAGAGGGCAGGACGATTGGGGCTGTAAAGGAAATCGCCTCGGCTATCGGGCTTGAAAAGGCGGACCGTATAGAGGCCTTTGATATCAGTAATATCAGTGGTTTCCAAAACGTAGGCTCTATGGTTGTTTATGAAAAAGGAAAGCCCCATAGAAGCGATTACCGGAAGTTCCGCATTAAATCCGTTGACGGCCCTGATGATTACGGCTGCATGAGAGAGGTGCTGACCAGAAGATTTCTTCACGGCCTGGAAGAAAAAAAGCAGTACAGGGAAAAACAGATGGACGAGGCCTTCGGAAGCTTTACCAAATTTCCGGACCTTTTGCTGATGGACGGAGGAAAAGGGCAGGTCAATATTGCAAAGGAAGTATTGGAAAGTCTGCATATGGATATTCCCGTCTGCGGCATGGTCAAGGACGACCACCACCGGACCAGGGGACTCTATTTTGAAAACAGGGAAATCCCCATAGAAAAGGATTCGGAAGGCTTTAAACTGATTACCCGCATACAGGACGAAGCCCACCGGTTTGCCATTGAGTACCACAGGTCTTTAAGGAGAAACGAAAGCGTTCATTCGGTGCTGGATGACATTAAGGGAGTGGGACCGGCCAAGAGAAAGGCTCTTATGCGGCATTTTAAATCCATAGAAGATATCAAGAAAGCACAGGTGGAGGAGCTGATGGAGGCGCCTGAAATTCCCCGTAAGCTGGCGGAGGAAATATACTCCTTTTTTCATTCCGATACTCCGTTGCGGGACTAAAAAAACTGTGCTATGATGAAACAAACAGGGTAAAGCCAGAAATTGGATTACAGCAAAATTTAAGTAAAGAGAGGGAGATATATGGCAAGTGTAAGCCTGAAAAAGGTTATTGAAAGATTTAAGTTGGAAAATCTCACGCCGGAGCTGGATATTGAGGAAGTACGGATCGTACAGCCCGATATAAACAGACCTGCTTTGCAGCTGGCAGGGTATTTTGAGCATTATGAGGCGACCCGCCTTCAGATTGTGGGTTATGTGGAATATACTTACATGGACAGCATGGAAGAAGAGAGGAAGCTGGAAATTTATAACAAACTGCTTTCCTGCCCGATTCCGGTTATTGTATTCTGCCGTGAATTGCAGCCGGACCCGCTGTTCTTAAAGATTGCGCTGGAAAAGAAAATACCGCTTTTAATGACCAAAAAGGCAACCTCTGCGTTTACGGCGGAAATTATCAGGTGGTTAAACGTACAGCTTGCCCCTTGTATTTCCGTTCACGGCGTTCTGGTGGATGTTTACGGCGAAGGCGTTTTGATTACAGGCGAAAGCGGAATCGGTAAATCCGAGGCGGCTTTAGAGCTGATTAAGAGAGGACATCGTCTGGTAACGGACGACGTTGTGGAAATCCGTAAGGTAAGCGACGATACCCTGGTGGGTTCCGCGCCGGAGATTACCAAGCATTTCATAGAGCTTCGCGGTATCGGTATCGTAGATGTTAAGACCTTGTTCGGTGTTTCCAGTGTAAAAGAAACAAGTCAGATTGATCTGGTTATCAAGCTGGAAGACTGGGATAAGGATAAAGAATATGACAGGCTGGGACTGGAAGAGGAATATACGGAGTATCTGGGCAACAAGCTTGTGTGCCACAACATTCCCATAAGGCCCGGACGTAATCTGGCCATTATCTGTGAATCGGCGGCGGTTAACCACCGTCAGAAGAAGATGGGATATAATGCGGCCCAGGAATTATATGCAAGAGTACAAAATAATCTTGCAAAGAAGAGGGAAGATTAAAGGGGGATCAGAAAAATGGCAAAATACAGTTTTGGGGTAGATGTAGGCGGAACCACCATAAAGATGGGATTGTTTGATACAGAAGGAAATGTTCTGGACAAATGGGAGATTAAGACCCGTACCGAAAATAACGGCGTAAATGTGCTGCCGGATATTGCTGCGGCAGTGGAAAAGAAAATTTCCCAAAAAGCCATTGACAAGGCCGACATTGTAGGAGTCGGAATCGGTGTTCCCGGACCTGTGGATGCAAAGGGCATCGTGCATAAATGCGTGAATCTGGGCTGGAGCATACTGAATATAAATGAAGAACTTGGAAAGCTTTTAAATCTTCCCGTTAAAGGCGGAAATGACGCTAATGTGGCGGCTCTCGGAGAAATGTGGAAGGGCGGCGGACAGGGCTTTCAAAGCGTTGTAGTGGTTACCTTGGGAACAGGAGTAGGCGGCGGAATTATTATGGACGGTAAAATGCTGACCGGTGCAAAGGGCGCTGCAGGAGAAATCGGACATATCCATGTGGATGATGAGGAAACAGAGGCGTGCGGCTGCGGCAATACGGGCTGCCTTGAACAATATGCTTCCGCCACGGGAGTTGTCAGATTGGCAAACCGTATCTTGGCCAAAAACACAAAGCCTACCTGTTTAAAGGAAGGGGCGGTCAGCGCCAAAACAGTCTGGGATGCAGTAAAAGCCGGGGATGAAGTGGCAAAGGAAATTGCGGAGCAGTTTGGCGAATATCTGGGAAAAGGACTGGCGGCTGTGGCCGGAGTCGTAAATCCGGAGGCATTTGTTATCGGTGGAGGTGTTTCTAAAGCCGGAGAAGTAATTCTTGATTATATCCGCAAAAATTATATTCCCAATGTGTTCCATGCAAGCCGTGAAGTGGAGTTCACGCTGGCGACGCTTGGAAACGACGCGGGAATTTACGGAGCGGCAAAGCTGGTATTGGACTAGCTTTCCGGTATAATTGATTGAAAGTGACATACCATATATATAAAAAGAATAGCAGGTGGGGGCTTGGATAAAGCATTATTTGAATTTTTGAAAACCCGGGGCTTACAGGAATACGTAATGAAAGATGAGCCCATGAGCAGGCATACTACCTTCCGGGTAGGCGGTACGGCTGATTTCTTCGTGGAGATCGGCTCTCCGGAAGAGCTTTTGGATATTATCAATTATTTAACTGAAACGGACCGTTCCTATTTTATACTTGGAAACGGCAGCAATCTTTTAGTGGGGGATAAAGGCTATGAAGGCGTTATCCTGCATTTGGGAGAACGCTTTAACAGCATTACTGTTGAAGGAAATACAATTACGGCACAAGCGGGAGCATTGCTTTCCACCGTTGCCAAAACGGCGGCAAAGAACGGACTTTCCGGCATGGAGTTTGCTGCGGGAATACCCGGGACGATCGGCGGTGCGGTTGTGATGAATGCCGGAGCCTACGAAGGCGAAATGAAGCAGATCATCACAAAGGTAACGGTTATGACCAGAGAAGGCGAAATTCTGGAGCTGGATAATGAAACCATGGAATTCGGATATCGTACCAGCATTATAAAAAACAGACCGTTTGTAGTACTGTCTGCCGTAATTTCCCTGGAAAAAGGAGATATGGCGTCTATTCAGTCCAAAATGGATGACTTTAATAATAGGCGCAGGAGTAAGCAGCCGTTAGAATATCCCAGTGCGGGAAGCACTTTTAAACGTCCGGAAGGATATTATGCAGGCAAACTGATCATGGATGCAGGACTTAGGGGATATCGCGTCGGAGGCGCGCAGGTTTCCGAGAAGCATTGCGGATTTATTATTAATGTGGGAAATGCAACGGCTGCGGATATTTCGGAGCTGATGGATGAAGTGATTGAAAAAGTAGAAAAGCAGTTTTCTGTTACATTGGAACCTGAGATAATCAGAATCGGAAATTTTTAACCTTTCGGTTCTGTGCAGTGAAAGGAAAAAAAGATGAAGTTTGTAGTGGTAACGGGAATGAGCGGTGCCGGCAAACGAACTGCCATGAAGATGTTAGAGGACGTGGGATTTTACTGTGTGGATAATCTGCCGGCGGCGCTGATCAGCACATTTGTGGAGCTGATTACCCTTCCCAAAAGCGAAATTACCAAGGTGGCGTTGGGGCTTGATGTGCGTTCCGATAAATCTTTTCAGGAAATAAATAAGACGCTGATATCTATGAAGGAAAGCGGACTGGCGTATGAAGTCCTGTTTATGGATGCCTCAGATGAGATTCTTATTAAAAGATATAAGGAAAGCCGGAGAATGCATCCCATAGAGGGCGTCAGCATTGAAGAGAGCATACGCTTTGAGCGGGAAATATTAAAAGAAATCCGCAAGCAGTCGGATTATGTCATTGATACCTCCAGCCTTCTTACCAGGGAACTAAAGGAAGAATTAGACAGGATATTTATTAAGAATGAAGCATATAATTCCCTAATGATACAGATCATGTCCTTTGGATTCAAAAACGGAATACCCTTAGAGGCTGATCTGGTATTTGATGTGAGATTTCTCCCCAATCCTTTTTATATTGATGAATTAAAATCCAAAACGGGTAACGATAAAGAGGTCAGGGAATATGTTATGGGGTTTTCTGAGGCGGATGAATTTCTTTCCAAATTAACGGATATGCTGGGATTTTTGATTCCTAATTATATCAAAGAGGGAAAGTACCGGCTGGTTGTCTGTATCGGCTGCACGGGAGGAAAGCACAGGAGTGTGACTCTTGCCAACGCCCTTTATGAAAAATTGAAGGACAGGGGAAATTACGGGCTTACTCTGATGCACCGCGATGCAGGCAGGAGTAACTGAGAGAAGGTGGAGTTATGTCCTTTTCAAAACAGGTAAAAGAAGAACTGCTTTCCATGACCGGAAGTGCAAGGCACTGCCAGCTGGCAGAGCTGGCTGCGATTTTCCAGTTTTGCGGATTTATATGGGGTACGGAGGATTGTCGTCCTGTCATAGGAATTTCTACGGAAAATAAAACTATTTCAATAAAATGCTTTACATTGCTGAAAAAAACATTTAATATATATGCTAGTGTTTCCGTCAAAAAGCATAGTCTGAAATCCAAGAGCTTTATTTATGTGCTGCGGATTGAGGATTATCGTAAGGCAAATGAAGTGCTTATGGCATTAAAGCTTTTTGATGATGTAAAGGGAAGCTACGGCAGAGCGGACAGTGTTGTCAATTCTGTTTTGTTGAAAAGCTCCTGTTGTAAAAGAGCGTACCTTCGGGGCGTTTATCTGGCGTCAGGCTCTATGAGTAACCCCGAAAAGGGATATCATTTTGAATTTGTCTGCGACAAGGAGGAGCAGGCCGAAAAGCTGCTGGAGGTTTTGAGAGATTTTTCCATAGAGGCGAAGGAGGTACTCCGTAAAAAGTACTATGTTGTTTATCTCAAGGACGGAGAAGCCATTGTAGATTTGCTGAATATTATGGGAGCCCATGTGGCATTGATGGAACTGGAGAATACGCGCATTGTGAAAGAAATGCGTAATTCTATAAACCGCAGAGTAAACTGCGAGGCCGCCAATATTACCAAAACGGTAAATGCGGCCGTAAAACAGGTGGAGGACATTTTGTATATTCAAAAGCATTTGGGATTTGAAAGGCTCCCGGATAATCTAAAACAAATGGCACAGCTTCGTCTGGATTATCCCGATGCAACCTTGAGGGAATTATCCGAACTGTCCAATCCTCCTGTGGGAAAATCAGGTGTTAATCACAGATTACGTAAGTTGAGTGAGCTTGCAGAGAGATTAAAGGTGAATTAGGAGGAGTAAAAATGATTCAGAGATCTATGCAAATTCAGTTGGCAAACGGACTTGAGGCAAGACCGGTCGCAGTTCTTGTCCAAAAAGCAAGTATGTTTGACAGCAAAATCTACATCGAAGCGGAAGGCAAGAAGGTAAATGCAAAAAGTATTATGGGTATGATGAGCCTCGGGCTCAACACAGGGGAACAGGTTACCGTAATTGCCGATGGGGAAGATGAAGCTGCAGCAGTGGAAAATTTAGAAAACTACATCAGCGGAATCGAAAAAGAGTAGGCTGCTCACACAAGCGTATATGAGGGGACACAAGAAATGTGTCCCCTTTTCGTGAAACTTTTTTAGAAGCTGTATTCCCTTATCCGTTCCGGGAATCGATCATTGCTTGCAAAATGGAGGTTTTTTATGGAAAGAAAATTACTTTTTATTTACAATCCCCATGCGGGGAAATCCCGGATTCGCAGTAATCTTTTGGATATCATAGATATTTTTACAAAAGCGGGGTACACTGTTACGGCAAGGCCGACCCAGAAACAGGGGGATGCGACGGAAGCGGTTTTGAGCAGAAGTGGGGATTATGAGCTGGTGGTATGCAGCGGCGGCGATGGAACCCTGGACGAAGTGGTAACGGGCATGATGAAATGTCAGAATAAGATTCCTATAGGCTATGTGCCTGCAGGAACAACCAATGATTTTGCAAAAAGCCTGAAAATATCGGGAAATATGCAGAAAGCGGCGGCGGATATCGTAAACGGCAGGGAATATGCCTGTGATGCGGGTATATTCAACGACGATATCTTTGTTTATATAGCGGCGTTCGGACTTTTTACGGATGTGTCCTATGAAACAAAGCAGCAGGTCAAAAATGTGCTGGGACACCTTGCCTATGTGCTGGAGGGGGCTAAGAGAATCAGTTCCATTCCGGTTTACCATATAAAGGCGGAATATGAAGGAAATGTTTTGGAAGGGGATTATATGTTCGGCATGATAACCAACTCCCGTTCCGTGGGCGGATTTTCCAAAATTACAGGCAAAAACGTGGATTTAAACGACGGTCTTTTTGAAGTGACTTTAATCAAGGCCCCCTATAATATGGTGGAACTGAACCTGATTGTCACATCCATTCTGGGAAACAAAATTCACAGCGATTATATGCAGACCTTTAAAACTTCGGCAATTACCGTAGAAAGCGCTGAAGAGATTCCCTGGACTTTGGATGGAGAATTTGGCGGGAAGCACAAAACGGTATCCATTCGGAATGCTTTTCAGGCCCTGCATCTGATTATTCCGGACAGGGACAAGTCTCCCCTCATATAATTGAGGCGTTGACTTTGCGGAAAGTTTTTTGCGGGGAGGGCTTGTTATAAATTTTGGAACAAATTTACATCTTCTTATTCCATTTTAAAACAAGATAAGGTATAATAACCACAAGTGGTTATTATCAAAACGCATTCGCCAAATGATGTGTTGCATCGCCCGGCTTCTTGCGATATAAGTATAATATACACAATAAAAAGTTTATATTTTTAATAAAATTACAATATGGAGGTAAGTGAAATGTTAGTATCAGCAACAGAAATGCTCAAAAAAGCAAAAGCAGGCCACTACGCTGTAGGCCAGTTCAACATCAACAATCTGGAGTGGACAAAGGCAATCTTATTAACAGCTCAGGAATGCAATTCCCCTGTTATCCTTGGTGTTTCCGAAGGCGCAGGCAAATATATGGGCGGTTATGATGTAGTTATGGGAATGGTTAACGGTTTAATCAAAGACCAGAATATCACAGTACCTGTAGCAGTACATCTTGACCACGGTTCTTATGACCACTGCTATAAATGTATCGAAGCAGGATTCCCTTCCGTTATGTTTGACGGTTCCCATTATGCTATTGATGAGAACATTGCAAAGACAAAAGAACTGGTTGAAGCAGCTCATGCAAAAGGAGTTTCCATTGAAGCAGAGGTTGGCTCCATCGGTGGAGAAGAAGACGGCGTTGTAGGAATGGGCGAATGCGCAGATCCTGATGAGTGTAAGAGAATTGCTGATTTAGGAATTGATTTCCTGGCAGCAGGTATCGGTAATATCCATGGTAAATATCCTGAAAACTGGGCAGGTTTACAGTTTGACGTATTGGATGCTATCCAGCAGAAGACAGGCGACATGCCTTTAGTACTTCACGGCGGCACAGGTATTCCGGACGACATGATCAAAAAAGCAATCTCCTTAGGCGTTGCTAAGATCAACGTTAATACAGAATGTCAGTTAGTATTTGCAGAAGCTACACGCAAATATATCGAAGAAGGCAAGGATCAGCAGGGCAAAGGCTTTGACCCTCGTAAATTACTTGCTCCCGGTTTTGATGCTATCAAAGCTAAAGTTAAAGAAAAAATGGAATTGTTCGGATCTGTTGGTCAGGCTTAATTCTACAAGATTAAAGATCACAAAAGCGATGCGTATTATGCGCATCGCTTTTTTTAGACGATAAAAGGACAAGCCCGGCAGGGGGAAACTGCCGGGCTTGCCCTTTGAGAAATAACAATACACAAAAGGGAGGATGCCGGATATTACTACCCGGCATTTATTATGAAAAAGTTTTTATAACTAAAACACTTATTTTATATATTTAGTATATGGGGGAGAAATGGATAAAAGATGTTATGTAAATTAAAAATCTATAAATGATTTATGAACAAAGTTTGAACGTAAGGGCCCGGAATACAAAAATTGCCTCGAGGATTACAATTTTTGCCATATTTAGCAATTTAGTCCATTTTGAAGGTAATAATAAAATGGGGTTTTATACAAAGCTGTTTACATAATGTGGATATTAAATGAAAGAGAGGGTAAAAAAAATGGAGTTTATGTTGGGGAGCGATACTTATGTGGCGGGAAGCAAAAGCGCAATATTAAAATCTTACACAAAACCTTTGAGAGATGTTCCGGCAATAAGTGCAGGCAGTACAAATCACGGGATATATAATACAGGATGTAATATTTATCAAGGGATTTCTTCCATGCTGGATTCTTATTGTAATGCGGGAGAAAGGGACGCCGACAGAATAAAGATGGTAGCCGACGCTCTGGCGGATTTGGATAACAGTATGAGAAATGATATGACAGCTGACTTTTCAGGCGCGGGGGTATTTTTGAAATGAACGAAAAATATGAAAAAGAGCAGAGGATATATGATGCGTATTATCAAAAAATGGCGGCTATTGAAATTGAAAGGGAAAGCATTGAACGAAGAAAAAGAGAACTGGATGCAGACCGTTATGATTTTGAGGATGTTTACAGACAGATGCATGATATTTTTAAAAGCATTGCAGGCTGCTGCGACGATGAACATTTTATCCGTGAACTTGAGGAATGCTCGGACGAATTTCATGATCTGAGAAACAAGGTTGATCGTGAATTGGATGAAAAAGAAGATGACTTACAGAGGGAAGAGCAAAGTACATATGAGCAGGAAGAAATCATAAGGGAAGAGCTGAGAAAAAAGAAAGAGCTTTTAGATTGCTGATTACTTTAAGGAGGAAAAATATGGGATTGGTTATGAGTCCCGGCCAGGCCGCGGGACAGCTGGATATTATGAATGAGGGGTTAAACAGTTCGGCACAGAGGATAAGGAAGCTGCTGAGCTGTATGGCGGAATTGGAAGAAACAAAGGATATATTAAAGGGAGAATCCTATGACAGCATCAGGGATTATTACCAGACCATGCATATACCGGTTCTTCGGGGATTCCTCATGCTGATAGAAGATACCATACAGGAAAGCTATCAATATAAGGTGTGCATTGGAAATCATCTTTCGGGATTGGGATATGTGGATGAGGATGCTTTAAAAGAAGAACTGGAAAATGTGAGGAATCAGATAGATTGCATCAGGGGGCTTCTTAGCAGAAAAAATCCGCCTTCCAGCGCATGGAGCCTTTTAGAGGTTATGGAGAAAACGGAGCGGCTGATAGAAAAGAAGCTGGAGCAGATCAATGATTTTCTTGGAGCGTCCGCCGGATGCTACGGAGGATTGGAAGCACAAAAAGCGGGACTCCAAAGGGGAATAGAATGCCTTCATGAAGCGATTTTTGATGGAAAGACAATCGACTATCGGACTAATAATATAAATTTGAACCGGATAGCAGAACTGGACAGGAAGTGGATTGAGCGGGAAATAAAAGAAAAAGAACTTTATATTGAAGCTATGAAAGAACACTTTGGCTTTGATGATGAAGCATCGAGAATCCTATATGATTTATATTACAGAATGCAGCAGAGTGGAGTAGAGGATCTTAACCAAAAATACTTTGCCATGTTGGCGTCTTATATTTATTCCGATTCTGTAAATAAGGATATAAAAAATACGGTTTGGCATGAGATAGCGGGGAGTTATAATGAGGATGTGTTAAATGAGATGCTGGAGAGGTATGGGTTGACGGAAGAGGAAAGGGAATATTTGAAGTCTGTAGTAAAAGATAATTACGATCAATCCAGCAAAAATGAGAAAGAGGAAAATGATTATTATTTAAAATGTGATTTAAGCCATATGTCCATTATCTGTGCAACTCTTCTGAAAAATAATAGTAAAATATGGGAGCTTGTAGGTGGAGCTGCCGGGTGGTATTGCAGCGGTATATTTAATCTGGAAGAGAACGCAGGATATATAGGAGACGTATATGGAACGGCGGGTAACGGAGCTAAATTAACACAGGATGATTATAAAGCAGATTTGGATGCGGTTAACCTTTGCAACAGGTTGGCCTGTAATGATAATTGCATTGGAGTAATTGGACGATATTATTCCGGAATATCAAGCGGAGAAATTAACAGGGCGAGTGAATTCATTGTAAATCTGGGAGAGGGGGATTATAAAAGGGGAGTGGAATATTTGGAAAATCAGATGGAAAAAGGGCAAACCCATATATTGAGCAATCCGATTGGAATTTGGGCGGACATAGGGATTGAAGCAACGAAGAATGCAGTAAAGGGTATTCTAAACGGGGATAAAGCTTCCTTACTAAGAGATATTTATACGGAAAGGGCAAAAGTACAAAGAAATTTTTATAAAAGCCTGATAAATAGTAGTAATGAATATATGGAAATTGAGCCGGTTTATCTTGATCTGGCAGAAACGGGGATCTATCCGACATTCTAAAAGCTGCCGGAAGAAATAGTACAGGAATCCAAGGATTTGTTAAAGGAGAACATGATTGAAAAAACAGATTAACAGACTTATAAAAAATAAAACACCATTTGCATCCGTAATAAAAATGTGCATTTTGATGGGGTTTGGCTATCTTTTTATTCAATTATCAAATGAGGCTAAAAACATAGAAGAGACCCAATATATACCCGATATGCAAAATGCTCTTGATTATGCAGAGCATTATATAACATGGAGATATGGAGGGGATTGGAGAAAATTAGGGCATAGGTTTAATCATGATGGATTATATAGCCTTGACTTGGAAACGGATATCAGAAGATTAAAAATAATGCGAGGGGGACAATCGGAATTTCTATTTTATGCATGGTTTAATAGTACGCAGGAAGAAATAAATAATGGACATAGTATTCGGGGAGTATATGAAAAAGAAGCGCTTTTTACGGTGGTTTTTTCTGAAGATGAGGAATATGTCTTATATGAAATTATGTATAAAGATGGGAAATGCGTTCGAAATTTTGAAATGGAACAACGGTTTTCTATATCTACTGATGAGATTAGGGAGAATATTGAACAAATATATACAATATTTGAATCTGAATTGCTAAAAATGCACAAGTATCAAATCGAAAAAGTAAGAAAACGCCGGAAAAATTTGACAAATTTGGGATTTATATTACTTGCACTTTATCTGTTTTTTAAATGGAGAATCATAATGGCAGAGGCAATAGAAGAGGATAAGCCCACAGAACAATGTCTGGGCGAGACTATTGTAAATACAATCAATAAATTTTCCCGCTGGAAGTATGTGTTATGCGGTGCGGTAATCCTGTTCTGGATATATATACTACGACCTGTCATTTCCCAATTTATATTGTTTCAAGTGGAGAGAAACGCAAATGTATACATAGCTTATGGTATGTCAGTCGTTGTTATTGCTATCGCAGGATGCTCCATAATAACAAGAAAAGGAGCAGAAACATCCGAAAATGCGACAGCGAGACAGGCGACCACATGGAAAATACTTCAGATGATGGCGGGTTGCATTCTTGAAATGCTCATCATAAGGCTCGGCATGATGCTTGTATCGGATTTTTATCCCCGCAGTCTGCAGTTTTATATGATTAATGGAACTGCATGGATTGGAGCTGTTTTCCTGATGCTTATTTTCAGGGGGATAAGATATTTGATGCTAAAGAAAAGGCCTAACTGCAATCAAGAAAAAATAGATTAAGTATCTGTCACTTTATTAAGGGAGAACATAATTGAAAAAACTAATTAGAAAAGTTATAAAAAATAAAACACCATTTGCATTTGTAATAAAAATCGTTATATTAATAGGACTTAGCTATTTTGTGCTCCAATTATCTAATAAAGCAAAAAATATAGAGGAGACTAAATACATTCCTGATATGAAAAATTCCCTTGATTATGCAGAGCACTATATAACGTGGAGATACGGAAGGGACTGGGAAAAATTAGGATACATTGCTAAGTCTGATGGTTTATATTACCTTATACCAAGAACGGCTTCTATAACTTGGGAATTATCGAGAGGATATGATATTCTATTACAGAATCGGCTTGACAGTACAAAAGAAACCAAAGATATTAATTATATTATTAATATTCCATACGGCGAGGAGACGCCTATTATGGTAACTTTTTGGAAAAAAGAAGACTATGCATCATATCAAATTCTGTATGAAAACGGGCATTATGTGTCTAACCCTGAAATGGAAAAATATTCAGGCATTGCTACTGATGAAATTATAAATCATGCCGAAGAAATGTGTGCATCGTTTGAATCTGAATTGCGAAAAATGCACGAGTATCAAATCGGAAAAGTAAGAAAACGCCGAAAGAATTTAGCAAATTTGGGTTTTATACTATTTGCAATTTATATGTTTTATAAATGGAGGTTCATAATGGCAGAGGCCACAGACGGGGATAAGCCTACAGAGCAGTATTTGGGCGAGACTATTGTAAATACAATCAATAAATTGGCCCGCTGGAAGTATGTGTTATGCGGAGCAGCCATTCTGTTCTGGATTTATATACTAAGACCTGTTATTTCCAACTTTATCCTGTTTGGAGTAGAGAACCCCGTAAACATATATGTATCCTATGGGATTTCAGCCATTATTGTTGCTATTGCAGGATGTTTTGTGATCGTAAGAAACGGAGCAGAGAAACCAGAAAATACAAGGGGAAAGATAGGTTCGTGGCAAATAGTCCAGATGACCGCAGGCTGCATTCTGGAAATGTTCATCATAAGGCTTGGCATGGTGTTTGTATCGGATTTTTATCCCCGCAGTCTCCGATTCTATATAATCAATGGAATTGCATGGATTGGGGCTGTTTTTCTGGTGTTCATTTTGAAAAAGGTAAATTGTTTGGTAATGAAAGAAAAAAAGAAATTTTTATGAAAGTCTTATGAATAACAGTAACGAATATATGGAAATAGAATTAGTTGATTATAGATTGGCAGAAACAGGAGTTTTCCAAAAGTGTGCTGCTACTGAACAATGATGGGGAAGAAAACGATGAAAAAGAAAAAAATTTTAATAGGAGATAGAAGCCCATACATGATAGTTTTGAAAATGATTCTATTGGCAGTTATAGGATGGGTTATTATTCAACTATCCAATGAGGCAAAATATATAGAAGAGACAAAATATATACCTAATATGCAAAATGCTCTTAGCTATGCAGAACATTATATAACGTGGAGATATAGAGGGGATTGGAGGGAATTAGGGCATAGATTTGAGCGTGAAGGCTTATATAGTGTTGATTTGGAAACAGATATCGGGACATTAGGGATATTGCGAGGAGGATATTCAGAATTCCGATTGTATATGCGGTTTGACAGTACGAGTGAGGAAGTAAATAATAGCCATAGCATTCGGGGAACGTATGGAAAAGAGACACTTTTTATAGTGGTTTTTTCTATAAATGAAGAATATGTTTTATATAAGATTTTGTATAAAGACGGAAAATGTATTCCTAATAGTGAAATGGAACAAAGGTTTGCCATTACTTCTGATGAGATTATGGAGAATATTGAGCAAATGTACACGACGTTCGAAGACGAAATGGAAAAAATGCATAAATATCAGATTAGAAAAGTCAATAATCGTCGATGCAACTTGGTAAATGGGGGATTTATCTTATTTATAATTTATATGATTCTAAAGTGGGAATTTGTAAGGGGAGGAGCAGCTGGTGGAAAAAAAACCACAGAGCAGTATTTGGGCGAGATTATTGTAAATGCAATTAATAAATTGGCCCGCTGGAAGTATGTGTTATGCGGAGCAAGCATTCTGTTCTGGATCTATATACTAAGACCTGTTATTTCCGGCTTTATACTGTTTGGAGTAGAGAGGCCTGCAAATGTATATATATCTTATGGAATGTCAGCTGTTATTATTGCCATTATAGGATGCTTCATAATAGCAAGAAGCGGAGCAGAAAAATTAGAAAGTACAATAGGACAGATGGACACATGGAAAACACTCCAGATGACCGCAGGCTGCATTCTGGAAATGTTCATCATAAGGCTCGGCATGGTGTTTGTATCAGATTTTTACCCTCGCAGTCTCCGATTTTATATCATCAATGGAATTGCGTGGATTGGAGCTGTTTTTCTGATGCTTATTTTCCGGGGGATAAATTATTTGATATTAAAGAAGAAAGAGTTTCGTTATAACTAAGAAAGAGTGAAAAGGCAAAGTATTTTTTCCATAAGGGGAAATAAATTAAATTTTATAATTGACAAAACGAATTCTTTGTTCTATACTTCATTACAGGCAAAGGCGCTGGGAAATATCTCAGCGCTTTTTCTATTTCGGACAAAGGATATGTCCGGCTATTTAAATGTAAAGCTGTGTTGCCACAAAGAAGTGGAAGGTGGAAACATGGACTTTACATTTTTTTATTGAGGAGGAATGATTATGAGTGAAGAAATTTTGAGCGCTGTAAACGGCGAAGTGTTCGGCGTCTGGTTTTTGATCGGCGCGGCACTGGTGTTTTGGATGCAGGCAGGCTTTGCCATGGTAGAAACCGGTTTTACCAGGGCAAAGAATGCGGGCAACATTTTAATGAAAAACCTGATGGACTTTTGTATCGGAACAGTGGTTTTTATCCTGATTGGTTTCGGACTGTTGTTTGGCGAAGATTTAGTAGGACTGATAGGAAAACCGGGATTTGATATCTTTACCAATTATGCGGAGTTTGACTGGTCGAATTTCGTATTCAACCTGGTATTTTGCGCTACGACGGCGACCATCGTATCAGGAGCCATGGCGGAAAGAACCAAATTTTTATCCTACTGTATTTATTCTGGAATTATTTCCGCATTGATTTATCCCATTGAGGCGCACTGGATCTGGGGCGGCGGCTGGCTTGCACAGATGGGCTTCCACGATTTTGCAGGCTCCTGTGCGATTCATATGGTAGGCGGCATTTCCGCTTTGATCGGGGCAAAAATTTTAGGCCCTCGTATCGGAAAGTTCACAAAGGACAAAAACGGTAAAGTATCAAAAGTAAATGCCTTTCCCGGACATAATCTTCCCATGGGCTGCCTTGGCGTATTTATCCTGTGGCTTGGCTGGTACGGCTTTAATGGTGCGGCGTCATTCAGAGTTGAAAAGCTGGGAAGCGTATTTGTTACCACAACGATTGCACCGGCAATTGCTACGGTGGTATGTATGATCTTTACATGGATGAAATACGGGAAACCGGATGTTTCCATGTGCTTAAATGCTTCCTTGGCAGGTCTGGTTGCCATTACCGCTCCCTGTGATGTTACAGATGCGGCGGGCTCACTGGTTATCGGCGCTGTAGCAGGACTCCTGGTTGTCTTTGGCGTATGGCTGTTGGATTACAAGCTTCATATTGACGACCCGGTAGGGGCTGTAGCGGTTCACTGCCTAAACGGTATCTGGGGAACTATTGCGGTAGGGCTTTTTGCAACAACATCCGCACCCGGCAATGATACTCTTACCGGCCTTTTCTATGGAGGAGGATTTTCGCTTCTGGGTAAACAGTTGATCGGTTTTGCCGCTGTAGCCGCATGGACGGCGGTTACCATTACCATTGCCTTTCTGGTCATTAAAGCGGTTGCGGGCTTGAGAGTAAGCGAGGAAGAAGAGATTGTGGGCTTAGATTCCTGCGAACACGGTCTTGCGTCCGCATACTCAGGCTTCAGTATCATGGATATTTCCAACACCATGACAATGGAAGTAAACGAGAATACCAATCTTGGTACAGAAGATTATGAAGAAGCTTCCAAAGTCCAGAAGGAAGCTGCTGTTAAGGTTGTAAACGCACCGGTTATCTCAACAAGCGGTATTTATAAAGTAGTAATTATTTCCAAGCTGTCCAGGTATGAAAAGGTAAAGAAAGCTATGAATAACCTGGGTGTTACAGGTATGACCGTTACACAGGTAATGGGCTGTGGCGTTCAGAAGGGGGCGGGCGAAATGTACCGCGGCGTGGAAATGGATGCAACTCTCTTACCTAAGGTTAAGCTGGAGGTTGTCATCAGCAAGATTCCCGTAGCGGATGTAATTGAGGCTGCGAAAAAAGCTCTTTATACCGGACATATCGGAGACGGTAAAATCTTTGTATACAATGTTGACAAGGTTGTTAAGATCCGTACAGGCGAAGAGGACTTTGACGCCTTACAGGATGTAGAATAAATCAATGCTTTTATCTTAATCCCTTAGTTTATCTATATCAATGCGACCCCGGGTGCTTCCACTGCCCGGGGTCGTCATGGGTAAAAACGATAATATTTCTGCGACAGTTGTCAAATTACATCAGAATCTTGTCCGGTTCCGGATAATCCACGCCAAAGGTTTCCACTGTCATGGTCTTGATCTTTTGCTCTTCCATAGGTCTGTCAGAATAATCGGTGGAAGTTTCCGCTATCTTATTTACCACATCCATGCCTTCTGTAATTTTACCGAAAGCCGCATATTCGCCATCTAAATGAGGACTTGTTTTATGCATGATAAAAAACTGGCTCCCTGCTGAATTGGGATGCATAGCCCTTGCCATGGAAAGAACGCCTTCCGTATGCTTTAAATTATTTTCCACACCGTTATGGGCAAATTCGCCCTTGATGGAATAGCCGGGGCCGCCCATACCGTTTCCGTCGGGACATCCGCCCTGAATCATAAAACCTTTAATGACTCTATGGAAAATCAGGCCGTCATAAAAACCCTTCTGAATCAGATTAATAAAATTGTTAACGGAAATGGGAGCGATTTCGGGATACAATTCCGCCTTCATAACATCTCCGTTTTCCATGGTAATGGTAACAATGGGATTTTGTGCCATTTTTTAAATTCCTCCTGCTTTTACTTATAAATTGTTTGTAAATATACCGAAGCCGATACCCGCACAGCAAACTGAGGGGAATGGGTTCCCGGGGCATTTGCCGGTGTGCGTAGAAGAAATCTGTGTCCGGCTCATTACCCGCATAATAAAGGGGGTATACAGATATATTGTAAAGGAAAAGTAAAAAAACGTAAAGAAAAACAAATAAAATAGAAAGTGCATATGCCCAAACTTGTGTTATACTACTGATATAGGGAACGGGCACGGAAAAGAAAAGGGACGATTTGAGACTTATGTGGAAAGATGAATGGAACGTGAAAATCGCTGAGATATGGTACTATTTTACGGATGCGGTTTCTTTAAAAGAGATAGAAATGTGGACAGAGGAGCTGGAAAAGACCTTTACAGGGCGGGTAGTCGGTGTCAAGGCTCCTTCCTGTATTGTAGCTCCTCAAAAGAGAAGGCCGGAGGTGTTTCTGGTTACAGATTCCGTAGATTTTTATGAAGCCGCTTACAGGGAGGGAATCCCCTTTCTGCTTTATCTGCATGACGGCAATAAAGGGGCGTCATTTAAGAAAGCCCCTTATGCGGTTACGGGCTTAAAGGGCGTGGATTACGATTACATGGATAAAATCTACAGGCGGCTTTTTGGCATACCATGGACGATTCTTACGACAAAACGCTGTGTCATAAGGGAAATTGCCGAGGATGATCTGGATGAGCTTTATGATGTTTACAAAGATCCGTCTATTACCCGCTATACGGAAGGACTTTATCAGGACCGGGAAAAGGAGCGGGAATATATAAAGGATTATATCAGCCAGGTTTATGAATTGTGCGGCTTCGGAATATGGGCGGTAGTGGATAAGGTTACGGGGAAGCTTATAGGCAGGGCGGGGTTTTCCTGGCGGGAGGGCTTCGAAACGCCGGAACTGGGCTATATCATATCGGCGGATTATCAGAGAAAGGGAATAGCCACAGAGGTGTGCGGCGCCATTCTCAACTTTGCAAAGAAAGAACTGCAGTTTTCCCTTATAAGGGTTCTGCTTGAAAGAGAAAACATCGCTTCCTTTAAATTATGCAGGAAACTTGGATTTGAGGAAGCGGGGGACGTTTTAATAGAAGGAAAAGAAATGTGTCAGTATGTTTATACGGGGTAATATAAGGTGGAAACGATTAAAAGAATCTGGAAAAGCATAAACAGGAAAAATATTTTTGCAGTAACGACCTTTTCACTTATTTTATTGATGATATTGATTACATTGGGCGGAATGGTTATATTTAAAGCGCAGTTTGACGAAAGCGTTTCTATTGAAAACCAGGAGGAATATACGGAATACAACAGATATTATGCATTGATTACCGGCGACGACAGGGAGGACTTCTGGCAGGCGGTTTATAACGGAGCCAGAGAGGAAGGAATCAATGAAAACGCTTATGTGGAGTTTTTTGCCGGGGATCTGGGAACCAGATACTCCATGGAGGAGCGGATGGAGATTGCCATTGCGGCAGATGTGGACGGAATCATTGTGGAGGGAGAAGACAATGACTCTTTGCGCAATGAGATTATAAAAGCCGGAGAAAACGGAATACCGGTCGTGGTAATTAATCAGGACGTTCCGGAAAGCAACAGAATCAGTTTTGTGGGCATCGGCAGATATGATCTGGGACAAACTTACGGAAGACAGACCTGTGAACTGGCGGAGAAAATGTTAAGAGAGCGGGATGAAGAAACTAATGGCGGTAGTAGAGGGGAAAAGCTGCAGATTCGGGTGTTGATCAGCCAGGAGGCAGACAGCAACGGGCAAAATCTGCTGATGTCGGGTATCCGTGAAGAGATAGCGGCAAATACAGCCCTGGAAGATAAAATAGAACTGGACACTTATACCATAGATGATTCCGGAGCCTTTACGGCGGAAGAATCTATCCGGGATATTTTTATGGGGCAGGACGAAGTGCCGGATATTCTCGTTTGTCTTACGGAAATCTATACCACCTGTGCCTATCAGGCGGTCATCGATTATAACAGGGTGGGAATTACCAATATTATCGGATATTATGACTCCGAGACTATCCGGGCAGGCGTGGACAAGGAGGTCATTTACTGTACCATTTCCATGGATACGGAGCAGATGGGAAGATATTGCGTATATGCCCTTTCCGAATTTTTGGATGTAGAACATGTCAGTGAATACTTTACGGTTGATACTTATGTAGTCAACAAAGAAAATGTAGACAGGCAGGGGAGGGTGCGCAGCTATGAAGAGTGAAAACAAATTAGTAAATCTTCCCCTTCAGAACAAGTTAATCGCTGTTTACTGTCTGACTGCCCTGTTAATACTCATTGTAAATCTTTTTATGTACAGCAATATTAATTCCGTGCTTCACCGTCTGGACCGGATTTATGTCAGCAACATTAACTTAAACGAGCTATGGGGTTCCTTAGACAGCGTACAGAATGATATGACCAATTATCTGAACACAAAGACCACTGACGCCATGGACAGCTACTACAAATCCTGCCAGGATTATACTGCCCAGATGGAAAGGCTGTCCGATGGGATTACCAGCGATGAATCCCAGAGGATGGAACGGAATATTAAAGCCATGTCGGTGCGTTATCTGGAGCTTACCGACCTTGCCATCGAGGCCAAGCGCGGGCGGAATGTGGAAAAATACAGAACCTATAGCGAAGAAGCAACCACTGTTTATAATTATATCAGTACCTATATCAACAGCCTGAATAATCAACAGTTCAAAAGCAATTCCGCCAATTATAATATGCTTTCCGTATCCATGCGGTATGTGGAGGTGGTAAATACGGTAGTCTTTCTGGCAGTCATATTCGGCAATGTCCTGCTGGTTATTATGGTTATCAGAAATATTACCAAGCCGCTAAAATCTTTAGCTTCGGTGGCAAACCAGATTGCAGGAGGAAATCTGGAGGTAACTCTTCTGGAAGTAAACTCCCGGGATGAGGTAGGCGTGGTCAGCAAAGCCTTTAATCACATGATCATCAGTATCCGCAACTATATTGAGCAGTTAAAGGCCAGCATGGAAAACGAACGTGTGCTAAAGGAAAATGAGGGTATACTGAAAGAAAATGAATTGAAAATGGAAAACCATTTAAAGGACGCCCAGTTAAAATACCTGCAGGCACAGATTAATCCCCATTTCCTGTTTAACACCCTGAATGCGGGTGCGCAGCTGGCTATGATGGAGGGAGCGGACCGCACCTATGAATATGTCCAGAATGTGGCTGATTTTTTTCGTTATAATATCAAGAAAGACCATGACAGCGTTACCCTGAAAGAAGAACTGGAGCTGGTGGACAACTATGTTTATATTTTGAACGTACGTTTTTCGGGGGAAATTCATTATGAGAAGGATATTGATTCCTCCCTGGAAAATCTGGAAGTGCCCAGTATGATTTTACAGCCTATTGTAGAAAACAGTGTGAATTATGGAATCAGGGGAATTTCATGGAAGGGCAGAATTTGGCTTTCGGTATACAGGGAAGGAGACTGTGCCTACATTACCATCAGGGATAACGGAATCGGAATAGACAAGGAAAAAATTGACAAAATCATGCAGGTAAATTTAAAGGAGTCGGATATCAGCAGCGGTTCTAACGGAATCGGGCTTTATAATGTTATAAGCAGACTGAAGCTGTTTTATGACAGAGACGATGTATTTGAGATTAGCAGTCAGGGAAAAAACGGGGGAACCTTGGTAATGATACGCATTCCCCTTTAGGAAGCGAAAAGGAGGTCCGGGATGTACAAAATCATGTTGGCTGATGATGAAGGTATTGTTATCGATTCCCTTTCCTTCATTATCGAAAAAGAATTCGGCATATCCTGCCAGATTGAATCGGCCAAAACCGGGAGAAATGTTATAGAGCTTGCGGAGCGGTTTCGTCCGGATATTGCTTTTATGGACATTCAGATGCCGGGTATCAACGGAATCGAGGCTATGAGGGAAATCAGGGAAAACAACGGAAATACCATTTTCATTGTTATGTCTGCCTATGACAAATTTGATTATGCCAAGGAAGCCATTAACCTGGGAGTGCTTGAATACCTTAACAAGCCTGTGGAAAAAAACAAAATTGTGGAAGTGTTAAAGCGCGCTATGGCTATGATCGATAAAGAACGGGAAAAGCGCAGACAGGATCTAATGCTTCGGGAAAAAATGGAAACGGTTGTTCCTATTATTGAAAACGGACTTATTTACAGTCTGATGTTCCGGGAATATTTTGAAGAGGATGTGGAAAATTTCAAGAATCTTCTGGATATTACCGGGGATTACTGCTATATGGGCGTGCTTGTGTTCGGGGAAAGCCAGGTGGGGAACCACATGACCAATGTAGTGGGCACCTCCGTGCGTATCCAGGAGCATTATAATGAAGTGAGGGAAATTGTCCGGGGATATTTTAAATGCATTATGGGCTCTGTCATGGCAAACAAAATCGCCATACTGGTACCCGTCATGGAAGAGAGAATTGATTATAATGAAAGGATTGCCCTTATCGACAAAGCAAGGGAAATGGTTAGAAAGTTGAAAGGAAGGCTGGATGCCTCGTTCCGGATGGGCTTCGGGCACGTGGGAAGATTAAGGGATTCCATGAAATCCTACAATGAAGCTCTTCATGCCCTGCTTCAGTCAGACGGCAGCGTTGCCCATATAGATGATCTTCCCGTGGGCTGCGACTATGAAGAGAACTATCCGGTAGAGACGGAGCAGGAGATTTTTGAGCATACGGAAAAAGGAAATATAGAAGAGCAGCATTCTGCGGTAAACCGCTATTTTGAATGGATGATAGAAAATTACGGAGACTGCCAAAGCGATATCCAGTTGAAGGTGCTGGAATTTGTCCTTCGGGCGGAAAAAATCAGCTATGAGGGCAGCAGCCGGATTTACCGCTTTAAGTCCAGGGAAGACTATCTGCCTTCTATTATGGAGATAGGAGGGGACACGGAGCGCCTGCGGACATGGTTTACGGAAAAGATGGACGCGGCAGTGCGGAACGTGGCAAACGGAAAGGCCACCCAGTCAGGAGGCGTTGTGGCAAAGGCGAAGGAATACATTCATGCAAATTTCCACAAGGAGATATCTCTGGATGATGTGTCCAGGGCGGTGGATATCAGTCCCTACTATTTCAGCAAAATATTTAAAGAGGAAACAGGGGAAAACTTTATTGAATATGTAACCGCGATCCGTATGGAAAAGGCAAAGGAGCTGCTGTCATCCTCCATGCTTTCCATGAAAGAGATATGCGGGGAGGTGGGATATGCGGACCCCAACTATTTTAGCAGAACCTTTAAGAAAAACGTGGGGCTGACTCCTACGGAGTATAAGGAGGGAAAAATCGGTGAAAAGAAAACGAATCAGTAAACCAAGGCTGTATATACTTTTCCTTCTTATTGTTACGTTACAGACAGGGCTTCTTGCGGGATGCGGCGCCAAACGGGAGGAAGAGGCAAAAATAAAAGAAGATACGGATAAAATCCAGATCGGCATCTGCTTTGACTCTTTTCTGATAGAAAGATGGGAGCGGGACAGGGATGTTTTTGTTTCCACGGCAAGGGATCTGGGAGCAGAGGTTAACGTGCAGAATGCCAACGGTAACCTGGAGGAGCAGATTTCCCAGATTGAATATCTGATTGAAAAAAAGATGGATGTGATAGTCATTGTCAGTATTGACGGGGACGGGCTGGCAGATGTGGTAAAGAAAGCGAAGGATGCGGGAATCATTGTTATAGCCTATGACAGGATGATTCATAACGCAGATGCGGATCTCTATATATCCTTTGATAATGAAAAGGTAGGAACCCTTATGGGAGAAGCTATGGTGGCAAATGGAATGCCCGGTAAAAAAGTTTTAATGCTTGCCGGACCCACGGCGGATAACAATGTGGCCATGGTAAACAGTGGTTTTATAAAGGTCATGGACGCCCATGGCATTCAGGTGGTGGACATTATGCATGCGGATGCCTGGAAACCGGAATATGCTTCCGACTATATTTATGAACACCCCGAGGTGCTTGAGGAAGTAGACGGTATTATGTGCGGCAACGACAGTCTGGCCACTCATACGGTGCGGGTGCTGGCTGAAAAGAGAGAGGCGGGAAAAATTGTAGTAACCGGTCAGGATGCGGAGCTGGAAGCCTGCCAAAGGATTGTGGAGGGGACACAGCTTATGACTGTGTACAAGCCCGTGGAGAAGCAGGCGAGGGTTGCGGCGGAATGCGCCATTGCTTTGGTTAAGGGAAAAGAGGTGGACGGAATCAATGCGGTCATGTCAGACGGAACCTACGACATTCCCGGCATTGTTCTGGAACCGATTGCCGTAAATAAAGAGAATATTGACGAGACTATTATCGAAAGCGGTTTTCATTTGAGGGAAGAAGTTTACCTGAACGTATCCGGTCGCGGAAAAGGAGACTAGCACAAAATTGTCATTTGTTAGAGATAAAACAAAAAAATGCTAGTTTGTCGAAATTTGCCCGTGCACGCAATCAAAAAAATGAAGAATTTCGCAAACATTTACTATTTGACCTATGTTATATTAATAATGTCACAGGGAAGCAAATAGCTTCTAAAGAGATTCACAAAATATAAACAAGGGAGGATTTCTAAATGAAAAAGAAATTACTTAGCGCATTACTGAGTGTTGCTCTGGTAGCTACTTTACTGGTTGGATGCGGCAATAGCAATGGCGCCGAAACGACAGCACCGGCAGATGACACACAGACAGAGGCACCGGCAGATAGCTCGGATGAGGCTCCGGCAGAGGAAAGCGGTTCCACAACAGGCGGCGGAGAATTAATCGGCGTATCAATGCCGACCAAAGACTTACAGCGTTGGAATCAGGATGGCGAAAACATGAAAGCACAGCTGGAAGCAGCGGGCTATGAAGTAGATCTTCAGTTCGCCAGCAATGATATTCCTACACAGGTTTCCCAGATTGAGAACATGATTTCCGGCGGATGCAAATTGCTGGTTATCGCTTCCATCGAAGGAGATTCCTTAGGAACTGTTTTACAGCAGGCAAAAGAGAACAACATTCCGGTTATTGCATATGACCGCTTGATCATGAATACCGATGCGGTTTCCTACTATGCAACATTTGATAACTACTTGGTAGGACAGAAACAGGGCGAATTTATTGTTGAGCAGTTAGACCTTGACAATGCAGAAGGTCCTTTCAACCTTGAGATCGTAACAGGCGATCCCGGCGATAACAACGTAAACTTCTTCTACGGCGGCGCTATGGATGTATTACAGCCTTATATCGATTCCGGCAAACTGGTTGTTAAATCCGGTCAGGTTGAGAAAGCAGACGTTGCTACAGCTAACTGGGCAACAGATGCAGCACAGTCCAGATTTGAAGCAATCATTTCTTCCTACTACTCTGACGGAACAAACTTAGACGTAGTACTTGCTTCCAATGACTCCACCGCTTTAGGTGTTGTAAATGCATTAGAGGCTAACTACACAGGCGAGTGGCCTATCGTAACAGGTCAGGACTGCGACGTTGCTAACGTAAAGAACATCGTTGCAGGAAAACAGTCCATGTCTATCTTCAAAGATACTCGTGACTTAGCAAGCAAGGTAGTAGAAATGGTTGACGCTATCATGAAGGGCGAAGATATCGCAGGTCTTGACACAGAGACATATGACAATGGTACAGGCGTTATTCCTTCTTACCTTTGCGAGCCCGTATTCGCTGATGTAAATAACTACAAAGAAATCTTAATTGATTCCGGTTACTACGCAGAAAGCGACTTACAGTAATTCAAATTTCATATATGAACTGATGCAGGCGGGATTTTTCCCGCCTGCTGAATTCATAAAGGCTCAATTTTTATCAGATGAAGGTAAATCAGTTTAGTTAGAATAATTAGATATTGGGAGGGATACAATTGGCGAAAGTATTACTTGAAATGAAAAATATCACCAAAACGTTCCCCGGAGTTAAGGCTCTTGACAACGTTAATTTGAAGGTAGAAGAGGGCGAGATTCATGCTCTCGTAGGTGAAAACGGTGCGGGTAAATCCACACTGATGAACGTTTTAAGCGGTATTTACCCTTACGGTACATATGAAGGGGATATTGTTTACGACGGCCAGGTTTGTAAATTTAATAAGATTAAAGACAGCGAAGAAAAAGGTATTGTAATCATTCACCAGGAGCTGGCGCTGATTCCTTATATGACCATCGGCGAGAATATGTTCCTTGGAAATGAGCGGGGCAAAAAATTCGCCATTAATTGGAACGAAACCCACGGCCTTTCCGAAAAGTATTTAAAGATGGTAGGCTTAAAGGAATCTTCCAGAACTTTAATCAAAGATATTGGTACAGGCAAGCAGCAGCTGGTAGAAATCGCCAAAGCCCTTGCCAAAAATGCAAAGCTTCTTATTTTGGATGAACCGACAGCATCCTTAAACGAGACGGATTCCAAAGCGTTACTGGATTTGCTGTTGAAATTCAAACAGGAAGGCATGACTTCGATTATTATTTCTCATAAGTTAAATGAGATTGCCTATTGTGCAGATAAAATTACGGTTATCCGTGACGGTTCCACCATTGAGACCCTGGATAAGAATAAGGATGATATTTCGGAAGACAGGATCATTAAAGGTATGGTAGGCCGTGACTTAACCGACCGTTTCCCCAAGAGAGCGGAAAAACATATTGGCGACATTAATATGGAAATTAAAGACTGGACGGTATACCACCCCATTTATACGGAGCGTAAGGTTGTTGATAATGTAAGCATCAACGTGCGTAAGGGAGAGGTTGTAGGAATTTCCGGTCTGATGGGAGCGGGACGTACCGAGCTTGCCATGAGCGTATTTGGACACAGCTACGGTACAAACATTTCCGGTCAGGTTTTCATTAATGGAAAAGAAGTACATATGAAATCCGTAGGAGATGCCATTAAAAATAAACTGGCTTATGTAACAGAGGATAGAAAAGGAAACGGGCTTGTCCTTTCCAATTCCATAAAAATAAATACAACCATGGCAAACTTAGGAGCGGTCAGCAACCATACCGTGATCAACAAGGATAAAGAATATGCCGTGGCGGTGGATTACAAGGAAAAACTGAAAACCAAATGCCCAAGTGTAGAGCAGAATGTAGGTAATCTGTCCGGTGGTAACCAGCAGAAGGTACTTCTTGCAAAATGGATGTTTACGGATCCTGATGTATTGATTTTAGATGAGCCTACCCGTGGTATTGATGTAGGTGCAAAATATGAGATTTACTGTATCATCAATCAGTTGATTGCAGACGGAAAATCGGTTATTATGATTTCTTCTGAGCTTCCCGAAGTTCTCGGTATGTGTGACAGGATTTATGTCATGAACGAGGGCAGAATCGTTGGCGAGGTCACTGCGGAAGAAGCTTCCCAGGAAGTGATCATGTCTCATATTTTAAAGTCCAGCAAATAAAGAGTAAAGGAGCGTAAATAAAATGGAAAAAGAAAAAATAATGTCATTTGTCAAAAAATATACGATGATCATTGTACTGGTATTAGTTATGATCTTCTTCGGAATAGGTACGGGCGGTAAGCTTTTTCTTCCACAGAACGTAACGAACCTGATTTCCCAGAATGCATATGTATTTGTATTAGCAACCGGTATGCTGCTCTGCATTTTAACAGGCGGTAACATCGACTTGTCCATAGGAAGCGTTGTCTGCTTTACCGGTGCGGTAGGTGCAACCATGATGGATAAAGGTATCAACTCAGTGGCAGCGGTTTTTGCCATGCTGGTTGTAGGTTTGATCATTGGTTCCATCCAGGCTGTCTGTATTGCCTATATCCATGTGCCTCCATTCATTACCACTCTGGCCGGTATGCTTGCATTCAGAGGACTCTCCAACGTTGTATTAAACGGTATGACGGTTTCTGTTACCGACGAGGCTTTCCAGAAAATATTCGGCGGCGGCGCAAACTGCTATGTTCCTGATTTGTTTGGAATGGAAGGCTTTAATCTGACATGTATGCTTTTAGGTATTATTGCATGTGTTATCTATGTTGTGATTCAGATAAACGGACGGGTTTCCAGAGTGAAAAAGGGATATGAGGTTGATTCCCTTACAGGAATGATTATTAAGACGGTTGTAATCTGTGCGGTAATCTGCGTACTTGCTTTTAAGCTGTCACAGTATAAAGGTATTCCTACCGTACTTATCTGGGTACTTCTGGTAGTACTGATTTATGGTTACATTACTTCCAAAACAACCATCGGCCGTTACTTCTACGCAGTAGGCGGTAACGAAAAAGCGACAAAGCTTTCCGGTATTAATACCAATAGAGTATACTTCTTAGCATATGCTAACATGGGACTTTTAGCCGGTCTTGCAGGTATTCTTACCATTGCCCGCCTGACAAGTGCACAGCCTACATACGGTCAGAACTATGAAATGGATGCTATTGGCTCCTGCTTCATCGGCGGCGCATCTGCTTACGGCGGAACCGGTACTGTTCCCGGCGTTATCGTTGGCGCCGTATTAATGGGTATCATCAACCTGGGTATGTCTATCATGGGTGTAGACAGCAACTGGCAGAGAGTTGTAAAAGGTATCGTATTGCTGTTAGCGGTTATCTTTGATGTAACAACAAAGAAAGAAGGCAAATAAGCCATACACCAATATCTAATTTTTTAAGGGGGCTTTCATCAAAAAGATGTAAGTCCCCTTACTTTTTTAAAATATCTGCAGGAACCAAGGTATTGTTATTTTTATAGCCAAGGGAATTTAACTGTGGTAAAATACAGAATGGTAAGTGAAAATGTCTGCATGGGATAAAGGGCGGACGGAAACAGTCTGTAGAATAAAAACATAAGAAAAACCAATAATATCAGAATAAGGAAATTAATTTTGATAAAGATGGATCAAACAGATCTGTTGATAAATAAAATATTTAGCAAAAGTATGTCAGGAGGAAAAGCATATGGAAGTAAAAGAATTGACAGGCGGTAATTTTGAAGAGGCTATGAAGAGCGGAGGAAAGGTACTGGTGGATTTCTGGGCGGAATGGTGCGGACCGTGCCAGATGCAGGGACCGGTTGTGGATGAACTGGCAAAGGAAAGGACAGATGTTGGCGTATACAAGGTAAATGTAGATAAGGAACCGGAGCTTGCGGTACGTTTTCAGGTAACCAATATCCCATCCCTCATATTTTTTAAAGATGGAAAGATGGCAAAAAAGGTCATTGGATTTCATAGCAGGGAAGAGCTTGAGGAAATATTGGCGGCTCTTTAATTACTAAAAACACCCCCGCCATTACGGCGGGGGCGACAAGGTGAAAGAATAACAATCAGGATTGTTACTCATCCTGTCAAAATCATAACAAAGAATTATGCAAAAGCCTAGAGTGATAGTGCCCACATTTTTTGGCTTTTTTTAGATATATTTACGAAAACTCTTAAAAACTTCCCGTTTGCCAAAAAGGGAAATGAAGGAGTATAATGAGGACAGTTTTATATTGGAGACAGTCTTATGCTATTTAATTCATTGAGTTATCTGGTGTTTTTTCCCGTTGTTGTGCTCTTGTATTTTGCCATACCGGGAAAGTACCTGAAACTGCGGAATCTATGGCTTTTAATTGCCAGCTATTATTTTTATATGAACTGGAATGCAGCGTATGCGCTGCTTTTATTTGCATCCACTTTTGTTACATATCTGGCAGGACTTCTTATTGAAAAGGCAATAAAAAAGGGGACGCCGGTTCTTGCCAAATGGATACTGGGCGGCGGCTTTGCCTTCAATCTGTCGATATTGTTTTTCTACAAATATTTTAATTTTTTTATAGATAACTGTAACAGGGTTTTGGGAATTGCGGGCAGAAAGATAAATCTGCCTTCTTTTGATATATTGCTTCCGGTGGGGATTTCTTTCTATATTTTCCAGGCGCTGGGTTATACCATGGATGTATACCGGGGGAAAACCAAAGCTACCGGAAATCTGTTCCGGTATATGCTTTTTGTATCCTTTTTTCCCCAGCTGGTGGCGGGACCTATTGAGCGCAGCGGAAATCTTTTGGGGCAGTTTGATAAAAAGCATACCTTTGAGGTTGAAAGAGTCAGAAAAGGACTTCTTCTTATGCTGTGGGGGCTTTTTATGAAAATTGTCATAGCGGACAACATTGCTGTGTACATTAATTCCGTATACGACAATTATATGGCGTATACAGGTGTGGAGATCATTCTGGCCACAGTGCTTTTTGCTTTTCAGATTTACTGTGATTTTGGCGGATATTCCTATCTTGCCGTTGGCAGTGCGAAGGTGCTGGGTTTTACTTTGATGGAAAATTTTCATGCGCCCTATCAGGCAGTCAGCGTCAGGGACTTCTGGAAGAGATGGCACATTTCGCTGACAGGATGGTTTCGTGACTATCTTTATATCCCGCTGGGCGGAAACAGAAAGGGAAAGCTGCGCAAATATGTAAATATCTTCATTGTGTTTTTTATCAGCGGTATGTGGCACGGCGCGGCATGGTCATATATTATCTGGGGCGCATTGAACGGTATATACATGATTGTAGGAGAAGCGGGCGCCGGTATAAGGAATCGTATAAAAAAATGGCTGAAGGTAGATGAAAGCCGCTTCAGCTATCGGTTCGGCTGTAGTCTTGCAACCTTTGCCATGGTTGATTTTGCATGGCTTTTCTTCCGAGCAGAAGGCGTCGGGACGGCATTCCGTATTATAAAGCAGATTATTATGAGCCTGCAGTTTCCCCAGTTGTTTGGATTGGCGGTTAACCGGATGGGCTTTACCATGCAGCAGCTGGCGGCGCTTATAGTTGCTTTTCTTCTATTGATGATTGTGGATGTTTTAAAGAACAGAGGCGAAGACGTGTCCTGCCTGGTATTAAAACAGGGAATTTGGTTCCGGTGGCTCGTCTATATCGGGTTGCTCTTTATGATTATGACCTATGGTGCCTATGGACTGGACTATGCCCAGACGGAATTTATTTATTTCCAATTTTAAATATAGAAGATATAATGCGGAAATGAAGAAGAGTCTGATTGGAAAAAGTTTAATATTGGGAAAGGGTCAATATTGGAAAAGGGTTAATATTGGGAAAGAGTCAATATTGGAAAAGGGTTAATATTGGGAAAGAGTCAATATTGAAAAAGGGTTAATATTGGGAAAGAGTCAATATTGGAAAAAGGTCAATATTGAAAAAGGGTCAATATGAGAAAAGACAAATATTGCAAAGAGAGATTTATTTGTGCAATAAGGTAAAGAAGGATGAGAATTTTGTGAAAAAGATAATAGTATTCTTTTTGAAATGTCTGATTATGCTGGGACTGGTGCTTCTGTTCTGCTTCCGGTTCGTTATGCCTCAGTATTTAAATAATTATCAGGCGGCGCTGATAGATAAAAATGAAAGATTGTGCTCCATTGACGGCCCTAAGATTGTACTGGTAGGCAATTCCAATCTGGCATTTGGAATTGATTCAAGGGCTTTGGAAGAGGCATTCGGAATACCTGTAGTGAATATGGGAATGCACGGAGGACTGGGGAACGCCTTTAATGAGCAGGCGGCGGTACAAAATGTCTGTGAAGGGGATATTGTGATTTTAAGCTACAGTAATTTTGATGACGGAGATGTGATTAGAAATCAGGAACTGGCGTGGATTACCATTGAGAACCATTTGAAGCTGTGGAATTATATCAGACCCAAGGACTGGAAGGAAATGCTAAAGGCATATCCTACTTATCTAAAGGACTGCCTGAGCCTTTGGAGCCAGGGAATCGGCAATATGGACAGCGGGGATGCGTACAGCAGGCTTCAGTTTAATGAGTACGGCGATAATGTGTTTGATCGTCCGGGATTAGTGCCGGATACGGATTTCAGTCCGGTCCATATACCGGAAATCGGGGAGGAAACCATTGAACGAATTAATGAACTGAATGCCCGCCTTGAAAAAGAAGGGGCGACTCTCCTGATGACGGCGTATCCCATAGCTATTTGTGACTATACTCCGAATCGGGAGGAATACGAAGCTTTTTCGGATGAGATCGGAAGACTTCTGGATTGCCCGTTGATTTCACGCTATGAAGATTATATGATGGATAAGGAGTTGTTCTATAATACTTATATGCATCTGAATAATGAAGGGGTAGGCATAAGAACTGCATTATTGATTGAGGACTTAAAAAATTATCTGGACAAGAATAATGAATAAAGAGAAGCGATAATAGAGAAGAACAGTGAATAAAGAGAAACAATAATAGAGAAGAGCAGTGAATGAAGAGAAGTAATAATAGAGAAGAACAGTGAATAAAGAGAAACAATAATAGAGAAGAACAGTGAATGAAGAGAAGAATAAAAAGAGATGTGTAGTGAATAAAGAAAAGCAGTGAATAGAAGAAAGCGGAGGATAAAGCGATGATTGTACAAAAGTATAAAGATATGCTGGGAATGAAATCGGTTATTCGTGAAATATCCGAATATGCCAATAAAAGAGGGAGCGAAATAGGCTATGAGAATGTATTTGATTACAGTCTCGGCAATCCTTCCGTTCCCGTTCCGGAGAAATTTAACACGGTAATCAAGGAATTACTGGATACAAGAGAGCCCCTTGCCCTCCATGGCTACAGTCCCAGCCACGGTCTGCCCGAGGTAAGGCAGAAAATCGCAGATTCGTTAAACAAGAGATTTAAGCTGCCCTACAAGATGGAAGATATTTTTATGACAAGCGGTGCGGCGGGCGCCATTGCCCATGCTGCAAGAGCTGTTGCGGATGTGGGAGATGAAATTATTACCTTTGCGCCTTATTTTCCGGAATACAATCCTTATATAAACGAAACGGGAGCCGTATTAAAGGTTGTTCCCGCGGATACGGAGAGCTTTCAGATTAATTTTGAGGCCTTTTCATCCATTTGTAACGAAAAAACGGCGGCGGTATTGCTCAACACGCCCAACAATCCGTCGGGAGTCGCTTATTCTACGGAAACGATTGAAAGGCTGGCGCAGATTTTAAAAGAAAAAGAGGAAAAATTCGGTCATCCGATTTATATCATTTCAGATGAGCCCTATAGGGAAATTGTTTTTGAAGGAGCGGACAGTCCCTGCGTTTCCCGGATTTATGACAATACGCTGATGTGCTATTCCTTTAGCAAATCCTTATCTATCCCGGGAGAAAGAATCGGCTATGTGGCGGTATGCCCCAACTGTAAGGATGCGGCTTTAATTGTGAATATGTGCACCCAGATTTCAAGGGGAACCGGTCATAACTGCCCGTCCTCCCTTATTCAGCTGGCTGTGGCAAAAATGCTGGAGGAAACATCGGAGCTTAAGGTTTATGAGACCAATATGAATATTTTGTATGAAGAGCTGACAAAGCTTGGATTTACCTGCGTTAAGCCGGGAGGCACCTTTTATATTTTCCCCAAGGCTCCGATTCCCGATGCCAAAAAATTCTGTGAGGATGCGTTAAAATATGATTTATGTCTTGTTCCGGGGGATACCTTCGGCTGTCCGGGATATTTCAGAATGTCATACTGTATCCGGACGGAAAAGGTGGAACGTTCCCTTGACGCAATCAGGAAAATAGCAAAGGACTATGGTATGTAAAAGGAGAAGTTTTTATGGAAAACGAAGAATTAAATGAGAATTCTGTTGTAGAGGAGCATATGGTAAAGGGGGGGCTTGTATTAGAAGGCGGCGGAATGAGAGGCCTGTATACTGCCGGCGTTTTAGACTATTTCTTAGAACAGGGGCTTTTATTTTCGGACTGCTACGGCGTCAGCGCCGGAGCATGTCACATGTGCAGCTACCTGTCAAAACAGAAAGGCCGGGCATATAGAGTATGTGTGGACTATCTGAAGGACAAAAATTATTGCAGCCTTCGGAGCCTGATTACCACAGGGGATTTATTTGGTGTGAAAATGTTATATGACAAGATTCCCAATGAACTTGATTTGTATGATTATGATGCTTTTGCGGCCTATCCCGGCAGGGCATATGCGGTAGTTACCAATATTATTACAGGAAAAGCCGAGTATAAGCCCTTAAGGGAGATGCATAGAGATATTATAGCCGTCAGAGCTTCGGCTTCCCTTCCGCTTGTGTCCAATAATGTGTATATTGACAACATTCCCTATCTGGACGGAGGGATTGCGGACTCCATTCCCATTATCCGCTCTCTGCGGGACGGAAATAAAAAGAATGTCGTCATTATGACAAAAGAGGTGGGCTACCGGAGAAAACCTACTTCCAACATGCAGGCAATTAAAGTGCGATATCATAAATATCCGAATCTGATAAGGGATATGGCAAGAAGACATATCGTCTATAACAGAACTCTGGATTTTATTGAGGAACATGAGAAAAAAGGACATATTTTTGTAATCCGTCCCAAGGTAAACCCCAACGTGGGAAGGCTGGAAAAGAATGAGAAAAAGCTAAAGGCACTTTATGAAACCGGCTATGAAGATGCAAAAGAGTCCTTTGAAGATTTGAAAAAATATTTAAAACTCAGTTAGGAGGAGCGCATGGTAGAAATTTTAAAAGCGATATTATTTGGAATTGTTGAGGGAATTACGGAATGGCTTCCCATCAGCAGCACAGGGCATTTGATTTTATTGAATGAATTTGTAACCCTGGATGTAAGTGAAGAATTCTGGTCCATGTTTGAGGTTGTCATTCAGCTGGGGGCGATTCTGGCTGTTGTGGTGTTGTTCTGGAACAAGATTTTTCCCTTTTACTTTGGGAAAAAGGCGGAGGAAAACGGAGGAATCATCAGAAAGGACGTTTTTGTGCTCTGGTTTAAGATAGTAGCGGCATGTGTTCCGGCTGCCATTGTAGGTCTTGCCTTTGATGATGTTTTGGAAAAGTATTTTTACAACTATCAGACGGTTGCCGTTATGCTGATTTTGTTCGGTATTCTCTTTATTATCATAGAGAACCTGAATAAAGGGAAGAAGCCCAAAATCCGTTCTCTCAAAAACATTACTTATACAACGGCAATTATTATCGGTGTATTTCAGCTCATTGCTGCGGTTTTCCCCGGAACATCCCGTTCCGGCGCTACCATTGTAGGAGCGCTGCTTATCGGCGTATCCCGGACGGTTGCCGCCGAATTTACTTTCTTTTTGGCGATTCCGGTTATGTTCGGAGCCAGCCTCTTAAAAATGGTAAAGTTCGGCTTTGCATTTACAGGCATGGAGCTGGCGATTCTTCTGACGGGAATGATTGTGGCGTTCCTTGTATCCGTTGTAGTAATCAAATTCCTGATGGGCTATATCAAGAAGCATGATTTTAAAGTGTTCGGCTGGTACCGGATCATTCTGGGAGCGCTTGTCCTGGTGTACTTTATGGTGGCGGGATAATTGACAAGTGTCCTTTTTTAGGGTAAACTCTTTTTGTAGATAAGAAAATTTTGGAAAAATGAAAAGAGAAAGATTTATCAGACACATTTGTGTGTGAAAAGGAGGAACTATTATGGCAGAGGCAAAGGAAAAAGAGACGAATAAATCAGCAGTTAAACCTGCAGCTAAAGCAGTAGCAACAAGGGCTGCGGCAGAGGTAAAGGAAGTTGCAAAAGAAGTTAAAGAAACAGTAAAAGAGGTTCCTGCTAAAGCGGCGGCAGTCACAAAAACAGTTGCTAAGAAAGCTCCTGTTAAAAAGGCTGCGGCAGAGAAAAAAGCGCCTGCAAAGAAAACGGCGGCGGTAAAAAAGGCGCCTGCAAAGAAAGAAGCAGTGAAAGCAGTTGTTAATTTACAGTTTGCAGGAAAATCCTATACAGATGACGATTTAGTCAAAATTGCTAAGGATGTATGGAAATATGATCTGGGCAATAAAGCTACAGATTTCAAAAGTGTTGAATTATATGTAAAGCCTGAGGAAAGTCGTGCCTACTATGTAATCAATGGCGAAGTGACCGGAAGCTTTGCAATTTAACTTAACCTACTGTTATGTCGAAATACACCACGTATCTGTTTGAAGAAAACGGGAAAACCTATACTAAGAGTATTATGTGATACTGTTGGGAGGTCTTGCCGATGGATTTGGAAGATATGGGAAAAAGAATACGAATGAAGCGGATCTCAAGATCGATGTCGCAGGAAGAGCTTGCGGAGAAAACAAATTTAAGCGTTCCTTATATCGGAATGCTTGAAAGAGGAGAAAGAAAACCGAGTATTGATTCATTTGTACTAATAACGGACGTGCTCAATGCAACAGCAGATGAACTGCTCTGTGGAAATCTTAAAAAAGGCTATCTGGTAAGACTGGCAAAATACGAAGAAAAGATAGCGAAGTTGACGCCGGAAGAGGTCAAGAGATTTTATAGAGTGGTGGACGCACTATTAGGAATGTGACAACAGATAATAAAAGATTATTACAAAGGGACTGTCGTATGGGAAGAACATCAATGCGATCAGCCCCTTTTTGCTTTGCAAAATTGGAAAATAAGGGTAAAATATAAACTAACCATCAGATAAAGCAGGAGGATGCAGAGGATGAAAAGGGTATTGATTCTTGAGGATAATACAGTTGCGGCATATTCACTGGAAAAGGCCGTTAAAAATATGGATTTGAATGCAGAAGTAACCTGCGTTACCCAATATGTGGATGCCTGTATGATGGTTACAGACAGATTTTTTGATCTGTTTATCGTGGACATTATTCTGGATAAAAGTTATGTCCATGATACTTCCGGGCTTGAATTTATCAGTTTTTTACGGAATATGAAGCGATATGAGTTTGCTCCGGTTATTATTACCACTTCTTTGGACAGTCCTAAAATGTTTGCGTATGACGAACTGCATTGTTATCAGTACCTGGAAAAGCCTTATGCCATAAAAGATGTGGAACAGGTTATTGAAAAGGCGTTGAAGGTTCCCCAGCGCATGGACGAGGACAATTATATTTACTTGAAAAATGAAGGCTGTGTCTGGCCGCAGCGGATCAATGAAATTGTCTATGTCTATTACAAAGACAGGAAAGTCATTGTAAAAAGTGTGGACGGTATTAACAGTTTTTTCTATAAGTCGGTATCGGATATCAAAAATCATCTGCCCGGCAGTCATTTTTTTCAATGCAACAGAAATACGATTATAAATAAAAGATATATACATAAGGTAGACGTCATCCGAAATAAGATCATACTGAAGAGCGAATACGGAAGCTTTGAGATAGGAAGAACATTCAGGAAAAAGGTATATGAGGAACTAACGAATGGTTGAACGGGTTTATCTGTTATTTGAAATCATTACAATTTTAATAGGACTGCATGTATTACATAAAGGAAATAAAAGACCGGGCATTGCTACCATGGCTTATGTGGCGCTGGCATTGATTATTGCATCCGTCATTGAGGCAGGATGGCTACACGGGGCTTTTGTAAATCTGATCTATCTGGGACTGATTATTGTATGTAAGCTGGAGTATGGAGATAGAATCTTTGATGCGGTTGTTTATGTTGTAATGGATATTGCCCTGCTTGGCGCGTTGCAGATGCTTGGAGGAGTGATTGTTTGCGGAATTTTGCGGACAAACTATATTACAAATGAAATTACATTAAGTATTATGCTGTTTACCTGCGGAATACTGTTGGTAATCTATAAGTATTTAAAGTTGAATAAATATGTAGAAATGGCATTTCTTAATGGGACTGTCGGGAAAGTTATTTTGCTATTTGGCTCTGTGGCAGGGATACTTATATTCGGCCTTTTAAAAAGCGGTAACTCCATATCATGGAAAAATATTATCGGTTTACCTGTTTTGATTATTATAATTTCTATTATACTCTTTCAATGGCAAAAGGAGAAATTTCAGAATAAGCAAAAAGAACAAGAATTATTGGCATATGAAAGATACAATTTAGTTTACAAGGACTTAATCAAACAAGTACGAAGGCGACAGCACGATTTTAATAACCATATTAATGCAGTCTTTAGTATGAATGCAGTTGCAACGAATTTGATGGAACTGGTAAAGTGGCAGAATGAATATTGCTCAAAAATATTGACTGAGAATAATACAAATAAACTGTTGCGGGATGATGTGTCTTCCATACTTGCCGGCTTTATTTACACTAAAATCGGACAGGCAGAAAGCGGAGGGATTCAGGTTAAATATAAAATAGATGTTGATGGAGTAGAGGAGCATATATCTTTTTTGGATTTTGTTGAAGTATTCGGAAATTTGTTTGACAATGCTGTAGAAGAAGTCCGCGATAAAAAGCTAAAAATGATTGATTTTTCTGTTTCTCAAGATGAGCATACTTTGCTTATAAGAATTGCCAACCCTTGTGACCGGGAAAAGGCAGAAAAGATGCAGCGTATGTTTTTGGAAGGGAATAGCAGTAAAGGGGAAGGCCGTGGGTTGGGACTTGTCAATGTAAACCGAATTGTTGATAAATATGAAGGAAGGGCACAGACTTTTTTTGTTAACGAAAGCGGTATAGGACAAATTGTTTTTAATATAGTACTTTGTTTTTAAGAAAAGGTGCCAGCATTGTTTTGAATGCTGACACCTTAAATTGTTATTCCTGAGGAAATTCAGGTTCGCCAAAAAAAATAATGCACCATGTTCCAATAATAATAAACGTAGAATAAGCGAGACCTAATTCAATGATAGCCTTTCCGATTGAATTAAGTAGTTTGTGTGAGTTTTGAGTCAGTTTCTTCATTAAAATTTCTCCTTTCCGTAAAATGTTGCACGCATCTTGCTATAATTAACTGTGCAGAATGCGTTATAATTGTCCAAAATCCGGTAGCCAGTGTATAAGAAGCAGGAAGAAGATATAAAGAGATCAGATAAGCGAATACAATTGCAAAAGTTCTTATCTGGTTCTTTTTAAAGATACTTATATCTTTCACATGACATTGCCTGCTTCTGAGAGGTCCGATCAAATAATTAATGAGCATACAAAACAGCAATGCTGCCAGCATGGCCGGTTTTTGAACAGTTACCAGCGTTGGCATAGAAAAGGAAAAGATTAACACCGCAAAAGATAATGCGAAGCAGCTCCAGTAATGCTTTAAATGAATTCCGCCATGGTTGCTGCGAAGACCGGCAAGCAGAAAAAGGTCTAACAGACATGCCGTCCCCCGATGAGTGGCCAGGGCGAAGAGAAACATAATAAGCATTTTGGAACAATCATAAAAAAGCGCTTTATAAGCGAATTTCAGAAAATCCATATCTCTTTTATCCAATTGATATCCCATATCGATTTTTTTAATCAGTTTCTCCACAATTCTTATAACTCCTTTCCTGATTTGGATATATCCAGTATATTCCAAAAATTTGGAATAGAAAAAATTTCTTACACGAATGGCTGTTTTTGGGGACTGAAAAGTTTCATCTGCACTTTTTTTGATAACTGCGCATCATTTTTTTGCTTTTTTTAACTTTCAGTCCCGATAATTAACGCTTTGTGTAGGAAAATGTGGGGATTGCTTGGTTTCGGGTTATAATAAAGGTTTATGGCTTATAGAAAATTGCATCCATTTTGCAAAAAAAAATAAAAAAGTTGAAAAAAATTTAAAAAAGTGCCGTTTCTTTCCATATATGGTAAGCATTTAAAATTTGTTTATAGTAAGATATACGTAACTGTCTAAAAAGGACGGTTTATGCAAAGGAATGCCAAAAGGGTTTCTTTATGATAAACAAAAGAAAAAGCCCTAAAAGGCAAAAATACTTATGAGGGAATATGATTATGAACAAAAGAAAAAAGATTTTTAAGGATGCATGGAAAACAAAGGGGAAACTGCGCCAGGGAATAGCGGCGGCGTTGATTATAACAATGCTTCCCTTTTCCAGCTTTGCCTCTATGGGCACGGCGAAGGTTTACGCAGGGAGCATGGCGGGAGAACAAACAGGAAATTTATCAGGGGAAGTGCAGATATCAGCAAATTCTCCAGCAGGCATTTCTATGGAAACGGAATCTTCCGAAGAAGTTAAGACCCATGGAGGGGAAGAAATAGATGCTTTTATAAATGCGTTTTTGCGGGGAGAAACGCCTTATGAGGAAGGGGATTTAACCCTTGGGGAAGGCTGGGTTTTGCAGGAAGATATGGTGGTAAACAACCTGGTTTTGGAGGAAGGAAAGCTGGATCTAAAGGGGCACACCCTTTATGTGTACGGCGATTTCATCCAGACCGGCGGGACTTTGGAAATAGGAGAGGGCAGGGTGGTCGTCTGCAAAGATTACCGTATATCGGGAGAAGGGGCCTTTACCATGACGGGCGAAAACGGCTATCTTCTCGTTATGGGGGATTTTTCCACGGAGGCTTTGGTCCAGACGAATGGAATTTATCTGGGAATTATGGAATTAAAAGGAGACTTTGTTCAGCATGCACCGGAAAGCTCCCGGAACTTTTATACATCCGGCATGGGAAGCGATAAAGGATTTACCCTGTACTTGACAGGAAATAAAGGGCAGAGACTTTTTATGGAGCAGTCAGGCTTTAACAATTCCTCCGTGATTGCCAATCTGGTCATTGAAAACGAAAGTGAAGAAGGCGTTACTTTAGAAAATGATCCCTGTGTATCGGGAAAAATAACCACCAACGGAAATACCGTTACAGGAAATCTGGGCATAGGGTATGGAACGGTCTTTACAGAGGATTATTTTGACGGGGGAATTACCGTGCCTTCCGGCATGGGTGTGGATATAAAGACGCCCCTGACCATTGGAGAAGGGCTTACGGTAAATGAAAAGGGTCATTTGTCTTTATATGACAGACTGGAGGTCTTGGGAGACGCCGGAATCGGGGGAAGCGTACATGTTTATGGAAACGGACTGAATGTAAAAGGCGATGTTTCCATAGAAAATGAAGAGGGGAACCAGAGCAACGGTCTGGATATGGCACGAGAAGAAGCCTATGTATTAGTTGAAGGAGACTTTTACCAGAAAATTTCAAGTCCTTATCATTTGACGGATGGAATTCTGGAATGTCAGGGAAACGTATCCGTAGACGGTTCCTTTGGTGCAAAGGGGAAGCATAGGGTTATTCTTTCCGGTGCAGGGGAACAGCATTTAAACCTGCTAAACGGCGCATCCTTTCAGACGTTGGAATTGAAAAACCACAGTTCTCAGGGAATTGTGGTGGATGGCAGCGGAGCGTGGAACCGGCTGGTTTTAAACGGGTGTAAAATTTCCGTTCAGGAGATAGTAAATGAAACGGGGCTCATACTGGAAGAGGACCAAAATATCTCCACGGATTTTGTATTAAAAGGCGGTATCCTGGATTTAAACGGTCATACTCTGACGGTTAGCGGAAGCTTCCTTCACAGTGGCGGAACGGTAGTGATAGGAGAAGGAAGGCTTGTTGTAGAGGGAGATTACCGTTTCCAGTCCAGGAGCGGAGAGGAAACAAACGGCTATAGCTACGGAGGCAGTGAAGGAAAGCTGGAAATGGCTGGGGAGAACGGCCATATTCTGGTAGAAGGGGATTTTTATGAGTATTCCGGTAAGTATAAGGCGGTGGAGTTATCGGCAGGATGTCTGGAGCTGAAAGGAAATTTCTATCAGTGGGAGGAGGCTCCAAATTATGGTTTCTATGCTTCGGAAAGCCATACTGTATTAATCAGCGGGGATAAGAAGCAGACCATTCATTTTCAGGAAAACTTTGATAAGCTTTCTTATATCCAGAATCTGTATATAACCAATGCTTCGGCGGAAGGTGTTGTAATAGAAGGGGCGCATAAGGTATACGGAAAATGTGAATCTTTACGGGAATCGCATATTGAAGGCCGTGTGTGCAAATCGGGCTATAACAGTGAATGGGGGGAATTCTATAATGGCGATATGCTTATTTTGGATACCCTTAATTTGAATTATGAATATGAATTAGGGGGAGATTTGTATATTCAGCGGGTTCTGAATGTTTATAAGGACTTTGTGGTAGACGGCAGTATATATTTAACGGGCGTGCCTGAATACGGAACCGGCGGATATCTGAACCTTTATGATGCAAAACTGACCGTAAAGGGAGATGTGGAAGCAAAAAGTGACTTTAGTTATGCGGGAATTATTTTGAAGTCGGGCAGCAGTTATGCGTTGATAGAAGGAAGCTACAGGATTTTTGAACTGAAGCTGGAATTGAGCTCGCAGGGCGGTGCCTTGGAGGTTAGAGGAGATATTTCGTTTCAGGGGAAGGCGAATTACAATGCCGCTTTAATTTTAGGAGGCAGCCGGAAACAGACGGTTTCCGTAACAAATGATTCTTACTTTAAAACAATTATTATTCGAAACAGCAGTAAGGACGGAATTTGTGTTAACAGTCCCCTGTCTTATGGCAGCCTGATCAATGAAAGCGGATGTCCGGTTACTTATTTCGGCCAGGAAGGAATAACCGGTTTTACTCTTACGGAGGATCTGGTAATAGAAGGAAATGCGGTACTGACCTCGGGAACCATGGATTTAAACGGTCATACGCTGACTGTTCAAGGCGATTTGATCCAGATGGACGGCATCATGAATATAAACGGCGGAAATCTTATTGTAGAGGGCGGCTATTATCTGGGCAATCCTGATACTATGTGGGATGAAAACGATGGAGCTACTTCCACCGGTTATCTGTTTATGACTAAGCCTGAGGACTATGTGCGGGTAGAGGGGGATTTCTACATTTCCTGGGGAAAGCCCTACAATTATACGGATTATTATTACTCTACATCCAGCCTGTTAACGGACGGGGTTCTGGAGGTAAAAGGAAATTTTGTCCAGAAGGAGGAGGTGGAGCCTTATGCATCTGTGAAAAAATGCAGCTTTCCCGCATCGGGAAATCACAGGCTGATTTTGAGCGGGGAAGAAGGACAGACCGTATGGTTTGCCAACTCTTCTTTGGACGGTTCCCGTATTGCCGGTTTAAAAATTACCAATAACAGTGCGGCAGGTGTGACTTTTAAAGGGGAACCCTGTGTAACAGGAGAGGTGGATACTGAGAGGGGACAGAACATAAATGGATATCTGTCTGTTTCTTCCACAGATCAGTTGAAGGACAATTATTTTGCGGGCGGCATTGTGAACAACGCCATTATGGAAGTCAAGGAAGATGTGGAAATCGGCGGGAATTTCAAGGTTTTACACTATGGCGGTTCAAGTACAGCAGCGGATGTTAAAGTGAAGGACGCTCATCTTTCGGTGGGTGGCAGTCTGCTTATAGAAGGTATTTTAGCCATGGATAACTCCCGGGTGGAGGTGCAGGGAGATACCTGCATTGTGCCGGAGAACCGGTACTGCGCATTCGGCATCAGAATGCAGAACGAAAATGATCATCTGCTCATAAACGGAGATTTTATGAAAGAAACCGCCGATTCGCAATTCTCTTTCGGTACTCTGGAGGTAAAGGGGGACTATAGGGATAAAGGGGAGCAGATTTATGGCACGGACCACAGGGTAATTTTAAGCGGAACCGGTCTGCAGACCGTGGACTGCACATCTACCTTCGGAACTTTGGAGCTTCAAAATTACAGCGCGGCAGGAGTGTATTCGGAAAAGACGATCAGGAAAAACAAACTGATTCTCAACGGATGCAGGCTGACTATAGGGGACGGCAGCGGCATTTACGGTTTTACTCTGACTGAGGATTATATTGCCGCAGGAGATTTTACCCTTTTGGATGACACGCTGGATTTAAACGGTCATACGCTGACCATCCAAGGCGATTTGATCTTGCAGGACGGATGGGTTAATGTTAACGGCGGCAGACTGGTCGTAGAAGGAAATCTGCGTTTCCAGTCCAGGAGGCCGGATAATTCCGATATTTCGGAAATGGAACCGGATAAGAAAAAATATTTGTATTCTTCGGGAGAAGGACATCTTCTCATGGAGAATGAAGAGGATAGCGTTGCTATAAAAGGCAATTTGATCATAGATGCAAAAGAGGATATTACGGGGGATTTAACAAAGGGCTCCATAGAGCTTTCGGGAGATTTGCAGCAGACAGGCGACAATGCTTTTGCATTTGGCGGAGCCATGACCTTAATGGGGCAGAAAAAACAGAGTATTTACAGTGAAATGCCCATCATGCTTTATGATCTTGCAATTAAAAACAGTTCTCCGGAAGGCGTTTCCTTTATGGAAAACGTACTGATCGGGGGATGTGTGGAGGATTTGAGCAGGAAAGCAACCGGCAGCGGCAGCGTAGTTTTGCAGGATATAGGCCGGTTAAAGGACGGATGCTTTGGGGGAAATGTTATCCTGGAAGGAAGCTGTAGCGCAGAAGGAAGTATTGCCATAGACGGAATCCTGAGCGTAGGGGAGCAGGGGGAACTTCATTGCGGGGATGAAGCCATTCGTGCCGGCGTGCTGATCGTGGACGGAAAAGTATATACGGACAAGGCAGCTTTGGTTTTGGAGCAGGCGCTGACTGTGAGAAATCAGGGCTTATTTGTCATGGATGATAAAACCTATGTGCTGGTAAAGGGAGACGTAAGCTTTATAGGGACTGCCGGCCATGAAGGGTATCTTACGGACGGAACGTTGGAGATTACGGGAGATTTTAATTCCATTGGAGGCGGCAGAAGCTTTGTTGCCACTAGGGAGCATTATACCATTTTCAGGCGGAAAAACGCTCCGGCGGGAACAAACGTGAAACAGACAATTAAAATTACTAACAGCCAGAAAATACATTTTGCCACCCTGGAGCTGACTGCGGGGCTTTCCATAGGAAGCGGAAAAGAGGACGGCTATGACATTCCCTACGGACCGGAAGCTTTGGCGGACAGAGTTATTTATATTACGCCGGGAGCCGTTATCCCGAAGCCGGTTTCTTCCCTTGCGGCAGAGGAGGTTACGGTCACATCGGCAACTCTTCGTTTCCAAGGGGAATGGGAAGAAGGCGTGGTAAAGGGCTTTGCCGTTTATCGTGACGGGGTAAGGCTGGGAACAACCACAGAGCTCACTTATAAGGATACGGGGCTTTTGCCGGGAGAAACCTATGTTTATACTGTTTATCCCTATAATCCGGATAAAATAAGCGCGGCATCATCCCCGGAGTGCACAGTGGCTACACCCGAGGACGACCAAGCGCCTTCCGTGCCGGGAACGCCGGAAATCACAGAGCGGACAGGTTCTTCCATTACCTTGAAATGGGAAAAGAGCAGGGACAATGTGGCGGTAAAGGAATACCGTCTTTACCGGGACGGGGAAATGGTTTACAGCGGCGCTGAAACCGGCTATAAGGACAGCGGACTTTTGGAAAATACCGTATATACCTATTGTGTTATGGCGGTGGATGAGGCAGGGAATGAGTCCGAAAAAAGCCGGGGAATGGACGGCGTGGTTTTTATGCCCCGTATTACGGCAGTATTTCCGAAGGATTATGAGATTATCGGAGGAGAGAGCGTAAAGCTGGAGGTTCATTTTGAAAACGGCGGAGGCAGTAAGGGAAATGCCGTTACCATGGAGTATTATGACAAGACAGAGGAAAGATGGATTACCATAACCCCGTCGCCTTTGGGGCAAAGGGATCTGGATGCAAAAACCTTTTATGCCGTATATAACTGGAATATTGCAAACTTTACTGTGGATGGAGACCTGGATATCAGGTACAGGATCACGGATTCCGATGGTAATTCAGGGGAACAGATTGTTACCTATACGCTGGATCGGACGGCGCCGGCGGCCCCGGAAACAGTATCGGCTAAGGACGACGGAGGAACTGTGGTCATAAGCTGGGATATCAGCAGAAGCGGCGACTGTGTGGGATATGAGCTTTACAGAATCGGTTCCGGCAGGTCGGACAGCGGAAAAATCGCAGATATTGAGGGAAGAAATGCAAGCTGGTACAGAGACAGCGATGTGGAGGATGATAAGACTTATAAATATTACGTAAAGGCGGTGGACGCTTTTGGACAAAAAAGTCCTATGTCCCCTGTAGCAGAGGTTTATGTAAAGGAGGATACCAGTGCGCCCCGGGTTATGGAAATGCTGCCGGCGGCGGGAAAGGTAAATAAAATCACAAGGCTGGAGATAACGGGAAAGGATAACAGGGCGGTAACGGAGTTTGAACTTTTCATCAGAAATACCGCAGAAGAGGACTGGAAACCTTTGGCAACTGTACCTGCGGAAAATAATAAAGCTGTTTATGAATGGGACACCACTTTGCAGGAGGAGGATACTTATTATGTGAAAGCCGTGGCAAGAGACGGACACGGCAATGAAAATACGGATCTGTTTATGAGGCGGTATGTGGTGGATAATACCGGAATCGCCAAAATCAGACTTTTAGACGCCACAGTGGGAAGCACCGGGGTTTTACTTGCATGGGAAGATGTAACGGAGGAGGACTTCGGATGGTTTTTAGTGGAAGAGTTAGTTGATGGTAACTGGGTTGAAAAAGGGAAGGTCAGCGATACCCTGGGCTTTAAAATTGAGAATTTAATGCCAGCCAGCACCTATACTTACAGAGTTACGGGAGCGGATGTGCTGGGAAATATGGGCGTCCCCTCCGATGTGCTGACCATAACAACAAAGGAGGATACAACACCCCCTGTCATTACGGCGGTAAATCCCATATCCTCTTATTACAACGGGAATATTTTATTATCTATGTCGGTTAAGGATAATGGCGGAGTAGCGTGGGGGAAATTTTCTTATCGATACGGAAGTGATTTGCAGACAAAAGAAGCTGCTTTGGAAAATATAAATGAAAAAGAAAACGGCGGCGTTTCTGCAAATGATATTGAAAAAGAACGTACTTACGCATTGGAAAGCGGCGGATGGAGAGAAATCGCCACGGTTTCCGCAAACGGTCTTTTGACAGAAACGCTAACCTGCAACTGGGATCTTTCGGAGCTGCCTGAAGGAGAAGTGACAGTGCGCTTTGAGGCATATGATACGGCAGGATATCATAATACTCTTTTTGATGACAAGGAAATAGAAAATACCTATATCATTGACAAGAGTGCGCCGGAAAAGGTTCAAGGTGCGGCAGTTACCGGGGAAGACGGTTATATCGGGCTTACCTGGAAAAGCGTCAGCGATAAAGATGTGGCATCCTATGAAATCCAGAGAGCTTTGGAGGATGAAGGGATTTTTGAACGGGTAGGAGTGACAAACAATACCCTTTACTATCATGACGGAAATGTTAAGCAGGGAGTTACCTATGTCTACCGGATTCTGGCAATTGATATTGCAGGAAACAGGGGAGAGGCTTCCGACGAGATATGTGGAACCGTGAAGCCCGATAAGGAAGCTCCTGTGGTAACGGGCATTTCTCCCGGTGAGACTGTTATCGGAGCAAATCCTACATTGAAAATTCTGGCAACGGATAATGCGGCATTGAAATCCGTTCAGGTGGAATTTCGGGAAGAGGGAGAAGGTATCTGGCATGAAATTGCGACCTTAAGTGCACAGGGAAGAGTAAAATATGAAGCCTTTACATGGGATACTGCGGGACTTTCGGAAGGCGTGACCTATGAAGTGCGGGCAAAAGCAGTGGATGAGGCAGGAAATGAGGGAGATTATACCCAAAAAAGTTATACGCTGGATTTAACGCCTCCGAAAGCGCCGGAGCTTTCCGTAGAGTCCGGAAGCTTCTGCGTAAAAATGGAATTTACGGAAAATGCGGAAGAGGATTTCAGGTGCTATAAAATTTACCGGAGGGAGTACGGGGATCAGGAATATACCTGTATTCAGGCTACGATCCAGACAGAGTTTACGGATGTGCCGCCCAAAACGGACACTACCTATTATTACAAGGTTCGTGCTTATGATATTTATGACAATTACAGTGAATCAGAAGCGAAAACCTGCTATGCCAATCATGTGGATACCATTGCGCCTGTGGCAGAGCTGCCGGAAACCCTGTTCGGTTTTACGGGAATGGAAGTGGCATTTGACGGAACTCTTTGCAGCGATAACGTGCGCATTAACCGTTATGAGTGGGACTTTGGGGATGGTGCTAAGGCTTCCGGCTCCAGGCCTGTCCATACCTATGAAAAATCGGGCATTTATTCCGTTACCCTGACGGTTTTGGATGCGGCGGGAAATGAAGCCTTTACCACATCGGCGGTTCAGATCATGGACAAAGAAAATAACGGGGTTTCCATCCTGCATATTCTGGCAGAGGACGGAAATGCCGTAGGCGGCGCATACGTTTATATCAAAACAGGAAACGGTACAGAGGATGTGCTGCAGCTGCGGAGCGATAAAAACGGAGAGGTAAAGGTTATCGGAAAATCCGGTATTTATGAATATGCGGCTTTTGCGCCGGGTTATATGCCGTCTGAAGGAACGGTAAGAATCAGTAATTATGAGACTGTAGAGGAGAGTGTTACCCTTAAGAAGGGAGAAGTGGTTACGGGAAATCTGACCGTGGAGCGGATGGAGTTAGACGAGTTGATAGAGAAAGGGGTGGATTTGAGTGCGCCGGAGAATTATCACACTTTCAGGTTTAAGACGGAGCTGTGGTTTGCGTCGAGTCCGCTGCCGCTCGTTATGGATATTACAGAAAATATGGATGGGATACGTAAGACCAGCAATGTTAATACGGGAAAAAGCATAGGAACTTTTACACAGAATGAAAGTACAATAGAGGTTATATTATTAAATCCTTCCAAAGAAATACCATATATGCCATCTGTATATCGTCCGGGTATAACTTATTTGCAGACAACTCAGAGTGTGAGTTGGATGAAGGATATGTATGATGTACAGCTTGGCATTATAAACAATGCTGATAGTGGGTATCCCCTTACGGATGCTTCTGCAACTTTGAATTTGCCAGAGGGCTTAAGTCTTGCATCAGTAAAATCCGGACAGACATTAACGACCGTATTTGGTAATATTGAAGGGCAGGAAAGTACCTCGGCTTCATGGGTAGTAAGAGGGGATAAAACAGGAACTTATCGTTTCTCTGCATCATTTCACGGGGTATTGCAGCCTTTTGGTGCAGATATGGATGTCCAGTTTGAAGCAGAAGCAGATTGTGTGGTTCCGGGAGGTTCAGGCATTCATATTTATGTTTGCCCGGAAAATGCTTATTATCCGGGAGAAGATTATTATATTCAATTTGAAATAGTAAATGAGTCTTCCAGGGACTTTTATAATCTGAAGACCTCTTTAGGCGAATATATTCAGTCTACTCACTTGGAAATTGTTGTGGTAAAGGACATTAATACGGGATTAATAGTTGGTGGGAGAAGGAGCGGAGGAAAGGTATATCGTTCTGCATCTGCCGCAAAATCTCAACAAGTGCCTGTCCTATATGATGGAGATATCATAGATGTGGGTGTGTTTTCTCCGGGAGAGAAAATATATGCGACTTATTGTAAAAGAATGGGACAAGCACCTAGTGATAGTATCTATTATATTTTGATAGATTCTTTGGTTAGTGCTATAGAAGGGGAAAATCTGGGAGTTGAAGTTAGTGTTAAAGTTATTAATAGTCATATTAGCAAATATGTCGTGGTAGGCGGAATGCTTATGGGAGATGAGGGGGATTTTGATGAATTAATGCTCGACCCTGTCGATATGACTACGGGAGCTTTTTTGCAGGAATTAAATACGATTTCATTAAACGGTGGAAATGCAGTATCATTTGATTTGTATTATAATTCCATGCTGGCGGAATATAGAGGAGAGGCAGGATATGGGTGGAGCCATGATTACGAACAGTGGATAGAAGATCATGGTAACACTATTGCATTACATTTAAGTCCGTATAGAGAAGCAAACTTTATAAATGAGGAGGCGGCTGGCAATATCTCATATGGAACAGTTAAGGATGATACGATTCTTCTTGATGGACAGACGGCTTATACAGGCATTTATCATCCTGTGGGCGGTGGTATGGAAGGCTGGAAGATCGAAAAGAATGGACAAGGATATATCGTAACGGCAGCCAATAAGAGTCTTTATACATTTGATGAAGATGGCAGGTTGACCAGACTGGAGGATACCGACGGCAGGGCAGTAAGAATTACTTATCAGGATAATTTCATGAAAATAGTGGATGAGATTACTAAAGAGTATTTGCTTGTATCGTATGATGAGGATGGATTCATCCAAACAGTCAGCGATCATACGGACAGGACGGTAACTCTTACTCATAATGGTGGAAATTTAACAAGTATTACGGGACTTACAGGTAATACTTCAGTTTATGCCTATGATGCATTTCACCATATGATAAATGCAACAAATAGTGAAGGGATTACATATGTTAGAAACACATATGATGAAGAAGGGAGAATTTCGACACAGGAGGAAACGGGCAAAGCAGGAGTGACCAGAATGTCTTATGAAGATACAGAGGAAGGCGGTGTCAGGATTAAGATTACTGATGTTACAGGTGCGGATATGTTTGTGTATACCAATGCAAAAGGAGATAAAATTAAGACAGTAGATGTAAATGGAGCCACTACAGAATATCTTTATGACAGCAAGGGAAATCTTTTGGACGAAATAGATTCCTATGGAAATACAGTCATGTATCAATATGACGAGAAAAACAGATTGATACGAACTTATGATACGGCAGGAAATATTACTTTTATTGACTATGATGATTCAGGGAATCCGACAAAAATATATGACAGAAACGAAAAAGGCACAACTTTCAGTTATGATGAAAAAGGCAGATTAATACGTAAAATAGGCGCTCTGGGAGATGTAACCCGGTTTGTTTATGATGAACAGGGGAATTTGATAAGTCAGAGCACAGATGGAAAGGGGGCTTTACAATATAAATATGAGAGTGGAAGGCTTATAAGTCAGATAGATGAGAATGGTAATGAAATTTTGTTTACCTATGATAGTTATGGAAATATCTGTAAAAAGACAGATGCAATGGGAAATGTCTATTTGTATAATTACAATCAGGCAGGACAGCTTATAGACGAAATGACAGCCGATGGTGTAAAAAAGACATACATCTATGATAGTGCAGGGCAAATTATTAAAGTTGTCTGGACTGCGTCGGATAGTTCGTCAAAAACAGAAAGGTATGAATATGATGGAGCGGGACGGCTTACAGGAATAATCGATGCAGCAGGAAACAGTACATTATATTGTTATGATGAATACGGTAATAAGACATTGATCATTTATCCTGATGGAACAAGAGAAACGTTTGCATATGATGCAGGAAGAAATTTGATAAAGAAAATCACAGCAGGAGGGAATGTTACAGAATATGCCTATGACTTAAATCATAATATGCTTACGGAAACAAACGGGGATGTTACGGTCGGATATGAATATTATCCTAATGGGAAGCTTTATAAGCAGATATTGCCGGACGACCGGATTTATACATATACCTATGATAGCAGCTGGAACTGTATTCTGATAACAGATAGTGCCGGAGGCAGCATGGGATATACCTATGATGAAGAGGGGAATATGACTTCCGTCAGAGATGCCCTGGGTAATACGACAAGATATATGTATGACAGTTTTGGCAGATGCATCAGGGTTACAGATCCCAATGGGAATTATACAAGCTACCTCTATGACAATCATGGAAACTGCATACGTCAGATTGATGGAATGGGAACTGTAATCCATATGACGTATGATAGTTTGAATAGACCTGTTAGTACATGGATACAGACAGAAAGCGGAAAAATCAGTACGGACTATGTTTATGATTCCATGGGAAGAGTTGTGGCAGTGACAGATGGAGAAGGCGTCACAAATCATATTGTTTATGATTCTTTTGGCAATCAGATAAGTATTACAGATGGAGAAGGAAATGTTCTGCAGGAGAATACATATGACGTACTTGGACAATTAACAGAAACAAGGGATATTCTGGGTAATAAAACATCATATAGTTACGATATGGCAGGAAATCTGACACGAGTCGTGGAATGCCTCAATGGTGCAAACCAAAATGAAACAGTCTATAGCTATGACATGGATGCCCACTTGACGGCAGTAAAAGATAAGGCGGGGAACATTACGTCACAGATATACGATACCAGGGGAAACGTAATATCTGTAACAGACGCAATGGGAGGAACTACTTCCTACAGTTACGATTCCATGAACAGAGTAACGGAGATTGTTAATGCTATTGGAGCAAAGGAAAGCTATTGTTATAATGCATCAGGCTTGCTTTCTGAGAGCAGAAATGCGAATAACGAAAAGACAAGCTATGAATATGATAGGGCAGGGCGTATTATAGAACAAAAGGATAAAGAGGGGACTATTAGTTATACTTATGATGCAAATGGCAATGTTTTGACAGTAAGTGATAATAAAGGGACTATCAGCCGAACTTATGATGCGTTGGACCGGGTTACCAGTGTAACCGACTATAAGGGAGATGTTATCCGTTATGGTTATGATCAGCTTGGAAACAGGACTTATATTATTTATCCGGGTGGGGAAAAAGTACGCTATACTTATGATAAAACAGGTAGGCTTCTTACAGTAACTGATGCACAGGGGGCAGTAACCTATTATACTTATGACAAGAACGGAAGGCTGATTGAAACATGCAGGGGAGACGGAAGCATTGAAAACTGTGCCTATGATAAGACAGGAAGGCTTGAATCAATAACAGATAAAACATCGGTCGGGGCAGTTATCAATCATTATACCTATGAGTATGATGAACGGGGAAATATTGCAAAGATAACCGGCATGGATAGCGGAATATCTGCGGTTTCACAAGGAAAGCAAACGAATGACGAAAAGGAAATCCTAAATCTTTCCGCAGTTATGACCTATGATGCAGATAATCGTCTGCTTACTTATAATGGACAAACCGTGGAATATGATGCCTGCGGAAATATGATAAAAGGTCCCTTAAACGGGGAGATGGCAGAATTTACATATGACTGCCGCAACCGCTTAATAAAGGTTACAGAAGAGACTGGAAGGGTCACGTTCTATGAGTATGATGCAGAGAATATCCGTACAGCTTCCGTTACAAACGGCATTCGTACGGAGTATACCACAGACCGTGAAAGTACCTATAGCCAGACGTTGGTTAAGAGTGAGTATGAAAGAAATGCTTTTGGTTTCTATATTGAGTTGATAAATAGTACAACCTATATCTATGGATTGGGATTAATCAGTGAAAGAAGGGATACGAAAGAAATCTATTATTATCATTATAATCACTTGGGTTCCACCATGGCAATCAGCGATGCAGACGGCAATGTTGTTTACCGTTTTGCTTATGGCACTTATGGAGAATTAAGCGATATAAAAGATGGAAATGGTGCAAGCCTTGGAAATATAGCTGCATCGGAAGGCTTTACATATGCGGAATTGGCCGATGCCATAGGGATACAATATCTTTATAACGGTCAGTATGGAGTTGAGACAGACAGGGACGGTCTTTACTATATGCGGGCACGCTATTATGACCAGGATATAAAGCGTTTTATTAACCGGGATGTATTAAGAGGAGATATTGGGAACAGCCAGAGCTTAAACAGGTTTTGTTATGTACAGGGTAATCCGGTAAGCCTGACTGACCCTTTTGGGTTATGCCCTGACAGTAATGTGGCATTTAAAAAACTCTGTATCGGAGCTTATCATCTGGATTGGAATGCGCTGGGGCATACGGCACTGGATATAGCAGGATTTTTTTTCCAGCCGGCAGATGTAGTTAATGCTATCTGGTATGCAAAAGAAGGCAACATGAAGATGGCTGCTGCCAGTGCAATGGCAGTCTTTTGTGATGCTACTGCAGGGTCAAAACTGCTGCTTGGCGGTAGTAAATTTGGAAAATATCAGGGAGTTGTCAATACAGTTGCCCATTTGGTTTTTGGGGGAGTAGGAGTTGCGATTGGTTCAGATATGTTCATGACCAATTATGAGAACTTTGTCGGAGGGCTGAAAGATGGCAGGTTTGACGTAGAGAGTCTGGGCAATATGGTGCTTGGAGGTCTGATAGCAGGTTACTCGGCGAAAGGTCTGTGGAACGGCATAGGAATGGCGGCAGCGAGCGGAAGTGTTAAGGGAAGCGCCAAAGGAAATGTTGTGCCACTGGCGGATTGGGATGATTTGAATGACATTACAATGAGACAATTCATCCAGTTATCCGGAAGTAATGGCAGGTCGCCGTCAGAATGGGCAAGGAGCTGGCAGGGAACAGAACCTTATTTGGGCGTAGATACCTATAGGGATATTACATTAAGGAGAGGGAAAATTATTTATAGAGGAGAACCAAATGGAACAGAGTATTTTACTACAAGGTCTGCGATTGAGCGGTCTGAAAGGGATAGGGTAAAAATATTCCAGGGATTGCAGGTGCTGGAACATGAGACCTATGGATATAGGGGAAATATGATGGGATATATGGTAATGAATGATATAGATGCGGCGTTTGGAATTACAAGAGCGAATAC
>Ga0137307_100244_pt1 | contig 81948 bp, 69 predicted proteins | sample NAcewD2O_March_2_FD_97180 | JGI IMG/M metagenome (GOLD analysis project Ga0137307, IMG submission 97180) | Mouse cecal microbial communities from Vienna, Austria - N-Acetylglucosamine amended D2O_March | ecosystem: Host-associated > Mammals > Digestive system > Large intestine > Cecum | place...
TGAAATTGACTCCCAATGGGCGTATGTGCTTGTTTTTGTGCGCCTTGAGGCGAATACCTAAAAATGTCATGTGCTATGGTTTCCAACCTAATAACTCTCTAAAAATCCATTGTGAATAATCGTCATCTAACGACCGTGTGACCATCCCTTTGCAAAACATATAGGATAATATTTGTGAAACCGAACTATCATCCTGGGGTATGAAATAATTTAATGAAACCCCATTCTGCCAAATATTTGGTGCATATAGTTTTAATTGTTCACGTGAGAGGGTTTTCAAAGTCAAGTAGCCTCTAGTTGCATTGGACATTCTTGCGAAAGGGTTGTCATAGTTTCCCAATGTCTCGTTGATAAAACTTTCAAATGGCGTCATTTTCTGAGAAGGGTTTTGTAATCCTCTTGTTGCCGGGTCGCTGCGATAACTACTTGTTAAACCTAGACCTTTTAACAAATCCCTTAAAACCAATGAGATAAAATCATATTTTTGTCCCGGATTTGGTTCTAATGAAAATGAAATCTCATTTAGCATCTGCTCGTTATAGGTGATTTCCAAATCTGGCTTTTGTGTCAGAAATGCAACGTCAGGAATTGAATCAAGATATGAGCGAGAGGAGCCATAACATAATTCAGATAAAATCACCCCTTTTATCATACTCATAGTTGCATTTGAATATCGATCATTGTTGCCAAAATCTTCCTTTCCTTTTGCAATTACTTTTGAAATGGCATTCCGATATGAACCACTTAACCTTCCGCACGACACATTTACTTTCAAAGGAAGGCATGGAGGCATATACTCTTCCAAAATTTTACAAGCGTAGGCAAACGACCCTTTCATTTCCTCGGGACACGATGCATCGAATATTGGAGTTATAACAGTTCCACCATTTATCTGTCTGATTATATGAATGTCATCAACACGGTTTACGTAATTGTAAGAAACTATATTAAATGACTCAATATCGTTGTCCGCACGTGCGACGAGTACAATGATAAGCAGCAGGGATGATGTAATTATATGTTTCATTTGAGTAAGAATTTATTGGTCGTGGTTTTGCCATTGATTGTATATCGTGTAATTATTACAGAAGATGCCGCTTTGTCAATAGGTATTGTGGTAGGTTTTGAAAGATTCCCTGAAAACAATATATTTCCATGTAAATCGACAACAGCCAGGTTGACCGTCTCATATGTATCTATGACTAAATCCTTGTCTAAAACCTTTATGCTGAACAAACCAGAAACAGTACTTTTAACAGATGCTTGGTTTAATAATAGGTTTAAGTCATCCTTATCAATATAGGAATTGACACAATAGAATGAGGAATAAACACGTATATCGTTATCGTACAAGACACAGACTTTGAAATATGTCCCCCAACTAATATTCTTTAGTGACACATGAGCAATCCTATTTGAATCAATGTCCCATTCACTAACAGCAAACGGATACAGCCTGTCACCCTCAATGAGATGCTTCCTAGTACGGTAAACGAGTACCCTCTGCCCTTCAGGCGGGACGATTATATAAAACTGCAATAAGCCAGTGCAATCCATTCTACCACCATCAGAAAACATGTTGTAATCGTATTCCACATCCTTAATTTCGATACCGTTTTCATCGTCTGTGGATAATTGCCCCTCCATCATGGTTGATGCTGTCAAAGCAGAGGTAGCAAATATAATTGAAAAGCTGATTAAAAAGGATTTCATAGGATAACTATTTTAGAAGTTCGTGCGATGCCATTATGATGTATGCTCCTTTTGAAGTAAATACCGGGTGAAACACAATAATCGGCAAGCTCTATCGGACTGCCGTCAAATACAATGGTGCCGTCAATTCTGAAAATCAATATCTTTTGTACATCGTTGATGTCGTTTGGAGTTGTCTCATCTATTCCGGATTGTACATTACCTGCGACGTTATAAGCAGGTTCGTATTCCATGGTCTCGTACGTGCTACCGTATTTATTTGTCACGATTATGGTGACCCAGCTATAATATGAAGAAGTGATATTTCCTGTCTTTACATGAGCTATAAATGGCTCGTAAAAATCATAGTCGCGTACAACAGAATTGTATTCCTCCTCCACCTCTACCGATAAATTGTCGGCACCGGCATAGCGGACGTTAAAGAGCAATGAAAAAGTATGTTGTGTTTGTTTAACTACGGTAATATTGTCGATTGAAAAAATTACAGGCTTTAATTCTAAAGATAACGCAAACGGTGTGGCGCTATAATTTGTGCCGTTCGCGATATAATCACATTCAATACGTCCTTCCAAATCGCCATTTATATTTATGTAATAATTATTTTCCGATTCGATTTTGGCGATGGTAAAAGTCGGGGACTGGGAACTTGATATCAAGACGAATTGTCCAGATTTATTTTTCAAATAGAACCTCCAGTTGTATTTAGAGATTGATGTATTGCTTTTCGCTAACGAAAATGTATGTGAGGTGTATGACGACCCAATTCCATTATCTGAAATATCATCGCACACTATATTTAAGCCGGTAACAGGGAAATCCCACCCTATGGCTCTAAGTATATCAACAGTTTTCTCGTCAATATTAAGCGCCACATCCCCTTGCGTTAACGAATAAGACATTAATGAATTATTATCATCAAGATAGGCAAGTGACATGTATGGTTTGTATTGGGATGGGGCATAAATCTTATATTGATTGGATGAAGTCTTTAAATATACGTTATTTGATTTGACAAACTGAGCCATTTCCGAACTTCCTTGTGTCAGAGTTGACAAACACCGACCATTGTTATACAACATGTTGTCAAAATAACTAGGAAAATCAAAATAGTAATAAAAACTATCCTTAGTACTTTCATAAATACTGGCTCCAAATCCAAGACTCCTTGTAATCCCTCTTAACGCCATAGTCATCAGATTAGAATTTGTTGCAACATGGTCGGCAAAATTGCAATTCCAGTCAATTTCAGAATTAAAGATTATAACCGCATCGGGTGATTCTACTGAGCTTATAAGATGCCCTGTAAGCTGTGGTGCCAAAGCGCATGGACATCCCGGAACTTCACCATCTTCGCAATATAAAACGTCAGCTACCATTGCGATATCAGGCTCCATTGGCTCAAACACTACGCTTATGAATATCGGTAATTTGGCTGGTAGCTTTGATTCCCACATCTCTTTCGCTGCGGTGAGAACTACTTTGACTGAGTCGGGCAACGAATCATCATATGTCAGAACGATATTGCCTTTGGCGTTTGAAAGGCGGTTGGCCTTCAATGGAAGTTTTTGATTCTGAAATGACGAATTACCAGTCCTTACATTTTCAACATAACGGATGGCTCTTTTTTGAGGCATTGATGGAGATGCGAAAGCGCCTATAGCACTTATCGCGACAAAAATTATTATAGACAATAGCTTCATATGAAATAAGGTTAAAAATTAGCCGATAGAATGAACTGTATAGTGTGTATTATATGGGAGAAAAGATTAAAGATTAAAAATCAAACTCTCCATAAAATTCGGTGTCTGATTCGGCCCGAATGGCAACATAACATAAAAGCATTAAATGCACGCTGATATGTTTCCATCAAAACACTGCTTTTTGTTTATATTGTGATTTTTGCAAATATAATGTTAACCCAGGTTAAATGCAATTTTTTTCACGTATTTTTTATTTTGCTATGTCTAAATCCAGGAATTTCAGAGATTACAAAAACAGACTAAGTTCAAAAAGTAGGCTGAGAAAGCTAGTATGCATCTATCAGATAGAACCTTATGTGACGCCAAAGGCTTCCATTGCCCCCAATTTACTGATTTGCAACCGTCTGCAATGGAATCTGCTTTTTTTGCAATTAGTCCAGTCCAATAACATATGAGATAAAAGAAAGGGGGGATAAAAAAAGAATGAGTAACATTAAGCCGAAGCTTAAAAATTACTCATTCTCCTCTCTCTCCTGCGGTATGGACGGGACTCGAACCCGCGACCCCCTGCGTGACAGGCAGGTATTCTAACCAGCTGAACTACCACACCAGGATTTGAAACTCCGGGGAAACATCTTCGCGGTGTGCTTTCTCTCAAGCTCCTCTGCGCCTTGATTGGCGTCCTGTTCCCTGTCGTTTGCGTGTGCAAAGTTACAACGCATTTTTGATTCCACCAAATTTTTCTGCAAAAAATTTCAGAAAAAGTACATTTTTTATTTCCACGAGGTCAAAATGCCCCTAAAACGCCCTCAAGCCACCCTGAAAACGGGAATATCCCCACCCCTATAAGCCACCGACTTTTACAGACGGTTTATGGAAATATCTGCAATTATCCCGAAATATTTTTCGACAGCCTGTCAATCTTCCGCCGGATTGACCAGCAATTTTATCAGCTCAAGACGGTTGGCCGATTTTTCCACCACTTCGAGACGGAAGCTGTCAAGCTCCACCACTTCCCCTTTGGCCGGAATCTGCCCGGTTTTGCACAGTATGTAACCCGCCAAAGTCTGATATTCGTCATCTTCAGGTATATCAAGGTGGTATTTTTCGTTGATATATTCGATTTCCGTGCGGCCTGAAAACTCGTATAACCCCGGCGCCAGCTCCCTTTCCACAAGCTGCACATTGTCGTGCTCATCCTGGATGTCACCGAAAATCTCTTCAACAAGGTCCTCAAGCGTGACCATGCCGGCTGTGCCTCCGAACTCGTCGATAATAATCGCAATAGAGCGTTTTTCGGCCAGCAGGCGCCGCATCATTTTATTTGCCATCAAGGTTTCAGGGGCAAAGACCACAGGCTTGAGACATTCCCTCCATTCACAACCGGGGGTGAACAGCTCACTGACATGGATATAGCCGAGAACGTTGTCGATATCCCCCCGGTAGACAATGATTTTTGAACGCCCTGATTCGGTAAACAGCTCGCTAAGATGCCCGGTAGTGGTGTCGTCGATGTCAACCGCCACAATCTCGTTGCGCGGCGTCATGCAATCGCGCAGATGGGTTGTGGAAAAATCGAGTGCGTTATGGAATATCTTCACCTCGTTTTCAACCTCGGCCTGCTCGTCGGCCTGCTCGTCGATGGTCTGCTCTATATAGTCGTTGAGATCGCCAAGCGATATGGCCCCTAGCTGGGGAGTGCGGTTCGGAACCCCGAACATGCGCATCAGCAAGCCTGAAAGCCAGGTTGTGAAAAGCGACACGGGGTACAGGATATAGTAAATCACCGCCATCATAGGGGCGAAGAATTTCAGCGACCTGTTAGGGTTGATGCGGAAAACCGATTTCGGGAAAAACTCGCCGGTGAGCAATATCACCCCTGTTGAAACCAGGGTTTGTGCAATCAGCACGAAAGCCTGGTTGGGACATACGGTGATGAGCCACGGCTCAAGCATTTTTGCCGCGCCCATACCGTAGATTACAAGCATTATGTTGTTACCCACAAGGATTGTGGAAATGAAAAATTCCGAACGGGAATAGAACGTGTTAAGCACACGCCCCACGAATCCCCCTTTCTGCACATCGAGTTCGACCCGCACACGGTCGGAGGTTACAAAAGCTATTTCAATTCCGGAAAAGAGCGCCGAAAACGCAAGAGAAATCAATGTTATGATCAGCCAGGAGGTATCCACTGCCGGGTGTTGTGATTTTGTTAGTTATAATGAAATGGTGGTTGGCAATAATCGAATTCCAGGCATTCCACAGGCATTATGGCCACGCATGGAGGCAAAGCCTTGTAAAAACGCCTTCAAAAGCGGTCAATGTGTCGTAACCGGTTTCAGCGTGGTGCCGCCGGGGGCAGGGGCTGCCGCTGGCGACACGGTTGCCGTAGGCACAGTGTCATTGGCAGGTGCACCGCCCCGTTTCCCGCCGCCGTCTGACACAAAATCGCCGGTCGGGAAGATTCCCGAAGGGTTCTTAATCGTATAGGAGGTCATGGTTTCGTTCGAAACAAACCCGTAACCTTCGATAATGCGGTCGGCACGCTCTATGTGTATAAAGGAATCGGAATATACTTTGTGTGTGTTCTGGTCCCAGAAAAGCTGCTGGGTAAGGAACCTGTCGCCGTCGATGTTCCGCATCCTTACATTGCGGTCAAACTGCCACAGTTTTTTTGCGCTGTAGTAGGTGGCCGTGTCAGATGTAAATGTGCCGGTCTCCTGCAAGCTGTCGTTGAACTGCACTATGAACATCCCGTCGGGAAAGCTCCAATGCGGCTCGCGCGCCTCCTCGAACATCAGCCACAACGGTGTTGTGATATGATAACGTGTATAACCCGAATCGGAAATCAGGGTCGACACGTTGATGGTGCGCATCGTAGGGAATGTCTCGGGGTCGGCCGAGATGGCTATAGTCTCCCTCTTGTCGTCGGCGCAGGCACAGGCCAAAGCCGCGACAACGGTTGCCGCAATCATAAACGGTAAGAACCGCATTCCCGATACACGTTTGATATTCCTCACCTGCCTAGGGGTCTATTCGCATCCACCTTGTCGAACTGACTGCCGCCGCCGTTATCAACGCAGCTTGTTGGTATAGAACCAAAGCTGGTTGAAATTCAAGCCGAGGGTCACCACGAAATAGTTTTCCTTGACCAGCGGTTGCGGGCTGGCCTGGCGGTTACGGTATTCCAAACTGAGGTTTACCATGGTTTTCGCAGCCGGTGCCGGAAGGCCGAAACCGATGCTTACGCCCTTTTCGCGCACGCTGTTGTCGCCTACCTTTATATAATCGTTGCAATAGAAGGCACCGAGACGGTAATTGATGCGCTGCGCCCAGCTGCCTCGCGGGCGGTTTACGAATTCCAGGCCGAGCCCTACACGCCAGCGGTCGTTGAAACGGTTTTGATTGTCAAAACCTTCGATGGTTGCGAATTTCGCATTTTTCCAAGGCTGGTAGGTGAAATCCACTTCGGCCATAAGGCGGTTCTGCCATTTATAGGAGATACCCGCGCCCCATGTCTCAGGCATCTCGGCATTCCCTTTGAGGCTTATGTTGGCAATGGTGTCGGGTTCCTGGTCGGCACTGACATCATATTTCACGCCATACGTATGGCCTCGGAACGATTTTTTCGGCGAATACACCGCACCGATTGTCAGCTCATGGTCGGGGGTCAGCTTCCGGCCATACTGCAAGCCGAAACGCAGGTTATAGTCACGCACCTCTATCACACGCTCGAAAAGCGCCGTCGATGACGACGAGGTGTAGACATATGTGTCGTTGATAAGCGTGCCGAACAGGTAGCTTACGTTGAAACCGAGAGTGAACCCGTTGAAAGGCTTGGCACCGAAACCTACATAAAGCTGGTTAAGGCCGCCGGAACCGGTGCGGGAGTTGGTGCCGTTCACAATTTCGTCGCCGAAGCTGTAGCCCACTTCCGAATACGGCATCAAGCCTGCCGACGCCCCGAGCCATTTGGTCAGCGGCACCTGCATGGTGATATAGTCAAGGCCGCCCGTAAAATTCGTGCCGCCCGATTCGCCTTCGGTGGTTCTCAACGTTTTAAGATTGACAGCCATATCGAAAAGGAAGGTCAGTGAATCGATGGCGGCATAACTGGCGGGGTTCATGAAATTGATCTGGCGCCCTGAACGCATGGCATATCCCACCCCGCCCATGCCTCGCTGCATGGCGTTCGACTGCTCCGAGAGCATGCCATAACCGAATCGGGAATAAGGTGTAACTGTAGAGTTCTGCGCCCAAATGGCCGGGACGGTTGCCACCAACATGAGCAACCCGGTAATCAGTTTATTTATTTTCATTATAAAGTAAGATGCTTAACAGCCCTTTTGTGACCAGGCATTTTTCAACGGTCACAGGGAAATCAAGGAATTTGCTGACATGGTGGGCCCACCCGCCGGTAAGCACGACTTGGGAATGCTCCGGCAACATCGAGCGGTAATATGCAATTTCCGCCACTACACCGCGCACCGCACCGGCACGCATCGCCGTTGCCGTGTCGAACCCGATCAGCGGCGTTTCACCATATCCCCCCACCTGCGGCAGGCGTGCAGTGAAACTGTTGAGCGAACGGAGCCGCATCCCGATGCCGGGGGCGATGTTACCCCCACGGAAATGCCCGTCGGCACTTACCACGTCGTAGGTTACGGCGGTACCCATATCGACAACCAGCGACGCCTCGCCGGGGAAAAGGCTCCACGCCCCCACTGCGGCGGCAATGCGGTCCTCACCAAGCGTTTGCGGCGTGGCATAGTCGATAACCAGCGGCAGGGGCATCTCGAAGTTCACCTCGCGGGCATCGACACCCTGCGTAACAAGCCATTGTGCCATACGGCGGCCGTTGCCGGTCACCGAACAGCATAGGGCACGTTCCGGATGGAAACGCCCCACCATTTTCACCAGATGCTGGCGGGTAAGCTCCTTCATCGTTTCCTGTTCGACGAGGTTGCCACCCTCCCATATGGCAATCTTGGCCGAGCTGTTACCCTGGTCGATGGTTAAATTCAAGCCCATAATCGGGGCAAAATTACAAAAACCTACTAAATAATCGCTTACGCGCTTACATAAAATTTTCTAAATCCCACCGGGGCGGATGTCAGGCAGGATAATCCAGGTTGCCTGGGGCCGGGCACCGAAGAACCTCGTCAAGATAGCGGGCTGCCTCACGGCGTGCACCGGCAAGATCCATAAACGAGTAATTCCCGCAATCACGCGGCGTGGCACCGGGCACCTCACCGTCAAATCCGGCGACAAAGCCCATCATGTCGCGCAACAGCGGCAGGATGTCGGCAGGCTCGAGCCTGCCCGACAGGATGAGGTAATTGCCCGTGCAGCAACCCATAGGCCCCCAGTAAACCACGCGGTCCTTCCAGTCGGGACGGTTACGCAGATAGGTGGCGGCCAAATGCTCCATGGCATGGAGCGTTTCGGGAGTAAGAGCCTCCTGGCGGTTAGGCTCGGTCATGCGGATATCGAAAGTCGTTATAATATCGCCCGAAGGGGTGACATCGCGACGGCTCACATAAACCCCGCGGAGCAACCGCAGGTGGTCGACTTGAAAACTTGCAATTTTTTCCATAATGGCTGGTGATAACGATGACGTCAAAACGCGGGAAGCTTTATGCCGACAGCAACCGGCGAAGCACACCGAATGTAGATTTCGGGGCAAGCGACCAAAAGTCGCCATACTGCTGGAGATGGTTCTCGACGCCGGGGGTGTCGCTAACCACACGTATAGCAAGGAACGGCACATTCCTGAGATGGCACACCTGGGCAATCGCACCTGATTCCATATCGACGGCCACAGCCTCAGGCTGCACCCGCAAAACGGCTTCAAGGTCGCCGGGGGTGGAAACGAACTTGTCGCCTGAAGCAATAAGACCTATCTTGACGTTTGGATCGGCACACAGCGACCGTATATCGAACAGCGCTGTCGCCCCTTCATAACGCTCGGGGTGCCCCTGCACCTGGCCGGGTGCATTGCCGGGGCCGCACCACACATCGTGATAGGCCACTTCACGGCCTATCACCACGTCAAGCACTCCGGCACCACCTCCGGTGCCTCCGGCTATACCGGTGTTAATCACCGCGTCGGGGTGAAAATTCTCAATCAGGGTCAACGCTCCTACGGCGGCGTTCACCTTGCCTATGCCACACTGCATGGCCACCACCTCGGTGTCACCGATCCGGCCTGTATGGTATTCCGTTCCGTTTAACGTGGCATGCCCTACTTCTGTCATTTCGCGCAGCAGCATGTCTAGCTCGACCTGCATCGCCACTATAATTCCGTATTTCATAACTTGCGGCAAAGTTAAGCATTATCCATGCATATTTCTACCATCGGGACTCAACAATTTGTTAATTTTGCACATTAATATATAGACAGGAAAGAACCCATGCACAACGCAAAGACGATTCATTCCCGGGATAAGGGGTATTCACTTAAATGTTCAAAACCAAAACCTCTAGTTATGTCAAACAAAGGTAACGCTCTGATTTCTATTTTAATCCTCGCATTGGGGGCCGTGTTCATATGGCTCTACGACCGCGACACGCTGCCACGGAGCATAGTGCTCCTGTGCGGCCTGGCATTCGTGGTGCCTGCCGTAATCAGCCTGATTTCGATGTTCATATCCCGCCGCTCCGACACGACATCGGCCGGACTCCGTTTCATCCAGCTGGTATGCGGTGTAGGCGGCCTCGGGCTTGGCCTGAGCATCATATTGCTGCCCGACATTTTCCGTCCATTGCTGATTTACCCGTTTTCAGCCCTCATGATTGTGGGTGGTGCGTTCCAGGTGTTCCAGATTTCGCACAAATACCGCCCGGTCGATTACCCGGCCTGGATGTACATCGCCCCAATCCTTATCCTTGTGGCAGGGGTGGTAGCATTATGCGTCCCGTCGCTCCACGCGCCTGAATATGAGAAATGGATAGTGCTGGCCACCGGGATTGCAGGCGTGCTTTTCGGAGCTAACGGCCTGTGCATATCCGTCCTGTCACATCGCCTGCCCCCGTTGCGCGAAGGGCATATAATTCCGCCTGTCCCCGCGCCTGTAGCAACCACACACAGCGCCGACCCCGTTCCCGACGCCGCCACAGTCACCACCATATCAGGGGAGAGTGCCGGCACGCACAATTTCACATATGGGAATGCCGAAGGGCAGAATGAAAACCCGGCCTCAACGACGAACCGGCTCGATGCCGAACCGTAACCGGATATACGCCGCAATCAGATCGCAGATATCATCCATCGGCATCAATGACGAGTCAAACGTCAGGTCGTAGGTAGCGGCGTCACCCCACTTTTTGTCAGTGTAGAAATTATAATATGCGGCACGTAATTTGTCGGTTTTCTCGGCAAGTGAACGTGCCGCTTTTTCATGCTCTTTGTCGGCACGCCCAACGATGCGCTTTATCCTCTCATCCATCGGGGCATGCACGAAAAGGCTTACCTTCGGCGACGGGTGATCGCGCAGCACATAATCGGCAGAACGGCCCACGATGACACAGGGGCGGGTGTCGGCCAGGCCGGTAATAACATCGGTAAGGGAGTTATATATGGAATCGGTCATCATGGCCGTGCCGTTATACCATGGCAACTGCCCGTAGCCCATGGTGAATGTCAGGGAGCTGCCCATAAGGTTGGGCATACGCTCGTCATTCCGCTCGAACACCTCCTGCGACATCCCGGCACGCCGTGCGGCCTCCCCCAGGAGCTTCTTGTCATAATACTCGATTCCGAAGCGCCCGGCAATCATCTGGCCAAGCTCCCGGCCCCCGCTCCCGAACTGGCGGCCGATGGTTATAACGTAATTGCCTGTCTTATCCAATTCTCTGTTTCCCATGACATTGACTATTTATTGTTTTTTTTGAAAAAACGGGGTATCCTACAGGGCATCCGATGACGACACAGCATGCTCACACCTCGAACCCATGGCTGCGGAACAGTTCGAAATCCTCGTCCATGCCGTTGCCGATTGTTGTCAGCATATCGCCGACCAATGCACCGTTCATGCCACCCCTGAGGATGCGCGATGTGGATTCTTTGCTCAGACGCGCCCGGCCACCGGCAAACCTCAGGGTAAGCCCGGGAGCGACAAACCTCATCAGGGCAACAGTCAGGATAACGTCCGGCTCGCTTATAAGGGGGGTATGCTCCAACGGGGTGCCTGCGATGGGGTTCAGAAGGTTTATGGGAATCGACACAGCCCCGGCCTCGCGGGCCTCCTCGGCCATTTCAAGGCGCTGCCTCAGGGTTTCCCCCATACCGATAATCCCCCCTGAGCACACCTCCATGCCCACCTCGCGGGCCAGGCGGATGGTGCGCAGCTTATCCTCGCGGGTATGGCTCGTGCAGAGCGACGGGAAATAGGAAGCCGCAGTCTCAAGGTTGCAATGATAGCGCCTTATCCCTGCATCATAAAGAGCCTGTAACTCTTCACGGTTCAACAGTCCCATCGAGGCGCATAAGGAAATATCCGAGCGCTCGCGTGTCTTTTTATAAAGCTCGCAGAACCGGCGTATATCGTTCATGGCCACTTTCCGGCCGGAGCAAACTATCGACAGCCGTTTCACCCTCCTGGCACTGTTGCGGTCGACCATGTCAAAATACTCCTGTTCATCGATGAAATCATATTCACGGCACCCTGTATGGTGGGAAGCCGCCTGCGAACACCACTTGCAATTCTCGGTGCAACGCCCCGAACGGCCGTTGACAATCGAACATGTGTCGATGGTATCCCCCTCCAAGGCACGACGCACCTCGTCGGCTGCATCGCAAATCGCATCAAGGTTCCGCTGGGCTTCGGCATCAAGGAATTCGCCGTTATTCAAAGGCACGCATCCGGCAAGGCGGATGCAGTCGTCAACCGATGCCGGAATCCCTTTAATGGCATCGGATTTTATTTTTTCAAGCAATGTTATTGACATCGGATATATTTTTCTAATACTGAAAGTGCAACATCTTTCAAAAGATGAGCGAGTTCACAGCAAATTTAAAACATTTTCCCGAAAAGAATCCCAAATAAGGCATAGAAGTGATATAATCTCAAGAAAATACCTTTATGACGCGTAAATTTCGTGAATCGTTTTGCCGGTTCGGGAAAAAGCACTACCTTTGTGGCCGGGTAAGTCCTACACGGCCAGCTCCCCCTGAACTCCGCCAGGTCTTGATCGAAGCAACGGTAGGGGGTCGTAGCGGCGCGATGTAGTCAGCTTACCCTTTTTTCATACCCCTGCGCAAACATGCCGGTACATTCCCGGCCATCAAATAACGGCGCTATGTCAAAAATTGCTTTGACATAGCGCCAGTTCAATATTATATTACGTGTATCAGGCCGTAATCAGGGGATATGCAGCAGGTCCCGGTAAATATCGAGCGCTGCGGCCATATCCTCGTCGGCCACCGGGGTGTTTACGGCAATATCGCCGTAATCACGCAGAAGCGTGCAGTTTATCTCATCGACCGAGGCATTTTTCTTGTCATGATGCATGAATGACAGCAGGCGTTTATAATCGTCGCAGCTTATGTCAAAAGCCCCGTAATGGTGCGACACATAGGCCGCATAACGATGCAGCTCACCAGAGGGGAATCCGCATTTCATGTGAGAAAGCACCAATGCCGCCACCATTCCGAAGGCAACCGCATAGCCATGCGACAACGGGGAATGACGCTCAAGTGCCAACGCCTCGAACGCATGCGCAACGGTATGGCCGAAATTCAACGCACGTCTCACCCCTTTATCCTCCATATCGCGGTTTACAAAGCTGCATTTCACCGCAACGCTTTCCTGCAACAGGGCAAGCAATGAATCAGGTTCATAGGCCGTGACATCGTAACCCAGCAGCCGGTCGGTCATCTCTTTAGAAGTGAGAACGGCATGCTTAATCATTTCGGCATAACCGGCAAGAAGTTCCTGCGAGGTAAGCGTCCGGAAAAACGTTGTGGAAATCACCACCAGCTCCGACTGCCTGAACAGCCCCACCTCGTTTTTCAACGAATTGAAATTGATGCCTGTTTTGCCACCTACGGCGGCATCAACCGCACCCAAAAGCGTCGTAGGGATATTTATGAACGGGATGCCGCGTTTAAACGTGGATGCGGCAAAAGCCCCCATATCGGTAACAACACCGCCACCGAGATTTATTACAACCGATTTGCCGGTAGCACCCCCGTCGCCGAGCTGCTTCCATATCATTGCCAGCGTGTCAATATTCTTGAACATTTCCCCGGCCTTGGTCATAATCACCTTCGCACCACCTATCGCCTTTGACTCGCTCTGCAGGCGTGGAAGCACAAACGAGGCGGTGTTGACATCCGCAATCACGAACACCGAGGTGGGTGCCATCCGTTCGACTGCCTCGTCGACAGCCTGGGCCACATGGTTGGTAAAAATTATAGTTTCTCCCGAACCGGCATCTGTCACACCGGCCTGGGGCTTAGAAGCAGCTTGGGATTCAATGGCTTTCATAATAATAAGCAGTATTTTTAAGTAAATCGTAAAAATATGTATGTGGAACACGGCACGGAGAGCCTCAGCGGCGTCCTGCCAACTCCGGCAATATGTCGGCCACAGCCTCCATGGAGGGTAGCACGATGTGGGCCCCGGCCGTCCACATCTCCTCTTCAGGTATAGGCCCCGTAGTGACTGCAATGGTGAACGCTCCGGCATCAGAAGCCGATTTCACCCCGAGCGGGGCATTTTCAAGTGCCAACGACTCGAAAGGCCGGACACCGGCAAGATTCATCGCTTTCAAATATGGTTCGGGGTGTGGTTTGCAAAAAGTGACGTCATGCGATGTTATCCGCAACGTATCCGAAAAACCTCCGGGAAAGTCGGTAGCGAGCCGCTCAAGGCTTGACAACTGGCCGGACCCGGTAACAAGCACCCTCGTTATCCCATATTCAATCAGCATCCTTATAACACGGTCGGCACCGGCTACAATCCCGACACGGGGCAATTCGTTAAAATAACGAGTTTTCCGGGCATAAAGTTCGGTTTTCTCATCAGCAGTCGCCTCCCTCCCGAACGACCGCTTGAACAGCATGTTGATTGTCTCGGCTCCCGTCATCCCTTCGTAAAGGTAAAACTCGTCGCGGGTGCATGGAATCCCGATTTCCGACACCATCCTCTGCCATGCAAGCGTGTGCCCTTTCATGGAGTCAAGCAAAGTGCCGTCCATATCTATCAAGGCTGCCTTAGGGTCAAAGCTGCCGAAACCGGTGCGGGAGAGATAGCCGTCTACGGCCTCATCGATTGTCATTTTCATCATCTTTTAAGGGAATATGCAATTCATTGTCTTTAAGCTTTCGCCGCGACGGGGAATAACGCTCCCCCTTGATGCGGTAGAGGGTTTCCTTGGACAGGCCGAGAAACGATGCCACCTGCGTGGTGGTTGCACATTCCGACAGACGCGGGTACCGCTTCATAACCCATCGGTAACGCTCGTCGGCACTGAGCGACTGCATCACATCGACACGCTCCTCTAAAAATTGTTTATAATGAAGCAGGGCAACGTTAAGAAACAGTAATCCCTCTGTGTCGGTCACGGCATCGTAATCATCCAAAAGGTTTTTCACTTTCAGATGAGGTACGAATATCACATGCGTCGGTTCCAGGAAGTGGATTGCCACCGTGTCGGGATGCGCTATGGCCACATGCCGCGAAAGCATCACGAACTCCCCTGCAAATGCAAACGAGAAAGTATGCTCCTTGCCTCCGGCAGTATAAAACAAACGCGCAGCCCCTTTGGTAAGGAAATAGGCGTATGAGGAGAGGTCTTTTACCCCTTGCACAACATCACCTTTGGCAAACACATGCTCCCTCATCACCTTGCGCAGGTTGGCCTCCAAGGCCGGGGTGAGCTTTGCGAATTTACGGATGTGGTCGATAGGATGCATGGCGTTCAATAAGTATGCGGATGCCCCGGCTGACTTATCAGCGTGCGAATATCAGCGTATCGGGCGAGATGGAAACGTTATATGGGATAGCCGACACCCTCGGGCGGGGCGAACGGATATAATAAAATGCAAACTGGCGGTCCCATGTGGGGAAGTCAAGGCGGCGGGTCTCCCCCGGCGGTATGCCCGCATAAAGATTTTTACGGACTTTATGCAACTGCCTGCCCTGCGCGTCGAAATATGTGATATGGAAAATCACACGGTCAAGCTCCTTGCCGGAAAGATTGGTCAGGAACACGGTTTCACGTGTTGACCGCAAGGTTTTCTCATAGCCCGAGAAGCGAACCTCGGTTCCCGTAGCAGCCACCGTGTCCAAAAGCCCGGAATCACGGGCAGCCACCAAGGCGCCCTTGTCGGCCTTAAGCCCTTTACGTATGGAACTCTGCCTCTGCGCCCAAAACGGGATCGCACATAACAAAAGCAACATGAAGGCAACCGGACGCATAATCGTTCTATCAGATTAATGTAAATGGATGTTGTGGATTATGGGTTACAGGTAGCGCGGTTTAAGCGGCTCCCCCAGCCCGGCAGGCCAAATGCGCAGAAGCCCGTCAAGCTCGCGGGCACGGTCGTGACGCTCCCGCAGCAGCGAGCGGAACATATATGGCAATATCCGCCAAGGCACGAATTCCAATCCTTCGTGCACCTCCGTCATCGACAGACGCGCATCATCTGTAAGGTGGAGGGTGAAACGCCTGGGCGACGACAAATCAACACCGTCACAACGGGTGAATATGCGGCTGTCGTAATATCCCTTCCTTGCCGACGGCGAACACCACCCCATCACGGTTCCCGGCACAATGCCGGCACGCGGCGAATCCAGAATAACAAGCAGATACCCGTTGCCGGAATGTTTCGGGAATCCGGGAGGCATACCGGGGATTATGGCTATGCGGGCGCCATCGGCAGTGGCGCTCCATATACCCTCCACCGCATCCGACGGGTGTGCCGTCAGCATTTCCCTGACGGCGGCATCGTCAATACCCCTCTCCACCCACGACGAGGCTGGGATGGGATTATGCCCGGCAGCGACCGCCGAAAATGAGAGCGCCAATGCGCAGGCCATGGAGAGAATACGGCTCATGAACGCGAGAACCGGTAAGAGAACCCTATAGAAAGAATTTCCTTGAATTGCCACTTATGCCATGATGTATCCTCCATCGGAAGGGCATCTGACTGATAACGCAGATGGGCAAAAATCTTCGTGGAAAGGAATTTGTTGATATTGAATGTTATGGTGTTCTCCCAGTCGCCCTGCACATATTCATAATCGGTAAACATGAACAGGCGGGAGAAATACTCTATATTATAGGCCAGTTTCCAGCGTAAGGTCAGTTCCGCACTCGAACCGTACTGGCTTATCGACTGATGCCCCTCCTCGATGCCGAATGCCGTAGGGTTCAGGCGTGAATTCGTGCAGGTTTTCAAATTATAGGAAAGCGGCGATATGGCAGCCGTGAAATTGAGGGTCTTTTTCGGATTCTCATAATTGTAGGTCATACCGACACCGAGGTTAAGTTCGGAAGGTGACAAAAACGCTGCTATAAGGTCTTCGCTGTTGGTGCGGTAGCTGTTGAGCAACTGTGTCTTGAACTGTGCAGTAACCGAATAATACCACCGCTTTGCCGCTTTCAGACCGAACTTGGTGTTAACCTGGAAAAGGTCTTCGGAAATATTATATGCGTGCAATGTATCCTCAGGGGCGTTGTTAAGGCCGAGTTTGTATTGCACAGAGGTCTCGAAAATCAGGTTCGGATGGAACGCCTGGTTCAACTTTATGTCATAAAACAGGTTGAGGATGGCGTTGAGGTTGGATTTACCACCCTGGTACCAGTTCGGCGATATATAAGCCTGTGAAAACTGCAGCGACCCGTCGAAATTATGAAGCCAGTTTATGCGGCCGAGGTCTACGGGCTTGGCAACGCCTACCATCTCGTTTACGTCGCGCGTGAATTCCGTCACGGTAATTTTGGCCTGCGACGGGTCGGCTTCCATATGGAACTCTTTCGGCGGACGCGGCATAGAGGCAAGATTATATCGTACCAGCTCGGGGTGTTCGACCATGAATTTCTGCATAAACACCCGGTTACGGTTGTCGCGATAAACAGCACGTTCCGCCCAGTTAAGTTCCACCGGGGCGGGAGCGTCGGGATTGAGCGCGTCAGGTTCCGTTTCGGGCAATTGCATTGAATAGGTGCTGAAAACCAAAGGCAGGAAGGAACGTTCGGCCAACAGCATGTCGTCGACCACGAGTGTGGAGTCGATAACCAGTTCGCGTGCACCGAACATTTCAGGATCCAACGGGTTGCCTTCCGCATCGGTCAGATCCCATAACGACGGCTCGGCATTGCGGCTTTTCAACGCACGGCGGGGACGCTTGGCTTTGGCTGGCCGAACCGCCGGGGCAGCCTGGGTAGCGGCAACAACCGTGTCGGTGCTTACCGTCTCACCGTCGATAAGCATCTCGTCAAACAACGACTGGGCCGATGCCGGCACACCGGCAGACATGAAGGCAACAAATAGTGAAAATGCGACAAATATCCTATTGGTTTTCATAACGCAAAGATACTCACTTTCCGGCAAAATCCAAAACAGGCGCCCCACACAGGCCACCAGGTCCCGACGCCAGCACATCAGGCCGCAGACGGCACCTCCCTGCCAAGGACGGACGCAGGGGGGTGATTCAGAAAAATTGACACGTAAATGGTTGGAGGGGAATACGGAAATTTTTGTAACTTTGCCGTTTGAACGGAGGAAGGCACCATGTTCCAAGGAGTTGTCTGAAAATTTTTCCAACAGATTTTTAGAGAGGTGGATAGCGGGATTTACGGGGTTTGAGAAGTGAGCGATGCGCCGCATCGATAGCTGCCAGAAACCGGTTCGTCGATAAAAACCGCCTAAAAATCAGCAGACAATCCCAGCGAAGGATTTTTACACAACCTCTAAAACAACGAATCAAACGATGAATATATCTTACAACTGGCTTAAGGATTATCTCGACATCGAGATGACACCGCGACAAGTGACCGAGGCCCTGACTTCCATCGGCCTCGAAACCGACGGGCTCGAAGAGGTCGAATCAATCAAAGGCGGCCTTAAGGGGCTTGTAATAGGCAAGGTGCTCACATGCGTGGAGCATCCCGACAGCGACCACCTGCACATAACCACCGTAGACCTCGGCAACGGCGAACCGACACAGATTGTGTGCGGTGCACCGAATGTTGCGGCAGGCCAGACCGTAGTGGTGGCAACAGTAGGCACAACGCTCTACGACGGCGACAAGGAATTCCAGATAAAACGCTCGAAAATCCGAGGCGTTGAATCGCTAGGCATGATATGCGCCGAGGATGAAATCGGAGTCGGCCAAAGCCACGACGGCATCATCGTGATTCCCGAAGAAGGCGCCCCTGCGCCCGGCACCCCCGCAGCTGAATTCTACAACCTTCAGAGCGACTGGGTGATGGAGGTCGACCTGACCCCCAACCGCATCGACGCCGCCTCGCACTACGGCGTGGCACGCGACCTTGCTGCCTACACCGACTGCCACCTCGGCCATGCATCACTCCGCCGTCCGGGTGTAGAGGCATTCGCATCCGACCGCCCCGACGGTGCCATAGAAGTCGAAGTGGCCGACCTTCAAGGCGCCCCGCGCTATAGCGGCCTCACCATCCGCAATGTCACCGTGAAAGAAAGCCCCGAATGGCTGCGTCAACGCCTTGAAGCCATAGGTGTGCGCTCAATCAACAATATCGTCGACATAACGAACTATATACTCCACGGCATCGGACAGCCGCTCCACTGCTTCGACCTGAACACAATCGAAGGCAACCGCATCGTGGTGCGCACCTGCCCAGCAGGCTCACCGTTCACAACCCTCGACGGGGTGGAACGCAAGCTCGACGAAGCCGACCTCATGATTTGCGACGCGGTAAAACCGCTGTGTATCGCAGGGGTGTTCGGCGGCCTTGATTCAGGTGTCACGGAAAAAACCACCGACATCTTCCTGGAAAGCGCCTATTTCAACCCCACACGGGTGCGCCGCACAGCACGCCGCCACGGATTGTCAACCGACGCCTCGTTCCGCTACGAGCGCGGTCTCGACCCCAATGCCACGATGTATGCACTGAAACTTGCCGCACTTATGGTAAAAGAACTTGCCGGGGGCGAAATCTGCGGCGAACCGGTCGACATATACCCCGAAAAGGTAGAACCGTTCCGTGTAACCCTGGGCTACCAATACCTCAACGGACTTATCGGCAAGGAAATCCCGCAAGATACGGTAGATGCCATACTCCGCTCGCTCGAAATGGAGATTGCCGAACGGCGCGAAGGTGAAATCGACCTGCTTGTGCCGACCTACAGGGTCGATGTGCAGCGCCCGTGCGACGTTGTGGAGGATGTGTTGCGCATCTACGGCTATAACAACGTCGAGATTTCAACCACCGTACATTCCTCATTGCAGCTCAAATCAATCACCGACGAGGCCGACGACCTGCAACGCCTCATCTCCGAGCAACTGACCGCATGCGGGTTCAACGAAATCCTCAACAACTCGCTGACAGCCGAGGCTTACTATACCGGCCTTACGACCTACCCCGCAGCAAACTGCGTGAAACTGCTCAACCCGCTCAGCAACGATCTATGCGTTATGCGCCAAACCCTGCTGTTCGGCGGACTTGAATCAATAGCCCATAACGTCAACCGAAAAGCCAACGACCTGGCATTCTACGAATTCGGGAACGTGTACTTTTTCAACCCCGAAGCCGGACAGACCGACGGGAACACGCTCGCACCATTCAGCGAGGGTGCCCGCCTGGCACTGTGGATGACCGGGAACTCACGCACAGGCAACTGGGCACGCCCGGCAGAAGAGGCCACCTTCTTCGACCTCAAGGCAATGGTCGCCAACATTTTCGCACGGCTCGGCATCACCGAGAAAGAGCTTTCATGGGAAAAACTTACAGGTAACGATATCTTCTCGGCAGCACTCGAAATCAGGACACGTTCAGGCAAAACACTCGGGGAAGCCGGGCTTATTGCCAAAACAATGCTGGCCAAATGCGACATCAAGCAACCTGTGGCCTACGCCCAGCTCGACTGGGACGCACTGGTGAAACTTGCCGTGAAGAAAAAGGTGCAGTTCACACCGCTGCCCAAAACACAGGCCGTGAAACGCGACCTCGCCCTGTTAATCGACAAAACAGTGACAATGGCACAAATCGAGGCCATTGTCAGGGAAAGCGAACGCAAACTGCTCCGCGAGGTGACGCTGTTCGACGTATATGAAGGGAAAAGCCTGCCCGAAGGAAAGAAATCATATGCAATCTCTATGACGCTCCAGGATGACGAAAAAACCTTGCAGGACAAACAGATTGACGCCGCAATGGCCAAAATCATCAAGAACCTCCAGGCCAAAGCCGGGGCAGAGCTGAGATAACGGGCTGCCTCAAACAAAAACTCATGACAATAATCATAAAACGAACTATAACATTACAATATGGGACGCGCATTTGAATATCGCAAAGCCAGAAAAATGAAACGCTGGGGTAATATGTCGAGAACATTCACCCGCATCGGTAAGGAAATCACTATCGCCGTGAAAGCAGGCGGCCCCGACCCCACTACCAACCCCCGCCTCCGAGCGCTGATGCAGAACGCCAAGGCTGAAAACATGCCAAAGGACACCGTTGAACGCGCAATCAAAAAAGCAACCGACAAGGACGCAAAGGATTACAAGGAAATCACCTACGAGGGATACGGCCCCTTCGGCATCGCGATTTTCGTAGAAGCCGCTACCGACAACAACACACGCACCGTGGCCAACGTGCGCTCATATTTCACCAAACATGGCGGTTCGCTCGGCACACAGGGTTCGCTCACCTTCCTGTTCGACCACAAGGTGATGCTGAAAATCCAGCCCAAGCCCGAAATGTCGCTCGAAGACCTCGAACTGGAACTCATCGACTACGGTGTTGACGAACTGGAAGCCGACGAAGATGCAATCGTGCTCTACGGCCCCTTCGAGGAATACTCCAACATCCAGCAATATCTTGAAGGTAACGGCTTCGAAATCCTTTCAACGGAATTCGTCCGTATCCCCAACGACGTAAAAGAGGTGACCGACGAACAGCGCGAAACCCTCGACAAACTCCTCGAAAAGCTCGAAGAGGACGAGGATGTGCAGAACGTATTCCACAACATCGCCGAATAATTGCGAAACAACCCTCACCCAGTAGAGACGGGATAGCATCCCGTCTCTATTAGCATCCCGTCTCTATTAGCATCATCTCTCTATCATTATCTATCATTATCTATTATTATCCTCTCTATTCCAATCCCTCTCTATCAACCCCCTCCTCTATCCCCACTTATCTCTTCTCACCCACCCCCTCTTTCCATCCATCCCTCTCATCCACAAACATCTCCCCTTTTTATCCCACCTAATCTCTGACAAGTAATGTTCTCAGGAATCGTAGAAGAGGCCGCCACCGTAGTGCGTGTGGCCAAAGACGGCGGCAACGTCCACCTCACCATCCGTGCAAGCTTCGTCGATGAGCTAAAAATCGACCAGTCGGTAGCACACAACGGCGTGTGCCTCACCGTTGTCGCCCTCCCCGGCGACGGCACCTACACAGTCACCGCCATCGAGGAAACCCTGCGCCGCAGCAACCTCGGCCTCCTATGCGAAGGGGACAGGGTGAACCTTGAACGCTGCATGATTATGAACGGACGCCTCGACGGCCACATCGTGCAAGGCCACGTTGACTGCACCGCCCGGTGCGTCGACATTGAGGAAGTGGAAGGGAGCCGTTATTTCAAATTCCGCTACGAAGTAGCCCCCGGACTACTCCGCAAAGGCTATCTCACCGTGGAGAAAGGCTCAGTGACCGTAAACGGTGTAAGCCTCACTGTATGCGATTCCGAACCCGACAGCTTCCGCGTTGCCATAATCCCCTACACCTTCGAACACACCAACTTCGGCGACATCCGCGTAGGCACCACCGTCAACCTCGAATTCGACATAATCGGCAAATATATAGCCCGCATCGCCGAACTATCCCCTGCCGAATAAACAGCTCTTTCCCGCAATCAGTCACCGCTTAACGCGCCATACCCCACTTATAGGTATATGTGCGCCAAAACATCCCATAAAATCCATTCAGTAGGCGCTGTATCATCATGCAGACACAGCGCCTTTTAGTATCCGTATGGGAGGGTGCTGTCAGAATGGTTCAGATGGTAGGAGCTTGGAGGTGAGGCTGATGGGAGCAATCTAAGGATTGTGACCGAGGCCGAACCCTTCAAGCGACGACATATCTGAGCCATTCTGACACATCCCCCCTCATTTATAGGTAAATTGCAATCAACCTATTGCAACTGCCCCGCCAATCCTCTATCTTTGCATCAACAATAACAGATATTCAGTATCAATGAGATAATTATGTTGTTAACCACAGATTGATTTTCAGGTAATACAAAACCGGCAAAATCACGTAAGCCAACAGAAAAAGCCCCCGCGCGAGCAGGGGCCTTTCTATTTACGGGTTATAAAGAGTTCTATATGGCATGGCTATGAGACACCGTTCATTCCGTGCGTCTCGGCAAAACGATTTTAACAGGAAATGATTCCACAGGCGTTCCATCCAACCATATTTTTGTATATCCACCCGGCTCATTCTTGCTTTCCCACCAAAAACGATGTTCAACCTTTATCTGATATGGATTTTCAATGCCCGCCACATGTAACTCCAACAACAAGTCATGATTATCATCGCGATTAAATTCGCCAAATGACAGGTAATAATCATTTTCAAGCCAATGCCAACGCTCACCATCCCAAAAATTCACCCTACCATATGTCAAGCCATAAAAATGTGCAAGATAGGCCCGACCATGGCTATCAGGGGAAAATCCATCCGGCAGGGGATTATCCCAATTAAGCTCATACAACTTGTCATCATAAGTCATCGACAAAGGTAATCCCATCCAATTCCCCTCCACAGTAGGATTCAGCATATTCACACCTTCTTCATCAACCAACTTAACCTCTACGTTCAAGGGTGCAAAATCCCAAATCAGAATATCATCTTCTTCTTTAAAATCAGCATCTTCCTTATCATCACAGGCAACAAATGTCCCTGCCACACCCAATAACACTCCGGCAAGCAAAAGCTTTGAAAAAGCGCGTTCTAACCATTTCATAAACTTCATAACTTCTACATATTTAAATTTAAACGATTCTACATATCACATCCCTTTTGTGTAATCTTGATAAAGTTATTGTAACACCATGGATAGTGGGTTCCGAACACAAGATAAACCGTCCGTGAAGCCGGGGTCTCATTGCGGCCACATTCAACCTTCAGGTATGATCCGAGTGACACTTTAAGCCATTCAAAATCAACCGAAACATATTCAGTCATTGAAGCATCAATTATAGGGCAGATCAAATCATCCTCAAATTGTTCCTCCCGCTTTGACATATCGAAAATCCATCTACCATCGGCATCCTTATATGGCGCAGGCCGCAAATCATGTGATGTAGCAAGAATAATCGTATTTGAATTACATGAAACATATTTCTGACCACCCTTGGAATCAAGCTCCACAGCCATCTGCGACTCAGAAATTATAGGTAGGGGGATATCTCCTATCATAGCGTCATACTCATTGTCACCACATGCTGTCATCGCTACTGCAACGCAACATGACATCAATATTTCATACAATCTTTTCATGGCAATATGTTTTTATTGATTTATTATGACGCGTTTTTCGTATTGATTGGATTCCGCAAATATACAACTCCATATACATAATTCCAAACAAAACAGCAAATACATTCCAAAAAGGTCGTCATTTAGGGCAATAATGAGACAAATAAAAGGAAACGAGACATCTCACCCACACATAATAAAACGAAGGGGCATTCGGAAAACATATGTGAAACATGCGTAAGTTATTACAAATCGGATTGACAACCTAAAAAAACATAAAAATTTTGGGGAACGGGGAGGTTAGCGTAATTTTGTAGGCTGGAGGGAGATAAAATTATTGATTCCGATAAGCATTACACTGAAACAATGCATGCAATGAAAAGATACAGACTGATTAACGATGTGTTGGGATGGGTATGCTTCCTGGTGGCGGCTGTGACCTACCTGCTTACGGTGGAACCGACGGCAAGCTTCTGGGACTGCCCCGAGTTTATAGCACAGGGAACGAAACTCGAGGTCGGTCACCCGCCGGGCAACCCGATTTTCATGCTCGCTGCGCGTTTCTTCGTTAATTTCGCCTGGGGCGACATGTCGAAGGCGGCACTGATGGTCAACTCCATGTCGGCACTGCTGTCGGCAGGCACCATATTGTTGCTTTTCTGGACTATAACCCACCTTGTGAAGCGCCTTATCGTAAAAGACGATGCCGGCGAGGTAAGCCTTACTCAGATGCTGGTTATCTTCGGTTCCGGCCTTTGCGGGGCGCTTATGTATGCCTGGAGCGACACATTCTGGTTTTCGGCCGTCGAGGGTGAGGTCTATGCATTCTCGTCGTTCTGCACGGCGCTGGTGTTCTGGCTGATTCTGAAATGGGAAAACCGCGCCGACGAGCCCCATTCCGACCGTTACCTGGTGCTGATAGCCTATATCATCGGTGTGTCGATTGCCGTGCACCTGCTCAACCTGCTATGCATCCCCGCCATCGTGCTGGTCATCTACTACCGCAAGTTTAAAAACACCACAGCCTCGGGGTCGCTGGCAGCACTCGGGGTATCGGCAGTTATCGTGGCGCTGATTCTCTACGGGTTGGTGCCGGGATTTATCGAAATCGCACAGTATTTCGAGCTGTTCTTTGTCAACACCTGCGGTCTCAGCTACAATATGGGCGTACTCATCTACGCCATGCTTTTCGTGGCCGTGATGCTATGGTGCATAAAAGCCCTGTATAAGCAGGATAACACCACCACAATACGCGTGTCGTTCCTGCTGGCGATGATTCTTTCGGGCATACCCTTCATAGGCAGCTCGATGTGGATACCCGCCGTAATCATCGCTGCACTTGCAGTGTATCTTTTCGCGGCGAAAAAACTCCCTGTGCGCATCCTCACACTCTGCGCACTCAGCGTGCTGGTAATCTTCGTAGGTTATTCGAGCTATGCGCTGCTGCTTATCCGCTCGCATGCCAACCCGCCGATGAACCAGAACGCCCCCGACAACGTGTTCTCACTCAGCTCCTACCTCAACCGCGAGCAATACGGCGACAGACCCCTGTTCTACGGGCCGTCGTTCAAATCGACCGTGCTCTACCAGGTCGACAACACCGGCAATTACAACTTCATGAAAAAGCCGGCAACCACCGTCTACGAAAAGCGTGTGAAAGATGCCCCTGGCGATGCCGACCGTTACGACAGCTTCGAACGCGACACCCGTTATGTGATGACCCCCAACATGCTGTTCCCACGCATGTACAGCTCGGCACCAAACCATCCGACCGGCTATCTGGAATGGACCAACCTGCGAGAAAGCGACCTGCCGCTTAAGGAAGCGCCGGTGCTTGTCGATGCCGACGGCAACACATTGCAGACGGCACAGCTTCCAGCACCGTCGTTCGCGCAAAACATGCGCTACTTCTTCAACTACCAGGTCAACTACATGTACTGGCGCTATTTCCTGTGGAATTTCGCAGGACGTCAAAACGACATGGCCGGTAACGGCGAAGCCAACCGTGGAAACTGGATTTCGGGCATACCGTTTATCGACAATTTCCGCCTCGGCGACCAAAGCCTTCTCCCCGATGATTTCGGCAAAGGGAACAAAGGGCACAACGTGTTCTTCATGCTCCCGTTGCTGATGGGTATCATCGGCCTGAGCTGGCAGGCATTCCACTCAAAACGCGGCATCGAGCAGTTCTGGGTGATATTCTTCTTTTTCTTCATGACCGGGCTTGCCATTGTGCTCTACCTCAACCAGCCCCCGTTGCAGCCACGCGAACGCGACTATGCTTTCGCAGGCTCGTTCTATGCCTTCGCCATATGGGTCGGCATGGGCGTTGCCGGGCTGTGGGCGCTCGTCAACAGCATCATGAACAACCCGCGAGGGGAGAAAGAGCCGCGCAAGGCAATGGCAGTTGCCTGCGCCACACTTGCCGTCGGCCTCCTGGTGCCGCTACAGGTAGTCAGCCAGACATGGGACGACCACGACCGCTCCGGGCGCTACACCACCCGCGATTTCGGCATGAATTACCTCGCGAGCCTCGATGACAACGCCATAATTTTCACAAATGGCGACAATGACACATTCCCCCTGTGGTACGCCCAGGAGGTGGAAGGCTTCCGCACCGACGTGCGCGTTGTCAACCTCTCCTACCTTACCACCGACTGGTATGCCAACCAGATGCGTGTGGCAACCGACGGGGGCGCCGCCATCGATGTGAGCGCACGCCCGGCCGACTATGCATTCGACCGCATGCAATATAACTACTTCGACCCGGAGAACATGAAAACCGAGCGCGTCAACGCCCTGACCGCCCTCGAAGACCTCTATCATAACCCGGAAGCCACATGGAAGGGGGCACGCATATGGCGCTACCCCTACATGTTCATCCCTGCCAATCCCGACGCGGCAGCCAAAGCCGGGGTAATAGCGCAATCCGAAGCCCCTGCAGCCGAGGAAGCAATCGAAGTAAGCCTGTATAAAGACCCCAAGAATCCGGCAAGCGGCGCCACCCTAAGCCAGGCACTGAGCCTTGACATGATTGCCACAAGCGCCAAAAACGGATGGAACCGCCCGGCCTACTTCGCAATGACCGTGCCCGACGAATATTACCTGTCGCTTTCACCGTATCTGCGCAACACCGGCCTGGCCTACCAGGTAACCCCGCTGCGCAACCCCGACGGGGAAAACGCCACCTGGACCGATACCGACAAGATGTATCGCAACGTGACGGAGAAATTCCGCTGGGGCGGTCTCGACCAGCTGGGAGAAAACGGCAATATATATCTTGACGAAACCGTGCGCCGCATGGTTACTACCCACCGCAGCGCCATGGTCGACCTGGCCTACGCCCTTTTGGTAGAAGGATATAATGCCGCACACCCTGTTACCGACAGCATAACCGGCGTGACCCACGAAGCCGATACGGTTTATGCCGCCGACCGCTACGGCAAAGCCGCCCGTGTGCTCGGCCTTATCGAAGAAAAGCTCCCGGCAAAGCACTCACCCTACAGCATACAGATAGGCTATCAGATTGCCGACGTCTACCTGCGCCTTGCCGCTGAGACAGGTGATAAAAAGCTGCATGAAAAAGGGATGAAAATCCTTGAGGACGAACTGCTACGCTACGGGGCCTACATACCCTATTTCATGGAGCTGCGCCGTTCGCTCCCCGCAAGCGGTTTCCAGGCGCTCTCCCCGGCCGACCGATATGTGCCGACCTATGTCTACATCATGTTGCAGACATTTGCCGACGAAGGTGGCGACACCGATGCGCTCTCGAAAAAAATGCATGAACGCAACATCAATATCGCCGACCTGGAATATTTCATCGCCAACAAATAGAACCGGCACAGCATGTGGATAGAACAGCCCCCTCTCTTCTACCGCCTCCTTTTTCCAGAGGCCATATGGCGGATAAAGAAGCATAAGGAAAAGGTGGTGTTCCTTACTTTCGACGACGGGCCTGTACCCGAGGTAACCCCTTGGGTGCTCGACCTTCTCGACAGCTACGGCATCAAAGCCACATTCTTCATGGTCGGCGACAATGTGGCACGCAACCCGGAACTGTTCGAAGAGGTGCGCCGCCGCGGACACAGCTACGGCAACCACACAATGCACCACCTGCAGGGGATGAAGGTGACAACCTACCGCTACATGCACGACATAACCGAGGCCAACGACCTCATAGGGAGCGCTCTTTTCCGCCCCCCTCACGGGCTGTTGCGGTGGAAACAGGCACGTGCCATCAAAGATCACTACAACATAGTGATGTATGACCTTGTGACACGCGACTACAGCAAGAAGCTGAAACCCGAACAGGTGCTGGCCAATGTGCGGCGCTATGCCCGCAACGGCTCCATAATCGTGTTCCACGACTCCCTGAAAGCCGAACAGAACATGAAAGCCGCCCTTCCACAGGCCATCGAGTGGCTTATGGCACGGGGCTACCGCTTTGAACGACTGCCTATGTAAGCCCATGCCTGCCACCGACCTTAAAAACCGCCTGATTGAAGCGGCAACACGTGCCGGTGCGCAAAAAACCGGGTTTGCGAAAGCCGGGCCGGTCGATGACGATATGACCGAACGGTTCGGTCAATGGCTGGAAGCCGGCAACCACGGCGAGATGCACTACATGGCCAATCATGCCGACCTGCGCCGCGACCCACGCCTGCTCTCGGAAAACACTGCCGGGGCCAACACGGTGATGGTGTGTGCGTTTTCCTACTTCCATCATGAAACACAGGCTCCCGGAGCCGCAAGGTTCGCCATGTATGCACATGGCGACGATTACCATGAGGTGTTGCGCAAAAGGCTCACCCCTGTTGCCGAACTGTTGCACCAGGAAGGATTTACATGCCGCATCTGCATAGATTCCGCCCCGGTTCACGAACGCTATTGGGCCGCAAAAAGCGGCATAGGGTTTATCGGACGCAACAGCCAGCTCATAGTGCCGGGGATGGGTTCCTATTTTTTTCTTGCTGAAATCATCACATCGGCAGAGATAGCCCCTGATGCACCATGCCTGATGAGTTGCGGGAATTGCGGGAAATGCGTCAAGGCATGCCCCGCCGGGGCATTACGCGCCGACGGCGGTTTCGACGCCCGCCGCTGCCTCTCCTACCTTACAATCGAATACCGCGGGGCGCTCCCGACCCATACCGACACCGCCCTCCGAGACTTACGTCCCACAGCCGAAGTGCTGGGCAACAGGGTTTACGGATGTGACGAATGCCAGCGTGTGTGCCCGCACAATGCCCATCCGCCGGAAACCGGGATAAGGGAATTCGGGTTACGCCCGGAATTACGCGGCATCACATGTGCCGACATCCTTGCCATGACACCCCGGCAATTTGCCGAAACATTCCGCCACAGCGCGGTTAAACGCGCAAAGCTCACCGGGCTTCAACGCAACGCGGCAGCAATCCTCCAGCCCGATGCGGTCAACCCTCCCGACCCGCGAAATGGTCGCGGATAACACGGGCCTTAGCAGGCCCGACAACATCGGCCAAAGCGTCGAGCGAAGCCTCACGGATGCGCTTAACACTTTTAAAATGCGACAACAACGCCTGCTCGGTGCCGGGCCCCACACCCTTTATCTGCGACAATTCACTCACGATTGCCGATTTCGAGCGCCGGTTACGGTGATGGGTTATGCCAAAACGGTGAGCCTCGTCGCGCAGCTGCTGCACCACCCTCAGCGACTCTGAATTCTTATCGATATAGAGAGGCACGCTGTCGCCCGGGAAAAAAATCTCTTCAAGCCGTTTTGCAATCCCGACCACGGCGATGGTGCCACGCAGTCCGATTTCATCAAGCGCCTCTACGGCGGCACTGAGCTGCCCTTTGCCACCGTCGACCACGATGAGTTGCGGCAAGTCGTCGGGCGCCTCCTCCATCAGCCTCGTATAGCGGCGTGTGAGCACCTCTTTCATCGAGGCGAAATCGTCGGGGCCCTCCACGGTCTTGATGTTGAAATGGCGATAATCCTTTTTCGAGGGCTTGGCGTCACGGAACACCACGCAGCTCGCCACCGGGTTGGTACCCTGTATGTTTGAATTGTCGAAACACTCGATGTGGCGTGGCAGCACATTCAACCTGAAATCCGCCTTCATCCGCTCCAAGGTGCGTCCCGTGCGTTTCTCCGGGTCGAGCCGCTCCATCTGCTTTAACACATCGAGCTTGCTTTGGCGGGCATTGCGTGTCGACACGTCGAGAAGCTTTGCCTTGTCGCCACGTTGCGGCACAGTGAATGTAGCGCCAGGAAATTCCGCATCAGGCTCCAACGGCACTATAACCTCGTCATAAGCCAGGCCGAAACGGCTGCGCACCTCGTCCATGGCATAGCTGAGAAGCTGAGCCTGGGTTTCCTCCATGCGCCGCTTGTATTGCAACGTCACGCTGCGCACCACGGCGCCACGGCGCACGTGCATGTAGTTGATATACACATCGGAATCGTCATCGTCCAGGCCGAACACATCCACGCTGTCGAGCGTCTGGCTTACTATAACGCTTTTGGCACGATAACGCTCCACAAGCTGGTATTTCACTTTCAAATCCTGCGCCTCCTCGAAACGGAGTTCCGACGAGAGCCGCTCCATCTCGCCGCGCAGATAATCCATCAGTTCGCCGGTGTCGCCACGAAGAATAAGGCGTATATTCTCGATGTAACGTGCATAATCCTCATGTGAAATCTTCCCGACACAGCAACCCTTGCAACGCTTTAAATGATATTCGAGGCAGAGCCGCCCTTTGCCGCGTGCCAGGGTGTCGGGGGTGATTGGGATGCGGCATGTACGGATAGGGTAAAGCTCCCTGGCCAGCTCCAACACGGCACGCGCAGCACCGGCCTCGGTGTAAGGCCCGAAATACTTCGACCCGTCCTTAAGCCTCTGCCGCGTCATAAACACCCTGGGGAACAACTCCTTGGTTATGCATATCCACGGGTATGACTTGTCATCCTTGAGCAACACGTTATAGCGCGGCTTGTACTCCTTAATCATGGAGTTCTCAAGGTTGAGCGCATCCTGCTCGGTAGGGACCACGATATAGCTCATGTCGGCAATAGCCCTGACAAGCAGGTTAGTGCGCAACACATCGTGTGTGCGGTTGAAATATGACGACACACGCCTTTTGAGGTTTTTGGCCTTGCCGACATAAATCACCGTCCCCTCTGCGTCATAATACATATAGACACCCGGTGTTTCCGGCAATATGGCAATCTTCTGCTGCAGCTCAGGCGACTTATTCTTTGAATGCTTACCCATAATCAATATCAAAATTAAGAAAAAATCCCCACAGGGGGGTGTTATCCCGACATTTTTATTAAATTTGCATGTTAGGATAAAACATAGGTTATCCCGATTCCGTTTTAACATTGCTGCCGGCGCCGCCAACTGCGTGCCGGAGAATTGAAGAACAAATTAAAAGAATGGCAAAAGTTATCATTATCGGCGCCGGAGGCGTGGGCAGCGTGGTAGCCCACAAATGCGCCCAGAACCCTGAAGTGTTCACCGAAATCGTAATCGCATCGCGCCGTCAGGCCAAATGCGACGCCTTGGCACAGGCCATAGCAGAAGCCGCCGCAAAACGCGGGCAGGCCAACCTGCCTGTAATCTCCACCGACAGCGTGGATGCCGACAGCGTGGAACAGCTCTGCGAACTCTTCCGCCGCCACAAGCCCGAAATGGTAATCAACGTGGCACTCCCCTACCAGGATCTCACCATAATGGATGCCTGCCTGGAATGCGGGGTCAACTATCTCGACACGGCCAACTACGAGCCGCGCGACGTGGCCCATTTCGAGTATTCCTGGCAATGGGCCTACCGCGAACGCTTCGAGAAGGCCGGCCTGACGGCAATCCTCGGATGCGGCTTCGACCCCGGGGTATCAGGCGTGTTCACAGCCTATGCCGCCAAGCATTATTTCTCGGAAATGGAGACACTCGACATCGTGGACTGCAATGCCGGGAACCACGGCAAGGCTTTCGCAACCAACTTCAACCCCGAAATCAACATCCGCGAAATCACACAGAACGGCCGCTATTGGCTTAACGGCGAATGGGTGACCACCAAACCGCTTGAATTCCACAAGGAACTCAACTACCCCAACATAGGCCCGCGCGACAGCTACCTGCTCTATCACGAGGAGCTGGAATCGCTCGTACAGAATTTCCCCACCATCAAACGCGCCCGGTTCTGGATGACCTTCGGCCAGGAATACCTTACACACCTGCGCGTAATCCAGGGTATCGGCATGGCGCGCATCGACGAAGTGGAATACAACGGGCAGAAAATCGTGCCCCTGCAATTCCTCAAAGCCGTTCTTCCCGACCCGCAGGAACTTGGAGAGAACTACACAGGGGAAACCTCGATCGGCTGCCGCATCTCAGGCAAAGCCAAAGAAGGGGAACCCCTCACCTACTACATCTACAACAACTGCTCGCACCAGGAAGCCTATCGCGAAACCGGCATGCAGGCCGTAAGCTACACCACAGGTGTGCCCGCCATGATCGGCGCGATGATGTTCCTGACCGGGAAATGGAAAAAACCGGGTGTGCACAACGTAGAAGAATTCGACCCGGATCCGTTCATGGAGCAACTCATGGTGCAGGGTCTTCCCTGGCATGAAATCGTGAACGGCGACCTAGAGTTATAAATCCCGACTTTTAAGGGATTGCTTAAAACAACAGCCTGTCAGGCACAAATGTCAAAAACAAACAACATGACCCAGGATAAATACACGCAGGCAATTGCCGAATGCGGCGTCAGCACCGACGATGCCGGGGTAAAAGCCGCTGTCGACAAAATCCTTGCCGACCACCTGAAGGAAAACATGAACGAAGAGGTTTATAAATTCCTCTTCAACTGCATAGACCTAACCACACTGCGGTCGACCGACTCACCCCGCAGCGTGGCCGATTTCACCGAACGCGTCAACCAGTTCGACGCCGAGCATCCTGAAATGCCCAACGTAGCCGCCATATGCGTTTATCCCAACTTCGCGCAAGTGGTACGCTCCGTGCTCGAGGTAAGCTCTGTCGACATTGCCTGCGTGGCCGGATGCTTCCCCTCGTCGCAAAGCTTTATCGAAGTCAAAGTGGCGGAAACAGCCTTGGCTGTGGAAGGTGGTGCCGATGAAATCGACATCGTGCTGAACCTCGGCAATTTCCTCGACGGGGATTACGAGGAAGTGTGCGATGAGATTTCCGAGCTGAAACATTCCTGCCGTGAAGCCCGCCTGAAAGTAATCCTTGAAACCGGCGCGTTGAAAACCGCTGAAAACATCAAGGCAGCCTCGGTGCTGGCAATGTACAGCGGCGCCGACTTCATCAAAACCTCCACAGGTAAGGAATATCCCGGAGCAGGTCTTGAAGCAGCCTACACCATGTGCCGCTGCATCAAGGACTATTTCGACAAGACCGGAAGGATGGTCGGGTTCAAACCCGCAGGAGGCGTTCGCACCCCTGAGGATGCCGTAGGTTACTACTGCATCGTAAAAGAAATCCTCGGCGAGCAATGGCTCACCAACGAGTATTTCCGCATCGGGGCAAGCGGGCTAGCCAACAACCTGCTCTCCGCAATCTGGGGGACCGAGACAAAATACTTCTAAACAACCAGGCCGAGGTGCCATGTCACAGCACCGGAACCCATCACAGAAAAGGCCACGTCATAATCACACAAGGCGAAGCAATGAAATACTGGATAATCATAGACGACCGGCATGCCGGCCCTTTCAGCGCCCAGCAGCTGCTTGACACCGGGCTGACAGCCGACACCCTCGTATGGTTCGAGGGCATCCCCGACTGGACCCGTGCAGCCAACGTGGCCGAACTCGCAGAGGCACTCCAACGCCGCGCAATGGCTGAAGCAGACGCCAGGGAACGCCTCCTGGCCGAAGCCGAACAACGCAGGATGGCTGCCGAAGAGGAAGCCAGGATGGAAGCCGAACGCCTGCGCCAAGCCCAACAGGAGGCAGCATCGGCATTCTCCCCTGCGCAACAGCCGCAGGAACCAGGATTGGATGCTGAAACAGAACCGGCGCAACCCGGTTCCGGGGCGGCATACCCCTCAGGATGGCAACAGCCCTGCCTACAGCAGCCTGCGGCAACACGTCCGATAATAACAGAACCGTGCCCTCCGGCATATATAGCATGGTCGATTATCGCCACGCTGTTATGCTGCACCATTGTCGGCATACCCGGCATCGTCTTCGCCTCCATGACCAAAAGCGCCTACTATAAAGGCGACATCGTGAAAGCGAAACGCTATTCCGAGCTGGCACAATGGTTCACAATAGCCTCCATAGTCCTCGGGGCGGTAAGCTGGCCGTTCCAGATTGCCATAATGGGAATGTTGCAATGAACCCCGCCTCAAGGCAACGTATAATCAGAGCCGTTGCGGCATTATCTGCCGCAACGGCTCTGATTATGTTATATCTCGCAGCAGTAAGGATTACAGGAATAATGCCGCGATGCCTTTTCAAACTTGCCACAGGGTGGTCATGTCCGGGATGCGGAAGCCAGCGGGCTTTTAATGCCGTAATCCATGGCAACCTGCGTGATGCCTTCGAGGTCAACATGCTCCTGCCGGTCGGCCTGGCATACCTATGCCTGCTAGGTGCAGGCTATATGCTGCCGGGCAACAAACGGATACAGGCAGTTTACACCCGTGCCACTTCCCCCAAAGCCCTCATTGCAGTTGCCGCAGTGATTGCAGGCTGGACTGTCATAAGGAATATACTTGGGATTTGAGGCACCAAAACAACATAATGGCAAAAATACCATTTATTCCAATATACTCCAACAATTGGAATATCCGACGTATTTTGAAGCCGCATTTTCACTAATTTTGCATCGCGTTTGATAACCGGCAGAAAATAAAACTTTTTTAATAATTCCCCGGTTATATTATGGAAGTAAGCAATCGAAGTCATCATGGCATCCTCTTCACTCCCTCTTCCAAAACACGCGTTTGCAATCATTATAATCATTATTTATGAGAACAGCACCAGTCATATCCGGTATCGTAGCCATAACTTGCCTCACCTGCTCCAACGCGAAGGCCGAGGTATATTCGCTCGACTCATGCCGACGCATGGCACTTGACAACAATAAGGAAATGATGATCAAGGCCGAAAAAGTGCGTCAAGCCGAATATGTGAAAAAAGAGGCTTTTGCAGCCTATCTCCCGGCGGTTGACTTCGCCGGAGGCTACACGTATAACCAAAAGGAGCTTTCGATTTTCGACAGTGACCAGCTCCTGCCCACAAAAAGCTTCAACCCAGTCACAAAGAGCTATGAATTCAACGTGGTTAAAAACCCGGTGACAGGCGAACCAGTACCCGGCCCGAACGGGCAGCCTATTCCGTCGGAAGTGGCATTGATTCCGAAAGAAGCGATGGAATACGACATACATAACGTGTTCTTCGGAGCCGTCACCCTCACACAGCCCATATTCATGGGCGGGAAGATAATAGCCCTCAACAAACTGGCCGAAATCAACAGGGAAGCCTCGTCAGCCCTGCAACGCAACGAGGCCCAGAACGTTATCTATGCCGTTGATGCAGCCTACTGGACAGTGGTGTCGCTAAAGGCCAAACACGAGCTTGCCAAAAGCTATGTAAACCTTCTCGACACGCTCGACAGGAATGTAAAACTGATGCTCGACCAAGGGGTGGCCACACAGAGCGACCTTCTGAGCGTCGACGTCAAACTCAATGAAGCCAGTATCGACCTCCTCAAAGTGGAAAACGGGCTGTCGTTAAGCCGCATGGCCCTGGCGCAGATATGCGGGCTGCCGGTGCACACGCCCATAAACGTTGCCGACGAGGGATGCAGCACAATCAATCCACATGCCGAAATAGCAACCCGGTATGATATGGAACAGGTATATGCAAACCGTCCCGACTTCCGTGCCCTGGAACTGGCCGCAATGGCCGCCAGGCAGGAGAAACGTGTGGCTATGTCGGAAATGCTCCCCAATGTTGCCTTGATAGGCGCCTACTCATTCAGCAACCCCAACATGTTCGACGGCTTTAAAAAGCAATTCGACGGGGCTTTCTCCGTAGGTGTAATGGTCAAAATACCGCTGTGGCACTGGGGAGGCAATTACAACAAATACAAGGCTGCGGCATCAAACGAAACCATCATGAAACTGCGCCTGGCCGACACCCGTGAAAAAATCGACCTCCAGGTAAGCCAGGCCGCTTTCAAAGCCCAGGAAGCCGTAAAAACATATCTGATGACCGAAACCAACCTTGACAAAGCCAAGGAAAACCTTCGCACGGCAACCCTCGGCTTCCGTGAAGGAGTGCTCACCCCCGACGATGTGATGGCGGCACAGACAGCTTGGTTAAAAGCCCACTCCGAACATATCGACGCCATGATTGACGCGCAGCTATGCGATGTCTACCTGGCAAAGGTGCTCGGCACGCTCGGCAACCAATAAATTTACAACCAAACAATCACACCAGTCCGACCCGGATAACCACACAGACAACCTACTCAAAAACTAAAAAACCAGCATAATCATGGCAAATCTCGAACAGCTCACTACCGAAGAGAAAAAGGAGAACCGCAAACTCCTCTCGGCCTTGGGCATCATAGTGGTAATCGTAGCCGCTATGGCAATCATAGGCTTCCTTTTTATCAACAAACCGGCTGAAATCATCGAGGGGCAGGCCGAAGCGACATCCGTCAGGGTGTCAGGAAAGCTCCCGGGACGTATCATGACATTCTATGTCCACGAAGGCGATATGGTGAAAGCCGGTGACACGTTGGTGCATATACACTCGTCGCTTGTGGAAGCAAAGCTGCAACAAGCCCGCAGCATGCAGCAAGCAGCACAGGCAATGAACCAAAAGGTCGATGCAGGCACACGCTCACAGATTATACAAAGCGCCTACGAAATGTGGCAACAGGCCAAGGCAGCCGTCGAAATCACCGGCAAAACCTACACGCGCCTCGAAAACCTCTATAAAGAGGGAGTGATGTCGGAGCAGAAACGCGACGAGGCCAAAGCCGCCTATGATGCAGCCGTTGCAGCAGCCTCGGCTGCGAAAAGCCAGTATGAGATGGCAAAACAGGGGGCACAGAAAGAGGATAAGGCCAGCGCACAGGCAATGGTAGGTGCAGCAACGGCAGGTGTGTCGGAGGTGGAAGCAATCCTCGAAGACCAATACCTCACAGCCCCATGCGACGGCCAGATAGACGTGATTTTCCCAAACGAAGGGGAATTGGTAGCCCTTGGCGCACCGATTATGAACGTGCTCAAAACCGACGACAAGTGGGTAACATTCAATGTGCGCGAAGAATTCCTGGCCGATATGACCATCGGGAAGGAGATAACAATCATGATTCCCGCCCTCGGACAAAAGGAAATCAAAGCAAAAATCTACTACGTGCGCGACCTTGGCAGCTATGCTACATGGCACGCCACCAAAACCACCGGCGACTGGGATTCGAAAACATTCGAGGTAAAAGCCCGACCTACCGAACAGCTTACCGACCTGCGTCCCGGCATGACGGTTATCTACAAGGAATAACTATGCTGCGGCATCTGCCTAAAGAATCCCGAGTGCCGTTTCAGGTCAACGATTCTGTCGCCCACCTGTAACCCAAACCGTTAAACCCTTAACGTCAACCGTTAAACATCAGAATAAATTAAATGAGAATTTCCCAGGGTCTTTGGAACGTTATCAAGCGCGAGGTGCGACTGCTCACCTCCAGGCCGATATACCTTGTCGGGATGACCCTCGTGCCATTGCTCATGGCGGTTTTCTTCGTGTCGCTACTCGGCGAGGGGCTTCCCAAGAAAGTGCCTGCGGCGGTGGTCGACCTCGACCATTCGCAAATGTCGCGACAGCTTACACGGTCGCTCGACGCAATGGAGCTTATAAATATCACCCAACGTGAAAATTCCTATAACGAGGCCATAGCAGCCGTTCAACGCGGGGAGGTATTCGGGTTCTTCGTCATTCCAGAGGATTTCGAACGCGAAGCCGTGGCCGGACGCGCCCCAACGCTGACGTTCTACTCCAACCTGACATTCTATGTTCCCGGCACGCTGGTATTCAAGGGGTTCAAAACCATGGCGGTTACCACATCCGGACGCCTGGTCCAGACCGACCTGGTTGCAAAAGGCGCCCCTTCGCAGATAGCGGAAACAATCCTGCAACCGATGACGGTGCAGAACCACCCGTTGAACAACCCCTGGCTCAATTATTCCTACTACCTGTCGACCTCGTTCCTGCCCGGACTGCTGGAACTGATGATATTCCTTATGACGGCCTATGCCGTTGCCCATGAGCTTAAAACCGGCAAATCAGCGGAATGGCTCCGAACAGCCAATGGCGACATATGGACTGCGATTATCGGAAAGCTCGCACCGCAGACACTGATATTCACCGTAATAGGATTCGGCATGAACGCCTTGATGTTCGGATGGCTTCATTTCCCGATGAACGGCAGCATGGCCGACCTGCTGCTGGGGATGTTCCTGTTCGTGATCGCCTGTCAGAGCTTCGCGGTGTTCGTATGCTCGGTGCTGCCCAACCTGCGCCTGGCTCTCTCCATCTGCTCGCTGACCGGCATCCTGGCCTTCTCCATCGCAGCATTTTCATTCCCCGAGCAGGCCATGTACGGGGGAATTGCCATATTCTCCTACATACTGCCGGTACGCTGGTATTTCCTGATCTATATCGACCAGGCTCTCAACGGCATCCCGCTTTACTTCTCACGCCTCTATTATGTGGCGTTGCTCGTGTTCCCGATTCTGGCCGCACTTGCGGCGCCGTTACTGCGCAGGGCTGTCCGCAAGCCTGTCTATGTGCCTTGACCACAGGCCACAGTCGGCATCAATCGAACAATCAATCCCAAACAAATTAAACAAGCAACAATGAAGGGTGTCCTCAACGACATAAAGGAATGGTTTTTGGAAACGGCGAAGGTATTCCGCCGTGAATTCGGCATGGTGTTCAGGGACGCCGGGGTGATGCTGTTCTTTTTTGCCCTGCCATTGGCCTACCCTATCGTGTATGCCGCCATCTACAACCCCGAAGTCACACGCGAAATGCCTGTGGCGGTCGTCGATAACAGCCGGACCGCCGAAAGCCGTGAGTTTGTGCGGCATGCCGACGCGACACAGGCGATAAAAATCTGCGGTTACGCCTCCGACCTGGCACAGGCCCGCAGATGGTGGGAGGAGAAAAAATGCTTTGCCGTAATCGAGATTCCGAAAGATTTCTCGCAGAAAATCGGCCGTGGGGAGCAAGGGGTGGTTCAATTCTACAGCGATGTCAGCCTGCTGTTGCGCTACCGCACATTCCTGGAATCGGTAACCGAATTGCAGATGGCCACTGACACACAGCTACGTGAACGCGCCCTCAACACATTGGGAGTTGCCCAGGCAGGTGAAGGCTCAGGCATACAGACCGAAGCCTATTTCCTCGGCGACCCGCAACAGGGGTTTGCCTCGTTCATTCTTCCCGGCATCGTGGTGCTCATTCTCCAACAAAGCCTGATACTGGGCGTTACAATGCTGGGCGGCACGTCGAACGACCGACGCCGACGCAATGGCGGCACCGACCCGTTGGTAATAACAGCCTCCCCGTCGGCCACCATAATCGGGAAAACACTCTGTTATGTGACACTCTATCTGCCACTGACCATCTATATACTGCATTACATCCCGCTGATGTTCGCGTTTCCCCATATCGGGGAAATACAGGATTATTTCCTGTTCATGCTCCCTATGCTCATATCATCGGCACTGCTGGGGCTGACATTGCAGTTCATGGTGTCGGAACGCGAAAGCGCGTTTATCGTGGTGGTGTTCACCTCGGTGGCATTCCTGTTCCTGTCGGGACTGACATGGCCGCGCTATGCCATGCAGCCACTATGGAAAATGCTGGGCGACATAATACCCGCGACATGGGGTATCGAAGGGTTTATCCGCATCAACAACAACGGCGCCCCATTGGCGTTGGAATCCACCCCTTACCGATGGTTGTGGTGGCTGTCGGCGGCATATTTCATCACCGCCTATCTCGTCACACGGTATAAGACCCGTCACGGTTAGGCGCCGGGACTTATATCGGCGTTCCGTATCAGCCGCATACAAATAATAGTTTGTAGCCAACATGGCATCACGGGATTGATACCTCAAAAAAACATCGCGGGTTCTGTTGACGTAATAGCAACAGAACCCGCGATTTTTACGCCAAAATGTTAAATCGAGTTAAGCGCACGAAAATTCTTGCCCGAAAACTATGTTGTAAAACACAAAACCTATACCTTTGCATCAGTTTTTCATGGTATTAGATTTAAGGTAAGAAGATTATTCGTCGGGATGACGAGTAATTTTTTTTTGTACCTTCCCGAAGGCATAATCGACATAAGATTGATGTCAATATTCAGAGAATAATGAAGGTTTGATTACGATGCCGATTCTGAACTGCGACACGTGCTGTTTATAGGCCAGCAACCCTTCCCCATAACCGTTGTAATATTGCGCAAAAAGATACTGGTTTGACTGGGTGGAGAACCTGTAGGCACCTTCGAGGATAATATTGTAATGGCTGAACGGGTTCCATGTACCCGCACGCCTTATGAGGTTCACCGATGCCGATACCTTCCTGTTTGGCGACTGGATAGTCCATCCCACCTGGTAGATACCGCAATACTTCAGTATATCCCGGTTATTTACCCCATCGATTATAGGAATCCAGAACTTTCCGTAAACCACGAAATTAGGGTCGACCATGATGCTGCCCCCAAGGGTAACCTTGTTCCACGACCTTGACTCCTCGCCGTCGCGACCGTTGCTCTCATGCTCGAGCTGCAATGACAGCTTGCCTACGAAACGGTTCTTTATGAACAGTGGCTTTGCCAGCCCGACCCCCGGATTGAAATTGAGGTCGGTCATAGGCATGGAATTCTCCAACACGTTCCAAAACACTTTCTGAGTGTAGTAAAGATAGAGATACGTACCCCATGGCAAGGTGCTTTTCGTAAGCTTCTGCGCAATCGAAATCTGGAACTTTATATTGGTGTTCTGCCTGTCGGGCTTATGGCCTATCGGGGGCCCGAAAATGAAATAGTTGTCTTTATAAAGTCCGAAATAATAGTGTGTATCGGCAAATGCACGTTTGAGCGAATCAACATTAACATGCTCTCCGGGCAGATTTACAATCTGCGCCTTCGCAGGGGAGAAGCCACAAAAAAAGGCCAATACGGCAAGCAACAGCATTAACTGCGATTTCATCGAAGAAAGTGAGGATTGGAAGTCATTCCGACTTCAAGTTGTACATCAACGTAAAGATTCATGCAAAGATAGATATTCTATGCCTAACACACCGCCTTTGCAACCGCTATTTCATGCAAGTTTGGATGAAAAGATGGCATAAAATGCCTCAAAAAACGTAACTTTGCCGTTAATGACGCAATGAAGTGATTTAAACAACAGCGTCTTGGTTGATTTTCCCTTACCTATGGCTTCAGCAAATCATATGACAATCAGTGGCCGGATAAAGGCTTTTTCAATGATGCTATGCATGGCCGCCGTCATGGCCGCCCTTTCATCGTGCGGCAACGACGGCACATTCCGCATCAACGGGCAGATAGAAAATTACGGCACCGGCAACCTGCGTGTGGTGTATTACACCAACGGGGCGGTGCAGTCGGTGGTGGCTCCGGCCATCGACGGCAAATTCTCCATGACGGGACGGCTCGACCGCCCTACCCTTGCCCGCATCTACACCGGTAACGGAGCCGTTGTGGGGAGGTTTACAGTCAAACCGGGTGAGACAATAGAGGCCGGATTCGATATAACCGACCCTACAGTGATGAAATTCAACGGTAACGACGATGCCGAACGGCTGGCAAAATTCATAACCGAAAACGCCGAATCCATCAAAAACGGCGATATGGGAAGCCTTAACGACGCCATCGGAAAATATGTGCGCGATAATCCCAAACGCCTTGTGTCAGGCGTGCTTATGGCCGATTATTTCAACTTCCGGGGCAACGAACCTATCGCTACGGAACTAATCGGGCTGTTATCTGACGAAGTGGTCACGGCAACATCACTTCACGGGGTGCTTGACCTTACACGCCCCCTATCCGTCCCACTCGATTCACTGGCACTCGGGCCCTTCACGCTCTTCAGCACTGCCGACTCGCTGGCCGAAATCAACACGAAGTCAAAACCTCGCACATTGCTGATGTTTCTCGACTCCCAGGCCAGGAAATCAGACTCCGTGAAGGCTGCCGTTTCAGCCCTGCTACCCCTTTCAAAAAACGGGCGGCTGATGATTGCCGACATATCCTGCGACCCCGATACCGCATCATGGCATAAAAGCATAAAGGAAAAAATTCCGGCTGATTCACTGAAGCAGGACGTCGGCAAACACATCGGGCGGTATTGGGTCCCGGCCCCGTTCAACATCAAAGGGTTGGAAAAGCTACCCATAGCGGCAGTGCCATGGTTTATAGCAGCAGATTCCTCAAGCCGCGTACTTTATTGCGGCCCGTCAGTCACCACGGCACGCAACGCCGTGAAATAACCTTCCACCATCATGCTCGTAAAAGCCTGCGGCGCAGCCCTGCAAGGGATTGACGCCATACCAATCACCATCGAAGTCCTTGCCGGAAACGGCATACAGTTCATCATGGTCGGGCTGCCCGACACGGCAGTGAAAGAGAGCGCCGAACGCGTTATCTCGGCTATAGGCCAAAGCGGGTATGAATTCCCACGTAAAAAAGTGGTGGTCAACATGGCGCCTGCCGATGTCCGTAAGGAAGGCTCGGCCTACGACCTCCCCATAGCCCTGGGTGTGCTCGCGGCCGACGGGCAGATCAGCGCCCCGCACCTGGGCGAATACCTTATAATGGGGGAATTGTCGCTCGACGGCACGCTGCTGCCCGTCAAAGGTGTGCTCCCTATGGCGATAATGGCGCGTGCCATGCACATGAAAGGGATGATTGTCCCTGAGGCCAACGCAACCGAAGGAGCGGTGGTCAACAATCTCGACGTCTATGGCATGCGCTCGCTCCGCGAAGTAACCGGGTTCCTCCAAGGGGCATCCACAGCCAGCCCCACTGTTGTAAACACCCGCGAGGAATTCGGGAAAGCCTGCCAGGTATCCGATTTCGATTTTGCCGATGTAAAAGGGCAGGAAAGCGTGAAACGGGCGTTCGAGGTGGCATGTGCCGGTGGGCATAACATACTGCTTGCAGGCCCTCCCGGCTCGGGCAAATCCATGATGGCAAAACGGCTGCCGTCGATACTCCCACCCCTGTCGCTCGGCGAGGCTCTCGAAACCACCAAAATCCACTCCGTTGCCGGAAAGCTTAAAAGCGGGTCTACACTTATGACGACCCGCCCGTTCAGGGCGCCACACCACACCATTTCGCCGGTAGCCCTCGTAGGGGGAGGCGCCAACCCCATGCCGGGTGAAATATCGCTGGCTCACAACGGGGTGCTGTTTCTCGACGAATTCCCGGAATTTTCCCGTTCGGTGCTTGAAGTGATGCGCCAGCCGTTAGAGGACAGGCATATCAACATATCGCGTGCGAAATATTCAATCGACTACCCCGCAGGTTTCATGCTCGTAGCCTCGATGAATCCCTGCCCCTGCGGCTTCTACAACCACCCCACCAAGGAATGCACCTGCTCCCAAATCCAGGTGCAACGCTATCTCAGCCGCATCTCTGGCCCGCTGCTCGACCGTATCGACCTACAGGTGGAAATCATGCCGGTGCCATTCAAGGAATTGCAAACAATGCAACCCGGCGAGACATCAGCCGCTATCCGCGCACGCGTGATGCGTGCCCGCGAAATCCAGGCCATGCGCTTCAGCGATGAAAACCACATCCACTGCAACGCACAGATGACCCCACGCATGCTCTCACGCTGGGCGCGCCCCACACCCGAAGCGATGGGCATTCTCGAACATGCAATGCTGAAATTCGACATGAGCGCACGCGCCTACGACCGCATCCTCAAAGTTGCCCGCACCATAGCCGACCTCGATGAATCAGCAACCATCGGCGCCCCCCACATCAGCGAGGCAGTTTCCTACCGCACCCTCGACCGCTCCTCCTGGGGTCTTAAATAATCCCCGGCCGGTTCAAACCGACAGGACGCGACTTCGGATTATGCGAGTCAGGGCGCCTGCTGTTGCTGGCACCATGGCCGGATAATTCAAGCCGCCTACCAATGAACCGGGCTACTGCACTGACCCTCAACCGGCTGGCAAACGGCATAGCCGCAGGCCGGACGGATAACGCGGTTATTTTAACGGGACGGCATCGGTGAAGCCGAGTTCGTGACGGAGGGGATAGTTGTTGCGGAGCTGTTCGAAAACAGCGGGGTTAAAGGTTGATTTAAGGAGGTCGGAATCCACCAGAGGGTTATAGGAGGTAAGGATGGAACCGGGGGTGAGAACGGTATTTTGGTCATACTGCCCGATAACCTGACACTCGGCAGCGGGAGAAACAGATTCCGGGGAACCATTGTGGAAGAAATGGCGGAGTGCTGCCGAAACCACTGCGGCGGTGGCGCGGCGCTTCCCTTCCACCGAGTAGCCAGCTATATGCGGGGTGGCAATATCGGCAAGGCGCAATAGCTCGCGATTTATGGCAGGTTCCCCCTCCCAGCAGTCAATCACGCATGCGGATAGCTGCCGTGCGCTGATGGCGCTTAAAACCGCCTCTGTGTCGACGATAGGCCCACGCGCGGCATTAATGAAAACAGGTTTACGCTTCAACGAGCTGAAAAAATGCCTGTCGGCAAGATGATGCGTGGCATCGCGGCCGGTTTTGGTGTGCGGCGTGTGTATGGTGATTATATCGCATTTTTCCGCTATCTCGGAAAGGGTTACAAACGGCTCGCTGCCGCTTGCGAATGGCTCGGCAGGATTCCACCCGCCATCCCTGCGCTGACGCGGAGGGTCGCATGCCAGCACTTTCACCCCAAGCCTGCGTGCCCAGTCGGCAACTATCGAGCCTACATGCCCCAGCCCTACTATTCCCAGGGTCAGCCCCTGCCAGTCATCCCGCCTGAGGGTGAAAACCGAAGCCCACACATATTGCGCCACCGCCGGGGCATTGCATCCGGGGGCTGAAACCACCTCGATGCCATTATCGCGGCAATATCCGAGGTCGATATGGTCGGTGCCGATAGTGGCCGTGGCAACGAAACGCACCCGCGACCCATCCAACAGCGCGGCATCACAACGTGTGCGTGTGCGCACAATCAATGCATCGGCATCACGCACAGCTTCAGGGGTTATCCTTTCCGGGGGGAGGAAAGTCGTGTCGGCAACCCCGGCAAAAGCATTGCCTACATAGGGGATATGCGATTCGATTACAATCTTCGGCATGACGATAAATAAATTGAGACCGGGCTATGCCGCTCATGCCACCGCCCATGCATACAACCCGGCATAGCACCCGATAAGGAGAACAATGGCTATATAGCTGCGGCGATGACGGCGATAGGTGAAGAAATGCCCCACCTGATAGGCCGCCAGGCAGTTGAGCAACGGGATATAGAACGTGAAATTATTGAAATCAAGCAAGGTGAATGCTGCCGTGGCTATGAATGCCGCGGTCAGGAAGCCGTTATAGGCGCGCACGCGCGAATTGTAACTGAGGATTTTCAGAATATTCGCAATAGTGAAGCATACACCTACAAGGATTGTAAAGCCGGTGGTGGCAAAAGCCTGTACCGCCTCACGGGTATCGAAAACCGACCAGGCCACAACCATTTCAGGCCACTGGAGGTTTTCTGGACGCACCAACCCCGACCCGAACAGAATCCAGGCAGGCGTAATCATCCCCAACAGGGCTGCCAGGCAGGTGCGCAGTGTGAATATCCTCATCTGCATGCATCCCAGCAGCAATACAGGGATATAGAAAAGATAACCTGTCTGGGTGAAAGCGCATGCACCGGCCAGGACAAATACAAGGAACACACGCCGCTGCCCGTTCTCATTACCGAACTCCGAAAACAGGAGCATGGTGCAGAACAGTATGACCAGCAAAAGCAACGTGCCGCCGTAGAACTGCCCCAAAGTGGTAGGCGAGGCAATCTGCATGGCCATAAACATTGTGGCCACAAGCGCCGTAAGGCTGCGCAACACGTTAAACGCCCGGTTGATATAAACGGTCAATAACGCTGCAAACACATTGGCCGACAGGTTCACTACAGCCGACACCCAGTTGAAATCCAGCCACATATTGGCCGATGGCAATCCCAGGCCGAGATTGCCGTCGATATGCGCCACAGCCCCCTTCTCCCAGGCTATAGCACAACTTACACAGGCCAAGAAGGTAATCAGTATGGTTGAACCCTTCGTATGCAGAAAAGCCGTTATGTGGCGGTCACGCAGCATGGTCTATCTACCGGCAATTATTTAGAACCCAGATATAGCGCCGGTATCAGCCAAGAAGGTCACGGCCGATGTCGCGGCGGAAATATTTGCCTTCGAACCCTACGGCAAGGGCTGAACGGAAACTGCGTTCGAGCGCCGACGGTATATCTTCACCATACGAGCTGGCAGCAATCACACGGCCTCCCGAAGTGACAAGCTCACCATCCTTCCGCGCCGTACCGGCATGGAACAGGATGGATTCCGTAACGGTTTCAGTGCCTGTTATAACTTTACCTTTGGGATAGGAACCGGGATATCCACCCGATACCAACATCACGGTAACTGCAGTGCGAGGGTCGATTTCCAGAGGTAGCTCACCGAGGTCGCCCTTGGCCGAGGCCACAAGCAACGGCACCAGGTCGGAAGCTATGCGGAGCATAACCACTTCTGTTTCGGGGTCGCCCATACGCACATTGTATTCTATCACCATCGGTTCCCCCCCGACATTGATAAGGCCGAGGAAAATAAAGCCGCGATAGTCAATGCCACGGCGCAAAAGCCCGTCGACAGTGGGACGCACTATGCGCTCCTCAACCTTCGCCATAAAGGCAGCATCGGCAAACGGCACGGGGCTTACAGCACCCATACCGCCGGTATTAAGCCCGGTGTCGCCTTCGCCTATACGTTTGTAATCCTTTGCAACAGGCAGGATGCGGTAGCCCCCGTGCCCGTCGGTAAGCACGAACACAGAGCACTCTATCCCTTTCAGGAACTCTTCAATCACCACTGTGGCCGAAGAAGCGCCGAACATGCCCGAAAGCATCTCTTTCAGTTCATGGCGCGCCTCATCCAAAGTGTCGAGAATCAGGACACCCTTCCCGGCGGCAAGTCCGTCGGCCTTGAGGACATAAGGGGGATTCAGTGCCTCAAGGAAACGGTATCCCTCCTCAAGGGTCTCAAGGGTGAAACTGCGGTAGCGGGCGGTGGGGATATTGTTATCCACCATAAACTGTTTTGCAAAATCCTTGCTCCCTTCAAGCATGGCACCGGCCTTTTCCGGCCCTACCACAAGCAATGCGGGTTTGTTGGCCCTGAAATAATCGGTGACACCGGCAACCAACGGATCCTCGTTGCCGACAACGAGCAGTTCCACATGGTTCTCGGCTACGAATTTTTCAATGGCGGGGAAATCGAGCGGCGAAAGCCCTACGTTTTCACCATAAGCATCAGTGCCGCCGTTGCCCGGGGCAATAAAGAGTTTGTCAGTTAGAGGGCTTTGCGACATTTTCCAGGCCAGTGCCGATTCGCGGCCACCCGAGCCTAACAGAAGGATATTCATTGCAGGAATTTAATAATTGAAAAGTCAGGTATTGTTACAGTGGGAACTCAGCGTGGAAGGCGCGACCGTTAATCTTCCCTTTTTTTGCGAGTACGCATCGACGGCAGGAGCGACGGCTGCTTGCCGGTAATCATTTTCAATGCATCCTCGTTGCGACGCAATGCCAAGGGGTTTTCAGATGGCTGCGGACGCGCATCGGGATTATTCCCGCTCCGGGATGCAAATGACTTACCGGCACCTGGACGCCCGGGACGGAAGTCATCCGACATTGCACGTCGGCGGTCGTCGGGCTGACGGCGGTCGCCACGGTCACCTCCGGGGCGGTAGCGCTCCTCAAGTTTGTTCCGTGCAGGCCATGCCTTGCTTTCACGGCGCTCACGACGCTTGTCGGCAAAAGCCCGTTCGTCCGACCTGCCGTCGCGGAAACGCGGGCGGTCGCCACGACCTTCACGTGATTCGTCATCACGGTCGGATTTACGGTCAAACCGGCGGTCGGATTTGAAATCCGGCTTCCTGCCGAATTTGCGGTCATCCTTGCCGAAACGTTTGCCGTCCCTGCGGCCGAACCGGCCTTCCTTACGGTCACCGCGCTCGAATCTGTCACCACGTTCAAACTTGTCGCCACGGCTGAAACGGCCTTCGCGACGGTTATCGCGGTCGCGACGCGGTTTGACGTCACTACGTTCAGGCTCGTCATCATTCTGCTCGCGCAGACGTCCCCCTTCCCTGCGGAACGATTTATAATCACCTTCGAAGATAATGTACTCGCGCAACTCGCATTCGAGCGACCCGTTGAGAATAGGAATCTTGACCGAAGGCGAAAGCCCGATTTTGGCTATATATTCGTTTTTGGCGGCGATAATCCAGGCATGATAACCAAGGAACACCTTTTTGAGTTTCTGCCCTATCAGGCTGTAAAGGCCGTCCATATCCTCGGCGCTGATACGTTCGCCATACGGAGGGTTGGTTATGAGCACCCCGTTCTCCGGGGCTTCTGTCCAGGCCGAAAGCGGGCGGGTCTGCAAATCGATCATACGCCCCACACCGGCGCTCTTTATGTTGCGTTCGGCAATTTCAACGGCTTTGGGCGATATGTCGGAGCCATATATCTTGAAATCGAACTCACGCTCACCCGAATCATCGTTATAGATGCGGTCGAACAGTTCGTGGTCGAAGTCTTTCCAGTTTTCAAAAGAGAAATGCCTGCGATATACACCGGGGTTGATATTCGCCGCAATCAGGGCAGCCTCGATAAGGAATGTCCCCGAACCGCACATAGGGTCGACCAGCGGGCAGTCGCCGCGCCAGCCGCTGCGCAGGATTATACCGGCGGCAAGCACCTCGTTGATGGGAGCCTCGGTCTGGGCAACCCGGTAGCCGCGTTTATGCAGCGACTCGCCTGAGGAGTCAAGCGAAAGGGTCACATCCTCGCCTGAAATATGCACGTTAATCATAACGTCGGCATCCTGCAAACGCACACCGGGACGTTTGTCATCGCCATAGCGGTCCTTAAACCAGTCCACAATAGCATCCTTGACCCTGTAGGTAACGAAACGTGAATGGGTGAATTCGTCGCTGAATGCCACAGTGTCGATGGAGAATGTGCCGCCTACCGACATCAAAGTCCCCCAATCGAATTCTTTGGCATGCTCGTAAAGGTCGTCGGTGTTGCGGGCCTTGAATTTATGTATCGGTTTGAGAATGCGCAACGCCGTGCGGCAACACAGGTTCGCCTTATAAAGCATTTCCAGGTCGCCTTCAAATGACACCATCCGGCGTCCCGGCTCAACATTTTCGGCACCAAGGCCACGCAGCTCCTCGGCCAGCACATCTTCCAGACCCTGGAAGGTTTTAGCCACCATTTCAAATTGTTCTTTCATCGTCGGGGACAGTAAAGTTGTCGCAAAGTTACGAAAAAGAAACTGAAGAAGCAGAACGCAAGCAGCAATAAGTCAGAAGTAAGGGTGAACAAACCTTGCAATTTCACATCAAAGCCCCGATTACCTCACACTTATGGCTGCAAATCCCCGTAGGAAGCCTCTGCCGCATTGAGGTGCTGTTGGTTACGTGATGCGATGGTTTCGACAGGCACAGGAAGCCGCACCCACAGGCTGTTGGGAATCAGGCGCCATAATCCCACCAGGATGTTCCACCGCCAGTCAACAACCGAAACCCGCCTCCGGCGGCGAATTGCGCGTATAATTCTCGGCACGGCATAAGGAAGCTGCATAATCATGGGATAATTCCGGTCATCGTCAAGCAAAGGAGTACGAATCCAGCCGGGACGGATGTCGGTGAATTTTATATGCAGCTTCTGGATTGTGGCAAGTTGGTTGAGCGCCCGCAGGTAGGTTTGCTGGAAACGTTTCGAGGCACTGTAGGCTGCAAGATGCCCCAATCCGTTAGTACCGGCAACGGAGGTTATGGCCGCAATCTGGCCGAATCCGGCTCGCTCGTCGCGGAAATAGCGGAAAGCGGTGTCGACCATACGTGTGAACCCCACAACGTTGGTCTGCATGGTCGCTACCTCCTTATCGACCTCCAATTCGTCGTTGCCGTAACCGATTCCGGCGATATGGAAGTACACATCCATGCCACCCATGCGGCGGATAAGGTGACGCAGATGCTCGGATGCTTTCTCGTCTGTTACATCAATCCGGGAATAGAAAACGCGGCCCGGATATTTCTTCTGAAGCTCCTTCATCACTTCGACCTTGCGCCCGGCTATGCCTACAAGCATTCCGTCGGCGGCAAGCCGTTCGGCCACATTCAGCCCGATTCCCGATGTCGCCCCCACGATAACCACTTTCTTCATAACACTCCGGATTTAAAAGATTAGAACCATAGTGATTCATTATGAAGCAGGTAGGGAGAAATACCCGCCGCCTCAAAGAAAAAACGCAACATCCGAATCGGATGTTGCGTTTAATCAAATTAAAAAACCCAAACGTATTTTATATTCACAGTTTCTTCATAAAGCGGAGCACACGGCTGGAGCCGTCGGCAGTAACCACTTCGGCAATGCATGCCCCGGCAGGGAGATCTGCAATCGACACCGTTGCCGCCCCGTTAAGATTATGGGTGGCATGCAGCACACCGTCGACAGAGAACAGGCGCAACGTATAATCCCCTTCGGCCCCAAGAATGGTGAGGCAGTCGCGCGCCGATAACCTGACACGGATTTCGGACACCGCACCTGAAACGCCGTCGAGGGCCGACGACGGGTCGTACGCCCCCAGCTGGTCAAAGCAGGCATAACCAGGCACAAAATCCTTCTGCGTGCTCTCATAGTCGAGCTTCAAAGTGTTTACCGCACCAAGCTGCGAGAGGTCAAACCATTTCCAGTCGGAAAGCACATATCCCCCGGCCTCGCCATATTCGCCACGGAAATCGGCAAGCACGGCATCGACAACACCGGTCTCTTTTCCTTCGGCATCGTAGCCGTAGATTTTCAACGTCATGTAGTCGCCGTTTTCAGCCGTGAATTTAGGGCACCACGTGTCGCCTAACAGAATTTTCTCGGCAGTGACGGCAGCATTGGTGATATACACACCGGGGATTACAAGCCCTTTGTCGGAAGCCGACACATTGATACGCGTGTCGGCATACATCATATATGCCACCCCGTAGTTGTCAGTCTTGGCGGCACCACCACCTACCACATTGCGGAACTGGTTTGTGTAATCATCGTTGAACTCGGTTGCGGTTTCATTTGCATAACCATATCCGCACCATGCCCCGTATTGCACCATCGGGAAGTTGCCGAAGCGGAAAGAACCGCTGAAGAACGCATCTGAAACCGTTTCGGCTGTAGCATCGGGATCGAACATCCAGTTGCTTTCAGGTTCAAGGAAAAGGTCGTCGAATGTGGCTACACTAAGGGTCGGGGCAATCACCGGCACAAGGGCTTTAGTCCGTGCGGTCTGGCCGTCGGCCGATGTAATCTCCAAACGATAAGTCTGGTTCACGGACGCCTCACAGGTAAACAGGTCGGACGAACCTACAGGTTCATTCATCTGGTCGACCCACTGATATGTATAAGGCTCTTTACCACCTACTGCATATGCTTGCAGCACAATGCTTTCGCCTGCGGCAACAGGCTCCTCATCCCAATCAATCACAGCCATAAGCGGCTCAATAGTCTCTGTGGTCGAGAACAGCGGGGAGGCAACGATTTGCGACTCTTCGCCCAATGCGCTGACCATCAGGAAATAAGCCTTATACTCCGTAAGCTGGTCGAGGAAGTTGAATGTGTAGGGGGTTTCAACGTCGGCATCACATGCCACAGGACGGGTGCGCATCAGCTCGTCACGCGAGGGAGCGTCGGACGAAGCTTTCACCGCCTTGGCATAAAGGGAGCCGCCTACTGTCCAACGGGTGTTGACCGTTGCCGAAACATCCTTTACCGTCCCCAATGCCGGATACCCGTCCATGATTTCAGGTGCCACAGCCACCACCGGCGCATATTCATAAGCCCCGGCGGTTGTTTTCTCCGGGCGTTCCGTGCCTTCGGCATCGTGCGTCACAGCTTCAAGACGCGGCATCGCCATAGCCTCACCGGCTGAACGGAGGTGAAGGTCTGAATCGCTGAAAAATTCGGCCTGCATCCACACGGAGCTGTTATCGCCTGTCGCTTCCTGATATTCGGCAAATGTCTTCCCGTCGCCGTCCATCACTTCCGCCCCGCCGTAATAAACGTTTCCCGAGAATTTAAGGTTGCCGTAGTGAGAGGCATCCCACGGGCGGAGCGGCCCGGACGCAGTGGAGTTCTGAAGGATATTGTTGCAGACCATGGCGGCGCCATTGGCCGGTGCCGTACTGGAAAAAGCAAGCGCGAACACCGACTTGAGTGTCGAAGCCCCTTTGACATTTACGGAATTGTGCGCCACAATAACATTCTGAATCGAGGCATCCTGCATTATGCCGTAAGTATAGGCTGACGCGGCATTGGGGATGACCACGACGTTGTTGGCAACCAAAGCCGGGTTTGCCTGGTCTGACAGGCCGCCTCCGGTGCGGAGGTAGATGCCTGTGCCGTCGGTCGACTGGAGCATCGACACCTTGTTGCCTGTTACACGGTAGGCACCGTGCGGGCGGTAAATGTCGATTGCATTATAGCTCTTACGGGCGGTTTCGGAAGTAATGCTATTTCCGGCCACGGTGAAATCCTGGCAATCGTTCACATAAATACCCTTGAAATAAGGATTGGAAAAAACATTGCCGGTAACGGAAATCCCTTTTACCTTAGGCAGAGCCACAAAACCGGCCCCCGACGCATACATGGCAATATAACCGCCGTCGAAATAGCTATCCTTAACGGTGAGGTAATCGCAGTTGGTATTCTCCACATTGCCTCCGTCGGCCACCCTTACCAACGATGTTTCCGCACCGCCGGTCACATCCGCACGGATAATGCAGTTCTCAATGGAACAATGGCGGCTGCCGTTCCTGAAAAGGATTGCCGAATAAGATTCGTCGGAAGTTTCGGATTTCGGTACGGACACAGTAAGGTTGCGGAAGTGCACATATGAGGAATTGTCGACTGTCACCACCCCTCGGTCGGCAAGCACCCCGGCACCCGAAATCACCACTTTGTCGCGGTTGCCCGAGAGCGACGAGAACACAACGGGATGAGTAGCCGTGCCACCCTGGATGTCGGCAACGGTTATATTTTCCTTATATTCCCCGTCTTCCAGCATGAACAGGACTGATGCCTCCACACCTGCCGCAAGGGCATCCACCGCTTCTGCCAGTGAATGATAAACGGCATCGTCCGACGCACCTACACGGAATGTGCCACCAAGCCCGGCCTTAACCTTTACCGTGGCGGCATTCTCTGCCGGCACTGTCACAGCCTCGCCGGTTGTAGACACCGAAGTCACAGCTGCCGTCAGGCTGTTGCCTGCAACCGCCTGCCCCGAAATATCGGCGGCAACCCACAGATGGTAAACCCCGGCTGCGTCAAATTCCACAGGACGGTTGAACACCAGCTCCGCTTTCCCGGCATCGAAACGTGTAACGGCGTCACACACCGGGGTTACAGGGGCGAACACCCCGTTGGTGCCCGTATAGAAAACCTTGGCACCCTGGATGTCGGCAATATCCGACGAACCGCTGAAATCAACGCCCACGCCTGAAACGGCAACCTTCCCGGAATTACCTGAAACAGTCACCTCAAGGTGGACTACCGGCACATCACCCGAACCACGCACCACATCACCGGCTACACCGGGAGAAACAGAAATCCCCCCGACATCCATTTTCACGGCATCAAGCGATGTTACCGACATCACCCAGCCTTTCAACGTCGAGGCTGTGGCATGAGCCTTGAAGTCGACCGTCAGCGACCCGTCGGCAGCTTTCGAAAGCACGTTTGACGGGCCGGTTGTGGTGGAATAACCTGTGCCTTTCCCAACCACTGCGGCAGCATCCACATCATGGCCGCTGTAAACATACATTTTGCCCCCGCCGATGCTGAATTCCTCGGCATTCAACATCAGCACCTTCCCTTCATGGGCCGGTATGAATGTCACGGTTCCGGCAAAACCGGGGGTAATATTGGCATCCGCCCCGCCATCATCATAGAACGTGAGCGGGGAATCCACCGTCACGGTATGCCCTGTTCCCGGTTCCAATACATAGGTCTGCATGGCATCGGATGCATAAGCCCTGGCAAAGCCTCCGCTTAGGAGGGATGCCAAAACCAAAAATGTAGAAATGTGTCTCATGTAAAAATTTTAATGATTATGTTTATTTAGTCAGTTTCAACATGGCGGCCAGCCGCCCCACCCGCAGCAGGCAAGAAACACGGGGGCTTCTTTTGCAACCGGCTTTACCGTAGGTTGCATGCCTTGTCCCGTTAGGGAAAAGCATGCGTAACAACACGACAAAACCGCAGGCAGCAGAAGCCACACGCGGGGGAATTGTAACTCATAAAAAGCGCAACGTAAGCAGCGCGATTGTAATGGGAACAAGATTAGCCATGGTCTCAATCCTCGAAGACGTGTTGTTAAAACGGCTGTTGCATGCAGACGGCTTTATCCGGAACCGGCAACACAGAGTCGCACAATTGCAGCATAAGACGCACTACATGCAGATAGGACACACAGGCAGGTCTTCTGACTCGCTTCTTCCCGTATCCGTCGCCTTGCCTTCCCACGGTTCTTTCAGATGAACCGCAGTGGCAACCCCATCTCGGTTGTGGCGACAACGAGGGGCAAATCCCGGCTTTCGCCTGTAAGGACGGCTCTCCGCCCTACCCTTAGGATTCGCCCGAAGCACACAGCAGCGGGACTGTCAAGGATTCTCACCCTGTTCCCTTTTAAACGTCCGGCAGGGAAACTCCCTGTCATCGGTCACCTGTTGTCGGGTCTGCAAAGGTATGCAGATAACTTCGATTATGCAAAAAAGAAGTTGAGAAATTTAGAAGTTGAGAAGTTAAGAAATTTGGAGGTGTTGGAAGAGATTGTTGGATGCACTATTACCGATAAGCCGGGGCCGGGAAGAGAATTTTTTTGTATTCTCTTCCCGGCCCCGGCTTATCAGTGAGTCCCGTTTTTATATTATATTGTCTCCCTCTTGTCTGACATCAAAACATGCGCAGTGCAGATTCGGAACATCAATACTTGATTAGTGATGTCACCTCGGCATCGGCAGGAAGATTGGCACGGCCATTGAGGGCACCCAACTCGATGATGAAGTTGATATAGATTTTCTTGGGGTTCATACGCTTCACAAGCTCATAGGCTGCGGCCATAGTGCCACCGGTGGCAAGCACGTCATCATGCAACACCACTACATCATCCTCGGTTATCGCATCACGATGGATTTCGATTGTATCCTTGCCATATTCCTTGTCATATGAAGCCGTGAGGGTATCGGCAGGAAGTTTGCCAGGCTTACGCACCGGCACGAAACCGGCGCCAAGCTCGAAGGCTAGAATCGACCCTCCGATAAAACCACGCGATTCTATACCGACAACCTTAGTCACACCTTTGTCGCGATAAAGCTGGGAAAGGTCCCAACCAATAATATGAAGAGCACGCGGATCTTTAAACGCAGTGGTAAGATCTTTAAACACCACCCCCTTTTGAGGGAAATCCAAAACGTCGCGAACTTTTGATTTAACGTATTCCATGATATGGTTTTTATTTATTTGTTTTCTTATAATTATTTCGTATAAACAGCTGGCGATGCGGAGGTTTCGAATGTTCCACGTGAAACAATCATGCCTATGTCACCGCCCGGAAAGCAGGAGCAGGATATTGATGTCGGCCGGTGAGACTCCCGGGATACGCGATGCCTGGGCAACCGTTGCAGGGCGGATTTTCTGGAGCTTCTGACGGGCCTCCGTAGAAATCGACGATATGGCGGAATAATCGAAACGGTCGCCAAGCGGGATTGATTCGAGCCTACGGATTTTGTCGGCTATCATCTGTTCGCGTTTGATATATCCGTCATATTTCAATAATATTTCCGCAGCTTCAACAACCTCCTGCCTCATATCCCCGGGAAGCGCCGAAACCACCTCCTCAAGTGCCGGCACAATAAGGCAAAGATGCATCACCGACAGTTGCGGACGGAGCAGCAATGCCTTAAGCTTACACCCTTCGCGCAACATGGTAAGTTCCGAAGGCGTGCCTTTAAGAGCCAATTCTTCATTAAGCAGTTCCAACCCCCTGTTTATCTCGGCAGCCTTTACCGAATGGTTTGATATGAATTCTATCAGTCCGTCGCGAAGATGCTGTTTTGAAAGCATCGTATCGTAACGTTCCTGCGAAACCAATCCGGCTTTATAAGCCTTCGGCGTAAGACGCATGTCGGCATCATCCTGACGGAGCAGGATACGGTATTCCGCCCTCGAAGTAAACATGCGGTAAGGTTCATCGACCCCCTTTGTCACAAGGTCGTCGATAAGCACCCCGATGTAAGCCTCGTCACGAGCCAGTGTAAAAGGCGGCATAACCCTGTCGGAACCTTCAGGCAATGCCGAGTTCAACGCATTGATTGCGGCATTGGCACCGGCAACCAGGCCTTGCCCCGCCGCTTCCTCATAGCCCGTAGTCCCGTTAATCTGACCTGCGAAAAACAGGTTCCCGACAAGCTTCGTTTCGAGCGTATGCTTAAGCTGCGTCGGGTCGAAAAAGTCATATTCGATAGCATAGCCGGGACGGTAAATCTGCACATCAGCAAAAGCGGGTATAGTCTTTAAAGCCCGAAGCTGTATATCCATCGGCAACGACGACGAGAAGCCGTTAAGATAAAATTCCTGGGTCTCCTCCCCTTCCGGTTCAAGAAACAGCTGGTGTTCGGTCTTATCGGCGAATGTGACAATCTTTGTCTCTATCGAAGGGCAGTAACGCGGGCCTATACTTTGAATCTGGCCGTTGTAAAGGGGCGAATCAGGCAGCCCCTCCCTAAGGATGTCGTGCGTAGTGCTATTGGTATATACCGTGAAACAACGGCGTTGTCTCAGTTCGCGTCTAACCGAAGGCAGATAGGAAAATTTATGGAAATCCTCCTCCAGTTCCTGAGGCTCGGTCAACTCCCATTTTACGGAACGTCCGTCGATACGCACCGGTGTGCCGGTTTTCATCCGTTCCGACTTGAAACCCATCCCCACAAGCTGCTCTGTGATACCGCGCGAAGCCGGTTCGGCACAGCGCCCGCCTTCAACCATGGTTCGCCCCACATGCATAAGCCCGTTAAGGAATGTGCCGTTGGTAAGCACCACCGACCTGGCATTAAACACAGCCCCTAACGCGGTTTTAACGCCCGTCACGACACGGCGCCCACCCCCGGCGGATGCTTCCCCGTCCGTCCCGCAGGCGTCGGAGAAACCCAATTCTACAACTTCGTCCTGCCAAAGATACAGGCCGGGGGTGTTTTCCAGTATATGGCGCCACATTTCCGAGAAACGCATGCGGTCAGACTGCGCGCGCGGACTCCACATAGCAGGCCCTTTGGAGCGGTTCAACATGCGGAACTGTATTGCCGTTCGGTCTGTGACTATACCCATCATCCCCCCCATGGCATCAACTTCCCTGACAATCTGCCCCTTGGCAATACCGCCTACGGCAGGATTGCAGCTCATCTGGGCAATCTTGTTGAGATCCATGGTTATAAGCAACGTCCGCGCGCCCATACGCGCCGACGCCGAGGCAGCCTCACAGCCGGCGTGGCCTGCCCCGACCACTATAACATCGTAGTCAAATTTCATAAAGCGTTGTTTAACAATGCAAGGGCCTTATCCTCATTGGCTTCCATAATCTCCCGTTCCCCCGGGCCTTTATCGTTGATGCCGCAAAGGTGAAGAACCCCGTGAATGATTACACGCAGCAACTCACGCTCATAAGTCGCCCCGACCAGTTCCGCATTGGTGCGCACCGTGTCGAGCGATATGAACATATCCCCCCGGAGCAGCCTGCCACGGCAATCGTCAAATGTAATTATATCCGTATAATAATCGTGATTCAGAAACTGCCGGTTAACCTCCAGGATACGCTCGTCATTACAGAAAACATATGACAGACAGCCCGGGATGCGTCCATGCGATTCGGCAACCGCCGTTATCCATTCGCGCAATACGGCAAAATCAAGCCGGGGCATTTCAACCCCCTCGGCAAACCATTGAAACCTTTCGTCCATCCAGTTGATATTAAGAGATTGTCTAAAAAATTTTTCAAATGGATTATCTGCTGATTTTTAGGCTCTTTTTGGTAAATTTTTAGCTTTTCATCGGTCACGATGCCCGCATCGCTCCCTCTTCAAACCTCAAAATTTACTCAAAAACACCTCTAAAAATCTTTTGGAAAAATTTTTAGACAACCTTAAGACAAAATTACTTACAAAGATACGGAAAAGAATCGGAAACCAGAAGCCGTAACTGCATGAGGATAATCATGTAGAATAAACACGCAGGCCAACAAGCAATGTAGCTTATCCCACCTACGGGTGCCATCCCTCCCCCTTTATCTGAAAAACACATAGGCGGCAAAAACACCGGCCACCGACCCTGCTATATCTGCCATAAGGGCATAAGTAACCGCGTAGCGGGTCTTCTTTATGCCTACAGAGCCGAAATAAACGGCCAGCACATAGAACATCGTGTCGGTAGAACCCTGTATGGCGGCCGACACACGCGACACAAACGCGTCGGCGCCGTGGGTTGCCATCAGGTCGATCATCATGCCCCTTGAGCCGGAACCGCTAAGTGGTTTCATAAGCGCTGTGGGAAGCGCCTCGACCCACCCGGTATCAAAACCTAATGCCGCAACGACCGAGGTCATCCACCCTGTAATCACATCCATCGCTCCCGACGCACGAAACATACCTATAGCCACAAGGATAGCCACAAGATACGGGATAATGGTCACGGCGGTCTTGAATCCGTCGCGCGCGCCCTCTATGAAAGCCTCGTAAACATTAATCCGCTTCCACAGACCGGCGCACAAAAACAGCATTATAACCCCGAACAACATGGCATTGGCAATGAATCCCGACCAACGTTCAACCCGGCCCCCATCCATCCCCGAGAAAAACCACACTATCCCTGCAATAACAGCACCCATCCCCACGAGCCATGCTATAAGCACAGGGTCGGTCAGACGTATGCGCTGCCTGATGCATAGCGCCACTATTCCAACAAGGGTCGATATAAACGTGGCCAAAAGAATCGGAAGGAAAATATCTGTAGGATTGGCAGCACCCGCCTGGGCACGGTACATCATTATGCTTATAGGAATAAAGCAAAGCCCTGACGCATTAAGAATCAGGAACATAATCATGGCATCGGTTGCGGTGTCCTTCTCCTTGTTGAGGGTCTGCAACTCCTGCATAGCCTTAAGCCCCAGCGGGGTTGCCGCATTGTCGAGGCCGAGCATATTGGCCGAAACGTTCATGAAAATCGACCCCATTGCCGGATGCCCTTTAGGCACACCGGGAAACAGCCGGCAGAAAAGCGGCGAAATCATCTTCCCGAAAAAGCCGATTACCCCGGCCTTCTCGCCTATTTTCATCAAGCCGAGCCACAGCGAAAGAATCCCGGTCAGCCCCAGGGCAATCTCAAACGCAGTGGCAGCCGACGAGAAGGAGGCCGACATTATCGACGACCATACGGAAAAGTCGCCAAGAACCAACGTTCGGAACAACGCGACACAAAATGCCGCTATGAAAAAAGCAATCCAGATGTAATTAAGTGCCACAGCAAAATGAAATGTTAGTTAACGGCGCCACACCTACGACAACCGGTTACACAAAGTTACAAAATTGCACCGAGTTTCAATATAACCGACACCCCGTCAGGACTACGATTTTTTCGCGACAAAAAGCCGAACACAGCTATTCGACGCATTACAAATTGACATACAATAACTTAAGTACCAAAAACATGACTTTTAACCGCCTGAGATTTAAAAATAGGAACAATCACGGGCATTTGTCGGCATATTTCGATTTCTGTCGGCGGAAAAATCGCTAAATTTGCACCATATTAAATAATACTCGCAAAATCGACGAGTCGAGGCCCCGGTAATGCCTGCGAACCGTTAGCAACAGCACTGCCGCAACAAAACCGGGAAAATGCAAAAACACTAACACATCATCTACTGCCCCCACCCAAAGATTCACAAACATGCACACAGTTTCCATCAAAGGTTTCAAGCGCGGCAAAAAAGCAGCACTACTGTTGACGTCACTCCTCCTCGCAAATGTTGCGGCAACAGGTGCGTCATTGCAGCCCGACACAACTTTGATTGTAGCCCGACCGGCCACAACGGCGGCAACCGCCCAAAACGACACAATCGTAATCATCCAGTCGCCCATGACGCCGGCTCCCGATGATATTTACGATGATGAAACCGTGGTAATATCACAGCAACCCGGCGACACAACGGTGACCATTATCGACGAACCCCTCCCCTACCCTCTCCGCTCGGAAAACGTGTCTGACGACCTAGTCCGACTCGGCGACACTTCGCATGATGTAGGAATCGCGGAATTCGCCGTACCGGCCGCGGCCTTCACCGCCGCAGCTCTTTTCGTTCGCACCCCGAAACTGGTGCAGGCGAGGGAATATGTGCAGCAAAAACTGTCGCACCATGGCAAAGACAAAACATCAATCGACAACTATATCCAATACGCGCCTGCCGTTGTAGGCTACGGCCTGGACTTCGTAGGGGTGAAGAGCCAGCATAACCTGCTTGACCGAACCATACTCTTGGCAATGAGCTATGCCACCTTCGGCGTAATCAACTATGCCGCCAAAACGGCCTTCGGCGAAAAGCGTCCCGACAGCAACGCCAAAAACTCATTCCCCTCAGGCCATACCGGCACAGCCTTTATGGGGGCTGAATTCCTACGCCGCGAATATTGGCACAAAAGCAAATGGATTGGCGCGGCGGGCTACGCCGTGGCAATCGCCGTAGGTTACCTACGGATCCATAACGACCGGCACTGGATCAACGACGTGGTAGGCGGGGCGGCACTCGGTTATCTCAGCACAACGTTCGCCTACTGGGTCTACCCGAAGATATTCCATAAACGCGTGCGCATGCACCGCGACGAACTCCTGCAACGCCTCACCCCGGAGCAGGAAAAGAAACGCCTTACCTGGATAGCCTCGCCATTTGCCGCCGACGGAGCCTACGGGGTTGCGGCAAGCATCATATTTTAGGAATAAAGGCCGCTCCACAGGGATTGACAATAATCCTTTTGTGGAAACATCGGTCTAACAAAGATAACCGCATTCACATTCCGGCATGGCAACGAGACAGAACATAACCGTCAACCCCGATTTTCCAGGCGCACGCCTGATTATCGAGCAAATAACCGCCTGCGGTAAACCTGCCGAAGCGACCGTGATTTACGAAGGGGCACGCAACACCCTGTTCTATGTCGATGCCCCGCAACTCGCAATCCATTCCCCAAACCCGCACCGAAACGCGTTTGCGATAAACGTAAAGGCATTCCGCGTGCCACCATTCCCCAACGACTATATCTATGCCACTTTCCGGGCAGGGAAAGCAGCGCGTTCATATGAATTCGCACGACGCCTTACCGACATGGGATTCAACACCCCTGCCCCTCTCGGATATAGCGAAACCAACTCCGGCCTGCGGATTGCCGGTAACATCGGCATATGGCCGCGCCTGACCCGGAGCTACTATTTCTGCGAACAGCTCCAATTTCCCGACATGCGTTGCTGGGAAGGACGCCCCGACCGCGACGCATTGATTGAAGCTTTAGGCGCCGAAATCGGCAGGCTGCATGCCGCCGGGATATGGATGAAGGATTTTTCAACAGGAAACATCCTGGTGCAGCCACCCAAGGATTCTCCCGACGGCCACTACAGGTTCCATTATGTCGACCTGAACCGCACGGCATTCGGAGTCAAAGAACGAAGCCGCCTTATGCAGATGTTCAAAGCCCTATCCTGCTCAAGGGAAATCACACTTGACATAGCAGCCGCATATGCCAGGGCTACCGGGCGCGATATGGCCCAGGTGCAGGCCGAGGCAGGCAAGGCATTCGACACATTCCATAAACGAATGCAACGCAAACAACGCCTTAAAGCCCTTTTCCGAAGCCGCCACCGCTCTTGAAAACACCCTTACATCTCTCTTTTGCTGAACAAACATGCCTTAAAATTCCTTATCAATACCATGAGTGCTACCCTTAAAATATATTGTAAGAATACCGGGGAATACCTCCCCATACACGGAGGCGAAACCCTCCAGGAAATCGCCAACCGGCTTGCCCCCAGGTTGGGTACGTTGCAACTAATATGTGCCGCAGTAAATAACAAGACCGAACCGCTGCAATACCAGCTTTTCGGCCCCAAACAGGTGGAATTTCTCAGCAACAATTCCCCGTCAGGCGCACGGGTCTACGTCCGTTCACTGTGCATGATGCTCTATTATGCCGTTAAAAAGGGATTCCCCGGATTAAGGCTGCGCATCGAGCATTCCATTGCCGGCGGATACTACTGCAGGCTGTTCACCTCACAAAAGGAGAACCAGGATACGACACTGAACCTGTCGCCCGCACCGGAGGAGATGCCTGAAATAACATCACGCCTGCTCGAAATAATGCGCGACATACAACGCCGCGACATCCCGTTTGAACGCAAGGAACGACTGACATCGGATATTATAGAGAAATTCCGCGAGGCCGACCTGCCCGACAAAGTGGAACTGCTCGAAACCACTCACGAACTATACACCACATATTACCGACTTGACGGCGTTATCGACAGCTACTATGGCGCCCTGGCCCCCTCCACAGGCATACTCGACGTGTTCGACCTCATCCCCTACAAAGAGGGCTTCCTGCTCATGGGCTTCGATAAGTGCGACCCACACATACCGGCCAGGCAGGTAACCCAGGAAAAAATGTATGACGCCTATGTCGACTACCTACATTTCAACGAGGTAATCGGGATTGCAAACGTGGGGCAGCTCAACCGCGCCATCGAAAAGACACGGTCGGCCGACCTTATCAACGTTGCCGAGGCCATGCACGACAAAAAAATCGCTGCGATAGCCGATGAAATCACCCGCCGCTATCAAGAGGGAGGTGCACGCGTAGTACTCATCGCAGGGCCCTCGTCGTCAGGAAAGACCACTACCACTAAACGGCTCGGGATATACCTGACCACGAACCTGTTGAAGCCGAAAATGATTTCGCTCGACAACTATTTCGTAAACCGCGAACTCACCCCGCGCGACGAAACGGGTGATTATGATTACGAATCGCTCTACTCGCTCGACCTTGAAACCTTCAACCGCGACCTGTCGGCGCTGTTACGGGGCGAGGAAGTAGACATGCCGACATACAGCTTCGAACTCGGCAAACGTCTGTACAAAGGGAACAAACTGCGCCTGGAAAACAATTCCATCCTCCTTATAGAAGGAATCCACGGCCTCAATCCCGAACTCACAGCCGCCATTGAGGAGCGCATGAAGTACCGCGTGTATGTATCGGCACTGACAACCCTGTCAATCGACGACCATAACTGGATTCCCACAACCGACAACCGCCTGTTGCGCCGCATAATCCGCGACTACAAATACCGTGGTACATCTGCGGTAGAAACCATCCGCCGTTGGCCGAGCGTGCGTCGGGGCGAGGAAAAATGGATATTCCCCTACCAGGAAAACGCCGACAGCACATTCAACTCATCACTTATTTTCGAACTCGGCGTAATGAAGGAATATGGGGAAGCCATACTGCGCGATGTCCCCAACGACACCCCTGAATATGCCGAAGCCTACCGCCTGCGCCGCTTCCTGAGCTACTTCCGCCCCATCGGCGAACGCGGTGTCCCACCGACCTCGCTCCTTCGCGAATTCCTGGGCGGCTCCTCACTCCGCTACTGATTCACATCAGCAAACCTTGACCTGTTGCTCTGGTTTAACTAGTCATTTCAGTCTGGCTAGTTAAACCAGAGCAACTAGAACGACCATTAGCAAAGGCTGCGTTCAGCCTTTACAGCCATTACGGTAGGCAAGCCGGGCACGTGTCATCTGTTCCCGAATCCCGCCGTCAGCTACAAATTGTCCTGCTTTCTGATAAGCTGCAAGCTCCCTGTAATTCCCTTTTTTGCAAAGAAACGGCTGTGGCTCCATGGGAAATGTGTTTAACGGACGCCGTTATTTGAAAACCCACGAGATGGTGCCTGACTGGGTTGGGGCACCTTCGAGCACCGAGAAGCGGCATTGACGTGAACGGGCGATACAGTTTTGGCGCATAGTGGCATCAGCGGCAACAGGACCCGAACTTGCGGCAGTGTCGTAAGTGGCGCTGATTACCTGCCCTTTGGCGTTGACTTTCACCCTGATTACAATTACACCCAGCTTGGTGCTACCCACCGATGTCCAACTTTCCATAGTGCGCCCTTTCAAGCCGTTACCGGGCGTTCCTGTAGTTGCCCCGTTTGCCGAACTCCCTTCGGCAGAACCGGGAGTCGATTTGCCTTTGCCGCCGAAGGCCTTCTTGGTGGCATTGTCGGCATTCTTTTTGGCTTGCTGCTGACGTTTGGCCTCCTGCCGTTCTTTCTCGGCACGGATTTCTTCCTCAGTGGGGCCTGTCTGTTTCTTTTCAACTTTTGCCGGCGAGGGCTGCTCCGAGGTCACAACCTTCTTAGGTTCGGCAGCTTTCCCGGCATTTTCCATATCCACGGCATCCTGGGTCGGAACCGGGTCGGTAACATCCGAAGGCGCCGGTTCGTCAGGTGGGAGGAGTTCATCAAGATTGTCGCCGGTTTTTACAAACTCACCCGAAGCATAGATGTCCTCCACTTTCTCAAGCATAATATCATGAGGCTTTTGCGGCGGCCACTCCTCCACTCCTGCAGGGGGATAGGTGAGGAATGTGCTGACGAACACCACCAGGACTACCAGGTGGAAAAGCAGTGCGCCTGCAATGGCATATATGCGTTCGGGTTTGCGCATGACTCGTAGTAAGGATTAACGGGCTTTTCCTTGCCCCTGAGAAGCTACGGATGATTCCCCGGCGGCTGTGGCAACCGGCATCGCCGCCCGTGAAGCCGAACCCGGCAACCCGTCAGGATTGCTCACAGGTTTGGTGGCAAGCACCATTTTCAGATTGTTGGAAGCCCCTGCGTTCAACACCTCCACAATGCGCCCGTAAGGCACTTTCTCATCTGCATAGAGAGCGATAAAGCCTGTCGAATCCTGCTGCTGCGCAAGTTGCAGGAATGTGACCAGGGCATCGATTTGCAGGGGTTGCGGCTGCTCGTCGCCGGCCGATGCGAATATGTTCTCCTCCGCATCGATGTAGACGCGTGTAGATGGTTTTACAGCGCTCTGCTCGGTGCTCTGCGGCAATGTCACCTCAAGCCCGGTGGGGAACACGAATGTGGATGTTACCATGAAAAAGATGAGCAGCAGAAATATGACGTCGGTCATCGACGCCATCGAAAATTCCGCCATCATCCGGTTCTGACGTTTTAACACTGTGGAAACGGGATTTTTCGGGTTATGCCGCCATCAGGCCGCAGGTTCGTTTAGAAGGTCCATGAACTCCATCGACTTTGATTCGAGAAGGTTCATGACCGAATTTATGCGTGCAACAAGGTAGTTATAGGCAAAAAGCGCTATCACGCCGACCACCAGACCGGCCACGGTGGTGACCAGGGCGGTGTAGATACCCGACGAGAATGTGGCGATATTGGCCGAATTACCCTCGGCGGCAATTGCATAGAATGCCTGCACCATGCCGATTACCGTGCCGAGGAACCCTAGCATCGGGGCGCCTGCCGCAGTGGTGGCAAGCCATGGCAGACCTTTCGACAGGTTGGCAATCTCGATATTGCCGGTGTTTTCAACGGCGGCAAGGATATCGTTGACCGGGCGCCCGATACGGCTTATACCTTTGGCTATAAGGCGCGAATATGGGGAACCGTTCTTGCGGCACAGATTAAAGGCGCTTTCGATTTCACCTTCGTGGATATAGTCGCGGATACGCTGCATGAAAGTGGCGTCCTCACGGTTGGCGCGGTTAATAACTATGGCACGCTCTATAAATATATATATGGAAATTACCGACATCAAAGCGAGCACAATCATCAACGGCCCGCCTTTGAGGCAGAGATCCCACAGGGACAGTTCAAGTTCCCGGGGCAAAGCAGGCGCACCGGCTATGGCGGTATCGAGTAAGAGCATTATAACGGATTTTAGTTGTTTGTTATGATTGACTTTTGGCAGGGGCAGAAGGCTTCAAAGCCGCCTTATATCGCTTGATGGTTTCCGACAGCCCTAAATATAAGGCATCGGCAATCAGCGCATGGCCTATCGATACCTCGTTGAGATAAGGCATATGCTCCTTAAAATACTGCAGGTTGTCGAGGTTGAGGTCATGCCCGGCATTCACTCCCAGCCCCACCTTGTGGGCTGCACGCGAAGCCTCGACATAAGGGGCTACGGCCTCTTCGGGATTTTTGCCGTATCTGTCGGCATAGGGCTTTGTGTAAAGCTCCACACGGTCGGCACCGGTCTTGGCCGCCAGGCGGATATTCTCGACGTCGGTATCCACGAAAATCGAGCTGCGGATGCCGGCCTCACGCAGGGAATCGACCACCCCTGTCAGGAACTCCATGTTGCGACCCACATCCCAGCCGCCCGACGATGTGAGTGCGTCGGGGGCATCAGGCACCAGCGTCACCTGTTCGGGCTTCACCTTAAGCACCAGGTCGATAAACTCCGGCGAAGGGTAACCCTCTATATTGAACTCTGTCTTTACAAGCGGGCGCAGCGTGAACACATCGGAACGGCGTATATGCCTCTCGTCCGGACGAGGGTGCACCGTTATGCCGTTGGCACCGAAAGCCTCGCAATCCACGGCCACACGTGCCACATCGGGCACGTTTTCACCCCTGGCATTGCGCAGGGTGGCTATCTTGTTGATATTTACACTTAGATTGGTGGTCATTTTTTACAAATGAAAAAAATCTATAATATCCCCCTCCGCGTTATAAGGGTATATGAGGAGATTAGAGAAAATTAGCTACCTTTGCCACAGGGGAAACCCCGCGCAAAGCTGACTGCAAATTTAGTCAGAAAAATCAAGAGAACCCCTTGAACGGAGATGTTAATTTCAGCTGTTAACAGATTTTGACAATAAGGGCAGACTTTAACCCACACACGTTAAAATCGAATAAAGCTACTGCAAACAGCTTACAGTTTGTGTCATGTTAAAACACACTGTAAGAGTTTGTATAAGAAATCATCCCGGTGTCGGAGCCTCTCTCGAACCGATGTATATGAAAGCAGGCAGGCACTGCCATAACCACGCTACCGACCAGACAATATGACCCGGACTGCCAACGATACCCTTACACGTTACATGTCAGGCTCCATGCCGACCCATGAGCGGCTGGAAGCAACACTGCCGCCACATCCCGACAGCTGCGAGCTGCTGGTTGCATGCCCTCCCGGCAACTACAGCGCCTCGGCATTGGCAAAAGCCGTGGAGGATTGCGACGCGCAATTGCTGGCGCTTTCGGTGACAGGCATGCGCGATGCCGACGGGCATCCCGTGGTCATGCTCCGGGCAAACACGCGTGCAGCCGACGGGATTGCCCGCTCACTGGCCCGTTACGGTTACGAGGTAGTCCATTCCGCAGGCGACCTCACCCCTGCCGCACGTTCCGAAGCAATGGCGCGTGTGAACGAACTGCTTCACTACCTGGAGATATAGCCTAACCAACAGCCGCCAGCCAACACAACCGTCATGAAATTCGCTATAAACGGCAACCGCCACCAAGAAGGCCATTTCGACGCAATCAACCGCCTTGTAACCACACTGCTCAAACGCGGCGACGACATCGTTATGGCCGAGCCTTTCCTAAACTACCTCACCGACAACCTGGGCGACCGCTTCGCGATAGGAATCGACTACGTGCCGCTCTCAACCCAGCCGAACGCCGACCTGGCAATCAGTATCGGCGGCGACGGGGCGTTCCTGAAAACCGCCCGATGGGTAGGGGGGAATGAAACGCCGGTGGCAGGAATCAACACCGGCCATCTCGGCTACCTGTCGGCTTTCACCTTCGAACATGCCGGTGAAATCTATGAAACGCTCCTCAATGGCCGGTTCCGCGTCGAGAACCGTTCGCTGCTTAATGTGGAAGTAACCGGCGGAGGCACCGCTCCGACGCATCTCACTGCATTAAACGAAATCGCAATCACCCGTGGCGACAACGCCGCCATGCTCAACATAGCCACCGTTATCGACAACGGCCCCTCGCTCAACTACGTGGGCGACGGCCTTATCCTTTCGACCCCTACAGGCAGCACCGCCTACAACCTGTCGGTAGGGGGGCCGATTCTCGACCCCGAACTTGCAGGATGGGTGCTCTCGCCCATAGCCGCGCACTCACTGTCGATGCGTCCGCTGGTTGTGAAGGACTCATCCGTAATCGACATAACGGTCACAACCCGAGGCACCGGCTACCGGCTTTCAGCCGACGGGAAATCAGTAACCCTGCCCCTCCAGGCACGCCTGCGCATAACCAAGGCACCCTACAAAGTCAAACTCATCCTCCAGCCGTCGCACATGTTCACCGACACCCTGCGCGACAAACTCGGGATGGGCGCCCCCCGGAAATAACATCCTGCAAATAATCAAGCCCGTTTCTGCAGCAACCTCATCAAACACCAAACCTCCTGGCAAATATGCCTGTCGCCGAACTACAACATGCAACACTAGGCCGCGTCGTGGTAAATACGCGCCATAACTCCCGCCACATATCCGCACGCTGGAAGAGCGGCCTTGTGAGCCTTAACGTGCCGAACGGGGTAAGGCTTCCCGACATCCACCGGGTGCTCGACGACCTCACCCCGCGCCTGCTGGCCAGCCGCCCGGAGGTAAGTTTTTACGACGGCCAGGAGCTATGCTTCCCTTTGGTTGATTTCGTAATACGCACCCAGCGGTTCGCCCCGGCAAAAATCCTCGGCACCGCCTCCTATCCAGTCTCGTCAGTGGAGGTGGGGAGCGACTGGGACTTCGATCTCGACACCACGTCAGCCGCAATCAGCGACATGCTCTGCAAAGTGGCAAGGAAAATCGCGCCGCAGGTGCTTGTGCCTAGAGCCAAAATGCTGGCATCCAAAATAGGGCGATGCCCCGTGGGGTGGACAATCTCGTCCGGGCACCGTATATTGGGACAATGCTCCTCGCACGGCATAATATCCCTAAGCTATATCCTGGTGTTCATGCCCGAACACCTATGCGACTACATAATATACCATGAACTCGCCCACCTTACCGAAATGAACCATGGCGAGCGCTTCCATACCCTTCTCAACCAATATCTTGAAGGCCGTGAGGCAACCCTCTCGAAGGAACTCCAACGGTATTCATGGCCGGTGTTCCGAAAATGACAAATACCCGCACCCCCTTCTGCTTCATGTGACAGATGTAACGCAACGGTCAAACATGATAAATTTATAACACAAAAATAATACAAAAAGGTAACCACATTGCCCATACCACCCTTTTTGTTTACTTTTGACACCGTAATAAACCGTCAATCCACGAAGTTACAACTTCTTCTAATTCCGGGAAGGAATTAACCGCATGATTACTACAGACCATAGCATTATAAACACTTCATTGCAAGGTCGCGTTTTGGTGGTTGACAATGACAGCACCATATGCGAGATGATCAGGAGCCACTTCGGCCCTGATGGTTTTGTTGTGGACTCATGTTCCGAACTCGATGACCTATACTCTATAGAACTGACCGACTACCAATTGATAATAATAGACCTCAGTTCAGATGAAGAATCCGGCTTGGGGCTGGTAGAACAAATCAAACAAAGGCGTAGTACCGCCTCGATAGGCGTTATAACCTGCTCGGTCAACATGTCGCCCACAACAATTATCAACGCTTTGAACGCTGGTGCCGACGATTACCTGCTCAAACCCTTCTCATTGCGCGAGCTGATGGCACGCGTACGCTCAGTTCTCCGCCGTCAGCTATAATCAACCGAATAATTGGCCGTTTGGCAGAGATTTATTAATTTTGCTCGTAGCAACGACGAACCATACCCGCACCGGCCGGGCATGATTCGCTGTTTTTGCGTACATACAAAGCAACCCTACCCCATTTCACAAACCGATATGACAACCGACATCAAGGATAAATTCCGCAACATCGCCCAAAACCTCTCCGCCATGTTGCGACGCCCTCAATTCCTGGGATTCATTGCCAGCCTGGCGGTAATTGCCATTATATCATTGGCTTACTTCTATCCCGACGCCACACTCGGCAACGAGCTGCGCCAGCACGACATGCAGCAGGGTGCCGCAATCGGGCAGGAAGCCAAAGCATATACGGAGGCAACGGGAGCAGAGCAGCCCCGGTGGACAAACTCCCTCTTCTCAGGCATGCCCACATTCCAGATTTCCCCCTCCTACCCATCCGACAACCTTTTCAGCTGGATAAACACGGTTTACGGGGCAGGGCTACCCTCCCCTTCCAACCTGCTTTTCATGATGATGACAGGGTTCCTTATCCTTATGGCGGCACTTAAAGTCAGATGGTACTACGGGCTTATCGGGGCGATTGCCTGGGGCTTTTCCACCTATTTCATCATCATAATCGGTGCCGGCCATATCTGGAAATTCGTGACCCTGGCATATATCCCGCCGACAATAGCCGGAGTAATGATGGCCTACCGGGGGCGCTGGTTGATGGGGAGCGCGCTGGCGGCACTGTTTGCAATGATGCAGATTCACAACAACCACGTGCAGATGAGCTACTATTTCATGTTTGTCATAGCCGGGCTTGTGATAGCATATCTTTTCCATGCCTTCCGCCATAAGGAAATCAGTAAGTGGCTGAAGGCCACCGGCGCCCTGGCCGTCGCCGCATTACTGGCCGTCGCCGCCAACCTGCCAAACCTCTACAACACCTATAAGTATGCCGCCGAATCAATGCGCGGCAGCCATTCAGAGCTTACCGACACCGATGCCGCCACAAAAGGGGAAAAAACATCGGGCCTCGACCGCGACTACATAACCCAATACAGCTACGGGCGCTCCGAAACCTTCACCCTCCTCATCCCCGACATCAAGGGAGGGGCATCGGTAGTGCCGGGCGACGGCGGCCTGCGCCCGGCATCACTGCTCGACCTCCCAGGCGCCGACGAGACCATAGCTTCAGCCGGGCTTAACGAAGGTGAATACCAATACATTGCCAATTACGTAAGCCGCTATTTCGGCGAGCCTGAAGGAACAAACGGGCCGGTGTATGTAGGGGTGATAATCTTCACGCTGTTCCTTCTCGGATGCTTCATCATAAAAGGTCCCGTGAAATGGGCGCTGCTTGTTCTTACGCTCCTGTCGGTGTTTCTTGCCTTGGGACGCAACATGCAATGGTTCACCGACCTGTTTATCGACTACATGCCGATGTATGCCAGATTCCGCACTGTCGAGAGCATACTCGTCATCGCCGAATTCACCATCCCACTGCTTGCAATCATAACCCTCCAGACGCTGCTCACCACCCCCGGGGCGCTAAAAAAATGGAGCGCCCAAATCTACACGGCATTCGGGCTTACCGCCCTGATATGCGTGGCCGGATGGCTCTTCCCCGGCATTTACGGGCCGGCCATCACCCAAGGCGACATGCAGATTTCCAACATGCTAGGCTATCAGTTAAGCCAGGCCGGCTATCCGGCTGAGGCAATAGGGATGTTTTCCATCAACAATCCCGTCATAGCCTCGGCGGTTGAAAAGCTGCGCTATTCGATGGTCAGCTCCGACTCGCTGCGCTCGCTTATATTCATCCTGCTGGCATTCGGGGCGGTAATGCTCACAGTCACAGGTAAAATAAAGTCCTGGATGGGAGCCGCCGCGATAGGCATACTGGTGGTGGCCGACCTCTACCCGGTCAACAAACGCTACCTCAACCACGAAAGCTTCTGCACACCACAGGTAACAGCATCCGACCCGTTCCCCCTCAGCGAAAACGACCGCAAAATCCTTGCCGACACGGCAATGAACTACCGCGTGATGGATGTGCCAAGGTTCTACCAGGCCGCACCATCCTACCATCATAAGGCCGTAGGCGGTTACCATGCCGCCAAACTGACACGCTACCAGGATCTCATCGACCGGCATCTGTCGCATTTCACCTCAGGCAACCCCGACGAAGCCGATTTCCGCGTGCTGAATATGCTCAATGCACGCTATTTCATCGACCAGGAAGGCAGGCTAAGCTATAATCCCGACGCCCTCGGCAATGCATGGTTCGTCAGCAAGGTCGGCTACGTTCCTACCCCTGATGCAGAGATGGAAGCATTGCAGACACTCGACCCGGCAACCGAGGCCGTTGCCGATATGCGGTTCCGTGACATACTCGGCGACGCCACAGGGACTGTAGCCCCCGGCGACACCATCTACGAGACATCATATGCCCCTGACCGCCTGACATATGCGGCCACAACCGCCCATGGAGGGGTAGCCGTGTTCTCCGAAGTGTTCTTCCCATGGGGATGGGAATGCACAATCGACGGCAAACCGGCCGAGCTTGGCCGCGTAAACTACCTGTTGCGCGCAGTGCGGATACCTGCCGGAAAACACGCCGTAGAAATGACTTTCCGTCCCGAATCGGTACGTGCAACCGTGAGCTGTGCACGTATAAGCGTAATCCTGATTTACCTGCTGCTTGCCATGGCCGTTGTCAGCTCCTTGATGAAAACCCCGAAACAGGAAGAAAACCATGAAGAAGCTTGACCGACTTATGTCATACCCGGCCCGGTGGCGGCGCAGCCGGGGGTTCGGCGTCCATTCGCCGTTTGCCTATCACTTCATAACCAAGGTCCTGAGGGAAAAGGACGCCGAATACTACGCCTATGCCGAAATCGCCGCATTCTGCCCAAGGGCAAGGCGTGCGGGGTTTAACGAAATCTTTGCCGGGAAAGATATGTCGGTGCCTGAGGCACATATGCTTTTCAGGGTACTCTGCCATTTCAACCCTACGGAAATCATAGAAATAGGCCACGGCCACGAAGTGACCAACATCATCATAGAAAGGGCAGTGCCACAGGCGAAAACAGTAACATGGCATCCGGGCAAGCATATAGAACCGTCGAAAGGCATAACACCATTCATCCTGATCAACCAGGTTCCAAAAGACCACTACGACGAAATCCATTCCTACCTGGCAGGACACCTCTCGGACGAGGAAGCCGTGGTGGTTGTCAGAAACCTGCCTAACCTCCCCGCAAACAGGCGCCTATGGCAGGAACTGACGGCATCCATTAACTTCGGGATGGGATTTTCCGACAACTATATGGGAATCTTCGTGGGACTGCATTCGCTACCCCGCCAAAACTATGAAATAATCCTGTGAGGGGCATTCACGACATCGACGCCATATGCCGCGAATTTCGCGGCTATCTCGCTTTGCAGAGGGGATTCTCACCACACACACTAGATGCCTACCTTCGCGATGTAAACAAGCTTCTCGCCTATCTTTCGGACGAGGGTGTGGCCTTACGTGACACAGACTACGGGATTTTGCAGAATTTCGCTGCCGCAATCTACGACCTCGGCATCGCCGCCGCATCACGCAAACGGGTGCTATGCGGCATAAAGACATTCTTCAAATTCCTTAAAAGCGCCGGATACACCGACAACGACCCCTCGATGCTTCTTGAAACACCCCGGCTGGGACGGGCGCTGCCCGACGTGCTGTCGGTCGAGGAAATCGACATGATAATCAACGCCATCGACCCCGCGACCGCAGAAGCCGAACGCAACCGCGCCATCATAGAGACCCTTTACGGATGCGGCCTGCGTGTTTCGGAACTTGTCGACCTGGAAATCACACGCGTAGCCCTCGATGACGAATATATCATCGTGCGAGGCAAAGGGAACAAAGAGCGCATGGTGCCCATGTCGCCTGTTGCCGCCGGATGCATCCGCAACTATATCGAAGGGAGCCGTGGCGACATAGTGGTAAAACCCGAGGCGGCCAACATACTTTTCCTGAACCGGCGCGGCAACCGCCTCACGCGCCAAATGGTGTTCATCATGCTGCGCCGCCTGGCCGAGGCGGCCGATATCCACAAAAAAATCTCCCCGCACACCCTGCGCCACTCCTTCGCCACCCACCTGCTCGAAGGTGGTGCCAACCTGCGCGCAATCCAGCAGATGCTCGGCCATGAAAGCATCTCGACCACCGAAATCTACCTGCACACCGACAACACCCGCCTGCGCGAGGAAATCCTACTCCATCACCCAAGGAATATGGGCGGGAGGAGAAGTTGAGAAATTTAGAAGTTTAGAAGTTAAGAAGTTTAGAAACTATGCGTATAGGTTGATAACCTACAAAATGTGGCAAGCAGTTCTGAAACTGAGAAAATAAACTGGCCTTACTACCGGCCACCTTAACTTCTTAACTTCTTAACTTCCAACCTCCTCATCCTGCGGCGGCACAAAGTCGCGGCCGGCAGGGGTCTGGAAAACAGACAGGCCGAAATGCCCCACAACGGCATATACATGGTCGAACACATCTGCCTGAATCCGCTCATACTCCTTCCATGCCGTTGTTCGCGTGAAGAAGTATAGCTGCAAAGGCAGCCCCGAAGTGGTCGGGTCGAGCTGCCGCACCATGTACGTAAGTTCGGGATTCACCTCGGGATGCATAGCCAGATAGCGGTCAAGATAGCGACGGAGCAACTGAAGGTTGACAATGTGACCGGCATCGGCCATGTCAATCCCCTCAAGCCATCCCCTGGCGCGCAGATGCTCCAGTTCCTCACGTGTGCAGAACCTTACCGTGTTGACATCCACATAAAAGGCCCGGCATACACGCCTGCCCCCCGACACCTGCATAGGCTGATAATTCTGAAAAGAATCCGAAACAAGCGAATACGGCGGAACCGTGGTGACCGTGTTATCCCAGTTGCGCACCTTAACCGTCGACAGCGACACATCGACCACCTCCCCGTTGGCGTTATGCTTCGGCACCACAATCCAGTCACCTTTACGAAGCATATTGTTGGCCGTAAGCTGCACACTGGCGACAAGGCCGAGGATTGTGTCCTTGAAAACCAGCATCAGCACCGCAGCCGATGCACCCAAGGCCGTTAGAATCGCAACAGGGGTCTTCCCGATGAGGATACTAAGGGCAATAATCACCGCAACACCTATAACGATTAGTTTGAACATCTGGAAGATGCCTTTCACCGCATATGCATGCAGCTTCCCCCGCTTGGTGAAAGCCAGATACAGGTTGTCGATGAATATCACCAGAATCATCACGATAGCCCAAAGGATATAGAGCGACGTCAACCCGTCAAGCCACATCACCGAACCGGGACTATCGCCAAAGCATCGCGGAAGCATCCACGCAACCACTATTGCCGGGGCAAGCTGCGAAACAGCCCTCAGAAAGCGCGGCGTGAGAAGGTCGTCGTCCCATTCGGTAGGGCTGCGCAGAATAAGGCGCTCGATTACCTGCAACAGCACGCGGGTAACATAATAGGCGGCAACGGCACACACCACAATCAATAGCGCCATCAGGCCATCCACAGCCACCTGGTGGAAAGGCCCCTGGACCACACCTCCAAACAATTCCCTGATATAGCCAATCATAACACGTTATACATTGAAGTTATTTATCCATGTGAACTTATTTATCGCAAAACTACAAAAAAACGGCCACAAAGCCATAACACATACCGCTGCACGCCCGGTTCACTGCGTTTGGAAATGACAGATGCGGTGCCTGAATTTTACTTTGCGCAATCCCGGGTATTGTTGTAATTTTGCAACGAAGCAACAACTGCTTCATCCATTATATTTTCACACATCATGAGAAAACTTACCAGAATCACATCAATGCTGGCGTCGGCACTGGTTGCCGTTGCACTCACCGCCTGCGGCGGCTCAAAAAGCGCCGACAACGCCGACGGCACCCGGACCGAACTAACACCCCAGCAGGAACGCCACCTGAAAGGGCTGGAAATGGAAATCAACAAACTCAACAAGCAGCTTCCTATGGAGACGGGCGACGGGCTTACACTTACCAAAATGGAACTGACTGACGGATATATGGTCAGCACATGCACCTATCCTGCCGACAGCGACCTCGAAATCGACAACTCCCCCGAAAGCAAGGCCGCAATCCTACAGACAGCCGGTGCCGCCACCGTCAAACGCATTAAAGACCTCAATATCGGCCTGAAATATATCTACCAGGAAGAAGGCACAGGCAAGACCCAGGAAATAGTAATCACCCCTGAGGAAATGTAATACAGCCGCATCCTGCGGCAACAGGACTAAGAGATTGTCTAAAATCCATAGAGAATCTGACGAAAAAATCAAGCCGGTATGTCAAAATTCTGAATTTTGACATACCGGCTTTTCAATGGTCATGTCGACCATCCCGTAAATCGGGCGTATGGCAGATTCGCCAATAAGGCCGACTGTTACTTTACCCCCCAGGTTAAAAACACCAACAAATACACTCTATATAGTTCTTCCCGGATAGGTTTGCAGCGCCTTTTCAAGCACTACGAGCGCACGTGCCAGGTCGTCTTTCGAAAGCACATAGGCCATACGCACCTCGTTTCGGCCAAGACCGGGTGTGGTGTAGAACCCTGAGGCAGGAGCCATAAACACGGTTTCCCCCTCATAGTCGAAATCGCTCAGACACCATTGGCAGAAACGGTCGGCATCGTCGACAGGTAGGCTCACAACCGTGTAAAACGCACCCATGGGGATTGGGGAATAACATCCGGGGAGGCGGTTGATGCCGTCGATGAGGAATTTGCGCCGCTCCACATATTCGTTATATGTCATCAGCATATAATCCTCCGGGGCGTCAATCGACGCCTCGGCAACAATCTGCCCCAGCAGGGGCGGGCTCAGACGTGCCTGGCAGAATTTTATAAGGTTCTTTTTCAGCTCCTTGTGCTTCGTTATAATCGCCCCGACGCGGATGCCGCACTCACTGTAGCGCTTTGAAACGGAATCAATCAGCACCACCTGGCCCTCAATCCCCGCGAGGTGGAATGCCGAGATATACGGGGCACCGGTGTAGCAGAACTCACGGTAAACCTCGTCGGAATAGAGGAACAGGTCGTAACGTTTCACGATGTCGCGCAGCTGCTCCATCTCCCGCCGCGTGTACAGATAGCCTGTGGGATTGTTGGGATTGCAGATAAGTATCCCCTTTGTGCGCGGGGTAATCAGCTCCTCGAACTTTTCAACCGGCGGCAGGGCGAACCCTGTGTCGATAGTCGACGGGACTGTAACGATTTTCGCCCCTGCGGAAATGGCAAAAGCCATATAATTGGCATACGCAGGCTCCGGCACTATAATCTCGTCGCCCGGGTCGAGTGTGGCCATAAAGGCGAACAACACCGCTTCCGACCCTCCCGAAGTAACGATTATATCGTCGACCTCCACATCTATCTTAAACCTGCTGTAATAGTCCTTCAGCTTCACACGCAGCGACAACAAGCCCTCCGACGGGCTGTATTCCAACACTTTCCTGTCAATTTTGCGCAAAGCCTCCAACGCCACTTCAGGCGTAGGGATATCGGGCTGGCCGATGTTCAGATGATGGACTTTTATGCCACGTGCCTTTGCTGCATTAGCCAGCGGCACAAGCTTGCGGATTGGTGAAGCGGGCATTATTTCGCCACGCTGGGATATAGTCGGCATTATCAAAGATTTTTCAATGAGGTTATTCAAAAACTTTTCGGTGAAACCGGATATAACCTCCCGATATATTTCACATTTTGGAAACCTTGAAGAAACACGCCATAAGGGATTCTTCATTAAAACATACAAAATTACTTCAACTTGGGTTCATTACCAAACAGTATATAAAAAAAGCGGTGTGCCAAAATTCAAAATTTTGGCACACCGCTGTGGTTTTCGCCCGGATGGCGAGGGTGCTGTCAGATATCAGGTCAATATAATTTCCCAAATATGGTGTGTCACATCATAACCTTCACACCGGCAACGACGTAGATGCCTGCGGGAAGCTCAACGGTGTTGCGGCCGGCTTCGAGTGAAAGCGAGGCGGCGAGGCGGCCGTTGATGTCATAGATGGCAAGCGCACGTGCTTCGGAAGCCACAATCACCATAAGGGAGCCTTCGCGTGAGATTGCGAGACCATCGGCATCCACACCTTCCACTACGTTGATGCCCGACAAATTGTTGTTCTCAATCTTGAATGTATCGGCAGCACCGGCCTCATTGGCACGGATAAACACATTGAAATGAGACATGGCTGGGATTTCACCGGCAGTCATATCGACCAGGCGGAACACTTCGCCTGTATCGTCAAGGAGGTAGTCGCCTTCGGTAACCATGCGGCTTTCGTAATCGCCGAACAGGGTGAAATCCTTACCTGCATTGCAGATTTCGGTCGCTTCGGGAGTAAGCTGCACATCATACATCTCTGTCGACTGTTCCTCATCGCCTGCAACAGCCGACGACGAACCGGTTGCGGAGAACACAGCCTTCACTTCGGCATCGCCATCGCCGTTGACACGGACCATGTAGGGTGTGTTAGGCTTGATTTCATCCTGAATCGACATGGTTTCATCTTTTTCGCTATAGAAACCGAACACGCTGATAGTGTTGGCGCCTTGTGATGCAACGCTGTGCTCCATGCCGTCAATCTCGATGTATGACGGTGAGAAGGGGAAGATGGCACCGGTCCAGTTGTTGCTTACATTGCCGTCACGATACTTCAGCGGCATCTCTAACGATATGGTGTAATCGCCGAGATTGAAGCTGCCCGGGGCATGGAAGGGATATGCCGACGACAGGTTGATGTCGGTCAGCGCCTGGCGCGTACCCGAACCGTTATAAACCACGTTGTGGACATCGGTAAGGGCGAAATTCAAATCAGAGATAAAGATGAGGCAGTTGGGGTTGACTCCGGCAAATGAAGCATCTGTAATGCCGTTGGCGCGAACCGCGCGGCGGCCTGCGGCCGAACCGCCCTGGGTGTTAATCGTGATGCTGGTGAGGTTGTCGCAACCGGCAAAGGCATTCTCGCCGATAGCGTCGACAGAGTTGAGTGTGACCGATTCGAGGTTAGAGCAGCCGGCAAAGGCGTTGTCACCGATAGCGGTCACATTATCAGGAATCACCACGCTGCTGAGGCTTTCCATGTTCTCGAAAGCGTTGGCAGGGATTTCGGAGTTTTCAACACCCGAAAGGTCGAGAGTCTCAACCGACGTGAAGTTTTCACGGATAGCGGCACAATCCTCCTCGGTAAGCTCGCCGGTAACACCCATCGTGGTGATGTCGGCAGCATCCTCGGGGTCTATGGTCGCAATATCGCTGCCGCTCAACACAACACCGTCAACAGGCACCAGGGTCACATCGATTCTCACATCACCCTGAAGATTCGGAACAGTGTAGACGCCATTCTCATCGGCAACGGCCACAATCTCCGTATCGGTGAATTTAGGTGTAGCACCGAATTCGGTCATAACATGGCTGAAAATTTTCACCTTAGGTTCCATGCCTGAATTCTGGCAATCAACCGTGAAGCGGTAATCCACACCTTCTTTGTAAAGAGTGGGGGTAGCGGTGGATTTTTCCACGAATTTGTTCATAGGCACATTCGCCCATACATTCGCATCATCAAGACCTACGAACGAAGTTACCACTCCTTGAGGGGCATTGATGCTGATGCCGTAGTAGAACACGACATTGAGCACATGGTTCTTGGGGTTAGAGCTGAACCTGACAATGTAGTGGCCGCCGGTATTAAACCAGTCTTCCCAGTCAAGAACATCCATCGACGATGTCTTATCCTCATCATTGTCATACAGACGGAATGCCACGCCGGGACGATAAACAGGATTTGTTTTATACTGGTGAATCAAGTTCGGAAGCATGATATCCACCGACTTCAACACAGTCGCGTCAATCTTGTCCAAAGGCTGGCTACTTGAATACTGGTAGCAACGTGTCGGGTCTACCTGGATGTTGTAGTAGACCTTGGATGTGGCAAGTTTGAGAGTGTTCCAATATTCTGCCGCTTCATAATTCGGCACAGCCCCGTCAGGAACTTCAAGAGTTATGTCGGCCGCATGTGAGGGGAAGGGGGTGCTGTAGCCGATCCTTGGAGGGATAGCGCCTTGCATCACGATCTTGCCCAACTTGGTACAATGTGTGAATGCGCCTTCGCCGATATAGCCGACCGAAGCCGGGATGGTGAGTTCCGTTATATTCATACAACGATAGAACGCGTTGCTGTCAATGCTGCGTAGCTGTGTAGGCAACACAATCGACTGCAATGCCGACATTGCCATAGTGGTCGGGGCAAAAGCATTGGTCGGGATTGCATCGGCGTGGTCGCCTGCCCCCTTGATTTTCAAGTCGGCCAAATCGAGAGCCTTGATAACCGTGGCATGGCTGCGGAACGCATCAAACTCCGAATAACTGATTGTACCTGCCACTTTGAGACGCGCAGGGCAGTTGTTGGCAATCTTCGAAGCCAGCTCACCTTCCTTGACATTGATTACAAGGTAGGATTCGGCATTTTTGGGACTTACCTGCACGGTAATATCCAAATCCTCGGTAACAGCGGGGATTTTCACATCTACAATGTTCTTGTCGCTGCCCATAAGCTTGCCGTTGACCCATACGGCCACGACATCGGAATATGTTACGGCTGTAACCTTGAACGAGAAAGGCATACCGCGCACAACCTGGGTGGCTGCACCGCTGATTGTGGCACCCTGTATCTCATCTGGCATGGTTACGGTGTGGTAAACCACACGGTTGCCTACGGCGGAGATATAATCGGTCACATTATCGTCAACACCCTCTACGAGCCGCCATATCTTCTTGTTGGAAGATGTGGCCACGCGGATAAGGTTGCCTTCACGAACCGTAGCTTCCTTAACCTGGCAGGTGAATGAGCAGGGGAGGTCGCCATAGTTGCTTCCGCCATTTGTGATTATAGGTGAAATAAATTCCTTGATAGCGCCTTTGGCATCGGTAAGCACGGCGGCATAGTACATCATGGCATTGTCGGCCGGAATCGACAGTGCGTTAACACGGATTGAGAAATTCTTGCCGGGAACCACGTTTACAACGTCGGTGCACATACCCACACCACCCTGCGATGCGGTGATTTTCCATGGGGAACCGCTGTAGGAAGGCGTGGGCTGTTTGAAACGGGTATAGATGAAGGTATTTTCCTTCACAGAAACAGTATAGACGCCTGAAGCATCGGCTGTGAGGCGGGTGTTGTTGGCATACACTTCCATTGTGGCGTCGCCAAACGTATCGTCGGTCTCCACAGTGAATTTGTATGATGTTCCCGGTTCGAATTCGGTTCCTTCGGTAAGCGCGGTGATTTTAACGCCCTGTATCTCCTGAAGGGTCACATTGCACTTGGTGACAGGGGCAGGATTTTCCTCGACAATCTCGCGGAATTCTTTCCAGTTCTCCTTCGAGGCATATGCGTTCTTCGAACCTACAGGCACCACAAGGCGAGCCTTGGGAGTACCGGTAAACACGCACCAGTTGACCCATGCAGGCGATGAACGGCGCACAATCACCTCGGCGAGGTCGCTACAGTTGAGGAAAATATTATATTCGTAGGTTGA
>Ga0137307_100245_pt1 | contig 81723 bp, 76 predicted proteins | sample NAcewD2O_March_2_FD_97180 | JGI IMG/M metagenome (GOLD analysis project Ga0137307, IMG submission 97180) | Mouse cecal microbial communities from Vienna, Austria - N-Acetylglucosamine amended D2O_March | ecosystem: Host-associated > Mammals > Digestive system > Large intestine > Cecum | place...
GGTGGCGGCAACCGTCTGCACCAGCAGGGCCAGACGTTTATCGCCCTGCTGGCGAGCGGCTTCCACCAGACGCTGATATTCCCGGGTCGTAAGCTCCTTTTCCGCGCTGCGGAAGGTTTGGCGCTGGATCTTCAAAAACCGAAGCTGCCATTCATAGCAGCCCATATATTTAAGGTACTGGTTCACCGCCGCCAGAAAGGAATTGATGCTCACATCCGCATACCCCTGCCCGATGAGATGCTCCTTGAAGGCGATGAGGGTGGCCTTATCCGTGATCTCCTCGCCGGCGAAGCGGCGCAGCTTTTCAAGATCGCGCCGGTATTTCTGGATGGTGCCGGTGCTGCGCTCCTGAAGGACAAGATGGCCGGTGAATGCTCTCATGGCTTCCTCTGTAAGCTGCAAACACATACAAATACCCCCACACAATTTTGTCTCTATCATACAAAATTGTGTGGGGGGTTGTCTTTCTCTTAACTGTACAGCCTGATATCCTATTTTTATATGCCGTTGGTCTGGTGGAAAAACACTTTACGCATAGGCATCCATATATTTCCCGGTATCCGATGAATTTTGAGGTGCTTTTTTTTCATTAGATTCATCCTTCCCGGTTCCTTGGGTACGTTTCTTTTCCTGTTGCCTTAACTGCTGGAGTTGCTTTTCAATTTCTTGAATTTGCTTCTCAATTTTTTCCTTTTGTTTCCCGTCTTTGCGCCGAATTGCTTTTTGGCGCTCTGCGTTTAGCTTTTGCAGTTGCTGCTCTAACGATTTTATTTTCGCGTCGGCGCCGGCGCTTTGATTTGGCTGGGGATTTGTAGACGGGCCGCCTGAACTGATCGCAGGAATATCCATAAAATCACCTCCTGCTTAGAGCATAAAGATTTTTTTAGTGAAAATCAACAGATTTGTTCTGAAATGTTCTCTGGATGTAATGAAATGTTCAGCAGCACATTCAAAGAAAAACGCTGCCCCACTTTTTCTGTCAGTGTAGTGCCATGATACTTTTCCGCCACCGATTTGATATTGGAAAGCCCTGTTCCCGCCGGGGGCAGCGGTTCATCCGGACAGGTGTTTTCAAACGCCAGCATATAAAAATCGCCCTGCCGTTCCCCTCGGATACGGATGAGCTTTGTCCCCTTAGCGGATTGACACGCATTGATTGCGTTATCCAACGCGTTTGCAAAAATCACGCATAAATCAAAATCATCCATCCCGCAGGGCCTTGGCAGGAGCAGTGAAACCTCTGCTGTAATTTCTTTTGCCAGTCCCAGCTTTTCACTTAGCAAAATATCTACCACTGGATTTCCTGTTTGATATGGAAAGGACAGGGAAGTCGAAACCGATTTCAGCTTGTTCAAGTATGCTTTGCTTTCCTCCAGTTCTCCATTATTTAACAGCCCATTCAGTACAGACAAGTGATTGGCAATATCATGGCGAAATGCTTTCGTTTGCCCGTAGCGCCTTTGTGCCTCGGCAATATAGTTTTTTTGTGCTTGGGCTGCTTGCTCCAGGGATTGTAACGCCGCCTGCGTTTGAAAGCTGTGACAGATGTGTTGGTAGGCATACAGTGTACAAAGCAATGCGGCCAGCCCCAGGATCTGCATAGCTAATAACGCGCCGTGTTTTCCGGCATCCCCTAACGAAATGGACGAGGGCAGGACGCTGTATGAAGTTTGCAGAATATACAGTTCGGCAGCAAAGAAAAACAGTCCGGGAAACAACAGCAAGCCGACATACGGCATTTGACGGTCTTCCGTCAGAGATAGAAATTTCAATACCGCACCACAACAACAGGCGCAGACTGCAAAAACGGTCAGCGCTGCGAAAAGAAACAGCAGATAAAACATTGGTTTCCCAACCATCGGGGGGAATAGTATTACCTCTACCGAGTTGACGATACCGAAAGAAAGCTGAGTAATATAAACTGCCAAAATTGCAGCGGCCCAGGATACAGATTGCCGGTTCCGCAAAGCCAGACGGCTCACGCTGTATAATAAAAGCAGCTCCGCGCCGACGGGCAGCACATCGGAAAAATCGAATGTAGTGAAAAACCACTGTATGATACAGAGCAGAAAAAGGTAGATCGCAAAGTGCCGCATTTTCTGCTTTTTCCCAGTCAGACGGCTGACAAAAGCAATGTGCGTTACACTTTGCCAAAGCAGGCAAAGGCCGTCAAGGCATAGGCTGAAATAGTCCATATCAGAAATTCCTCTCTTTCATGTAACGCAAAAGAGCCTGCGTCAAATCTCGTTCACGCAACCTGGAAACAGGGATTTTGCCGCCCTGTGACAGCATGACCTGTCCGGCATTACATCCACGGACATAATCAAGATTGACAAGATAACTTCTGTGACATCTGAAAAAGCGTCTGTCCATCTGACGTTCAAAATTTTCCAAATTGTCGTAGTAGTCGATTGTTTTTCCATCACCTTGATGAACATAAACCTTTCGGCCCTGCACCTCACAATACACGATTTGCGCCAGCGGGACAACATCACAGGAGCTCCCCCGCCGAATGACAATACTTTTATCTGTCCTTTGCGCTAACGTGCTGACAGCCCTGTCCATGGTCCGTTCGAAATGGTTGCTGTCCAGAGGCTTGAGCAGATAATCGTAAGCCTCCGCCTCAAACGCATTGAACACACATTCTTTCAGAACAGTCACAAAAATTAGCAGGCTGCGATTTCTCCGTTGCCGCAATAGTTTGGCAGTTTCTATTCCATCCAGATCGTCCATTTGGATATCCAAAAAAACTATATCAAAGTTGCAGTCGCTTTCTAAAAGGGCGCAGCCATTTGAAAAGCCGGCAACAGAATAGGAAGGGATCTTCCGTCCGTCCATGTATTGTGAAAGCCGGTTTGAAATTTCCTGAACCATAATCGGTTCGTCATCGCAAATTGCGACTTTAATCACCTGTTCACCCGCTTTCTTCCGTGTGCTTTATAATATCAGTTTTATAGCCAAAGAACAACCTCACTGTCATAGAATGTCTAAATTATGTAATGAAATGTTCTTGACAAAATGCAGTCCCCCGCATCGCTGCCTGTTGGGGACTGCATGATTTCGCAATCAATCAATTCTTTGAAGATGATTTCCGCCACCCGGGCCTTGCGGCAATTCGTCAGCCCCACCCGGCGCATGGGGCCGCGGGCCTTCAGGTCCTCGGCGGCTCCGGCCTCTTTTCTGTAATTTTATCACAGAAGAACACCGGCATTGGTGGTATCATAAAAAAAATCCCCGGGAGGTTATGATAAAGATGACATTGCCGCAGGACAAAAAAATTGAGTTAAGCCAGCTTTGCTGCACAAAAGAAAGGAGACGCACTTATGGGACTTTTCAACCGTTTTAAGGGGTCTGATATTGATCAGGGCGCGAAAGCCTTTCGTGAAACGCCCGGCGCGATGCTGCTGGATGTTCGTACTGCCCAGGAGTATCGGGAGGGCCACATCCCCGGCAGCAAAAATGTTCCGCTTCAGGAACTGGATCGTGTGACTGCTATGGCTCCCGGGAAGGATACCCCGCTGTTCGTCTATTGCCACAGCGGCGCCAGGAGCAGCCAAGCGGCAAGGCTGCTGGCCCGGATGGGCTATACCAATATTAAAAATATCGGCGGCATCGCCGCCTACACTGGAAAGGTGGAATGCTGAAATGAAAGTTGTTATCATCGGCGGCGTGGCGGGAGGTGCCACAGCAGCGGCCCGGCTTCGCCGGTTAAACGAGACGGCGGAGATCGTGGTCTTTGAGCGGTCGGGGTACGTCTCCTACGCCAACTGCGGCCTGCCCTACTACATCGGTGGGGTGATCGAGGAACCCGAGGCCCTGGCCCTCCAGACGCCGGAGAGCTTCTTTGCCCGCTTTCGGGTGGATGTGCGGGTGCGCCATGAGGTTACCGCCATTCATCCGGACAGGAAAATTGTTTCCGGCAAAAATCTGGAGACGGGGGATGCGTTTGAGGAAAGCTATGACAAGCTGATCCTCTCTCCCGGAGCCAGCCCCACCCAGCCCCGGATCCCCGGCGTGGGAATCGAGAAAGTCTTTACACTGCGCACAGTGGAGGACACCTTCCGTATAAAGGACTATATCCATATCCATCACCCAAAATCCGCCGTGCTGGCCGGCGGGGGCTTCATCAGCCTGGAGCTGGCGGAAAATCTGCGGGAGCTGGGGATGGAGGTCACCATTGTCCAGCGTCCAAAACAGCTGATGAACCCCTTCGACCCGGATATGGCCGCCTTCATCCACGGCGAGGCACGGCGGCACGGCATCCGGCTGGCCTTGGGGCATACGGTGGAAGGGTTTGCCGAGCAGGACGGCGGCGTGGATGTGCTGCGGAAGGACGCGGTACCGCTCCACGCCGATATGGTGGTGCTGGCTATCGGCGTCACCCCGGACACCGTTCTTGCAAAAGAGGCCGGCCTGGAATTGGGCCTCAAGGGCAGCATCGTGGTTAATGACCGGATGGAAACCTCTGTCCCGGACATCTATGCTGTGGGGGATGCGGTTCAGGTGAAGCATTCTGTAACCGGACAGGATGCGGTGATCTCCCTGGCCGGCCCTGCCAACAAGCAGGGACGGATTGCGGCAGACAACATCTGCGGCGGAGACAGCCGCTATCCTGGAAGCCAGGGCAGCTCGGTCATCAAGGTCTTTGACCTGACAGCGGCCTCCACCGGCGTCAACGAAACGAACGCCAAAAAGGCCGGCCTGGAGGTGGACGCGGTGATTCTGTCCCCCATGAGCCATGCGGGCTACTATCCCGGCGGAAAGCTGATGACCATGAAGGTGGTTTTTGAAAAGGGAACCTATCGTCTGCTGGGCGCTCAAATCGTGGGGTATGAGGGGGTGGATAAGCGGATCGATGTGCTGGCTACCGCCATCCATGCCGGGCTGACAGCCATCCAGCTGAAGGAGCTGGATCTGGCCTACGCGCCGCCCTACTCCTCCGCCAAGGACCCGGTGAATATGGCGGGCTTCATGGTGGAAAACCTGGCCGGCGGAGTTGTGAAGCAGTTCCATATTGAGGATGTGAACGCTCTGCCCTACGATGGCAGCCTGACCCTGCTGGATGTCCGGACGCCCCAAGAGTACGCGGGCGGCCACATCGAGGGGTTCCGCAACATCCCTGTGGACGAACTGCGGGAACGGCTGGACGAAATCGAGCGGGATAAGCCGGTGTACGTTATCTGCCAGAGCGGCCTGCGCAGCTATATCGCCTGCCGCGTTCTGGCCGGGCATGGCTATGAAGCATATAACTTCGCCGGAGGTTTTCGGTTCTATGATGCGGTAACAAACGACCGCCGCCTGATAGAACAGTCCACAGCCTGCGGCATGGATCTGTAGACAGAAACACCTCTCCTCAATTTGCAGCAAAGCTTGAGGAGAGGTGTTTTTATAGATCCCGCAGGGCCGTCAGCTTTTGTTCGTCCAGAAGCTCGATCACGCCCCGGGACAGTTTCACCATGCCCTCGCCCTGGAAATAGCGGAGCATCCGGGTGACGACCTCCCGGTGAGTCCCCATATGGTTGGCGATGGTCTCGTGGGTGATATTCAGCCGGCCGGTACTCTCAATCGCCGCTTCTTCCAGAAGGAAGGCGGCCATCCGCCGGTCCATACTCCTCCACAGGACCTGCTCCATAAGCCACATGACCTCGGAAAACCGGGCGGACATGATCTCGTTGGTGTAGTTGGCGACAGCGGCGGACTGCTCCATAAGCTGCCGGTAAACCTCCGCCGGGATCACCCAGAATTCCGTATCCTTCTCCGCTTTGACAGTCACATCAAATTGAATGCCCTTCATAACACAAGAGGCGGAAAGCAGACAGAGGTCTCGGTCAAACAGCCGGTAGAGGGTGATTTCCCGTCCCTCTTTCGACAGCATATAGGCCCGGAGCTGACCAGACTTGATGAGAAGCAGCCCGGTACAGTCCTCGCTGCCGTTGTGCAGCACGGTCCCTTTTTTGACTTGGCGCTTTTGGAGCTGCTCCAGCACCCAATTCTGCTGCCTGGGCGTCAGCTTGTTCCAAACAGAGAAGCAGCTTTGGAAATCCATGCAGGGCATTTGTTCATACCTTCCAGAGGCTATGCAGGTTGCAGCGGGCATAAACCGCCTCCACATGGCCGCCCCCACACAGCGTGAAGCAGCCCTCCGGTTTGCCTCCGGGGCAGAGTACCCTGCGCTGATTGCCCTGCCTGGTCTGCAAAGACGCCCACTCGATATCGTGTTCCGGCAGCATGGGGTGCTCTGCTGCGCCAACCTGCGCCTTGACCGGATTGCCCTCTGCCCGATACACGGGAACGTGTTTCTCCACAGCGGCATCGGCGGTACCAGGAACGGTCTCGGCCATTTTCTGCCCGCAGCACATCACCGGCACCCCAGCATTTTTCACCATAGCGACGATATTGCCGCCATGCTCGCGGATATAAAGCCTCTGTTCCATAGTATATTCCTCCTGTTCCCTTTTATGATGCGGGCGCGGCGGCAGCAATTTGCCCTGGCCATACAAGTACCTTCTCAAGCAATACTGACATGTGACGGAAGTAGGATACAATACAATTCAGAAAAAGTCAAGAGATTCTGAAGTGGTATGCGGAAGTTATTTTTCCCCCGTGCGGTGAAAGCTCCGGGCCAAAAAACCGGCGCGGCCAAGCCGCCCGGGACCGGAATGAAAAACCACTGGCTGCTGAGGATATGAAGCATCGAAAAAGAGGCCTGCCGTCTGCAAAACGCAGCCGGCAGGCCCTTTTGTTGCCAAAATGTTTGCCGAAAGGCCGCCGAAGCATTGTGTCCGCCCGTTGCAGACAATTCTTTCAAAACAATCGCCTGAGAGCCGCCATTAAAAAATGTATAAACCGGGCAGGATCTTAATTTATAAAAGGGAACGCTCGATCTCGTCTGCAATGCGGCTGAGGCTATACTTATGTCGGATGGCCAGCGCGCGAATGCAGCGCAGTTCGTTCCGAAAGGCGCGCAGCTCGCCGCGGGCCAGGCGCAGCTCCTCCCGCAGGGCGTCTGTGCCGGTTTGCTGCCCGGCCTCGAGCACCCTGTCGTGCAGGCCGCGGATCTTCCGCTGTGCGCCGTGAACCGTTTTGCGCATGTCGCGCACCTCGCCGCGCAGCCCGCGCATTACGTCCCGCAGCGGCAGCAGCTCCTCGGCCAGCTGCCAGAGCGCGTGTTCCCGCATGGCAAATTCCTCCCTTGCTTTTGTTCTTGCCGGCAGGCCGCGGCCCGCCGGCAGGAACAGTATACCCTATTTTGCGCAAAAAGGGAATGCAGGCCCCGCGTTGCGGTGCCGCCGCGCCGGCGCGGCGGCGCAAAAAAGCCGCAAAGGATCCGTAAAAGAACCGCAAAAGAGGGCTCTTTTTCCCCCGGTGCATTGACAGCCTTTCCCGGAGTCTGATACAATGAGAATAGAGAAAAACGCCCGCCCGCGGGAGCGCTTTTCCGACAGAACGGCTCCGGCCGCCGCAGCCGACGCCGCATGCTGAGGGGGAACCTTATGTACCATTGTCATATCCGCTTTTATTATATCGGCCGCCGGCGCGAGGGCCTTTCTGTTTTGCGCGCTTTAAAGCCCCTTGCGGCGTTTACGCATACCGTTTTGGAAAGCGACCTGCCCGAGCAGGAGCCCGCCCGGCAGGCCGATGTGATTTTTGCCGACGTGCGCGAAACGGACGCCGTGGAAACGGTGCGGACGCTTGCGGGCTGGAAAAAGCCCTCCGCGGGCCTGATCCTGCTGGCCGACGCCGCCGCGGCCGCGGTGCTGACAGCCGCAGACGACGCGCTGCTGCCGGAGGATACGGATCTTTGGCCGGCGCCCATGGCAGACGCCGAATGGCGCTTTCGTCTGCGGCGGTGGCAGCGGGCTTATCGGGGGAAAATGGATGCCTGGCAGACCGCTCAGTTCCTGGCGGCCGCGATCGACAGCTCGCCGAACATGGTGTGGTACAAGAATAAGAACGGGCTGCACGAAAAGGTGAACGAAAGCTTTTGCCGCATCGTCGGCAAGACAAAAGAGCAGGTGCAGGGGCGCGGCCATGCCTATATCTGGAACGTAGCGCAGGACGACCCGGCCTGTATCGAATCCGAGCGCATGGTGATGGAACAGCGCCGAACCTGCGTTTCCGAAGAGATCGTGCGCGCCGGAAACGAGACAAAGATCCTTACCACCTATAAATCCCCGCTGTACGATCTGGACGGCAGCGTGATGGGAACGGTGGGCATCGCCATCGACGCCACCCGGGAACGCGCCTATGCCCGGGAGCTGGAGCACAAAAACGAAACGCTGGAAAACATTTTTACCAGCATGGACTGCGGCGTTCTTTGCCATACGCCGGACGGCAAAAAGATCATCAGCATCAACCGGGCCGCACTGCGCATTTTAGGCTACGATTCGCAGGAGGATCTTATGCGGAGCGGCTTTTCCTCGGTGGCGCCCTCCGTGGTGGAGGAGGATAAGCCCCGTCTGCGCCGGATCATCCAATCGCTGAAGGATGTGAACGATTCCGCCACGCTGGAATACCGTGTCCGGCATGCAGACGGCGAGATCGTCCATGTTTTCGGCAGCATCAAGCTGGCGGAAAAAAACGGCGAAATCTTCTGCCAGCGCTTTTTGCTGGATTTCACCGCGCACAAGCAGCGCGTGGAAGAGGAGCTGCTGCACGCAAGGCGGCGGCAGATCGAATTGATCCACGCGCTGAGCATTGATTACAGCCTCGTCTGCTTTTTTGATCTGGACACGGAAAAGGGCGAGGCGCTGCGCATCGGCGAATGTCCCAGCGGCCTGCTCGGGCAGTGCTTTACGGGCGATTTGTCGCTTCGCAGATCCATGGATCGGTACATTGCGGCCGGCGTGCTGGAGGAGGACCGCGAGCCGCTGCGGCAGGCTACCGCCGCCGAGCGGCTGAAGCGCGAGCTTTCTGAAAAGCCGACGTTCTTTTTCAATTTCCGTACCGAATGCTGCGGCCGTCTGCGCCACTTCCAGATGAAGGCCGTGCGCGCGGGCGTGTGGGACGAACGGCACGGCGCGGTGCTCGGCTTTCGCAGCATCGACGACGAGCTGCAGGAGGAGCGCGAGCGTCAGGCCATTTTGGAGGACGCGCTCTCGCGCGCCAATCAGGCCAACCGCGCAAAAAGCACGTTCCTCTCGAATATGTCGCACGATATCCGCACGCCGATGAACGCGATCATCGGCTTTACCACGCTGGCCCTCTCGCACATTGGGCGGCAGGAGCAGGTGGAGGACTATCTGAAGAAGATCATGACGTCCGGCAATCATCTGCTGAGCCTGATCAACGATATTTTGGATATGAGCCGCATTGAAAACGGCAAGATCCATCTGGACGAGCGCCCGTGCAGCCTGCCCGATATCCTGCACGGACTGCGCAACATCATTCAGGCCGATGTTCACACCAAACAGCTGGATCTGTATATGGATGTCGTCGATGTACAGCACGAGGATATCTGCTGCGACCGGCTGCGCCTGAATCAGGTGCTTTTGAACCTGCTGAGCAATGCCATCAAATACACGGGCGCGGGCGGCAGAGTGGGCCTGCGGGTGGTGGAAAAGCCCAACGCTCCGGAGGGCTTTGGCAGCTATGAATTCCACGTAAAGGACAACGGCATCGGCATGAGCGAGGAATTTGTCTCGCACATTTTCGAGCCGTTCGAGCGCGAGCGCAATTCCACCATCAGCGGCATTCAGGGCACGGGCCTGGGCATGGCCATTACGCAGAGCCTTGTGCAGATGATGCACGGCTCCATCACGGTAACCAGCCGGCAGGGCGTGGGCACCGAATGTACGGTCGCGCTTACGTTCCCTTTGCACTCCGGCGAAAAGCTCCCGCTCACGCTCCCCGAGCTGCAGGGTCTGCGCGCGCTGGTGGTGGACGACGATTTTAATTCCTGCGACAGCGTCTCCGCCATGCTGAACCAGATTGGCCTGCGCGCCGAATGGACCATGTCTGGCAAGGAAGCCGTTTTGCGCACGCGGCAGGCCCTGATGCGCGACGACCGCTATTCCATCTATCTCATCGACTGGCTGCTGCCCGATATGAACGGCATCGAGGTGGCGCGCCGCGTGCGGCAGGAGCTGGGCGAAAAAGCGCCGATCATTGTTCTCTCGGCCTACGATTGGTCGGATATCGAACAGGAGGCCCGGCAGGCCGGCGTTACGGCTTTCTGCTCCAAGCCGCTGTTTTTGTCGGAGCTGCGCGCTTGTCTGCACGCCGTTCTACACGCGGGCGAGGAGGCGCCGGCGCCCGTGCGGCTGCCCACGCACAGCGAACGCATTCTGCTGGCGGAAGACAACGAGCTGAACCGCGAGATTGCCATCGCCCTTCTGGAGGAAGAGGGCTTCTCCGTGGAAAACGCCGAAAACGGCAAGGTCGCCGTGGAAATGCTGTGCGCCCATGCGCCCGGATATTATCAGCTTATCCTGATGGACGTACAGATGCCGCTGATGAACGGCTACGAGGCAACCCGGGCCATCCGCGGGCTGGAAAACAAAGAGCTCGCCTCCATCCCCATTCTGGCCATGACGGCCAACGCCTTCGAGGAAGACCGGCAGGAGGCCCTGCGAAGCGGCATGAACGGCCATATCGCCAAGCCCATCGATCTGAAAAAGCTGATGCAGACGCTGGAGGAAACGCTGCCGTAAGCTCTTGGCCCCCCTGGCCGGGCAGGCGAAATGGGGGATCGTTTTGCCGGAGGCGGGCGGCGCACGGCTGCAAACGGCTGCGGAGAGCCCTCGGCAGCCGGATTCTGGGCAGCCATACGCCTGTTCCCGGCAGGTGAGTTTCTGGCGTCGGGGCGCTTTTCTTTCCGGCAAAAGAAAAAACCAATTTTTTCAAAAGCTCCGTGCGGTGCGAAAACCGCGCGGAGCTTTTGGCATTTTTGGGGTTTTTCCTTTCCCAAAACGCCAAATGCCCGCCGCCGGCGCAAGGCGCAGGCCGCACATCTTTTGCGCCGCGCGCATACGATGGCGCAGAAAGGGGGGACCGCACCCTGCGTTTATGCGGGGTGCGCCCGGAAAGAAAGGAAATGGTTGTATGTCGATCACACACGCCGACAAAACTCTGAGCGAAACCCGCATCAGCAGTGACGGCACGCTGAAGGTAACGCTCAGCATCACCGCTCAGCCCGGCACGGCAGACAGCGCAATGGACGTTGCGCTCGCGCTCGACCGCTCCGGCAGCATGTCGGGCGCGCCGCTCGAGCATTTAAAGGCCGGCGCAAAGGATTTTATCGACCTCGTTTTAATGCGGGGCAGCACAGGCGCGGCCGAGGGCAGCTGCGTCGGCATCGTCAGCTTTGCGGGCACGGCCACAACGGATGTGCCGCTCTCGGCCGAGAGCGCCGTACTGCGGCGCGCCGCAGACGCGCTGACGGCACAGGGCAGCACCAATCACGCGGACGGCTTTGCCTCGGGCGGCGCACTGCTAAGCGGCTCTGCGCGCAAAAAGGTGCTGGTCATCTTTACCGACGGCGAAACGACCGTGGGCTCCGACCCCACGCCCGTTGCCGAAAAGCTGCGCCGAAACGGCGTAGAGATCTACTGCGTGGGCCTTGTGGGCCGCACGGGGTTAGACAAAGCCACGCTCTGCCGCTGGGCGAGCGAGCCGGCAGACAGCCACGTCATCACCACCGCCAATGCCGAGGAGCTGGAGGCCGTATTCCGCCGCCTTGCCGATGTCATCGCCGCGCCCGGCGCGTCGGACATCCGCATCCGGGATGTTGTGCATTCCGATTTTCGCATTTTAGGCTTTACGCCGCCGGCTCTGGGCACCGCCGCGCTGGAGGGCTCGCAGACCATCTGCTGGCAGATCCCCGCGCTGGCCTGCCTTGCGCCCGAAACGGCCACGCTCACCTTCGAGGTGCAGCACACCGGCTCTACAGGCGGCTCCAAGCAGGTAAACCGCAGCATCGAATTTTCCGACGCGGCGTGCGAGACACCCGCCTTCCCCTCGCCCTCGGTAACGGTGGAATGCGGCTCGGTGATCTCGCCGGACAGCCCGCACACGGTAGACGTTTACGCCGCGCCGTGTGAGGATTCGGTCTTTTGCGACGCGGGCGATATCGTACTTGCGCATCAGGGGCGCATTTTACAGGTGGATTTCACGCTGCGCAACGTCTGCCCGCACTCGCGCACCTGCGCGGCCGTGATCGTTACGGAGCTGATGCCCTCCGGCGCCGAGGAATCGCGCGGCTTTAAAACACTGGTTTTGCCCGCGCACGACGGTGATTGCTGCCGTGACATCCACGTGATGTGCGTATCGTTTGTGCTGCCGAACGACCCCAACCATTGCGGCTGCGAGCGCGGCAGCTGCGGCGGGCGCCGCCTGCGTGTACGTGTTCTTGCCAACTCCATGGACTGCACCTGGAACGGCTGCGGCACCATCCCGATAGCCTGAACCGGCGCGAGCCCGTTTTCCCCCTTTTCCGCAGGCTCCGGCCCGGCGCGGCCCCATATTCCGCCCCACCGGCCTTCCGGGCCGGGGCCTGCTTTTCAAAGCGTTCCCCGCGCGTTTTTGCGCGCGCTGTCCCCCGGCCTCGGGGGATGTTTTTTTGCCCATTTGTTTCATTTCACATTTTGTTGGCACAAATGTCTCTTTTTTTGCCGAAAATATGCCGCGCAAGGCAAAAAACTGTATCATATACTTAAAGGAAAAGACGCCGCCCTGTGCAAAGGCGGCGCAAAATAAAAAGGAAGTGCATCGGTATGATTTTGAAAAACGGCCTTATCTTTACGGAAGAAGCGCGCTTTGTGCCCGCGGACGTGGAACTGGCAGACGGAAAGATCGCGCGCGTCGCCGCGCCCGGCTCGCTGACAGGCGCAAACGTGCTGGACGTTGCCGGAAAATACGTTGCGCCCGGCTTTGTGGATATCCACATTCACGGCTCGAAGGGCTCGGATTTCTGCGACATGGGTGCGGAGCACATCGAAACGATGTCCCGGTATCTGGGCAGCGAGGGCGTCACCAGCTTCTGCGGCACGACCATGGCATTTGACGAGCCGATCCTGACGAGGATCGTCGAGATCGCGAAGCCCTACATCAACCGCGAAACCGGCGGCGCGGTGCTGCGCGGCATCAATATGGAGGGGCCGTTCTTCAGCAAGGCAAAAAAGGGCGCGCAGGCGGAAAAATATATCGTCGATCCCGATATCGAGATGTTCGAGCGGCTGTACGCGGCGGCCGGCGGGGCCATCCGTCTGGTGGACGTTGCGCCCGAGCTGGACGGCTGCATCCCCTTTATTGAGCAGGCCAGCAAAAAATGCGTAGTCTCCATTGCCCACACCACGGCAAATTACGAGCAGGCAAAGGCCGCGTTTGCGGCGGGCGCCACGCATGTGACGCACCTGTTCAACGCGATGCCTCCGTTCGGCCATCGCGACCCCGGCGTGGTGGGCGCCGCCAGCGACGACGCGGCGCACGTGGAGATGATCTCCGACGGCATCCATCTGCACCCGGCCGTTGTGCGCAGCGTGTTCCGCTGGTTCGGCGCCGAGCGCGTGTGCCTCATCAGCGATTCCATGCGCGCCGCGGGCATGCCGAACGGCGTGTATTCTCTGGGCGGGCAGACCGTTTATATGACAGACGGCAAGGCCACGCTGGAAAACGGCACCATCGCGGGCAGCGCCACATGTCTGGCCGAATGTTTCCGCCGCGCGGTGGGCTTTGGCGTTCCGCTGGAAACGGCGCTGCGCGCGGCCACCATCAACCCGGCTCAGGCCGTGGGCCTGTTCGATACGCTGGGCAGCATCACCGAGGGCAAGCGTGCCGACGTGCTGGTGCTGGACGAAACGCTGCACCCGGAGAAAATCTTTATCGGCGGCGTACAGACAAAATAATATTCCGCCCGGGCCGGGCGCAAATTGGGCGTGCCGCAGCTTTTTCTGCGGCACGCTCTGTTCGCTTTTATCGGCCGCCGCTCATACGGACGGCGCGCGCAGCTTTTCAATTTCGGCGATCGCGCAGCGGATGAGCCGGCCAATATTCCCATCGTCCACGCCCGCTACGATATTGCCGCAGTGATTGATGGGGATCAGGATCCGCCGCGCGGCGCTTTGCCCCACGGCCTGCGCCATACGCGGCGTGATCTCGCCAAGCAGCGCATCCGCGATTACAATCCCAATGGGGCCGGCAATCACGTCCGCGTTCCGGCTGCAGACCACAACCGCATTTTCTCCGGCGGCCGCCTCGTCCGCCCCCGCCTTCAGCATGGCGGAGGCCGCCGCCGCATTTGTTCCCACGGCGGTGATGCGGATCTCCGGATCGGCCGATTTCACAGCGGAAATGAGCTGTTTTCCGATCCCGCCGCCCTGCGCATCGATCACAAGCAGATTCATAGAACAGGTCCCTCCGTTGCGGGCAGCCTTGTATCCGAACAGGGCCGCCCGTTTTTCTATCGTGGAAAAGCGCCGAAGCCACACCGCTTTTCGGCGCGTCTGCCGGGCAAAGCCGATGCGGGTTCGAGCTTCTTTTTTATTATACGGAAAACTCCGCCGGCTTTCAAGAGCCGCGGCCCGCACGCAGCGCAGATCCGTGCGCAGCTGCCGCGCCGCCCGCACATATTTTGCGCACGCACGGGGAACACTGAAGAGGAAAACGGGCGCCATTTGGGCACGGCCCCCGGAAAAGAGTTTTTCAAAAAGGAGCGCAATCTATGAGACCCGATCCAAAAAAATACGATGAGATGTGCAAAAGGGCGTCGCCGCCTTCGCCCCTCCTGAAAGACTGTGTGTGGGCGTTTTGCATCGGCGGCGCGATCTGCCTGCTGGGCGAAGGGCTGCGCAGGCTGTACGCGTCGATGGGCCTGACGCTGACGGACGCCGCCACGCTCACCAGCGCCACGCTGATCGCTCTTTCCGCCGTTACCACGGCGCTGGGCTGGTACCAGAAGCTGGCCGCAAAGGCAGGCGCGGGCACGCTCGTGCCCATCACCGGTTTTGCAAACGCCGTGGTTTCGCCCGCCATCGAATTCCGCAACGAAGGGTTTGTTACGGGCGTAGGCGCCAAAATGTTTATTATTGCCGGGCCGGTGATCGTATACGGTATGCTGGCCAGCGTGGCATGGGGCGTTATTTATTATTTTTTGCGCCCGCTGATGGGAGGGTAACCGAATGCAAAAGAAAGGGGATACCATCCGTTTTGCGCAGCCGCCGGGCATTGTATCCTATGCAGCTGTGGGCGGCAAAAAGGAAGCCGAAGGCCCGCTGGCCGACGCGTTCGACCTGCTGGTAACGGATTCCCGCTGCGGCGAAAAAACGTGGGAAAAGGCCGAGAGCGATTTTGCCCGGTACGGCCTGGAAACTGCGCTGAAAAAGGCCCGGCTGCAGCCCGATGCGCTGGATGCGGTGTTTGCCGGCGACCTGCAATGCCAGTGCACCGCCTCGGCCTACACGATGCGCGGCTTTGATGTGCCCTATCTTGGGCTGTACGGCGCGTGCAGCACAATGGCCGAAGGGCTGGCGCTGGCCTCGTGCCTGGTAGCGGGGGGCATGATGCGCCACGCCGCGGCCATGAGCAGCAGCCATTTTTGCGCCGCGGAACGACAGTTTCGCACGCCGCTGGATTACGGCGGCAAGCGCACGCCCACCGCACAGTGGACGGTGACGGGCGCGGGCTGCGCCATTGTCTCGCCGGACGGCGGCCCGCCCTATGTGCGAGGCGTAACGTTCGGCCGGGTGCGCGATTATGAGATTACCGATATCAACAACATGGGCGCGGCAATGGCCCCCGCCGCATGCGAAACAATTTTGCGGTATTTTGAGGATACAAGCGAGGCCCCCGAGGCGTTCGATGCCATCTATACCGGCGATCTGGGCCTTGTGGGCAGCAAGCTGCTGCTACAGCTTTTGGAGCAGGCCGGCCTGCCGCTGCAAAATCACAAGGACTGCGGCCTCATCGTTTACGACCGCGAGACCCAGAACGTACAGGCGGGCGGCTCGGGCGCGGGCTGTAGCGCAGCCGTGCTGTGCTGCCATGTGCTGCCCGCGCTGCGCGCCGGGCAGCTGAAGCGCGTGCTGTTCCTCTCTACAGGCGCGCTGATGAGCCAGACCACCTTTTTGCAGGGCGAGAGCATCCCCGGCATCGCACATCTGGTGGAGCTCTCTGCAACTTTGCCCGAGCAGAACGAAAAGGCGGCCCGGCAAACGGATGCGGCGGCACAGGCGGCCGGTTCGCCGAAACGGCAAAAGCATGCGGCCGGCCGGCCCGGGGCTGCGGCAGAACCCGGGCCGCGGCCCCAAAAGCAGCCGGGAAAGGAGGGCGCGGCGCAATGAATTTTGTATGGGCGTTTCTTGTAGGCGGTGCCATCTGTGTGATCGGCCAGCTGCTGATCGATCTGACAAAGCTTACACCCGCGCGCATCCTCGTCACCTATGTGGTGGCGGGCGTGGTGCTTTCGGCGCTGGGCTGGTACGATCCGCTGGCCGAATTTGCGGGCGCGGGCGCAACCGTGCCGCTCATCGGCTTCGGCCATCTGCTGGCACAGGGCGTGATGGATTCCGTGGCCGAAAGCGGGTTGCTGGGCGCGTTGACAGGCGGCTTTACGGCCGCCGCGGGCGGCGTTACCGCCTCGCTCACCGCCGGGTTTCTCGCAGCGCTGCTGGGACAAAGCCGCGATCAGAACTGAGCCTGCGTTCCCGCGGCCGGTTCCGCGTTCCCCCGGCGTGCTCTGCGGAAGGCAAAAAAATTCCCGCCGCCTCGTTCGAGGCGGCGGGTTTGCTCCGAAACAATGATCAGTTGGCGGCCTTGTTCGCGGCCTTCGCCATGCGGGAAACCTTGCGGGAAGCCGTGTTCTTGTGAAGCACACCCTTCGCCGCAGCCTTGTCGATCGCAACGACAGCAGCCTTCATAGCAGCGTCCTTGTCGGCGGCGCCGGCGGAAATGGCGGCGTTTGCCTTCTTGACGACTGTTTTCAGGTTGGACTTGATCGCCTTGTTGTGCATATTTTCCTTTTTCGCCTGCACGACGCGATCCTTCTGCGATTTGATGTTAGGCATCGTACCACCTCCTTAATACCCATAACAGTTTGCAATTTATCATACCACTTTTTGCGCCGCAAGGCAAGAGTTTTTTGAAAAAAACAACGCAAAAAACAGATGAAGGAGCGATTTTTGTGCCTGTATATACCGATATTGCCGCCGAGCTGTACCCAAGATCCAAAGGAAGCGTTCCGCGCGGCGTGAAAACGTTTCACGCCACGGCCTCCGGCATCGGGCTTACGCGCGTGGAGATCGAGCGCAGCGGCCTGCGGCGCCCCAAGGGGCGCTATATCACACTGGATATGCCCCAGTTCTCCGTGATCGACGACCGCAACGAGGCCTATGTGTGGGCCATCGCCAGCCAACTGCGCGCGCTGCTGCCGAAGGAAGGGCTGGTTCTGGTGGCCGGTGTGGGCAACCGCGCCGTTACGGCAGACGCCCTGGGGCCGGAGACGGCCGACCGCGTGTTCGTCACGCGGCAGCTTTGCAGCCAGGCCGAGGCGGACGAGACCCTGCGCTTGCGCCCCGTGGCCGCATTTTCGCCGGGCGTGGAGGGCTCCACCGGCCTTGCCACGGCGGAGCTTTTGCAAAGTGTGGTACATCGCCTGAAGCCCGAAGCCGTGGTATGTGTAGACAGCCTGTGCACCTCGGACGCGCGTCGGCTGGGCTGCAGCGTGCAGCTCTCTACCGCCGGCCTCTCTCCGCACCACGCGCCGCCGCTGACAGAGCACACCCTCGGCGTGCCGGTGGTGGCCGTAGGCGTGCCCACGGTGATGGAATCCGCCGTCTCGCCCGACGAGGCGCGCCCCCTTGTGGTAACGCCGAAGGACATCGACGCAATCATCCGCCGCGGCGCAACGCTGCTGGCGCTGGCCATCAACAAGGCCCTGCAACCCGCCTTATCCGTGGGAGAGCTCACCTTTTTAACATCTTGATGCGTTTATGGAAAAAACCTTTTCAAAACGGCTCCCCGCCCTGCCGGTGCGGGCCGTTCAGCGGTTGCTTTGGACGTTCCCAAGCCACATCTCGTACCGATATTCCGTCCGCACCTGCGCCGAGGCGCGGTTTTTGCGGTTGTGGCCGACAGCCGTGCGCACCATGCCGAGCTTTTCCATCACCCGGTACGAGCCGATGTTTTCCGCATCGCAGTGCGCGACAAAATGGCAGATCTTCCACTGCCGGACAGCGTATTCCACCAGAGCGGCGGCCGCCTCGCCCGCAAAGCCCCGGCCCCAGTAGTCTTTGTGAAACACCCATCCCAGTTCCCCGGCCTGCCCGGGCGTGTTGGCAGCTTCCGCCGCCCGCCCGGATACACCGGTCTGCCCGGGCGTGTTGGCGGCTTCTTCCAGATAGAGGCTCACCGTGCCGATATGCCGCCCTTCCCACAGCACCGCAAACTCGTAAAACGAAGGATGCTCCCTTTGCCACTCGGCCTCGGCACTTTTCAAAAACGCCAGCGTCTCCTCGATGGTTTCGTTGGGAAGATTCTGCATCCATTTTGTGTTTTCCAGATCGGACGCATACGCGTGCACGGTTTGCAGATCCTCCGTCCCCAGCGGCCGCAGCACGAGGCGTTTTGTTTTCAGTTCTGTTTTTTCGCGCAAATCGCATCACCGCCTTTTGTTTATCGATCCGGGAAAGCTCCCGGGCCCCTGTCTCGTCTGCCCATCGCTTTTCTGCCGGGGCCTTTTTAAAATATGCAAAAGCCCAAGCGCCCTATGCACGGGGCAGGAACGCCTGCACCTCCTGCGCGTCGAGCGGCCCGCCGCGCGCCATGCAGGCCTCGAACAGAGCGGCAAAGATCCTTGCGCGCGCGGGCGCGCTTGGAACACATGCCTGAATGTGCGGGCGCTGCGCGGCAAGGAACGCGAGGATCCCTTCCCACGCGTCGTCCTCAGGCAGTGCGGCCTCAATGCGCCGCCTTACATAAGCCGCCGCCGTGGGGCTTGCGCCGCCCGTGGAAATGCCCACGCACAGCGCGCCGCGCCGCACCAGCGCAGGGAATAAAAAGGTGCAGTGCTCCGGGTCGTCCACTGTGTTCACGGGAATGCGCGCGGCCCGGCACTGCGCGGCAACGGCGGCATTTACCGCCGTGTCGTCTGCTGCGGCGATTACGAGCATTTGCCCGTCCGCATCGGCCGGGCAAAACACCCGCCGCAGCAGCGCTGCGCGGCCGGCCAGCGCATCCCAGCCCGGGGCAAACGCGGGTGCGACCACCGTCAGCCGCGCACCGCAGCAAAGCAGCCCTTCCGCTTTGCGCAGCGCGACTGTTCCCCCGCCCACAATCAGGCAGGGCTTTTTCTCCAATTCCACAAACAGCGGAAAATACGCCATACGGATCGCTCCTTCCGGGTAATTACACGGGTATCCATAAAAGCAGAGGCGCGTTCAGCGCCGCGCAGGCTGCGGCCGGCCAAACGGCAATACCGCCGGGCAAACCGCATCGGCGGCGCATGTGCCGAAAAACGCCATCCTCGCAGAAGCAGCGCTTACACGCAGCCATACCGCCACACTTGCAGCAAAGCGTTTTGCTCGCACAAGCACCGCCTCACTCGCAAAAATATTGCCAGCTGCCCCCGGCAAGCACCCGGCAAACGCGCACCGCAAACGCTTTGTCCAGCACGCCGCTTTGGTAGACGGCCTCGGGCGTATCGGCCAGCAGCAGGCCGCCCGCGGCAAACACCGCCGCGCGGTCGGCCGTGCGCAGCGCAAGGCACAGATCGTGGCACACAACCACCACCGCGCGCCCCGCGTCCGCCAGCGTGCGCGCGGTGCGCATCACGTCAAGCTGGCAGCGCACGTCCAGCCACGCCGTCGGCTCGTCCAAAAAGACGGTGGGGGTCTCCTGCGCCAGAGCCATTGCCAGATACACCTTTTGCCGCTGCCCGCCGCTGAGCTGCGGGAGCGGGCGTTCGGCAAGCTCCTGCGCGCCTGCCGCGGCAAGCGCCCGCCGCACAGCCTCGTGATCGCTCTGCCGGTAGCGGCGCGGGAACGAAAGATACGGAAAACGCCCGTGCAGCACCATCCGCTGCGCCTCCAGCTCCGGAACGGCGCGGCTTTGCGGCAAATAGGCCGCTCGGCGCGCCGCCTGCCGCGGCGTGAGCGCGGAAAGGGGCGCGCCGTCGTACCATACCTCGCCCGCTATGGGCTCCAGCAGGCCCAGCGCCGTTTTCAGCAGCGTGGTTTTTCCGCAGCCGTTCGGCCCCAGCAGCGCCGTCACCGTTCCCGGCGGGAACGCGAGGCTGATATTTTGCAGCACCGGCTGCCCCCGATACCCGGCGGACAGGGCCCGCAGCTCGATCATGCTATCGCTCCCCCTCCTGTTTTTATCCTTTGCGCAAAGCCGGATCGCCGCCCGCAAGCACCGCTGCGAGGCTGGGAAGCGAAGCGCCTTTTGCTCCGCTTTGCGGCGCAGACATATTTTTTACGGAACCGCCCGTATTTTTACGGGCGCTCCGCCGCCGTTTCTCTGTGCCGCTGGCGAAACAGCAGCCACAGAAAAAACGGCCCGCCCGCCAGCGAAAGCACAATGCCCACCGGCAGCTCGAACGGTGCAAAGAGCACGCGCGCGGCAAGATCGCACAGTGTGAGCAGCAGCGCGCCCAGCAGCATGGCGCCCGGCAGCAGGCGGCGCGCCCCGCCGCCCACAAGCCGCCGCGCGATCTGCGGCGCCACAAGGCCAACAAACCCCAGCAGCCCCGCAAAGCTGACGGCCGCACCCGCCAAAGCCGCCGCCAGTGCCAGCAGCAGCAGGCTTACCGCGCGCACCCGCAGCCCCAGGCTGTGGGCCAAATCTTCTCCCAGCGCCAGCACATCCATCTCGCCCGCCAGCAGCAGCAGCACCGCAAGGCAGGGGACGATTACCCAGGCGGCGGGCGCAATTTTTTGCATCGACACCTGCGCAAGGCCGCCGATGCGAAAATCGGAATAGCCCACCAGCGCGTCGGGCACAAGCGTGAGCACCAGATCCACGCCCGCGCTCAGCATACCCGAAACCGCAACGCCCGCCAACACCAGCGTGATGCGGGAAGCCCCCGCCCGCCGCGAGAGCGCAAGCACGAGCGAAACGCCGCCGAACGCGCCCAAAAAAGCGGCCGGCGGCGTAAGCACGGCCGCGCCGGGCGCAAGGGCGCAGCAGATTGCCACGCCGAGCCCCGCGCCCGAATTGATGCCGATGATGTTCGGCGCGGCCAGCGGGTTTGCCAGCACGGTTTGGATCACCGTGCCGGACGCCGCCAGCGCCGCGCCCGCAAGCAGACCGCCGGCCGTGCGCGGCAGGCGCACAAGGCGTACAATATCGGCCGCAGCTCGCTCCGCCTCGCCCGCGGCCCCCAGCAGCGCGCGCAGCACCGTGCCGGGTGCAAGCTGCCGCGCGCCAAGGCACAGGCTCAGCACTGCCGCGCACAGCACCGCCGCCGCCAAACCGGCAAGGCGCGCCGCGCCCTGCCCGCTACGGCGCATTTGCCGGCGCTCCTTCGGCAGGATCGACGTAAAGAATCTTTGCCAGCGCCTCGTATGCTTCGCCCCAGCGGGCGTTCGGCTTCAGATTGTACAGCCGCTGGTCGAGGTAGTGGCACGCCCCGCTGCGCACCGCGCGCAGCTGCCCCCATGCGGGGTTTGACAGCAGAGATTCCTCCAGCGAGGCGCGCGCCGCGTCCTCATCGTTGCTCTGCAATACAATAAAGATCCGGTCGGGATCGGCGGCAAGGATCGCTTCCATGGAAAGCTCCTCCAAAAGAGAAGCGTCGCTGTCCGCAATGTTCACGCAGCCCAGCGCGGCCAGCATTTCGCCCAGCACGCTGCCCTCGCTGTTTTTTACCTTGCAGCCGCCCGTAGAAGCGCGCAGATACAGCACGCTCGGGCCTTCTTTGCCCTGCGCCAGCGCCAGCGCCGCGTCTGCCTGAGCCTGCACCGCCGCGCCGTATGCTTCGTACCGCTCCGGGCAGCCGGTGATGCGCGTACAGATTTTTAGCATTGCAAGATAATCGTCAAGGCTGCTCACGTCAAAAAAGGCCGTTGTAATGCCCGCCTGCTGCAAAATGGGCAGCAGATCCACGTCTGCCTGCGTGGCGGCGCTGGCGATGATAAAATCCGGCTGCGCAGCCAGCAGCGCCTCGGCGCTGGGGCTTTTTGCCCCACCGATGTTCTCCACAGATTTCGGCAGCTGCAGATCAAACTGTGTCCACGCGTCGTCCGCCGCAGCCACCAGCACATCCCTGCCGCCGGCAAGGCACCACACGTCTGCAAAGCTGCCGATCAGCGCCGCCACGCGCTGCGGATGTTCCACCGTCACCGTGCGGCCGAGCGCGTCGGTGAAGGTAACGGCCTCCCCACCGGGCGCGTCCGGCAAAGCGCCTGCCGGCGCTTTGTCCTGCGGCGCGGCCGGCAAGGAGGCATTCGGCCCTTCCTCCTGCGGCGCGGCCTCGGATGCGCCCGGGCCCACATAGGTTCCTGCCGTCTGCGTCGTGCCGTCGGACGAGGTAATCACACCGGCAGAACACGCGCCCAGCAGTACCGTCAGCGCCAGCAGCACCGTCAGCGCCGGCAGCACCCGCCGCGCCGGCTGGGCGATCTGCGCCGCAGCGCCATCCGCCGCGAACGCCGGCATCGGCCGTGCGCGCCGCTGTGCCAGTGCGGCCGGCCGCGCGCGCCGCGGCCGCCGTATTTCGTTTGCCTTTTGCATCCCGATCGTTCTCCTCTGTTCGTCCGTTCGCTTCCCCCGGCCGGCCTGTTTGCGCCTTCCTGTCTGACGAAGGGGGATTCCCGTTCAGCCGCTCCAAAGCGGGTGTTTCGGCTTTTCGCCGGGGCCGCGCCGGCGCTTAATTGTTTCGGCTTTCCACCAGCTCCACGTCAATGGTGATAACCGTTCCGCTGCCGTGTTTTTGGATCTCCAGCGTTACGGTTTCGCCGGGCTTGTGGGTCTCCAGCACATCCAGCAGATCGGAGGTCGTTACAAGCGTTACGCCGTCCGCCTTCAGGATCACATCGCCCACCGTAACGTCGTGCCGGTTCAGATCGCTGTATTCCTCCACAGCGGAAATGTAAAGCCCCTGTTCGGGCAGATCGTTCGAGGGGCCCGTTGCGGGCGAAAGCGCGATCACCATCACGCCCAAGGCCACGCGGTCTTTTACATAGCCGTAGTCGATCAGATCGGCGATGACAGGCTGCGCGTCCGCCACGGGAATGGCGAACCCGATGCCTTCGTACAAAGCGCTGTTCAGCTTTGCGGAGTTGATGCCGATCACCTGCCCGAACCGGTTTACCAGCGCGCCGCCGGAATTGCCGGGATTGATGGCGGCGGAGGTTTGGATGAGGCTCATCGTTACATAGCCGTTGCCGGATTCCATCGTCACCTCGCGGTTCAGCCCGGAGATCACGCCCTGCGTTACCGTGCCGGAAAACTCACCGGCCGCATTGCCGATGGCCACGGCACGCTCGCCCACCTGCAAAGCGTCCGAATCGCCGAACACCGCGGGAACCAGATCGTCGGCCGTAATCTTCACCACCGCAAGATCGGTGCGGGAATCTGCCCCCACCACCCACGCGCTCGTCTCGCGCCCGTCGTCCAGCTTTACGGTGATGGCGGAGCTGTTTTCCACCACATGGGCGTTTGTGACGATAAAGCCCTCCGCATTGAAAATGATGCCGCTGCCGCTGCCCGCGACGGAGATGCTGCCGGGCTCATATACATTGATGCACACCACGCTCGGGCTGACGGTGCGGGCGATCTCTACCGTGGAAAGGCCGCTCTCCGTCTCTTCCGGCGGCGCCTCGATGGAAAAACTGGGAATCTCGCCGGGCTCGGGCCGCTCGCGCAGCGCCCCGCCGCGCTCCATTACGCGCAGCGCCGCGCCCGTAAGCACAGCCACCGCCACAAGCCCCACGCACAGCAGCGCCGCCGCCAGCGGCGCACGGTTTTTGCGCCGGCGGGGCGGCTTGGCCGCGCGGAATTGCGGCGCGGCCGCATAGCGCGGCATACCGGGGCTGCCTGCGGGCGCCGCGCCCGGTGCCTGCGGCCCGGCGCCCGCTTTGGGCTGCGCGGCGCCCCAAGCCCCATAAGCATAGGGCGGGCCGGGGTACGGCGGGTACGGCATGCCGGGGCCTGCCTGATACGGCGGGTGCGGCATGCCGGGGCCTGCCTGATACGGCGGGTACCAGGGATATCCGCCATACGGCGGGCAGCCCGGATCTTGCGGGTACCCCGCCGCCTGCGAAGCCCCAGAAGCCTGCGAAGCTTCCGCCGCTTGCGAAGTTCCCGCCGCCTGCGCACCTTCCGGGCTTTGTAAAGTTTCCGCCGCCTGCGAAGCCCCAGAAGCCTGTGGTTCTCCCGCGTTCTGCGGATATTGCGGTTGCTGCTGTGCCATGATGATCCTCTTTTCCGCCGAAGCCCGGCGCATCTCGTTGGCCGAACCGGCCGGCCTTAAAAATCGCTTTGATCGCTTTGTCCATTGCCGGGGGCCTGCCGCTCCCCTGCTGCCCAATCCATCCCTTGCGCCCTGCGCCTTGCTGCCCCGGCTCACTTTTTACTGCTTTGGCCGTGCGCCCGGCTTACAGATCCTCCTTCAGCCTGCCGCCCTTGATGGGCGATTCGGGGGGTGTGGGCAGCGTAAACAAAAATTCGCAATACGCGCCCTCTTTGCTGTCCACCCAGATCTTGCCGCCGGAAAGGTTTACCAGCACCTTGCAGATATGCAGCCCCAGCCCGCTGCCGGCCGCGTTCAGGCCGCGGCTTTTATCGGCCTTGTAGAACCGGTCGAACACATAGGGCAGCGCCTCGGGCGCAATGCCCATGCCGGTATTGCGCACGCCCACCGTCACAAAGCCTTTGCCCTGCGTAACCGAAAAGCGCAGCTCGCCGCCTTCCTCGCAGAATTTGACAGCGTTGTCCACCAGATTGTACAGCACCTGATGGATGAGATCCTGATCGGCCAGCACAAGCGTTTTGTTCGGCGCAAAGCCGCTTACGCGGATCCGCTTTGCCTCCAGCTGCTGCTCCACACTGAACACCACGCCCGTAATGTTCTCCCAGATATCATAGGCGGTGGCGTTCACCTGATATTCTCCGGCCTCTAACTTTGTGCTATCAAGCATGTTTTTGATCAGGCGCGTAAGGCGGCCCACCTCCTGCGAGACAATGCCGAGATAATGCTCGTAGCTCTCCGAAGGGATCGTTCCGTCCAGCATGCCGTCCACAAAGCCCTTGATCGTTGTCATCGGCGTGCGCAGCTCGTGCGCCAGGTTGCCCATAAAGCTGGAGCGGGAATGATCAATCTTTTCCAGGCTGCCGGCCATCTCGTTGAAGGTCTCGGCCAGATGCGCCACCTCGTCGTCGCCCTCCACGGGCACACGGGCGGTAAAATCCCCGCCGCCGAATTTCTGCGCGGCCTCCGAAATGCGGCGCAGCGGCGTTGTCATGCGGTTTGTCAGCAAAATGGAGAGCACGCTCGATACCATCAGCATCAGCCCCGCCGAAAGGATGAACGTCGAAAAGATATTCGCCAGATATTCCGTAAGGCTGTCGGCGTTCGTCCCCGCAAACACAAAGCCCTGCAGCCGCCCGTCCGCACCCAGCAGCGGTTTGCCCGCAATGTAGTGGCGGCCGGCAAAAATGCCGCCCAGCGTGCCCATTTCCTCGTATGCGCCGTCGTTGTATACTGTGTTGCACGTTTTTTCCGATACGGCCATGCCCTGATAATCCGATGGGATCGACAGTATCACGGTGCCGTAGATATCCGTAACCAGGATCGTTTTTCCGGCGGCGCGCGCCGTAAGAACAATGCCGTGCTGAATATCGAGAACATCCGGGCCGGTTTCCTGCGCGGCTTTTTCGGCAACGTCCCGCGCGCGCTGCGCCATATCGGGATCCTTCACTGTTTCACTGATCACGAGGATCGCGTTGTCGATGGTCTGCATCAGATCCTCGCCGTTTTCCTCGCGAAAATAGCCGGTTGCCAGATACAGCTGGATCAGGCCCATCACGGCGATGCTGCACAGCAGCAAAATGGCGGTGGAATAAAAATACCGCGTGGTGATGCTCTTGCGCATCGGCGCACCCCCTTTTTGAAAGAAAGCCTTCGGCGCTATTCCTTTACCTCAAACTTGTAGCCCACGCCCCACACGGTTTTCAGGCTCCATTGATCGCCGGGGGGATCCAGCTTTTCGCGCAGGCGCTTTACATGCACGTCGATGGTGCGGGAATCGCCGTAATACTCAAAGCCCCACACCTCGTCCAAAAGCTGATCGCGCGTGAATACCCGGTTGGGATGGCTGGCAAGATAATACAGAAGCTCCAGCTCCTTGGGCGGCGCCTCCACCGTTTTGCCGTTTACCTTCAGCTCGTATCGCGTAAGGTCCACCGAAAGGCCCTCGTACCGGATCACGCCGTCCGCGGGCGCTTCTGCGGCGGGCGCGCAGCGGCGCAGCACCGCCTTGATGCGCGCCACCACCTCTTTGGTATCGAACGGCTTTACCACATAGTCGTCCGCTCCAAGCTCCAGGCCCAGCACCTTATCAAAGGTTTCGCCCTTCGCCGTCAGCATGATCACGGGCGTAGCGCCCGCCGCGCGAATGCGGCGGCATACCTCCCACCCGTCCATTTTCGGCATCATGATATCCAGCAGCACCAGATCGGGCTTTTCCCTCTCGAACGCGGCCACGGCGGCCTCGCCGTCGTAGGCCAGCACCGTGTCGTACCCCTCCTTCGCCAGATACAGCCGCAGCAGCTCGCAGATATTTTGATCGTCATCCGCGATGAGCACTTTTTCCTTCGCCATGCGATGCACTTCCTTTCCCCTGTTGAACCGCCTCTGCACGCCGTGCCCCGGCGCGCTTCGCCCTTTTATCCGTCCCGCGCAAAGCCGCACGGCAGACCTTTTTTATCAGTATAGCGCAAAAATGTGTCTAAAAAAAGTACCCCCGCGCAAATTTGTGTCGGTTTACGCAAAAGGGTTCCATAGGATCCGACGGGGCCGCTGCTTTTGCCGCCCCGCCAAACGGCAGCTATGGCAAGCGCAGCCTCTCTAAAACATAATTAAAAAAATAATTTATATAAAATTGTTGACAAAATATTGTTTTCGTTGTACTATATATTTCAGATAAAGCCGGGAGGTATGGCAGTATGGGCAAAAGTGTATACAGCATCGTCCTGATGGACGAGGTGGTGGAGGCGATCGACCGCCTTGCCTACGAGGCGGGCACAAACCGCTCGAACATGATCAACCGCATTTTGGCCGATTACGCGCAGATGGCCACGCCCGAGCAGCGCATCCGGAATATATTTTCTTCCATAGAAGATGCCATCAGCCGGCAAAACGCGCTGCAGCTGATGCTGAACACATCGGACGCAATGCTCTCGATGCGCTCTGCCATTCGCTACAAGTACAACCCCAGCATGCGCTATGTGGTGGAGCTGTACCCGCATTCGCCGGACGCTCTGGGCGAGCTGCGCGCGAGCCTGCGCACACAAAACCCCTCTCTGCTTTTGGCCATCGGGCAGTTTTATAAGCTGTGGACAGGGCTGGAGTGCGTCTATCTGCAGGGAGCGCCGCGCCGCAGCGAAACACAGGGCGGGCGCTATACGCGGCGTCTGCTTGCCCCGCAGCAGGAGATGGACAGCGAGGCTGCCGGGCAGTCCATTGCCGGATATGTGGCGCTGTTTGATACCTGCCTGAAAACCTATTTTGAGCATCTGAACGACCCCACCGGCGCCCTGCGCGCCGTAGAGGGCACCTACCGCGCCGGCCTGGACGCCGAAACCGCGGCACTGTAGCGCGGGAAAGCTTTCAAAAACCGGACACAAATCATAAACAAAACCACAGAGCACAAACCGCAGGCATTGTACTCATATCTATAAATGATATCCAAAAAGGAGCGAAGCACTATGAATGCGCAGAAAATGACACAGAAATCGCTGGAAGCGCTGCAATCGGCACAGGCGCTGGCGGTAGAATACGAAAACCAGAGCCTTGCCCCCGAGCACCTGTTCTGCGCCCTGCTGGGGCAGGAGGAAGGGCTCATCCCGCAGCTGTTCCAAAAAATGGGCACAGAGCCGGGCAGCCTTGCCGCTGCCTTTGCCAAAAAGGTGAGCGCGCTGCCGCACGTTACCGGCACAGGGCGCGACCCGGATAAGGTTTATCTTTCGCCGGAGCTGGACCGCGCGCTGACCGCCGCCGAAAAATCGGCCGCGGCGATGAAGGATGAATATGTCTCTGTCGAGCACCTGGTGCTGGGCATGCTCGATGCGCCGAACACCGCCGTGCGCGAGGTAATGCGGCAGTTTGGCGTGGATAAAACAAGGTTTTTAGAGGCGCTTGCGCAGGTGCGCGGCAACCAGCGCGTAACGAGCGACAGCCCCGAAAGCACCTACGACGCACTGGCAAAATACGGGCAGGATCTGGTGGAGCTGGCGCGTAAGCAAAAGCTGGATCCCGTCATCGGGCGCGACGCCGAGATCCGCAATGTCATCCGCATCCTCTCGCGCAAAACCAAAAATAACCCCGTGCTCATCGGCGAACCGGGCGTGGGCAAAACGGCCATCGCCGAAGGGCTGGCCCAGCGCATCGTGCGCGGCGACGTGCCCGAGAACCTAAAAAACCGCAAGGTATTCAGCCTCGATATGGGCGCGCTGGTGGCGGGCGCAAAATACCGCGGCGAATTTGAGGAACGCCTGAAAAGCGTTTTGCAGGAGATCAAAAAGAGCGAGGGCCAGATCATCCTGTTCATCGACGAGCTGCACACCATCGTGGGCGCGGGCAAAACCGACGGCGCGATGGACGCGGGCAATCTGCTCAAGCCGATGCTGGCGCGCGGCGAGCTGCACTGCATTGGCGCGACAACGCTGAACGAGTACCGCCAGTATATCGAAAAGGACGCCGCGCTGGAACGCCGCTTCCAGCCGGTGATGGTAGACGAACCTACCGTGGAGGACGCCATCTCGATCCTGCGCGGCCTGAAGGAGCGCTACGAGGTGTACCACGGCGTCAAGATCCAGGACGGCGCGCTCATCGCGGCGGCAACACTTTCGGACCGGTATATCTCCGATCGCTTTTTGCCCGATAAGGCCATCGACCTTGTGGATGAGGCGTGCGCGATGATCCGCACCGAGATGGATTCCGCCCCGGCGGAAATGGATGATCTGCGCCGCAAGATCATGCAGCTGGAGATCGAGGAGGCCGCGCTGAAAAAAGAGACAGACCGCCTTTCTGCCGAGCGCCTTTCGGATATTCAAAAGGAGCTTGCCGCCATGCGGGAGGATTTTTCCGCCATGAGCGCCCGGTGGGAAAACGAAAAATCGGCCATCGGCAAAGTGCAGCGCCTGCGCGAAGAGCTGGAGCAGGTGAACGGCGAAATTGCCGCCGCCGAGCGCGAATACGATTTGAACCGCGCGGCCGAGCTGAAATACGGCCGTCTGCCCGCGCTGCAAAAGGAGCTCGAGCAGGAGGAGGAGCGCGCCGCAGCGGCCGAAAAGGATTCCACGCTGCTGCACGACCGCGTAACAGAGGAAGAGATCGCGCGTATCGTCGGCCGCTGGACGGGCATTCCCGTGGCGCGGCTGATGGAGGGTGAGCGCGAAAAGCTGCTGCGGCTGGACGACATTCTGCACCAGCGTGTGATCGGGCAGGACGAGGCCGTCCAGCGCGTAACAGAGGCCATCCTGCGCAGCCGCGCGGGCATTGCGGACGAAAACCGCCCCATCGGCAGCTTTTTGTTCCTGGGCCCCACGGGCGTGGGCAAAACCGAGCTGGCCAAGGCGCTGGCCGAAGCGCTGTTCGACGACGAAAAAAACCTGGTGCGCATCGATATGAGCGAATATATGGAGAAGTTCTCCGTTAGCCGTCTGCTGGGGGCGCCTCCGGGATACGTGGGCTACGAGGAGGGCGGCCAGCTTACCGAAGCCGTGCGCCGCAAGCCCTACAGCGTGGTACTGTTCGATGAGATCGAAAAAGCGCACCCGGACGTGTTCAATGTATTACTGCAAGTATTGGATGACGGCCGTATTACAGATAGTCAAGGCAGAACCGTCGATTTTAAGAACACCATCCTGATTCTCACCTCGAACCTCGGCTCGGCACAGATCCTGGACGGCATCGAAAACGGCGAGATCTCTGCCGCGGCGCGCGCCGCTGTGGACGGCCTGTTGAAAGCCTCGTTCCGGCCGGAGTTTTTGAACCGTCTGGACGAGATCGTCTATTACAAGCCGCTCTCGAAAGACGAGATCGGCGGCGTAGTGGAGTTGATGCTCGCCGACCTGCGCCGCCGCCTTGCAGAGCGGCAGCTGGAGCTGAGCGTAACAGACGCGGCAAAGCAGCTGATCATCGACGGCGGCTACGACCCCGTTTACGGCGCGCGCCCGCTGAAGCGTTATCTCCAGCAAAAGGTGGAAACGCTTGCCGCGCGCCACATCATCCGCGACGACCCCGCCCCCGACAGCACGCTGACGGTGGACGCCGAAAACGGCGCGCTGGTGCTGCGGTGATAGAATGCTTTATAAAGCTGTCTGTGCGCCCGTTGCCGCAGGCCGTTTGAAAAAAGCAATTTGACGCAGAAATAAAATGATTTGCGGGAAGGCCGCATGCCCCGTCAGCACACGCCGGCGGGGCTTTTTTGCACATTCCCGCCTGTTTTTCCACTGCTATTTTTAACTGCTCCGGGCAGCATGTTTTCGCTCCGGGCAGCGGCATATCGTTTAAAGCCGCGCAAAGGGCAAGGCCCCAAAGCCGGATGGCTTTGGGGCCTTGCCCTTTGTATCCTTTGTACCTTTTATGCCGCGGCGCGGCGCTTTAGCCATCTTGCCTGTTCGACGCCGCCACCTGCTTTTCCGCCTGCGCAAAGGCGTCGCGCAGATCTGTTACCATGGGCAGAATCTCGGCAATGTGCGCCGCGTCCTTATGCACATTGGCCTGCGTGATCTTGTAATTGAAAAAATCGTACAGCGCCTCTAAATTTTGAGAGATCTCGTACTCCATCGCCAGCGTTTTGTTCAGGTGGCTGATGATGCGCTGCGCCTTTTGCAGGCTGGTATTGGCGCGCTCGTACTGCTTTTGCTGCAAAGCGTCCTCGCCATAGTGAAGCTGCTTGACAGTCTCGTCATACAGCTTCAGCAGCAGCTCGCCGGGCGTCATGGTCATAATGGATTGCTGCTGGTACTTCTGGTAGGGATTCACCGGCATGTGCGTTCTCCTTTATCTTTCCGTATTACAGGCGGCTGTGCGGACGGGACGGCGCGATCAATACGTAAACATCTGCGCCAGATACGAGCTCTGCGAGTTCATATTGGCAATCGCCTGTTCCATGGCGTTAAACTGGCTCCAGTAACGGTCCTTTTCCTTCTCGTACTGATCCTTCAGACGCTCGATCTGCTCGTCGATCTTTTTCATCTGATCGTACAGCGTATTGTTCTTCTCGCTGGCCATGCCCTTCAGGCCGGCCAGCTGCACCAACGTACCCGGGTTGCCGGAAGAGGTGTTCGCCACACTGCGGATTACCTCGTTCACGCGCACGGCCGCGCCGTCCACACTGTTGGAAAAGAAGTTCATCACGCCGGTGGGATCGCTCGTCAGCATTTTGCGCAGCGTCGTTTCTCCGTCGTTTGTGAAGGTAAGCTGGCCGCGCGTAGACCAATCGCCTGTCTCGATGCCAAGCTGGTAAATGGCATAGCCGGAGCCGTTCGTATCGTACCAGATCGAGCGCATATCCTGCAAAAACTGCGTTAAAATGGAATCGCGGCGCAAAAGCCCTTCCTTCGCCTTTTCTTCCCACAGCTCGATCTGTTTTTCTGTCATTTCCTTGCGCTGCTCATCCGTCAGCGGGGCATAATCGCGATAGTTGGCATCCTCGTTCAGGTATTCGCTGATCGTCTTTACCAGCTTGTTGTATTCGTCGATAAAGCCCTTTACGGTTTCCACGATCTTATCGGTATCCCGTGTAACCGTCACCTTCTCGGCCTCGCGCATCTGCAGCACATTGCCGTTTGCGTCCAGCATTTCGCCTTTGGCATTGATGCCCACGCCGCTGAGCGTCTGCCCGCCTGCGGAAACGAAGGTGGTGTTGGTATAACGCTTCAAGTGATAGCCGGCGGGCGGCTCCTGCCCATATTCCACGCGCGTGGCGTTTCCTTCTCCGTCTTCCGCCACATATCGGCCGTCCTCTGCGCGCTCATAGCCCTGCGCGTCCACCCAGCGGCCGTTGATCGATTTCCATTCCTTCAGCACGCCTGTTCCATCGTCCACCATCAGCTTGTTCTTGCCGGCGTCTCCCCCGGCGCCGGCGTCGCTCTCGGCTATTTTAGAAAGGCCGTTCAGCTCTACCGTCATGCCGTTGTAGCTGAAAACGTTGCTGTTGCGCTCTGTCATCATGCCGTCGATGTTTACAATGGCATTGCGGCCCTCGGTTACAATACCCTGCTTGCTGTTCGCATCTGCCGCATTCAGCAAAAGGCTTTTCACGCCAAACATCTTCTGCATTTGCTCGTCTGTGCCAAGCTGCAGGTCCTGCACCGCTGCGCCTTCCTTCGCGGCAACAACAAGGCGCCCGTTTTCAAACGAAACGATCACACTCGAGGATTCGGAGTCTTTCGTTGCCTCGGCAAGCCCGGCCAGCGTGGTATCCGCGTCGATCTGCAGCTTTTCGGCAAGATCCTTCCAATCGGTATCCGAGAGCTTTGTTGTATCGCTGAATACGTTGGTCTTACCCTCTTTATCCGATACCAGGCCGAACGCAACCGCCATGTTGCCGTTCTCCTGCGCCAGCTTTTTCAGCTTTTCCTCGTCGGTGCTCTCTGCGTTCACACCGGCCAGCTCCACCGCCGCGCCGTTGCGCACCACAAGCGAGTAGGCGCCGGTTGTATCGTCCTTTTTCAGCTCAATGTTCTGAAGATCCGATCCGTCCTCGGCAAGCGTATCGGCCACGCCGAACTGGCGCTGCAGCTCGGCGTTCAGTTTTTCGAAAATTTCTTCCGGGGTATAGGCCGTCTCTTTCTTGGGGATCTCCAGATTGTATTCTTTTCCGTTCACGGTCAACGAGAAAATGCCGGAACGGATCCCCTCCAGATAGGTTTTTTCGCCGCCCGCCAGCGTTTCGCCCGTCAGCGGCGCGCTGGCCACGGTACCGCCCGTTTTCAGGCTGCCGTCACCCTTGCCGAACATCACGTTCAGCAGGTTGCCCTGCGTCTGGCTCATCTCGATTGTGCGCCCTGCGCCCGCATCGTTCGCCGTCATTACGAAAGTGTCTTCCAGCGGCTTATACACCACTGTCACGCCCGCGTTGCTGCTGTTGATCGTGCTCATTACGTAATCGATATCGTCGTCTTCGCTGAACGAGAATTTTGCCCCGTTGATCTCGAACTCGAACCGACCGCCCTGCAGCGGGGTGGAAAGCTGCATTTCCTTGAGCGTATTGTAAGCCGCAATGCGGTTGCTCTGGCCGTTTTTAAGGCCCAGCGCGCCCAGTACGGCTCTGTCGCTGCCGGCGTTGTTCACCACAAGCTTGCGCCCGGCAATGGCGGTGGAAAATTCCAGCCCGTTGCCGCTGCTTGCAACCGTTACAATGCCCTTGCCGAACTTTTTATCAATCTCGTTTTGCAGCGCCTTGCTTACGCTTTGCGGGGTAAGCCTGCCGTCTGCGTCTGCAAGCGCGCGCACATCCAGCGCAATCTCTTTTTGCATGCTGTCGTCCAGTGTCATCTGGAAGCGCAGCGCGGGTGTCAGATTCACGGCACTTGTCAGCGTGCGCTGCGTTTTGCCAAGGTTCGGCTTTGCCGCGCTGCTGGTGGTGAGCCCCAGCGCGGAAAGTGCCATATCCGAGGATTCGCTCGATACGCTCAGCGAACGGTCGCCGTCTTTGCTCACGATGGAAAGCTGCCCGCCCGAGATCGTCACCTTCGTGTCCAGATTGGCCTGCTCTTTCAGCTGCTTTTGGATCTCTGCCGCAATGCCGCTTTCATCGATCTCCGAACGAAACGAATCGCCCGATACAAAAAAGCTCTTTAAATCGATTTTTACCACCGAACCGCCGTCCGCGCCCTGCGCGGCGCCCACGTTCAGCGCAAGTACGCGGTCGCCTGTCTTTTGCGCGTCGATCAGCTCCTGCATCTGGGCAAGGTTCAACGTGCCGGCCATACGTCCGCTCACCCTTTCCGCCGAGGAGATACTGTAATTCGAGGCAAGCTGATATACCGTCACCGAGGTGTTGCCCACCGGCGCGGAGGTGGAGGCCGTAACATTGATATTTTTCGAGCTGGTTGCCGCCAACATGGTATTATACAGCGCGCTGGAGGTGAGGCTGGTGGAAGCCCCGTTTGAAAAATAGCCTTTCTGGAATGTGTTGATCTGCGAGATGAGGTCTCGGTAGATCTCCTGCTTCCACTCCGTCTGCTGTTTGAGCCCCTCCTGCTTATCGATCTTGCTCTGTGTACCCGAGAGCATCTCCTTTACAAGAGACTCCGTATCCAGACCCGAAGCAAGACCGGACATACCCTTGCTGGCACTGCTGCCGTAAGTATAGGTGCTGGTTGAGTTGACATTCATAGCCGTTGCCCTCCTGTATTGGGGCGCGCCGCCTTGTTTTGGCCGCCGCCCTTCTGCAAATTTTTATTTATAAGCTTTTCTGCAAAGCCCGCCTGCCGAAAAAAGGCCGGCCGCAAGGCTTTGTTTTCTCAATTAGACAGAGCCGAGAAACGTGGATCGCGGCGCGGACGAATGCGCCTGATAATAGCGCGAGGCATGCGCCCCGGCGCTTTTGCCCACACTGCGCAGCTTTTCCAGAATGCGCTCCTGCTCGCGCTTGATGCGCGCCGCCGCCTGCCGGTCGAGCTCCTGCATGCGGCATGCCGCTGCACGCGCCGTCTCCCGCGCGGCCAGTACGCGCGCGGCCTCGGCCTCATCCTCCGGCGGCACGCACCCCTCGCATGCCGTGTGCAGCGCGCGGATGCGCTCCATCAGCGCCTCGCGCCGCGCCGCCTTTTGCAGCAGCACCGCCTCGGGACATGTGATCATTTCCAGCGACAGCGCCTCCATTGAAAGGATGCATTCCGCAATTTCCTCCCAAAGGCCGGCCGGCGTTTCTCTTTTTTGCTGTACGTCATTTTGCAGTGTGTCATTCATAAGCGTCACTCCGTTGCGGGCCGTTCCATAAGAAGACGAAACCGCCCTTCTGCGGGCCGTTCCTGCCCGAAAAGAAACGCCCTTTTGGCGGGGCCGTTCCTGCCCAAAAGGGAACGCCCTCCTGCGGGCAGCCGCCCGAAAAGACAAAGCCGCCCCTGCTGTTTTTTATCTTCCTTTGCGGTTCTTTTCCAAAAACGCCCGATTTTTTGCGGCAGGAGGCCTATACATTGCAAACCGAACGTGGTATGATAAGAGAAAGGCTTTCGCTTCTTTTGCGGCACCGAAGCGTGTGCGATGAGAAAAGAACGCTCTGAGCGAAAACGCGGCGGCCGCCCGAGAATGGATGCGGAAGCTTTGCAGGAAAAGATTTTCGGTATGAGGTGAACAAGTGATTTCCTTTGCGTATGAAAACATGGATGCCAAATTCGACGCCGTGCTGAAAACACTGTCCGGAAAAACCGTCGAAGTCGGATGCGGCCAATTCGATGCCGCAGACCGCAGCGTGGATTTTGAATGCGATTTTATTCCGCTTTTTTCTATGGGAACAAGGCTTCAGCTTCTGCGCCTGCACGAGGGCATCGAGGTACACCGTTTTGTCGGCGAGGTGTATTTTTCCTCGGCGGGACGGCTGCGGCTCGTATCGGTACAGGACGAGATCCTGCCCGAGGCGGCGCTGGTTTTTTTGTATTATGTGGAGCTTCCCGGCACGGCGCAAACCACCGTTCAAACGGAGCACCGCGGCCTGTTTGGCAAAAAAACCGTAGAAGAAACCGTGGAATTCCCCGTAACGGTACGCGCGCTTTCCACACACGAGGTAATGTTCCACACCGATCTTTCCGTAGAGCTCGACCCCGAGCAGCCCGTAACCGTATTGCTGCCGCAGATCCCAGCCATCGCCCGCCTGCCCATGGTGGTAAAGCAATCCATTGTGTTTGGACAGGAGGCCAACTGCTACCGCTGCCGCCTTCTGGCGCTGCACGCCTCGGACGAAGCGCTTTTAAAGGACTATATCCTGCGGCTTAGCGCCACCGATACGCCAAAATCGCTGTAGGCCCGGCGTGCGGGGCAAAGCACGCGGCGCTTTGGGGAACATCATTCCATCTTGCGCGAAATATCCCGCAAAGCGGCGGCGGCCACTGTGCCTGCCGCCGATTTGTTTTCTTCCAGCGTATCGTACAGCTCTTTGCGGTATACCTTCATCTCGGCGGGCGCGTCGATGCCGATCTTGATCTTTTCGTCGGATATTCCGGTGATCTTGATCTCGATCCTGCCGTCTATGATCACGGATTCGCCGCATTTTCTGGTTAAGATCAGCACCTCAGGCTTCCTCCTCTTTTTGCACAAGAGGCTGCCGGATGGGGTACGGCTCCTCCAAAATCACCTGAATGGCCTTGCCCGTTTTGGGATTGATGACGACAGGGCTTTTCAGGTTGACAGTGGAATCATAGTAGGGATCCCGGATCACAGTGAGCACAAAATACAGCGTGCTCCCCTCGCCCAGCGTCTCGACGGCCTCGGCCGGCAGTTTTACCTGATAATCCGATACCACCTCGCTGGGATTGGCCAGCACAAAGCAGATCATCGGCTCTTCCACCGATTGCAGCCAGACGAAATGCGGGTTCAGCTCCTTATGTTCCAGCAAAATATACTGGTGGTAATTTTCAAAGCCGAAAATCGGTTCCACAAAGGTGATAATATCCTTTTCGTCGATCTCCATTTTGCCGAAGTCTCTTGTCTCAATCAGCATCGGTATTCCTCCGCGCCTTTCTTTGGGGCGCCGTGTCCGGCCCGGCGGCGTGCGGCTGGCGGCCGGCCCGGAGATGCCCTTATTTTTTGCACGGCGCCGAGCCGTATTCGGTTCGACGCCGCACATTCTCTGCCGGCAGGCTGTGTTTACGCCTCCGCCTCAAAATCGGGGGCAGAGCTGGGCGGTACGTAAATCGGCTTGCCAATATATTTGATATCCACTTCCGGCCGCTGCAGAATATTGATGGTAAAGCTGCCGGGCACGAAATCGAGCAGGCTCTCTTCCACCTGCCAGTCGAAGCTCAATTCATCCGGCTGATAATCAATCTGCTGCTCGTTCGGCTTCCACGAAATATCGTAGGGCGCGGGAATGAAGAACTGGTAGGTGGTGGGCTGTTCCAGCGCCTTCTGGCGCATGTACTGGCCAATCGTGATACCGTCCTCAATATGCGCAATGCTGTTGCCGAACTGAACAGCCTCCTGCTTCGCTCTTTGCGCGCCCTCAAAACCTTTTTGGCCCGCCTGATCCATAAAATCGCCGATGGTTCGCTGTTCCAAGCTGGCGCGCAGCGCCGTGCCGTCCAGCTGCACCTCAATGTTTCGGGATTGTATCTTCATATCCGCGGGCTGATGATCCATTTCCATCTTCGGATTGTCCGACTGACGCATCTGCAGCCGGGCCGGCTCAATCTTGAATTCCCATTCAAGCGGGCGGCTGGTGATCTCAAGTGCAAGCATATGTCCCTCCATGCTTCTCCGTACACTGTACTGTTCTTCATCGGGGTGCGCCGTATTGGCTTCGGCGCTCTCCCGGCAGCCGCCCTGCATCCTTCAGAGCAGTTGCTGATACGTTTCCCCTTTACATTCGATCGGCCAATCTGTTTTGATTCAAACGCCCTGCGGCCCTTGCACCTTTTTCCGGCCTTCGCCTGCCGTTTTTATCGCAGATAATCCAGCAGCGACGACGGCAGGATCTGGTTGCCCAGCGCAAGCACCGCCTGCCACGCATACTCCACGTTTTTCATCTTGATGGCCTCGCCCGCAGGCTCTGCCGTCATCAGGCTGTCCTCTAACTTTTCCATACCGTCAATATCCGTTTTCAGCCGATCTACCAGATATTCCAGCGATGTGGTCTGCGTATCTATAAACGTGCGCGCCATACGCATGGTGTCGTTCATTTCCGTCAGGCGCAGCTGCATATCGTCCATATTCAGATCCGCATAATTGGGCGAGATCATGTTTTCCACCTGGGTAACAAGATCGTAGATGTTGTTTGTCTTTTGGATCCACTCCTCGCTGTCCTCCAGGCCCGTCTTCACTTCCGGAATAAAGTTCATAAAGCCCATTGCGTCCAGCCCAACAACATTCACCTGGAATGCCGTGCGCGAATCAACACCGTCTGCGCCGACAGAAAGGCCAAAGCCTGTGTCCAGATAGATCTTGCCGCTCTGCGGCACCTGCGGATCGTTCGGCGTGGCCGAGATCGGCGGAGCCGTGGCGGTATCGGGATCATATCCCGGGGGATCATACGTAAACGACGGTTTCTGGCCGTCCTGTACATAATAGTACTTATCGTTATACTTGTAGATATTGGCTACCGTGATGCCGTTGAACTGCAGACGGCCGTCGTCGCCCTCGGTAAACGGGGGGGTGGCATTGTTTGTGCCGCCAAACAGATATTTGCCGCCGTACTGGGTATTCATCGTCTGCAGATACTGCGCCTTCATCGCGCCGATATTTTTCTTGATGGCTTCCAGCTTTTCCTCGGTGCGCACGCCCGCGGCGGATTTCATCTCTTCCAGAATATCCTGCACGATACTGTCCGCCGAGCCCAGCGTCTTCCACGCGGAATCCAGCTCTTTAATCAGCGCTTCCGCCGTGTTTTTCTGCTGGGTAGCCGCGTAGCGCGATTCCTGCGTATCCATCGCGCGCGCGCCGGCCGCAACATCCTCGGAAAGCTGCTCAAAGCGCAGGCCGCTCTCGGAGCGGGCCAGAATATCCGCGCGCTTGCTGAGCGTATTGTTCAGGCTCGTCATATAGTTACGGCTGATGGTCCGTTGTGCAACTCTCATAGGGCACTCCTCCTATCCTCACAGGCCGACGCGGCCTGTGCGGTTAATCAGCACATCCAGCGCGTCGTCCAGCGTTGTCATCAGGCGCGAAGCCGCCGACAGCGATTTGTTGTAAAGCATCATGTTCGCCGTTTCCTCATCGACGTTGACGCCCGCAACGGAATCTCTCTGATCGTCCAGATTGCTCGCCATCACGCCCGCGGCCTCCTCACGGCCGGTGGTAAAGGAAATATCCGAGCCGAGCGTGGTGCCGATCGTTTTAAAGTAATCGAGGAACGTGCCTGTAAAGCCTTCCGTTGCACCCTCCGGCTTGAAGGTGTTCGTCTCGTCGGAATTCAGCCGCTCCTTCAGCTTCAAAATGTACGTGGTATCCATGTTTCCGCGCTGCGTCATCAGGTAGTTGGAATCCTTCGCCCAATCCTCGCTGATGCTGATATTGCCCGCCGTGATTTTGTTCGAGCCGTCCGTGGTGCCAATAAGCGTTTTATACAGCACGTTCCCGTTCGCATCCGTGAGCAGGCCCGATTCGGGGCCCTTATCGTTATAGCCCGCCGGGATGGTGCTGTTCATCACATTGGCAAAGGTCTGCGCAATGTAATTGAGCTGATCCTGATAGTAGCGCACACCGCGCTCGGACGTCTCGCCCGGATACACGATGTTGTCGCCGCGCCCGTTGAGGTAATCCGCCGAGCCCTTGATCGAGCCGGTGGTGATCTGCGCCGGCTCGCCCGTGGAAAGCCACCGCAGAGAGATGACGCCCGTAGTGGTGTTCTGCGACATATCCAGCGTCTCGTACTTTTTGCCCTGCACTACTGTTTTCCCGCCCACTTCCAGCGTGACGGTGCCGTCAACGTTGTGCGTAACCTCCAGGTCCGTCATATTGGAGAGCTTATCAATGAGCAGATTGCGCTCGTCGTACAGCTCGTTGGGGCCGTAGCGCGCATCGTTGTTGATGACGCCGCTGTCCTCTAAGATTACGCGGTTGATCTGGGCCACCTTGGCCAGCATCTGATTGTAATTGTCCACCGCAACGGACATATCGTAGGTGTGCTGCTCCTGCACCTTATCCATCTTCTGGCTCAGCAGCTGCAGCGTCTGCGCGATCTTTTTTGTGTTCGTGGCCACGATGTTCGCGTTCGTCGGGGAATCCGGCTGGCCGGCGAATACGTCGATGGAATCGAGCAGCGCCATCAAGCGGCCGCGCAGGCCGGAATCCCCCTGTGCGTCCAGAATGTCCAGCGAGCTCTGCACGTCCTTCAGGATATCGCCCGTCTTCTCGAAGTAGCCCTCGTCGCCGTACTGCTGGCGGTAGCGCTTATCCAAAAACGCATCGCGCTGCTGCGAAATGCCCACGATGTCAACGCCCTGTCCGGCCACCGCCACGCGGTTGCTGGAAAAGCGCGAGGAATACTTATCCTGCGAGAGCGCCACCTGCTCGATGCGCTGGCGGGTATAGCCCTCGGAATCCCAGTTCACAAGGTTCTGTCCCGTAATATCAATGCCCTTCTGGGCCGTCGTCAGGCCTTTTTTTGCCGTGTCAAAGCCCAAAAAAGTCGGTCTGATCATAGCTCTGCCTTGCCTCCCCTTCTGTGTGTAAAACGCCGGACACGCCGCGGCATTTTGATGCCGGCCGCGCCGCCTAATAGTTTGCCTCGAACGCGGCGGGCGCGTCCGTAAGCCGCTGTTCCTTACCGTGCACCGGCGGGGCGTAAAGGTTTTTTCCCTCCGTCACCTGCCCGGCAACCTGCATGGCCGCAAGCCCCTCCTTTGCAAAGGACTGCGATCTTTCGTTGAAGTACCGAATGTTTTCCACGCACATTTCAATGCGCCGGCACAGCGCCTTCAGCGCCGGGCGCTCTTGGGCGGGGCGCTGCTCCAGCAGCTGCGCGAACGTCAGCCCGTCGAAGCCGGCCTCGCGCTGCAGCTGCACACGGCGGGCCTCCATGTTTTTGAGCTGCATGATGTGCGACTGCATCCCCGACATCGCCTTCGTCAGCTGCTCGCCGTTAAATGACGCCAGCGCGCCGTGCATGCTCTGCGCCTGCGCGGACATCTCTTCCAAAAACGAGGCGTAGCTTTCCAGAAACGCGCGGTATTCCTCAAAGGGCAGCGCCATCACAGCATCCTCCAGGAAGATACCATCGCGTTCGCGATCTGCTCTGCCGGAACGGAATACGTGCGGCTCTGCACGGCCGCGCGCAGGCTTTCCAGCCGCTGCGCGCCCGCGGGCCGCGCGGCCTGCTGCGTCAGCGACCAGGCTGTCTTTTCCACCTCGCTGCGCTGTACGCCGCCGGAGATATCCAGACGGTCCACATTCTGCTCGGCGGGCTGCCTTGCCTCTTCGGCCGCCGCGCCAAGCGCCGTATAAAAGCCTTTCCTGTCTACGGCGCTTACTTTTTTTACGCCGGCCTGATAAGGGCGTAAAGGAGTGATATTCATAAGCTCAGCCTCCCCGGTGGCATTTATATCCGTGCGCGCTTTCAAAGCCACCCACTGCGCGACACACCCATTTTTATTTCTTACTTGTTTTATTCGCCCGGTGCGGCAAAAACTAAACGAAAAAACCTGCTGCACGGCGGAAAAACGCGCAGACCGCAGGGCCCGTGTCCCCCGCTGTTTTTCATTTTTTCGGAAAAGTTTTAAAATATACTTTCTATCCGCGCGCAATTCGTATATAATAGAATCAGTCTTACACGAAGCGGGCCGGCCGCGCGCCCGGCAAACGACGGCGGCGCGGCGCAGCGCCGAACCGGACAACGGGCGGCAGCTGCCGGTGCGGCTTTTTAAAGAAAGGGGATACCGGAACATGCCTGCAAACAAGGTAAAGCTCGAGATCTGTGGATCCAGCTATGTAATTGCCACCACGGATACCGAGGAATATGTTGTATCGCTCGCCGAAAAACTGGACAAGGACATGACGCAGATGCTTGCCGGAACGCCGACGGCTTCCATTACCACGGCCGCCGTCATCACCGCGCTGGGCTATCTGGACGAGCTGAAAAAGAGCACTGTCGGCGCCGACAACATGCGTGCGCAGATCAAGGATTATCTGGAGGATGCCGCCAAGGCAAAGCTGGCCGCCGAGGAATCGCGGCGCGAGGTGGAGCGGCTGCGGCGTGAGATCACGTACATGAAGGAGAACCGTTGACGGCGCAGAGCGCACCCGCCGTGCAGCCCGAGATCCTGGCTCCCGCCGGCAACGCCGAGGCGCTTTACGCAGCGGTGTTTGCCGGGGCAGACGCCGTGTATCTCGGGCTGCCGCATTTTAATGCACGGCGCACGGCCGGCAATTTTTCGGCCGGAGCGCTACGGGATGCCGTTTCGTTTTGCCATGCGCGCGGCGTGCGGGTGTACACGGCGCTGAATACCGTCGTCTACCCGGACGAGCTGCCCGCGCTGGCCGGCGCCGTTGCCGAGATCGCCGCCGCCGGAGCGGACGCCGTGATCGTGCAGGATCTTGCCGCCGCTTCTCTGGTGCGGCGGCTCGCGCCGGGGCTTTTGCTGCACGGCTCCACACAGATGAGCGTGCACAGCCCGGACGGCGCACGGCAGCTTGCCGTGATGGGCTTTTCGCGCGTGATCCTTGCGCGGGAGCTGACGCTGGACGAGATCGCCGCGGTTACCGCCGCGGCGGCCGAAAGCGGCCTTGAAACCGAGGTGTTCGTGCATGGGGCGCTGTGCATGAGTGTTTCCGGGCAATGCTACATGAGCGCGTTTCTGGGCGGCCGCAGCGGCAACCGCGGCGGCTGTGCCGGGCCGTGCCGCCTGCCCTTCGACGCATCCGACGGCGCGCGCACGGCTCTGGGAAACCATTTGAGCTTAAAAGATCTCTCCGCGCTGCAAAGCCTGCCGCAGCTTGCGCGGGCAGGCGTTGCCAGCGTAAAAATCGAGGGGCGGCTGCGCCCGCCCGAATACGTTGCGGCAGCCGTAGATGCCTGCCTGCGGGCGCGCACGGGAGAGCCCTACGACGAGGAGCTTTTGCAGAATGTATTTTCCCGCTCCGGATTTACAAACGGTTATATTACAAACCGGCGCGGACGCGGTCTGTTCGGCATTCGCACCGAGGCGGACACCGCCGCGGCCCGCGCGGCCGCGCCGCGCCTGCGGGAGCTGTATCGCCGCGAACGGCCGCGCGTGGGCGTATCGCTTGCCTTAAGCCTAACGGCGGACGGCGCGCGTTTGACGGCGGCGGACGCAGACGGCCGCTGCGCCGCGGCGGCGCACTCTGCCGGGCTTGGGCCCGGGCAGAGGCCGCCGGAGCAGGCCGAGGCCGTTTACCGCCGCGCGCTGGAAAAAACGGGCGGCACGCCCTTTTTTGCTCAAACGGTTCGGGTGGAGGGCGCGCAGTGGTTTTTGCCCGGCAGCGCGGTAAACGAGCTGCGCCGCCGCGCATTGGAGGCGCTGCTCGCGCAGCGCGGGGCGCCCCGCCCCATTGCCTGCGCGCCGGCGCCGGAAGACCCGGCCGCTTTGCCGCCTGTTTTATCGGGCGCCCTGCAGGGCGTTACGCCGGGCGGCGCTTCGGCATCTTCGCCGGGCAATGCTTCGGCATCTTCCCCGGGCGGCGCTTCGGCCGCTTTGCCGGGCGAAACATGGGCGCAGGGCCTTGCCGCGCGTTTTGCCGGGCCCACGCAGATCCCGCAGCAGCTTCCGGCGTCGCTGCGCTGTCTGATCCTTCCGCTGACGGAATGGCGCGCGGTGCCCGCGGCGCTGCGCGCCATCACTTGGCTGGAACTGCCGCGCGCCCTGTTTGGCGGCGCGGAGCAGGCCGCAGCGCGCCAGGTGCGCGAGAGCCAAAGCGAGGGCTTTGCGGGCTATGTGGCGCAGAATATCGCCCATTTTCACACCTGCGCGGGCCTGCCCGTTCTGGGAGGCTTTGGCCTGAACGTTGCAAATCCGCTGGCCGCGCGGGAATATGCCGCGCTGGGCGCGTGCGCGCTGACGCTCTCGCCCGAGCTGAAGCTTTCGGGCCTTGCGGCCTGCGCGGCGCAGCTGCCCACGCTGGCGCTGGCCTACGGCCATATGCCGCTGATGCTCACACGTGCCTGCCCGCTGCACAATGTGCATCGCTGCGCGGGGTGCGGCAGAGCGGGCGCGCTGCTGGACCGCAAGGGCATGCGCTTTCCCGTGCGGTGCACCGGCCCGGACGGCGCGCGCACCGTCTATAACCCCATTCCGCTCTATTGGGGCGACCGGCGCGCCGCGCTGGGCGCAGCGGCGCCGCTGCTGTATTTTACCCTCGAAACGCCGCAGCGCGCGGGCGAGGTTCTGGCGCTGTTCGAGGCCGGCCGTGCCTTCGACGGCCCCTTTACGCGCGGACTGTACGAAAAGGGGACGGGCTGAACGGGCGGCGAGATCAAAAGGCGAAGCGTCCTGAGTCCCGCGTCCTGAGTCCCGCTTTGTTTTCTGATGGAGCCGCCCGTAAAAATCGGTGTCCCATGGAAGGCCGGCGGCCGCAAAAAAGGAGGCGTTTTATTTCATGATCCTGCGTTATCAAAAACTGCGGCCGGAGGCCGTGGCGCCGCTGCGGGCTACGCCGGGCAGCGCGGCGATGGACCTGCACGCCGTATGTGCGGAGGAGGGCGTTACGCTGCCGCCGCTGGGGCGCGCGGTGATCCCCACGGGCATTGCCATCGAGCTGCCGGGGCCCGAAACCGTCGCGCTCGTTTTCGCGCGCAGCGGCCTCGCCGTGAAAAACGGGCTGGCGCTCTCAAACGGCGTGGGTGTGATCGATTCCGATTACCGGGGCGAAATCTCGGTAGGGCTTGTGAATCTGTCGGCCGAGCCATACACCGTGCGCGCAGGCGAGCGCATTGCGCAGCTTGCCGTTGTGCCCGTGCTGCTGCCGCAGCTTGCCGAAGCAGACGCGCTTACCCCCACGGCGCGCGGCGCGGGCGGCTTCGGCTCGACGGGGAAATTTTCCGAATAAGGCGTTTGCTTTTGGGCAAGAACCAAAGCGAACCGAAATGCCAAAATCGAAATATTGTAAGTAAAAAGGTGAGGTTTTCATGAAGCTCAAACGCAATCTGCTGCTGGTCTTTTTTCTGCTTGCGGGCATCGTGCTGGGCGCGATGCTGGCCAACCTCTGCGCGCGCGTGCCCTTTCTCAGCTGGCTTGCCTATTCCAGCTCCATCGGCTTCAACGCCGACAGCCCGTTCGTGCTGGATCTTTCCGTGGTTCGGCTGACGTTCGGCTTTTCGATGGGCATCAGCGTAGCGCAGATCATCACCATCGCGCTCGCGATCTTCTGCTATAACAAAACCGATCTGCGCTGATCTGCGCGAAAAGCCCGCTGCGGAGCCTTGGCCGAGCCGGGAGAACGGATTTTTCCGCCCGGCGCGCAGACAGCCGGAGGGCGGGCTTCCAATGGAAGGAGCAAAAGCAGCGATATGAATATTATCCTCGCATCGTCATCGCCCCGCCGGCAGGAGCTGATGGCGCGCATCACGCCGGATTTTTGCGTGTGCGCCGCCGATGTGGACGAGGCGGCGATCGTTCGCGCCGGCCCCGGCGGCCCGCCCGTGCTGCTGGTGCAGCGGCTGGCCGAGGCCAAATGCCGCGCCGTTGCCCGCGCCCACCCAAATGCCGCCGTGATCGGCTGCGATACCGTGGTTGACGTGGACGGCACGGTCTTCGGCAAGCCGCAAAACCGCGGCGACGCGCGGCGGATGCTGCGCGCGCTCTCGGGCCGCGCGCATCTGGTGCACACGGGCGTCTTTCTCTGCGCCGGCGGGCACGAAACGGGCTTTGCCGATACCACGCGTGTGCACTTTGCCCCGCTTTCTCGGGCCGAGATCGACGCCTACACCGCAACCGGCGACTCCGACGACAAGGCGGGCGCCTATGGGATCCAGAGCGGCGCGTGCAAATTTATCACCGGCATCGAGGGCTGTTACTTCAATGTGATGGGGCTTCCGGTGGCGCGCGTCTACGCCGCGCTGAAGGAATGCGGCGTTTTGTAGCCGCGCGCGGCAGAGCGCCGGCCGCGCATTTTCCGTGCGCGGCGCAAAATCTGCGAAAACGGAGGAACGCTCTTTCCTTGCCGGTTTTTTGGCCGTGCGCGGCGTTTTTGCCGAAAAAACGTTTGCAATTTTTAAAGGATATGTCGCTATCGCTGAAAAAAACAGTTGTGTCCGCTTCATTTTTGTGATATTATGAAAATAGACTGGCGTAATCTCCTGTTCAAATGAGGGAAGTCATGGGCACAAACGTCATTATGGTCGCCTCCGGCAAGGGCGGCACAGGGAAGAGCACCTTGGCCGTGCTGCTGGGTGCGGAGCTTGCCGCGCGCGGCAAGCGCGTTTTGCTGGTAGAGCTGGATTGCGGAATGCGCAGCGTGGATTACATTGCCGGTGTCTGCGGCAAAACCGTGTACGACATCGAGGACGTGCTCACCGGCCGCTGCGAAGCGGGGAAAGCCATTGTGGAGAGCCCCGTCTATCGCGATCTGTACCTGATCTCCGCCCCCTATTCTGGCGGCCGCATCCGGCCCGCCGCACTGCGTGTATTTGTGGAAAAGGCCGGCCCTGTATTCGACATGATCCTCCTGGACACCGCCGCCGGCATGGGCGCGCCGTTCGAGGCTGCGATGGCCGTGGCAAGCCGCGCGCTTTTGGTGCTTACACCGGACCCGGCCGCCACGCGTGACGGCCGGATCGTCTGCGATGCGCTGGCCGCCGGCGGCTGCGCCGAGATCCGCCTGCTGCTGAACCAGGTGCCGCCCACGCTGGAAAACTGCGGCGTGCGCAATTTGGACGAATGCATCAACGCAGTGGGCGCGCAGCTGATCGGCGTTGTGCCCTATAGCGACGAGATCCGCCGGGCAGGCGCTACGGGCACGCCGCTTTCTGCCAAGGGCCGGCCCCGGCTTGTACTGCGCGCCATTGCCGCACGTTTGTGCGGGCGCAATATCCCGCTTGTAATCCGATAGCCCTGCCGCCGCTTTATTGCTTTATCGCTTTATCAAAATAAAAAGATCTCTTGCGAACCATAAACGGTACACAAACAAAGGGGGAATGCCGAATGAAAATCGCCTTGATCGCACATGATTCCAAGAAAGAGCTGATGGTTCAGTTCTGCATCGCGTATTGCCGGGTACTGTCTCAGCACGAGCTATGCGCAACGGGAACGACGGGTAAACTGGTGGGAGAGGCAACCGGCCTGCGCATTCAGCGCTTTTTATCCGGCACCCATGGCGGCGATCAGCAGATCGCGGCCTGCATCGCCTGCAACGAGATCGATCTGCTGCTGTTTTTCCGCGATCCCATCAGTGCCAAGCCGCACGAGCCGAACGAAATGAATCTCCTGCGCCTGTGCGATGTGCACAACATTCCCATTGCCACCAATATCGCCACCGCCGAGGTGCTCATTCATGGCCTTGAGCGCGGCGATCTGGATTGGCGCAACATCGTTAATCCGCACCCGTAAGAGATGCAAAAAAGCGGCCGCCCCACCCGTTTTCGGGTCGGGGCGGCCGCTTTTTTGCGCACCGGCGGGCGCGGCTGCCTTTTAAAACGCCCACTCGCCGTTTTCAAAGATCTTCACCGTCTCGCCGGCTTTGGTAACGCCGGTGATCGTCATATCGGGCGCGCCTACCATGATGTCCTCGTGCACAAGGCTGTCGTTCACGCCCTTTTCCAGCAGCTGCTGCACCGACATGGCCGTACCGCCCACAACAGTGCCGGGATACCCCTTGCCGAACGCAATGTGACAGGCGGCGTTTTCGTCAAACAGCGTATTGTAAAACAGCAGGTTTCTTCGGTTGATGGGGCTGGACGCGGGCACCAGCGCGATCTCGCCGATACGGCGCGCGCCCTCGTCGGTATCCAGCAGCTGGCCCAGCAGCGCCTCGCCGCTGCGCGCGGAATGCTCCGCCACCTTGCCGTCCCGGAACGTTACGGAAAAATCCTCGATGAGATTGCCGTTGTACACATAGGGCTTTGTACCTTTTACCACACCGTTCACGCGCAGGCGATGCGGCGCGGTGAACACCTCCTCGGTGGGGATGTTTGCAATGAACCGGTAGCCCTCGGGCGTGTGAGACTGCGCGCCCTCCCACACGGCGTCTTCGGCAAGGCCGATGGTAAGATCGGTGCCGTTGGCGCTCTGCAGCCGCACGCTGTCCAGCCGCAGCCCGTTCATCCGGTCGCGCCGGGCGCTCATGCGCCGGATATGCTCCTGCCATTCCTCTACCACACGGCCGCCCTTCACACGGCACACATCAAAAATGGCGTCCCACAGTTTTTCCACCGCCTCGTCTTCGGGCAGGCCGGGGAATACCCTGCCGGCCCACGCGGGGCTGGGAATGGCCACAATGCTCCACTGGATTTTATCGTTCATCGTATAGCCGCGCCATTCGTGCATGGCCTTCAATGTGGCCTGATTGGCGCGGTCGATCTTTTCCGTATCCAGGCCCTTGTAGATCTCGGGGTCGCGCGCCACAATGTTCAGCACACACGCGCCGCCCTCGCTGTGCACATAGTCCAGCATCCTGCGCTGCAGCCACGGCTTTACATCCTCCAGCACCTCCACGGCGGTGCGCTCCATTTTGATGCGCGAAAGCCTTTCGTCGCTGTAGTGCACCACCACCTCTTTCGCGCCGGCGTCATAGCCGGCCTCGGCGCAGGCGCGTGCGAACGCGGCGCCCTCGATGGGCGCCTGGATGAGCAGCGTCTGCCCCGGCTGGGGGTTCACGCCGATTTTTACGGCAAATTCGGCGTATTGCCGGATCAGTTTGGGATCCATGGGGATCTTCCTCCTTCAAATTCCTTCAGATGACAGCGGATGCCTGTGACCGGGCGTTTCGCGCTACAGGCTCTTTTCCAGCCGCGTAAAAAACTCCACAGTCTTTGCGATCTCGCTCACGGGGATGCGCTCGTCGTTGTTGTGAATGAGCCCGCGCTGCTCCTTGCTCAGCGCCATCGCGCTGAACTTGTACACGTCCCGGCAGATCTCGCTGTAATGGCGGCTGTCCGAGCAGGCCATCATCAGATACGGCGATACGATACAGCCCTGCCATGTATCGCCCACGGCCTTGGCGAGCTTGTCCCAATGCTCGCCCTCGGCCGCCGCATAGGGGCTGGCTTTCTGGGCATGCACCGTGCGCACCTGCACCCGCTCGTTGCGGATGATGCGCGCAAGGCGCGCCTGGGCGCTTTCGGGCGTATCGAGGTTGACGAGCCGCAGGTTCACACCCGCCGTCGCCTCGCCGGGCAAAACGTTGTTTTGCGGCGAGCCCTGCAGCGTTGTAAAGGCCATTGTGGTGCGCATCATCGCGTTCAGCTCGCCGCCCAGCTTTGTGGAAAGCGCCTTCAGCAGCGGCCCGAACAGCCACAGATTTGCAAACACCACGCGCAGGGCAAACGGCGCATACGGGCCCACATTGCGCAGCAGCAGGCGCACCGGTTCGGTGAGGGCGGCGGGGAACTGGTGCTTTTCACAGTCTGTTACGGCCCTGCACAGCATGCCCACCGTCGAGGGGATGCTCGGCGTACTGGCGTGGCCGCCCGCGGCGCGCGCGGTGAGCTCTACGTTCATCATGCCCTTTTCGCCGATGCCCACCACGGCGATGGGCTTCGTTACGCCGGGGAATACGCCGTCCACAACGGCGCCGCCCTCGTCCACCACCATCGCGGGCCGAACGCCGCGTTCCTTCAGATACGCCACGATCGCGGGCGCGCCCTTGCCGGCAACCTCTTCGTCGCCGGCAAAGGCGAAGTAGATATCGTGCCGCGGCACAAAGCCCTCGCCGATCAGCCGCTCGGCCGCCTCCAGCACGCCCAGCAGCGTGATCTTGGTATCCAGTGTGCCGCGGCCCCACAGCTCGCCCTCAAACACCTCGCCGCAGAACGGCGGATGCTTCCACTTTTCCGCATTCACGGGCACAACGTCGTAATGCGCCATCAGCACGGCCGGCTCCTCTGCGCTTTTGCCCTGCCAGCGGTAGAGAACGCCCGTATGCCCAATGCGCACGGGCGGGCACGCCTCGTGCACACGCGGGTATAATTCGCGCAGCTTTTGGCGGAACGCCTCGAAGACGTCCTCGTCGAACTCCGCCTCGTTGTAGGACGATACCGTCGGAATGCGCACCAGCTGCGCCAGCCGCTCGGCCGCCCCCGCGCCGTCCACCGGCGTGGGCTCGGGCTGTGCCGTTTGCCCGGGCGCGGGCCGAAAGCCCGCCGTGCGCACCAGCACCACAGCACACAGCACCGCCAGAAGCGCCAAAATGATCCATCCGATCACAGATGATCCCTCCCTTATCCTTTCTCTCGAAAAAAGCCGATGCCCCCGGCAAACAGGCGCACCGGCTTTTTACGGTCGTTCCCAATCAAGCGCCTTTTGTCCCTCGGAAAGCCCCCGATAAGCTTTTACACCCCGATATAGGGCGCCGGGTCGGTGAGGGCGCCGTTGACGGCCACCTCGAAGTGGCAGTGGTTGCCCGTGGAATAGCCCGTGCTGCCCACGGTTGCGATCATCTGGCCGCGGCCCACGGCGGCGCCCGCGCCCACCAGAAGGTCGCTGCAGTGCGCATAGCGCGTGGTGTAGCCGTTGCCGTGATCAATGAGGATATAGTTGCCCCAGCTGCCGTGCCAGCCGGCCTCCACCACCACGCCCGAGTCGGCCGCAAGAATGGGCGAGCCTCCCGGCGCGCACAAATCGATGCCGCGGTGGCCGCCGAAGCGCGTTGTCACCTGCGTAAGCCCCGGCACCGGGAAGGTCATGGAGCCAGACCCCACCACCGTGCCGCCCTCTGCGGTGGTGATGCTGTAGGGCGGTTCCCGCGTGCCGACGGTGATGATCTCCGGCCGCATCTCGACGGTAACGGTCGTTTGAACGGGAACAACGGAGACAACGCTGCCGTCCACACTCGTCTGCTCGGCCACCACGTGCTGTACGCCGTCCTGTCCGCGCTGTGTGGTGCGGCGGGTGCCCAGAAAATACTGGTCGGATTCCTGCTCCTCGGTGGTATACGCAAGCGCCTCGTCATATTCGATCAGATCAATCACGCGCACGCTGAGCACGCCGCCGTAAACCAGCGACTGCAGCGCCATGGTGGTATCCTGCACGGAATTGGTAAAGTAAATGCCGGGCACCTGATCGATGCTGTGCACATACTCCACGCGCTCGTGCGTGCCGTCGTCGTAGCCGGCAATGGTTTCGTCCAGCAGCTGCTGCACGGCGCGGCCGTCCTCCACAATGCTCACCAGCTCGCCGTTTACGCGCACGCCCACCGCCTGTATAATCTGATCGGACGAAACCGAAATGATGCGGTCGGCCAGCTCGCTCGCGCCGGTGCGCGCGGCGGGGTCAACGATGCGCAGCTCGAAATCCGGGTGCGAATTCCACTCCACCGACGAGCCCTCCGAGGCCATCACGCGCTCCTGCACCATCTTTTCGGCGGTGTCCCACACGCCCTCGTTCTCGATGAAAAACACACTGTCGTTGTAGCTGACGCCGAGTGAGAAATTTGCGTTCAGCATCTCGCGCACCGTAAAGCCGAAGATGAGCAGCGCGCCCACGGGCAGCAGGTAGCTCAGCGCGCCAAAGAGCATTTTGCGGTAGGCGCGCAGGCTGCTCCTGCGGCTTGCGCGGCCGCCGCTCTCTGCCGGCGCTTCGGCCCCGGCCGTTTTGCGCATATGGTCCACGCCCACGATCAAATAGCGGATGGGGGCCGTTACGTCGTCCCAAATGCCGGTGAGCAGCGCCCACAGAGGGCCGCAGACAAAGCGCAGCAAAGCCGCTGCCGCGCGCAGCGCCAGCGTGCTGCCGCGCCGCGCCGCACGCACCAGACGGATAAAGGCGTACTCCGTCTGTGTGCCGGTAAGGTACAGCAGCTGCCCAAACGCATTGTACACAGCGCGGGCGGGCAGCTTTTCGCCCGGCGTCGGCACTGCCGCCTCGTTCTGGCCGCGCTGCAGCTGCACCACAAATTCCTGCGTCATGCTGATGACGGCAGGCGTCTTTTTGGCGCGGCTGCGGATCTCGTCGAATTCTTCTTGTCTGATAAACGGCACGTCATCCTCTTCCACAGAAGGGGTGACGGGCGTTTGCCTGGTTGGTTCCATCCGGTGATCTCCTTATTGCATCGCAGAGAATGCCCTTGCTTTCTTTTTAAAGGCCCAAACGCCGCAAAGAAAGCCCCGAGGGCAGTATCCTGCGCTCTTCCTGCGCCATTCGCCGGCCGGCTGCCGGGTCGTGCCGGCGCAGGCATTCTCTTCCTTTTTTGCCTTATGTGCGGCGTTTTGCGGTGAAGTACAGCCCGCTGGCGCCGCTGAACAGCTGCTCCGGGTCTACGCTCTGGTTGCCGATGCGCGCCTCGTAATGCAGATGCGGGCCGGTGGAATAGCCCGTGGTGCCCGCATAGCCCACCACCTGCTCTCCCTCGACGAAGTCTCCCTGCGCACAGGCGAGCTGATCCAGGTGAAAGAAAAAGCTCTTTAAGCCGCCGCCGTGCTCCACCACAACGGTGTTGCCCGTTGCCAGCAGAAAATCGGCAAACACCACGCGGCCGCGCGCGGGAGACCAGACGGGGTCGCCCAGATCGCAATCGTAATCAATGCCCGCGTGGCGCTCGGCATACGGCGAGCCGTTTGTATAGCGGAACAGACCGTACTCGGTATTCTTCGCCGTTGTCTCGCACGGGCGCACGAACGTGCCGTTCCAATAGATCTCGGCGTCCGCCAGCTCGTAAAGCGGGTAGATCGCATTGCGCCACTGCTCGTTGGCCCTCGCGCTGCTCGCCTCGCCGTTCGAGCCGCTGAGGTCGATCCACAGATCCTGCCGGGGAAAATCCCGGTGCACAACGGTGATCTCCTGCGTTACGTCAAGGCCGCCGCAGACAACATGAACGGGATACGTGCCCGGCTCGCGGTTGTAATGCACGCCGATAAACGCGGCCTTGCCGCCGGGCACATCACAGAACTGCGCAAGGCTCAGATCGTTTTCGATCACGGGCTCCAAACCGTCCAGAAAGCCCGTGAGCAGCACGGTAACCACCGAACCCTGCTCCACCTTTACGGCCGAGAATTCCAGCTTCGGCTCCACCTTCACCTCAACGCGCGCGCTGTACCGGAACGACCCGTATCCCCCGGCCGGACGGCCCGGCTCCCTTCTGTCCTGCCGCGGCGCCGTCACGTCCGCCTCCAGCGTATACCGCCCGTTTGCGGGAAAATCCAGCGTCAGCCGGGTCTCGTTGTTCGCGTCCAGCAAAACCCCGCCGTTCGCGTCCCGCACCACCAGATGCGAAAGGCAGCCGCCGGGCATTTCGATCTCCAGCGAGGGCTGCTGCCAGACGCCAAGCTCCTGCGTGTGCAGCGTTGCGGGCGCCTCGCTGCTTTTATACAAAAGGCCGCCCATCACCGGGGCGTTCCACGTATAGCCGTTGACGGCAAGCGTGGTATCGCCCACGCGCACGGCGGGCGCCTCGAACGCGGCGGCGTCGGTGCGGTAATACGACCACGCCACCACGCCGCCTACAATCAAAGCGGCCAGCACCGCCACCAGCAGCAGCCAGAGAAATATTTTTTTCAAAACGCGCATCCAAAAGCCTCCTCTCGCCGCTTTGCGGGATGTTCAAAGCTCCTTGCGCCGGCAGGCAGCCGGGCCGCTTTGCGGGATGTTCAAAGCCCTTGCGCCGGCAGGCAGCCGGGCCGTCTTCGCGCGGCCCCTTGCATTTTCAGAGCCGCCGCCGGCATCCTTGCAGGAGCCTTTTGGAACAGTATATCACATTTTTTTGCGAATGTCACCCTTTCGCGGCATATCCGCGCCCAAACCGGGCAAAAACAGAAAAAGCCGATCAGAAAAGCAGCCCGCACACAAGCCCTGCCGCCGTGCCAACGAGGTACAGCAGCACGATGATAAAGCCGGTTTGCTTTCGGCTTGGATTGGCCCGCAGCAGCACCGCAAGGCCGACGCCCGCGCCCGTGCACAGGCCCGCCACAACACCGCCCAGCGAAAGCTGCCCCGCGAGATAGAGCTGTGTGAGCAGCACGGAGGAAACACAGTTTGGAATCAGGCCGATAAGCCCCGCCGCCGCCGGCTGCCAGGGGCCCGCCGCCGCAAGAAATGCGCCCAGAACATCCTCGCCTACGGCGGCGGTGAGCGCGCCAAGCGCGAGGTTGAACGCAAGGATAAACAGAAAAATATGCAGCGTGTGCCGGCAGGCAGCCCGAAAAATGCCCTCGTCCTCCTCGTGCTCATGGCAGTCCACCGCGTGCGCGCTGCCCAGATATCCGCCGCGCAGGCTTTGCGGCACAAGGCCGCGCAAAACGATATCGGCCAAAAAGCCCGCCAGCAGCGCCGCCGCCAGCTTGATGCCCAGCAGCGCCGCCAGCTGCCGCCAATGGCCGGGGCTCGCGAGCATCAGCGGCACCGCCTCGTCGGAGGTGGCAAGGAACACCGCCAGCAGCGTGCCCAGCGAGATCATCCGGCTGGCATACAGATTCGCGGCCATGGCCGAAAAGCCGCACTGCGGCAAAAGCCCCAGCACCGCCCCCGGCACAAAGCCGAAGCGCCCGCCGCCCGCAAGGATGCGCTCCGCCCGCTCGGAATGGCGGTGCTCCACAAGCTCGATCAGCCAATAGGCCGCAAACAGGAACGGCAGCATCCGCACGCTGTCCTGCAAAGCGTCCGCCGCCCACTCCCACAATGCATTCCATAGTTCATTCATCGTTTTCGATTCTCCGTTTTGTTTTTAAGGTAGTATAAGCAAATTTCGCGCCGAATACAAGAAGCCCCCGAGGGGTATCCGGCCGGCGCTCTGCTTTTTCTCCGGCCCGGGCTCTTGCGCGCGGCGGTGCGTTTGTGGTATGATAGCGTTGCTAAGATCCCGAAAGGGATCGGCAAAGCGGCTTTCCGGATCGCGCCTGTTTTTGCACCGCCGCGCGCCGGAGGGCCAGAGCCCACAGACAGATTATGAAACACCGCTCTGAATATTAAAAAGAAAAGGGGTTTTGTTATGCCGGTGCGCGGGATCGATACTTCCCTGATGCACATTCGCCGCAAAGTATTTACCGAGGTGGCCCGGATGGCCTACGAGGGCGGCGATTACAGCCGCATTGAAGAGCTGCCGTACAGGATCGTACCCGGAGAGGTGAGCCGTTATCGCGACAGTATTTTTCTGGAACGCGCCATCGTCGGCGAGCGTCTGCGCCTTTCCATGGGCCTTTCGCTGCGGCCGATGGCCGAGCACGCGCCGCTTGCCACCGGCATCGAGGAGGCCGCGCGCCCGGAAAAATATTACGAGCCGCCGCTCATCAATGTGATCAAATTCGCCTGCAATGCCTGCCCGGAAAAATCGTATCATGTCACCGAGCTGTGCCAAGGCTGTCTGGCGCACCCGTGCGTGGAGGTGTGCCCCAAGGACGCTGTCTCCATCGCGCACGGCAAAAGCGTTATCGATCCCGAAAAATGCATCAAATGCGGCCAATGCGCAAACGCCTGCCCCTACGGCGCCATCAATAAGATCGAGCGCCCGTGCGCGGCCGCCTGCGGCATGGACGCCATCGGCTCGGACGAGCAGGGCCACGCGAAGATCGACTACGATTTGTGTGTTTCCTGCGGCATGTGCCTTGTGAACTGCCCGTTCGGCGCCATTGCCGATAAGAGCCAGATCTTTCAGGTAATCCAGTCCATCAAGAAGGGCGACCGTGTGATCGCCGCCGTTGCGCCCGCATTTGTGGGCCAGTTCGGCCCGGAGCTTACCCCCGAAAAGCTGAAGCCCGCCATGCATCTGCTCGGCTTTGACGACGTGGTGGAGGTGGCCGTGGGCGCCGATCTTTGCACCATTGAGGAGGCCAAGGATTTTATGAAGGAGGTGCCGGAAAACCAGCCCTTTATGGGGACCTCCTGCTGCCCCTCCTGGAGCGTGATGGCGAAAAAGCTGTTCCCGGATTTTGCGCCCTATATCTCGATGGCGCTCACGCCGATGGTCTTTACGGCGCGCCTGATCAAAAAGCAGTTCCCGGGCTGCAAGGTGGTGTTCATCGGGCCGTGCGCCGCGAAAAAGTTAGAGGCCAGCCGCCGCACCATCCGCAGCGACGTGGATTTTGTCCTTACCTTTGAAGAGGTCATGGGCATGTTTGAGGCAAAGGCCATTCAGTTCTCCGAGATCGCCCAAGGGGCACAGCCGCACGAGGCAACCGCCGACGGGCGCGGCTTTGCGGTATCCGGCGGCGTGGCCGCCGCGGTGGTGAACGCCATTCGCGAGATGGACCCCGAACGCGAGGTAAAGGTGATGGCCGCACAGGGCCTGCGCGAATGCCGCAAGATGCTGACGCTGGCCAAAACCGGCAAGCTGAACGGCTATTTGCTGGAGGGCATGGCCTGCCCCGGCGGCTGTGTGGCCGGCGCCGGCACGCTGCAAAACCCTGGCCGGGCCACCGTCGCGCTGAACAAGTACAAGCTCAGCGCGCCGGAAAAATATTCCACGCAAAGCCGGTTCGCAAGCGCCGTTCAGTATCTGCACGAATCATAAAAAAGCAAGGCGGGTTTTTAAAAATTCCACAAAAAGTACTTGACAATTCTTTAACGATATGGTAAGATAAAACCATCGAAAGGGAGTAGTTGCACGGCGCTTGCCGTGTTGAAGTTCCGTCAGTACAGCGAACGGCTCGGTACTTCAAGACTGCTGCGGATCTTTGCGATCCAGAGTTCAACAAGACTTTTATCCGGGCGGCCGCCCGTGGTAAAAGTCTTTTTTGTTACAACCGCTTCCTTTTTTGTGGCCACACCGTTCCGTCCGGTTTTCGATCTTTATTTTTATTTTCAAAAGGAGGAGTATTATGTCCCGCATTCCGTTCCCCGGCGGCTTCGGCCGCGGCTTTCAGGCAGACCCTTCCGGGCCCGAGGGCGGCGCGCCGCGCCCGCCCAAAGCGCAGGATATGAGGCCGTCCCGCACATCCAAAAACGCCAGGCGCATTACCTTGGCGGTTCTGCTCGTGCTGCTGCTGGCCGTTACGGCGCTCAATTCCGTATACAGCATCAGCGAGCAGGAAAGCGCCGTCGTTACCACCTTCGGCGTGCCGCACACCGTCAGCACCAGCGGCCTGCACTTCAAGATCCCGTTTGTTCAACAGGTGCATAAGGTGGATATGACCATCCGCAGCGTCGCCATCGGGTATGACCCGAACACCAACGCCTCCATCGATGACGAAAGCCTGATGATCACCAGCGATTTTAACTTCGTCAACGTGGATTTCTTTCTGGAATATCGCGTAACGGACCCCATCCAGTATCTGTATGCGAGCGAGCAGCCCGCAACGATCCTGAAAACGCTGGCGCAGAGCTACATCCGCGATACCATCGGCCTGTATCCGGTGGACGACGTGATCACCACCGGCAAAAACCAGATCCAGAGCGAGATCAAGGAAAAGATCATCAGCCGGCTGGAGCAGGAACAAATCGGCCTGCAGCTGGTGAACATCACCATTCAGGACGCCGAGCCGCCGACGGCGGAGGTGCTGGCGGCGTTCAAGGAAGTGGAAAACGCCAAACAGGGCGCCGACACCGCCATCAACAACGCCAACAAGTACCGCAGCGAGCAGATCCCGGCCGCCGAGGCGCAGGCCGATAAGGTGCTGCAGAGCGCCGAGGCCGCGCGCGAAAGCCGCATCAACGAGGCAAACGGCCAGGTGGCGCGCTTCAATTCCATGTACGAGGAATACAGCAAATTCCCCGAGATCACCCGCCGGCGCATGTACTACGAGGCGATGGAGGACGTACTGCCCGGCCTGCGCGTGGTGATCCTGGACGAGGCGGGCAATTCGATGAATCTATTCAACTGGGACGACGTTCCCCGTGCCGAGGAGGGCAACTGATATGAAACAGAAAGCGATCTTCCGCGTTCTGCTTGCCGCCGTGCTGATCGCCGCGCTGGCCGTGCTGGGCGCCTGCTGCGTTATTACACAGCAGAACGAATATACCGTCATCCGGCAGTTTGGCCGCGTTGTAGAAATCCGCGACGTGCCCGGCATCAGCTGGAAGCTGCCGTTCGTCCAAACCAGCGAGACCATGCCCAACCGCGTGCTGCTGTACGATCTTCCGGTATCGGACGTAATCACGCAGGATAAAAAGACCATGGTGGCCGACAGCTTTATCCTGTGGCGCATCGAGGATCCGCAGCGGTTCATCCAAACGCTGAACGGCAGCATCCCCAACGCCGAGAGCCGCCTTACCTCCCTTGTTTACAACAGCATGAAAAACACCATCTCCGGCATGAGCCAGAGCGAGGTAATCAGCGGGCGCGACGGCGAGCTGGCCGGCGCCATCCGCGCGGGCGTGGGCAATTCGCTGGAGCAATACGGCATCGAGCTCATCGCCATCGAAACAAAGCACCTCGATCTGCCGGACGACAACAAGGCCGCCGTCTACCAGCGCATGATCAGCGAGCGCAACAACATCGCCGCAAGCTACACCGCCGAGGGCGAGAGCAACGCGCAGCGCATTCGCAGCCAGACGGACAAGGAGGTACAGATCATGCTCTCCGAGGCCTCCGCCAAGGCCGAGATGCTGGAGGCCGAGGGCGAGGCGGAATACATGCGCATTCTCTCCGATGCCTATGCCGACCCCGCGCGCGCCGAGTTCTACAACTTCGTGCGCAGTCTGGACGCCGCCAGGGGCAGCCTCACCGGCAGCCGCAACGTGCTGTTTTTAAACCGCACCTCTCCGCTGGCCGAAATTTTTTACAGCAATTAACACCGCGTTTCTTCCGGCCGCGAAATGCCGCCGAGGAGCCGCTGTAATTCGAGAAAGCCTGTCCCGGAAAACCGCTCCGGGGCAGGCTCTCTGTTTTTCTCATGCCGGCCCGCGCCAAAGCGCCCCGCCGAGCTCACTCTTTTTCCGCGCGGGGATACAGCTCGATGAATTTGAGCGCAAAGATCTTGTTTGCAAGGCACAGCGCAAGGCTGCGCACCAGCTCGCTCTCGGGCGTTGTTTTCTGCGCGCTGCTGGGCATGGAAAAATCGCGCGTGCCAAAGGTGGCCTGCAGCGCCTTTTCCATCTCGGTGCAAAAATAATCATACGCCTGCTCCAGGGGATAGCTGCGCCGCTGGATCTCCATCAGGCCGCGCAGCTCGGAGATGCTCATCACCTGCTTGAGCAGGCAGATCACATACAGCTGCGCAATCTGCTCCCGGCTGTACCGCTTTTTCACGGGCGGCGCAAGCAGCTGCAGCTTTACGTAATTGTTGATCATCGCCGCCGTCAGCGGCGGCTCGCTCCGTCCGGCAAAAAAGGGCGCGGTGTAGCGCTCCAGCGCGTCCAGCACCTGATCGCGGTACAGCGCGATCTCCGGCAGCTGCGCGTAGCGCGGGCAGCGGTAGGCCTTCATTTCCGCCAGCGTCTGTTCAGCTTTTGTTGGCATGCAAACACTCCCTTGTTCCAATTGGCATACGGCCCCAAAAGGCCCCCTGACGGGCGCGGATATCCATAGTTCTATTTTAATGCGTTTCAAAAATAAGTCAAGCGTTCCCGGGAACGCTTGACTTATTTTTAAAAAACATCTATAATAGTTTTTAAAACTATGTTATACAATTTTAAACATAATATTGTGCCAAATGGGAAAGGGGTTCTCTTTATGATCCGCATTTTTGCCGATACCTCCACGCTGTATTCCTCCGCACAGGCGCGGCAGGCGGGGTTCACCGTCACGCCGCTGTCCGTCGCCATCCGGGGCAAAACCTACCGGGAATTCGACGAGCTCTCGCCGCAGCAGCTGCTCGGGCTGATTGATGCAGAGCACCTGCCCACGAGCAGCCAGCCCTCCACGGGGGATATCCTGCAGTTGTACGAGCAGTATCCGGGCGATACCATCCTTCACATCACAATGGCCGGCGGCCTTTCCGGCACCTACGCGAGCGCGGTGGCCGCGGCCGGGCTGTGCGAGGGCGGGCAGAAGATTACGGTGCTCAACAGCCGCACGCTCTGCGGGCCGCACCGGTATCTTGCCGAAAACGCCGTTCGCATGCTGCGCTCCGGCGCGGACGCAGACGCGATCCTGCAGCGCACCCGGGAGCTGATCGAAACATCGAAGAGCTTTCTCATCCCCGCCGATTTTGCCTATCTGCGGCGGGGCGGGCGGCTTTCGCCGCTGGTCTCGTATGTGGGGCAGGCCGTTCGCTTTTCCCCGCTGCTCACCCCTGCGCCGGACGCCAAACGTCTAACGCTTGCGGGCGTAAAACGCAGCTTTCTGCACGCGGCGCAGACGGCGGCCCACACCTTCCGCGAAATGGGCGTGAACGCGGATTGGCGGCTTTATATCACCCACGCCGACGCGCCCGCCCTCGCCGGGCAGGCCCGGCGGCTTTTTCACGCAATGTTCCCCCAAACGCCCGTCGAGATCCTGCCGCTCAGCCCGGTGTTCATCACGCACGGCGGGCCCGGCTGCGTGGCGCTGCAGGCCATTCACGCATAAGGCCGCCGCGCACCGGCGCACCGGCGGCCAGACAAAACAGGCGAACAGGGGCGGCCTTTTAGGCCATCCTGTTCGCCGTTTTTGCCGCGCCCCCTGCGGCGCGTCCCCAAGCGTATTTCCCCGCCGCCCGGGCCCTGCGGGATCCGCGGTTCTGTCCCTATCGGTAAAACGGAAAAAACCGGGCATACTGTTGGTATGGGCGGCGGGCGAAAAGGGCGAACGTTCCGCAGGGTGCGTACAGCGCGGCCTTGGGGGCGCTTTGCGTTCGCTCCCGCTGCCCGTTACAGGGCGATGAGATCGCAAAACGAAGCGTCTTTATGTCTGCTTTGCAGCGCGGCTTTGTTTTCTGATGGAACCGCCCGTTACAGGAGGTGTTGTTTTGGCAAAGAAAATCGATGCCAGAAAGGCTGCCATCGTGGGCTGCGGCTTTGTGGGCGCCGCCACGGCGTTCGCGCTGGTGCAGAGCAGGCTGTTTTCGGAGCTGGTTTTGATCGACGCCGATTTTGACAAGGCAGACGGAGAAGCGCTGGACATTGCGCACGGGATCCCTTTTACAGGACAAACAAAAATTTTCGCCGGGCAGTACCGCGATCTGTCCGACGCCTCCGTCGCCATTGTCACCGCCGGAGGGAACCAGAAACCGGGAGAAACGCGGCTCGACCTTGTTGAAAAAAACGTCGGCATTCTCAAAAGCGTCATTCCCGAGATCATCCGGCAGGGCTTTGACGGCATTCTTCTCATCGTATCAAATCCGGTGGATATTCTCACGGATGTGGCCGTAAAGCTGAGCGGGCTGCCGGAAAGCCGGGTGATCGGCTCCGGAACACTGCTCGACACGGCCCGGCTCAAATACGCTTTGAGCGAACGTCTGCGCGTGGACAGCCGAAGCATCCACTCGTTCGTGATCGGCGAACACGGGGACAGCGAGATCGTCGCCTGGAGCAGTGCAAACGTATCCGGCATTCCGCTGCACGATTTTTGTGAAATGCGCGGGTATTTCGATCACGACGCCGCCATGCGGGAAATTGCCGAGGACGTAAAAAACAGCGCCTACGAGATTATTGAAAAAAAGAACGCCACCTATTACGGCGTCGCCATGTCCGTCAGGCGGATCTGCGAATGCATTGTACAGGATGAAAAATCCATTCTCCCCGTTTCGGCCATGATCCACGGGATGTACGGCATCGACGGAATTGCCCTCAGCTTCCCGGCGATTTTGGGGGAAGAGGGCATCGAAACGCATGTGCCGATTCCGCTGTGCGAGGAGGAAGCGGCAAGGCTGAACGATTCGGCAAACACGCTGAAGGGCATCCTTCAGACACTCCGCTGACCGCAGGGCATCCTGCGAGCACGCTGCCGGCCGCAAAACGTTTTTCAAATGCCCTGCCGGTCGAGGGGTATCCGCCCGGCCGCACAGGTACTTTCCTGCCGCCGGCCGCGGGGACCCCCCCCTCGGCCCGCTTTGAGGGCAAAAACAGGGCGCGCTGCAAAAAACGCAGCGCGCCCTGTTTGAACGGAACGCAGTCCATTCCAATATGGTGAAACATCCCGCACCAAATCCGAACCGAAAGCTGCGGAAACATCCGCAAGGCTCACGGTCTGTGTTCCATTTTTATAATTATAGGTGAAAACGAGCCGGTCGTCAAATACATAAATCGAATTGATGAAGGTATCAATGATCTGGCGCTGGTACGCCTTGTCATTCGGGTCTCCGTTCTTAAACTGCCCAATCCATGCAATGATGTCCTCGCGGGTGTACTGCGGGCGCTCCAACTCCGCTTGCAGGATGCTGGTTTTTAGCTGTTCGCGCAGTTCTTCCAGTTCCTCCAGCCGCTGCTTGGTGCTGCTGGTAAGCACCCCCTGCTGAATCGCGTTCAGCATGTTCTCAATGCCGCGGTTCGTGTCCGCGAGCTGCTTGCGCAGCACCGGCAGGGTCGTGTCTTCGGTGCTTTGCAGGGCAACCAACTCATCCGCAATGCGTTCGATCAGCTCATCGTTGAACACCCGCTGCACCGTGTACAGCACCGCTGCGCGTTCGATCCAGTCCTTTTTCACCGCCTTTTTGTCACAGCCCTGCCGCCGCTTTGCCGCGCTGCATTTGTAGTAGCGGTGCACCGCCCCATTCCGGCCAACACCGCTTTCTCCCACCATCATGCGGCCGCAGTGGCCGCAGAACAGTTTGGTGGTCAGCAGATATTCGTCCTCGGCTTTTGCCCTTGCCGGGGCGTGACGGTTCTTTTCCATCCGCGCCTGCACCCTTTCAAACACGTCTTTTGGAACGATTGCCGGGATTGCATCGGGGATGACAACATCCTTGTAGCGATATTCTCCCATGTATTTGCGGTTGCGCAGCAGGGTGTTAAAGCTGCTGGACGTAAACCGTTTTCCTTGTCTGGTCAGGATATGCCGCTCATTCAGCGAGACAATAATGGCCTTGATTGTTTCGCCGCCATCGTATCGCTGATAGATTTCCCGGACAACAGGCGCGGTCAGCGGGTCGATTTTCAGCCTTTTATCCTCGCCCAGCAGGTACCCCAGCGGGATCGTACCGCCGTTGCTTAGCCCCTTGAGCGCGTTCTCGCGCATCCCGCGGTTGACCTTTTGAGCCAGCTCCGCCGAATAGTATTCCGCCATGCCCTCCAGCATGGGTTCCAGAATGATCCCCTCCGGCCCCTCGGAAATGCTCTCCTTGGCAGAGACGACCTTTACCCCGTTTTTCTTCAGGATGTGCTTATAGTGGGCGCTGTCATACCGGTCGCGGGAGAAACGGTCCAGTTTCCAGACAAGCACCGCGTCAAACAGGCCCTTGCCGCTGTCGCGGATCATCTGCTGGAACTCCGGGCGGTTGTCCGTTTTCGCGGACAGCGCCCGGTCAATGTAATTGCGCAGGACCGTAATACCGTTGTGCTCGGCGTATTCCTGGCACTCACGCAGCTGGCCTTCAATGCTTTCCTCTCTTTGGTTGTCACTGCTGTATCGTGCGTAGATCACAGCGGTCATATAATGCTTCACCTTCCTTTTTCAGCCGGTGAGGGGGGAGGGGGCGCTCCCCAAACTGCATGTGGATGACCACATGCTATGCTTGCAAAACCGTTCTCAAACCATTCACTGACTGATTTGTAGCCTACCCACCAGCACGATACCACACCGGCCTACCAAAAGCCATTCATCAACCTGCCGAAAAATTGTGTGCTAAGTTGTCCAATCTATCCAGAAAGTACCGGGCGGGGAAAGGCTGCTCTCCCGGCCCGGCGAGAGCGTTTCACTTTTTCCGCTCTCTTTCCGTCCGCCATTGCTCCAGGGTCTTCCTGCCCTGCTCGCTCTCAAAAAACCGCCGCATCTGCGGCAGCATTGCGCGCGCAAGGCTTTGCACCACCGACTGGGGCAAAGGCTCGTTTTCGGTTTCTATGCTGACTTGACTGGCCGGCACCCCTCCTCTTGGTTTCTTCTTTCCCAGCCGGTAAGGGGGGGGGGAGCGAAGCTTGCCACCCCCCTTCCCCCCCTCCATATATGGGAATATCATGGTTTTCATTCTATCATCTAAATCTTGCGTTTTCAAGGCTTTTGCGATATGATGTAAAGAACCATAAAAGAGTAAAATAAGATTCCCATAAAGCGGGAGGGTGAAGGAATGCTGGAGTATCGCTTTGAACATACCGAGCCTCTGACCTGGCGGGTCATTCTGGCGGTCCGGGCCGATGCAAAGCAACGGAAAGAGCAGATATGGGTCGGGACTGAACTGGAGGTGGAGCGCGCCCTGCGCGGGAAAGAGGACGCGGCGTGTCTGGCGCTGACACAGCCTTTGGGCGTGTTTTGGTGCGAGGTGGGGCAAACACCCGCAGAGCGGTGGAACAAGGCGTTTGCGGCGCTTTGCCGGGCGCTGGCGGCGCGAAGGGCTGCCGAGCGGAAAAAGCAGGAAGAGAATGCGGCGGCCATCCTTTCCCAGTTGGCAGAGGAACCCGCCGCAAACGCAGCTGCATGGTATGCGGCAATTCAAATATGGGAAATGTATTTGCGCTGCTGCCGTGGCCGGGACAGGCAAAAGGCGATGGTGGCTTTCCGCCAGTTTGCCGAGTTGATGATTCTGCCGTTTGGCGAGTACACATCGGAGATGCTGCAATGGCGGCGGGAAAAACCGGTAACGCTGGTGTGGAACGACCGGGCCGATGCAAAATTGGAGGTCTGGTATCCGCAGGGCAAAATCCCCTTTGAGTGCGCGGTAACGGACGGCTCCCTGCGCCCGGCGCTGATCTATTACCGCCAGCGTATTTTGGATGCCGGGCTGCTGATGCGGCAGTGCAGCCATTGTGGGAAGATCTTTTTTGCGGGCGACGCCCGCTCGACCCTGTGCGGGGAACGCTGCCGCAAGGCAAGCAAAAAGGCGGCGCGGCAGGATTTTGAAGAGCGAAACAAAGGGCTGGACTGCGAACAAGCCTACGCCCGCGAATATATGTTCTGGTACAACCGGATCAGCAAACTCAAAAAGAACAGCGCCCCACCGGAACAGATCGGGCGGGCCAAGGCCGCGCTCAAACAGTTCAGCAGTGAGGCGCTGAAACAAAAGCAGCTGGTGAAGCAAGGGGATATGACCGATGCGAAGTTTGTGGCTTGGATGTTGGGGCAGGAGAAAATGATCCTTGCTATTTGCGGGAAAGTCTGATGTGGGAATGAACGTGGACGTCCGATAGGGCGTCCACGTCGCTGCATTTAGAAGCATTCGTTCTTTTTGATACAGGTGTGGGCGTCCAATTGGACGCCCAACTTGCTGATATCCGTGAAGCTTTTTGGAATTTTCTTCCTGCTCTATAATTTTATAAGGTGAATCTTTAAAAGTCTTGTGCGGATTCACTGCTAAAGGGAAAATACTTTTGGCAGGAGGTCGTGTTTTGAATAGAACGCAATATTTTATACTGCAATCGCATGATTTAATCTTGCGATCGACAATTATTGGTGCTGTAATTAAATAGTTGTAATATCAAATGACATTTTCCCGGAAAGTGGAGGATTCAGTATGGCCATCAGTTATAAAAAGTTATGGAAGCTGCTGATTGACAAAGATATGAAGAAAAAAGACCTGCAACAGTTGGCAGGCATAAGTGCGGCGTCTGTCACCAAACTTGGCAAGAACGAAAATGTGAATACAGAAATAATCGAAAAAATCTGTGTCGCCCTTCAATGTGATGTCAGTGATATCATGGAAATGGCAAATGAAGATTGAACCAGCCTTACAGATTATATGTTTCGTGGAACCGACATTCAATTTCAAAGAGGAAGGAAATAAAGACACATGGATAATCAGATTCACAATTCAATTGCTTCATCTATGGCGCGGTTTATGAAGCCGTTCACGCTTTCGCCCCTCTGTTCTGCGTGGGCCTTGATGTCGGCTTTGTGTCCTTTTGGAACGACAAGGGAAATGCGTTCAACGGTTTCTGCTTCATATTTTGCATTAGCAGTTTTCCTTGCTTGCGTATAACCGGAATATGTGCCCGGTTTTTTCTTTTCTGACAACATGTTCACCCCTTTTTGACGAGCTTTTATATTAAGCCTTTTTCCACTGTTTATATTATAGCACAAGCTGATACATTATACAATGCAAAATATGCATTGTATAATGTATCAGCTTGTGCAATTTGTCAATAGGCATTATACATTGAACAATGTATAATATAATCACAGGGACGGGGAAGCGACAATGAACCGATAACGACTTGATGTGCGGTGTCCCCCTATATCAAAATTTGAAATTTCCGTTTTTTTAACGTGGGAGTATCAACTGATCACCTAAGGCAATACCGCACAGAAAAGCAGACACAATATTGCTCGATATGATATAAAGAAAGGATGGAAAAACAAATGAGAATGTCCGCACTGAGCGATGAACTGGCGCAGGTGCGGACAAAGAAGAAAGAATTTCTGGCGCAGATCGAACGGATCGTCCCGTGGAAGGAATGGCTTGTCCTGATCCAGCCGTGCTATTACAAAGGAGAACGCGGCAACAAACCCTATCCGCTGGAGACCATGCTGCGTCTGTACCTGCTGCAAAATCTGTACGACCTGAGCGATGAAGCGACGGCCGCAGAGGCAATCGACAGCCGGGCGTTTTCGGATTTCTGTGGAGTCGATTCAAGCAATCAGGTTCCGGACGGGGATACCATAGGACGCTTTCGGAATCTGCTGGTAAAGAATGGACTGCAGGAGAAGCTGTTTGCGCAGGTCGTGGCAGCACTCATGAAGCGGGGGATGATCCTGAAAAAGGGAACGATCGTTGACTCGACCATTATCTCTGCGCCGTCCTCCACCAAGAACAAGGAGAAGAAGCGGGATCCGGATGCGCATCAGGTCAGGAAAGGCAACACCTGGCACTTTGGCTACAAAGCGCATATCGGTGCAGACAAGGACAGTGGCCTGGTTCATACAATAGCGATGACCGCCGCCAATGTTCACGATGTGTCACAGACCGCGTCTCTGCTGACAGGCGAGGAAGAATCCGTTTACGGTGACAGCGGCTATCTTGGTGCCCAAAAGCGAGAAGATGCGATCGTCCGAAACAAATCTGGCCGGAAAATCAAATACAAGATCAATCGCCGCCCGTCTCAGATCAAGAAGCTGAGCAGGAGCGGCCAGTACGACGCAAAGAAAGCGGAACACGCAAAGTCTTCTGTGCGTGCGAAAGTGGAGCATGTGTTCGGTGTTGTCAAAAAGCAGCTGTGTTTTCGCAAGACGCGATACCGAGGGCTCGAAAAGCAACGGGCCAAATGCAATATGATGTTCGCGTTAGCAGATCTGCTTCTGGCTGACAGGCCCTGCCTGACGGCTTGAAGCCGTATGCTCTCGCGAATCAATGAGCAGGGTGATCCGTGCTTTTCGCGGCTGTTGCTGTTCAGAGAAATGCCGCTTGTGAATTGTGCGGTGTTGCCCTAAACCCATGACGAGTTGCATTATAGCATTTGAGATATTATAGGGCCACTCGCTTTTTATAAAACACAATTGCCTCATAAGGGCTGAGTTCTATCAAAGGGGCGGCCGGTTTGGGGATATCGTTTGAAAGTAAAAAGGAAAATCCCGCATGCATGGGGAAATCTACATTTGCCGTTTTCGCGGTGAAATTGCAAAAAACCACGATTTCCTCATGTTCGTCATACCGCCGGTATGCATAAACTTCGGGGTGATCGCAACACAACATACGGTAGCCCCCGTTTGTAATGGCAGATGATTGCTTGCGCAGCACAATAAGCTTTTGATAATACCGCAATATGGAATTGGAGTTTTTTTGGGATGCTTCGACGTTGAGCGCCTGATAATTAGGGTTCGTTTCGATCCAAGGCTGGACAGTAGAAAAGCCTGCAAAGCGGGATGCGTCCCATTGCATGGGGGTTCTGGCATTATCACGGGAGCGTGCTTGCAATACTTTTAAAGCCTGGTATGGATCCATTCCTTTCTGAACTGAGAGAGAATAAAAGTTAAGCGACTCCACGTCCCGATACTGGGCGATTTGGGTAAAATACGCGTTTGTCATGCCAATCTCTTCGCCTTGATAAATATATGGGGTGCCGCGCATCAACTGGATTGCAGTCGCAAGCATCTTAGCAGATTTTTCCCTGTATAAGGTGCTGTCGCTCCCAAATCTGGAAACGATCCGGGGCTGGTCATGGTTGCACCAGAACAGGGAATCCCAAGAACCGTTGTTTTCCATTGCTGTTTGCCATTTTGCGAATAATTCTTTTAGTTCCATGAAACGCAGAGGTTCCAGTTCCCACTTTTGGTCGTTTTTATAATCTGTGCGTAAATGGTGGAAGTGAAATAGCATAGAAAGCTCTCCCTGCCGTGGATCGGAGTACTGTAACGCATGGCGCAGGCTTGTAGAAGACATTTCGCCAACCGTCAAGATATCTGGATACCTCCCAAAGGTCTGCTGATGCATTTCTTTTAAATATTGGTGGATATGAGGGCCGTCCGTATAAAAACGATGCCCATCTCCGGAAGGGTCGTCTGCAAAGGATTGCGGCTTGGAGATCAGGTTAATCACGTCAAATCGGAACCCTTTGACGCCAAGGCCGATCCAATAATGAATAATTTTATATAATTCGCGCCGCATTTCAAGGTTATCCCAGTTTAGGTCGGCTTGTGTTTTGTCAAAGAGGTGAAGGTAATAGAGGCCAAGCTGGGGGACAAATTCCCATGCACTTCCGCCAAATTTTGACTGCCAATTATTTGGTTCGGAACCATTGGAACCAGGACGGAAAATATAATAGTCCTGGTATTTTTTATCTCCTGACAGCGCGCGCTGAAACCATGCGTGTTCAGTTGAGGTGTGGTTAAAAACCATGTCCATAATAATCTTTATTCCCAATTTCCCCGCTAGAAAAACAAGGGTTTTAAAATCCTCCATCGTGCCGTACACAGGGTCTATTTCGTAATAATTGCTGATATCATAACCATTGTCCTTTTGGGGGGAAGGATAAATGGGGGTTAGCCAAAGGTAATCGATGCCAAGCTGTGCAAGATAGTCTAATCTGGAAATAATCCCCGGAATGTCTCCGATACCGTCTTGGTTACTATCCTGGAAGGATTTGGGATAAATTTGATAAATCACCGCGTTAGAAAAATTCATAAAATAACTCCCGTCTCTTTATTTTGCTGAAGCGCCTTCCCATCATAGCATAGTATTTTTTCCTCATCAACCGGTCTTTTACATTGGTCGGGATTTTCCATATTTATTTTAGAATCTTTTATTTACGAAGGGTAAAACAAAATAATATAATTAAAATCAACATAACAAAGAGTTCTATTAGAATGGGAGGAAAAAGAAAATGAATTTTTGCAAGAAATTGTTATGTGTGGCAATCAGCATGGTTTTTGTAACGGCGTCTATGTATGGCTGTGGTTCTCAGGGCGTGGCCAGTTCGGGTGGCAATGCCAGCCAAGCGGAAGGGCCAGTGGAGTTGAGCGCTATGGTAATGCAATCCCGTTATTACACAGGCCTCCAAAAAATGGTAGCCAAACTGTCTGAGGATGAAAACATCACGATTGATTTTCAGGTTATCCCGGACGATCAGTTTGATAATATCCTTAAAATGAAAGTAAACTCAGGGGAAGCGCCGGATATCATCGCATACAATTATCCGCATCTGTTTGCGCAGATTAACCCTGAGGAGTACTTGGTTCCCCTCACAAATGAAGAATGGACATCCAAACTTAAAAACCCGGGTACTAGCACGCGTAACGGCGAAATTTACGGGTTTACCTTCCAGGAATCGGACGGGTTCCAAGGGATGATTTACAACGTGGATGTTTTTGAACAATTTAACCTGAAGGTTCCCAAGACGGTAGAGGAATTGGATCAAATTGTTGGAACCCTATTGGATAATGGGATTACGCCCATCGCCCTCCCATCAGATAACTGGGTGCCGCAGATTTGGATGACGTCAGGTTTTTCAAGAGCCCTTGGAACCGACGAGGCCTGCGAGGAGGCAACAAATAAAATATTGACGAATCAGGCCGTTTTTAACGATTATCCAGAATTCGCGATGGTGATCGACGATTATCTTAAAATGTTTGATAAGGGTTATTTTAACAGCGATTATTTAACAGTAGATTATGATACGGTGTTGGACAGGCTGGTAACCGGGGAAACGGCTATGCTTTACGGGGCGACTAGTATTCTGAATACCATCCAAAGCAGTTATCCGGACGCAAATCTGGAAATGTTTAACCCGCCGGTCAGTTACGACCAGAAAGACCTCCTTTCTACCTGCTATTATTCTTTTGGTTTAGGGATTCCAAAGACGTCGAAAAATATAGACGCTGTAAAAAAAGTATTCCAATTGTGGAGCACTCCGGAGTACTGCGATCTCTTTTTTGAGGATCAGCCGGGTTTCCCAAATTTAGAAGGGGTAAATGGGAATCAACAGCAGTTTTCTTCTTCTGTAAATGAAATTTATGAAGACTATGTTGGTTCTGGCCGGACAGTGACGGAGATGAACGAGCATTGGGGCACCATCCAGCCGCTCTTTGCTACAAAGCTTTGGGTTTATTACCTGGAAGCGCCATCCAAAGGAAATATGGACGGGAAAGCTATTTTGGAACGGTTCCAGGAAGATGTTGCGCAATATATGACGGAAAAGAAAGCAGAAGGCTGGAGTTGAGAGGAAGACAGGCAGGCTGCATTGCAGCCTGTCTGTCTTAGATAGGAGAACAACAATGCATTCTCAAAGCAACAAAAATATTTATCCGTTTTGGATGCTGCTGCCGGCTTTGGCGGTTTATACGGTTTTCACAATCGTACCGGTTGTTATCAGCATAGCGTTATCCTTTACGGATTGGAACATTGAACGCTTGTATGCACCGGAATGGAAAGGCGTCTCTAATTTTATCACATTGTTTCAGGATGATATTTTTCTGCGCTCAATCGGAAACACCCTGATTTTTGCGCTGTTTACCACCGTGCTGAAAACCGTGGGGGGCCTGTTGTTGGCGCTAGCCCTGTATAAAGCCTTTGCGGGAAGCGGCATTTTGAGAGCGGTTTTTTACGCGCCGTGCGCTTTGAGCGTCACTGTTGTCGGCGTGCTTTTCAAATCAATCTTGGCAAACGATGGACTCCTGAACTACGCGCTTTCCATGGTGAATTTAGGCGGCTTGGCAACTAATTGGCTGGCTGAGTACGGTACGGCGCTGGGATCTACGATTGTAGTGGAAAGCTGGATGTGGGCTGGGTTTAATATGTTTATTTTTATCTCCGCCCTACAGGCGGTTCCCAAAGATCTCTATGAGTATGCGGAAATTGAAGGCGCTTCTAAGACGGTCACGTTTTTTAAAATAACACTCCCGTTAATTGCGCCGGCAATGACGACAGTTGTAACCTTAAGCGTATCCGGCGGTTTGAAAGTGTTCGATATTATTTATGTCTTGACGAACGGGGGGCCGGGGTTTGATACGCAGGTGCTGTCTACATATACCTATCAATCGTTCAGTTTGGGGCTTCTAGGGGAATCCAGCGCGGCTACGGTGATACTGTCGCTGATCGTCGTAACGATTTCATTTATTCTTAACCGGTATTTAGTGGAAAAGGAGGTTAGGCTGTAAAGCTATGGAAGAAAAAAAACGCGCAAACCCACTTTGTGTTATAATATTGGTGTTGCTCGCCCTTATCTATTTCGTCCCGGTGCTGATGATGCTGCTCGGTTCCGTAAAGCCGCAATACCAGGCGGCAAGATTTGATCTTAGCTGGCCGGATGAATTTTTGTTCACGAATTATGCTGAGGTGATACAGACAGGGAAAATATGGAACGGGTATAAAAATAGCGTTTTGATAACGGTTCCGGCAACTTTTTGCGCGGTGCTGTTCGGTGCAATGGCAGGGATCTGCATTTCTAGACGGAATGACGGCGTCGCAAAAAAAGGTTACTACTATTTTATCTTTGGGCTGACGATTACCCTGCAAATCGCCTCTACCTTTTCTTTGCTGAAATTTTTGAATATTTACGGCTCTTATTTCGCGGTGATTTGCCTGTTTATCGCCATACGCCTGCCGTTTACCATCATGACCTTTTGCAGCTTTGTGAAAGGCGTGCCGCGTGAAATAGATGAGGCGGCAATCATCGACGGCTGTAACCCGTTGCAGCTTTTTTTTCGTGTGCTGATGCCAATATTAAAATCGGTAACACTCACCAATATCATAATAAGCGCTATCGACATATGGAATAATTTTATGATTCCCCTGTTTTTTCTGGGATCATCCCAAAAATGGACGATCCCTTTAGCGGTATATAACTTTTTTGGACGGTATTCCAGGGAATGGCAGCATGTGTTCGCGGTTTTAACGCTCACGATAATGCCTATGCTGATTCTTTTCGCAGTCTTGCAGAAATATATCATTGGAGGAATGACGTCAGGCGCGGTAAAAGGTTAGATGTGTGCTATATTTTGTTTATTAGGATAAAACAAGGACGATGCATATGAAAAAGCGCAGCTTTCAAAAAAGTATGTTGATGGGAAATACGGCGGTAGTAAATCTTGTGGGTGTAGTGCTGTTCATATGCGCGAATCTATATCTGATTCACGAGGACGCAAAGCGTATCCAGCAACAGACTGAAAGCAACGCCTCCAGCATTTTAGAGCAAATAAGAATCACGATTGATGGCGTGAATGAGATTTGCCTGCAGCTTTCCGCCAATTCATATATTATCCGGATTCTTGAGGGGCTCCCCAATTTGGAGGGCAACGTGTTTGAAAAATCCCCGGAACTAGATGCTCAAACAAAGGCGTTTATGTGGTCTTACCTCATCAAAAAAGATTCTCTGCATAGAATTATCCTCTATTCAAATTCAGGGGACTTTACCTATGTCGGCTCTGCGGTAGACAGGGAATATATGGAAAAAAATCAGGTGCTTAACTCCCTGAGCGTTCAGGCCCGCGAGTATTTTGACAGCGGGGCTCAATCGTTCTATCTGCGCTCTTATCCTCGCGATGTCCTGATTCCAGCGCAGGACAAATACATTATTTCGATTACAAGGGAAATCAAGAATCTAATTTCCCTGCCAAGCGAAGTGAAAGGATATGTAGAGGCACAGGTTGCGATTCGCGCTTTAGGGAATGCGTTGTCTCTGCTGCCAAACCAGTGCGAGGGATACCTTGTTGACGAGAAAAGCGGCAAGGTTCTGTTTGCTTACCAGCAGACGGAAGAGGGGATAGCTGCGCTAAGGGACAATCGCTTCGAAAAGGGCTTTTTCTATACGGAGGTGCCCGTTGAAAATTTAGGAATCAACCTCGTCCTGGCGCAGTCGAAGAGCGTGCAGAATGGATTTATCAGCGTTATGTTCGGCGTGTCGCTTTTGCTGTCCGTCCTGGTTATCTTTGCCGTCGCGTTTGGACAGTACTTCACCATTAAAAATACGTCCAAGCCTATTACGGAGCTCTGCCAATTGATAGAAAGCGTCAACGTCTCCAGGATGAACTTGTTTGATTTTACGTTGGATTTTCAAGAGGATTCAGATGAAGTCCGTAGGTTATCGCGGGCTTTCCAGCAGTTGCTGGAAGCCTTAAAGAGAGTGACGGAGCAGTATATCTTTGACGCTACAAGTGCGGCCAAGGCGACCCTTTACGCGCTGCAAAGCCAAATCAACCCTCATTTCTTCCATAACATGCTAGCGGTTATTGCAAGCTTGGCGGAAGAGGGAGACAATGAAAAAATTGTGAAGGTATGTGGAAAATTATCTCAGAACCTACGCTATGTCAGTTCCTTTTCTGAAACGGAAGTCCCGCTGAACGATGAGGTTAGTAACGCAATATCTTATTTAGAGCTTATGAAAATCCGATATGAGGAAAAGTTGGAATATAGCATTCAGTATATTGAAGGCGATTCCGTACCATTGGTTCCTAAATTTATCTTGCAGCCGCTTTTGGAAAACAGCTTCCGCAACGGCTTTAAAAAGGCGTTTCCGTGGCAGCTGTTCCTAGAAGTTTACACCACTTCTGATTTATGGTATGTGAAATTGATCGACAATGGAGCGGGGATGGACGTGGCGGCGTTGGAAAAGATAAGGGGAAAGATTGCTCAAATAAAAAAGGAATCCACCCAATTAATTATTGAAGAGTTGAAAATAGGCGGACTTTCAATTCCCAATATTTGCATGCGTTTATTCCTGCTCTACAGAGAAAACATGATATTTGAAGTGGACAGCGTCCAAGGCGAGTATTTTCAGATTCGCATAGGGGGGAGATTGAATTGATTCGGGTATTGGTTGTTGAGGATGAAGCACCAATCCAAAGGGATATTTGCAGAAAGATAGAGCAATATGGCGATGAGTTTAAAGTGGTTGCCCGTGCCTCCACGGGAGAAGAAGCGGTGCATCTGCTGGAACAAATAAAAATAGACGTTGCCTTTATCGACGTTAATATTCCGATTTTAAACGGATTGGAAGTCATCCGGCATATTAATCAGCTAAATCCCGAAATAATTAAGGTGGTGCTCAGCGGCTACACTGATTTCGAATATGTCAGCATAGCTTTTAAACTAGGGGTTTTCGATTATTTGGTGAAACCTTTGGAGAAAAACCAATTCGATCTTTTATTGGATAAGGTAGTCAGCACATTTTATGCCTACGGTAGGGAAAAGAAGCAGAATTATTTGCAAAACATACTCACCCTAAAAAAGAAAACAGAAGACATCTCTTCCGTTTATCAAATTCTGCTGTTGAATATTGGCGCATGCGGCGCCCAAAACCTGGATTTTCCAGAAATGTATCTTCGTATTTGGGAAGAAATAAACCTTTTGGAACGGATGAAAGAAATTTTTCCTTGTTGCGAGTACCATATTGTCGCGGGAAAAAAGGAAGCCGAACGGGTTGTTTTTATCGAGGGCCTTTCGATAGAGTTTTCAGTCGTGCAAAAGATTTTTTTGAGCATTACCCCGTTTGTAAATTACTTAACGGTGGTTTTTTTTCAAAATACAGTGGAGTTCAAAAATATTTACGAAAAATATAAGGAGATGCAAGGGTACGCCGCAGAGCACCAGCTTTTTTGCAGATCCTCGCTTTTGGTGATGCCTGACCAGGGTTCCGCATATATAAAGATAGCGAGGGATGAAAGGACAGATTTGCAGATAGAAAAGATAATTGCGGAAATCCGGTACAACCTTCAATACGAAAAGGTTGTAACCATTATTGAAAAAATATTCGGATGTATTTCAGCCAAGCCGGTTCGCCAGCAAGAAATCGAGTGCATGTTCAGGAATTTCTTTTCTGCCCTTTGCAGTAGACTGCCAGAAACTAATTATTTTCAATACGACCAAACCTTGCTGGAAATTCTGCAAAGTTATCAATCACTGGAAAATATTATGGCCCAAACAAAATATTTGGCGGAAGAAATACTTTATCCGCAAAGCATGCTGGGTAGGGACAAAAAGACGGTTGCGGAAGCGATTGTGCAATATTTGGAAACTAATTATAAAAGCGCAATATCCGCGCAAGAGCTTTCTGATGTTTTTGGCTTCGTGCCAGCTTATATCAATCGTATTTTTAAAACCTTTTATGACTGTACGCCGATGGAATATGTCCAGTGCCTGCGCATTGAACGGGCAAAGGATCTTTTGATGCGGACAAAGCGTCCGATTAAGGAAATTGCTGCGGAAGTGGGTTATCCGGATTCGCTGTATTTTTCAAAGGTGTTTAAAAGGGCAGTGGGGGTCAACCCATCCCTATATCAAAAACGGGGGCAAGAAAATGGGGAAACATGAGCTTTTAGAGGGCATGTATCAGGCGGCGTACCGTGAACTTACGGAAAATATCCTGCCTTGGTGGAGCGGCTGTGCGTTTGACAAAAAGCAAGGGATATTCGCGGGGAGGGTTACCATCCAAAATGAAATGGATTTCAACGCACCCAGGCATATTATTTTGACTACAAGATTGCTTTGGACATTTTCTAAGGCTGCAAAAATTTTACATCAAGATAAATGGTTATTCTATGCGGAACGTGCCTACTGTTATCTCACCGATTTTTTTGAGGACAAAGAATACGGGGGATATTTTACGCAAGTCGGCCCGGACGGGCAGGTTTTGGATTCGACTAAAAGCGTGTACGGAAACGCCTATGCGGTGTATGCGCTGGCGGAATACGGGGCAGCGTCTGGGGATCAAAAAGCGGTTCAAAAAGCGATGGGCGTTTTTTCCCTGCTCCTAGACAAAGCGTATGATTGGCAGTACAAAGGTTTTTTAGAAAGCTTCACCAGGAATTGGGAACGTGCGCCTTGGGTTCAAGGGATGAGTCGGACGCCGTTTGACGAGAAAACCATGAATACGCAACTGCATGTGTTGGAGGCGTTTACCACCCTTTATAAAGTGACGGGAAACGCTTTGGTCAAATATTGGACAAGAAGCCAGTTGCAGTTGCTCGTCCAAAAGGTGGTAGATCCGGTATCCGGACATTTTTATTTTTTTCAGCGTAAGGATTGGGCGCCTACCACTTGCGAGTTTTCCAACGGACACGATATTGAGGGGAGCTGGTTGATGTGGGACACAGCGAGAGCGCTTGGGGAAGCGGAACTGTTGCAGCTCGTCGGGCCGGTTTGCGTTTGCATGGCTAGAGTATGTTCAGAGGTGGGCGTGACGGAAGATGGTGCGGTTATCTCCGAGGTTAACCCTCAAACAGGGAAAAAGACGCGTTATTGGAGTTGGTGGGAACAGACGGAGGCGGTAGTAGGCTTTTTAAACGCATGGGAAATGACGGGAGAAAGCCATTTTTTACAGATTTCCAAAAAGATATTAGATTTTACGCTGAGGCATTTTGTCGATAAGGCTGGAGGGGGCTGGTTCCCCAGGCTGAACGCTGAAACAAATTGTCCTTGGCCGGATCAGTGCAAAGCGGATTATTGGATTGGGCCTTACCATAACGGTCGGATGTGTATGGAATTGATGGAACGCTGCGATCATGGAAAAACAGGAGAAGTTGAAAATGAGAATTTTGATTTCTAATATCGAAAATGAACTCGGCAGAAAGCTGGCTGCTGATTTTGCGGGCTGGGGCTTTGATGTGTATGCGCTCGCCTGCAACAAAGCAGCAGAAAAGCTTTCAGGAGTTGCCTACTTGCCATATGATCCGAGTAAAGAGACGGATATGGAGGAACTGATTGGCTTTATGGCGGCTGTCGGCAATTGGGACGCTTTGGTGGTTTCACCGCGGAGAATACAAGCAATGCATATTCTTTTGGAGGACGAACGCAGGTTTCAAGCGTTGTTTGACCACCATGTAAAAACGGCTTTTCTTCTCACGAAATATGTAGGGCGATATTTTGCCAAGCAGGGTCGGGGAAGCGTAATTTACATAGGCTCTTTCCATGATGAAAAACCAACAGGGGCGAGTTTGCCGTTCAGTTGCTCAATGGGGGCGATAAAAATGCTGCACCGAGAGGCCGCCATACAAATGGCAGGTCGGGGAAATGCATATATCTTGCTGGAAGTTGGGCCGATGGAACAGGATGTTGAAAAAATGCGCGGAACCATTTCCCCTCTTTATGACCACACGAAGGATTGTATCCCGCGCCGGGAATTGATTAGAGAAGGGGAGATATCCCAAACTGTAAAGAAGCTAATAGGAGACAGTTCGTTGAATGGCAGTGAAATACGGGTGGATGCAGGTTTTTTGCTGCATTATGAAGTAAGGAAATAAGGGGTGCCGTGATGGATTTGCAACTTACAGGGAAAAAAGCGCTGGTCACAGGTTCTGGAAAAGGGATTGGGAGGGGGATCGCACTAGCGTTGGCGAAAGAAGGTGTTCATGTTGCGGTGAACTATCAATATAACGCGGATACCGCAAAGGAGACCATGGCGATGCTAAACCAATGCGGGGCCAAGGCTGTTCTGTTGAAAGGGGACGTTTCCTCTGCCGAGGGATGCCGCCAACTGGTGGAAAGCGCCGCGCGGCAGCTTGGAGGTTTGGACATCCTGGTTAACAATGCGGCGCTTCAATTAAACCGGAGGTTTGAGGATTGCACGGAAGAAAATTATCGCCTCATTATACAGACAAACCTGTTTGGATATTGGAATTGCATCAAGTACGCGGTTCCGCATTTGGAGAAAAGCGCGGGAGGGAGAATCATATGCATTTCTTCCGTCCATGCCAAAAGGCCGACTGGCGTCGATCCGCTATATGCAATGTCTAAAGGGGCAATCAAAATGCTGGTGCGGGAAGCGGCGATCAGGTTAGCGTCAAAAGGGATTACCTGTAATGAAATTTTGCCGGCGGTTGTCGATATTGAATTTAAAACACAGGTAAAGGGTTCTCAAGAGTGGAATTTAAAGGCGATACACAGGGACAGGGAGTACCGAGGCTATCCGGTCGGACGATTCGGGCGCCCGGAGGACATTGCCAATGCCGTATGCTATTTCGCGGGAGTCCAGGCGGAGCACATCACCGGCGCGAGCCTTAGGATAGACGGAGGGGCCATGCTTGTTTAGCCGGGCGGCGGTTACTAGTTTACTATATGAGGGTTGCTGAAACCATAAGCTCAATACCTGCTAGATGGTGTCGTCAATAAGAATGTGATATAATAGTCCTCAAAGAAAAAGGGGGGGCAGAAAAATGACAGCAGAACAGCAGCGGCATGACATCAATGACAAAGCGCGGGAGGAAATCAGACCGCACACCATCGGTGAAAAAGGGACACGAGGAGGCAACGCCCGGGATACTCGGCAATTTATCAACGGTGTATTCTGGATACTGCGTACTGGAGCACCTTGGCGGGACTTGCCAGAGACGTATGGAAACTGGAAAAATGTACACCGCCGGTTCTGCCGGTGGCGTGACAAGGGAGTCTGGGAAAAGATTCTGGAGGCCCTGGTGGACGACACTGACTTTGAGTGGTTGATGATCGACGCCAGTCATGTCAAGGTACATCCTGATGCCGCTGGAGCACAGGGTGGGAATCAGGCAATGAGTCGTACAAAAGGGGGCTCAATACCAAGATACATTTGGCCGTGGATGCGCATGGTATGCCGGTGCGATTCTTTATCACTTCTGATACCACAGCGGATTGCACAGTTGCAGCACGGTTGATTGAGGGGTTCCAGGCAGAATATCTTCTGGCCGATCGCGGTTATGATACAGACGCGATCATTCTTCAGGCGATGGAACAAGACATGATTCCTGTCATTCCCTCAAAGAAAAATCGGAAACAGTTACGTGAATACGACGAATATCTCTACAAAATTCGACATCTCGTTGAGAATGCTTTCCTGCTCCTCAAAAGATGGCGCGGTATTGCGACGCGCTACGCTAAAAATCTTGCTTCTTTCGTCGCCGCCGTCCAAATCCGTTGTATTGCCATTTGCTTGCTCATTTATTGACGACACTATCTAGAAAGGTTGAATACTAAAACATGAAAAAATTTGCTGAGGACGCCTTGAACTACGTGAATACATATTCCAAACCTAGCGAACTGAAAATTACAGATATGCGTTTTGCGCACGTAGAGTCTTCCTCCGTCCATTGCATATTGCTGAAGCTTTATACCAATCAGGGGCTGGTTGGCATGGGTGAAATCCGCGACGGTGCAAGCGCTACTTACGCGGCAATGCTGAAAAGTAGAATCCTTGGGGAAAACCCCTGCGATGTCGATTACATTTTCCGCAAAATCAGGCAATTTGCCGGGCCCTCGCGGCAAGGCGGAGGGGTGAGCGGAATAGAAATCGCCCTGTGGGATCTGGCGGGCAAAGCTTACCAAATCCCGGTTTACCGGATGCTGGGCGGGAAATTTCGAGATAGCCTTCGGATGTATTGCGACCACGGAAGGACGCCCCCGGAAGAAAGAGTGGACGGTACGGCTCAAGGCATGGCTTTAAAAAAACGAATGGACCGTTTTCAAATGAAAATGTGTAAAACAATTTTGGGTATAGAGGATATCCAGAAATTGTATCCGAACGAAGCAATTTTGAGCGGGCCGCCCGATTATCTGGCACAAATTAAGAGGGAGGCGGAAAATACAACGCACAGGGACAGTGCAACAGGGTTGGCTGCGGTGAAAGACAAACCGTTTCTTCGTAAAAAGGAAGATTTTAGATACGTTTCCCATCCGCATACGATGCTGCGGATTACGGAACATGGTTTAGACCGGTATGAGGAATATTTGAGCAAAATACGGGAGGCTGTTGGGTGGCAAACGCCTTTGGCAATTGATCATTTAGGGCATATCGGTTTGGAAGATGCATGCAAGCTTTTACAAAGGTTAGAAAAATATCATTTGATGTGGGTTGAAGACGTTTTGCCATGGTATTTGACAAAGGAATATAAAATTTTATCTCGTTCCACAAGGACGCCTCTGGCAACCGGTGAGGATATTTGTTTTGTCGAAAACGCCCAGCAGCTTTGTCAGGAACGCGGGATCGCGGTTATCCATCCGGATGTTTGTTCTGCCGGAGGGATCCTTGAAAGTAAAAAAATAGGCGATATGGCTCAAAAATACGGCGTTTCCATGTCGATGCATATGTGTGAAACCCCGTTGGCCGCTTTAGCCACGGGGCATGTAGGATTGGCAACGGAAAATTTTTTTGCCATGGAATTTAACGCGCCAGACGACGAATACTGGGAGGAAATGATTCAGTTTCAGGGAGGGCCCCTCATTCAAAATGGAATGTTTGTTGTGCCGGAACGGCCTGGGCTGGGTGCTGATGATTTTAATGATGAGGTAATCCGCCAGCATTTATGGCCTGGTTACACCGCCGTTTGGGAAGAAACAGAGCAATGGGATTCCGAACGGTCAAGTGACAGGATTTGGAGCTGATAATTTTTTGAACAGAGGTTAAAATTTGGAAAGCCGCACCGTCCAGATTGGGCGGGGTCTGCGTGTTCACCGCGCCAATATCGACGCTCCGCATTTTTTCGAGTTCCGTTATTGTCAACGTCATATGTAAAACTTCCTCGGCGCGTGATTGGTTCCTCGGCTGTCTCGTGGGGACACGCAGGGGGGCGACACCGTAAAAGTACTACCCCTTGCCTTGATCCATCCTCTGGACAAAATGATATGCTCCCAATAAAGTAGACAGTGAAAAAAGGAAGGGGAGCAAAAGAAATGGGGAAACAAATCGAGATGCCGGTCGAGGAAAAGGAGAACCTCATTCTGGAATGCCTGTCTGGACAGCTGCGGATACGGGAGGCGGCGCGGCGTGCAGGGGTGGGAAAGAGTAAAAAACTCTTTCTACCAATCAACGGACTTTGGGACTTTTTTACCCCTGCACCTATACCATTATCATCTTTGATTTCCTGCACCCTTTAACTCGTGCTGTAGTCAGAGCCATCAAAAATAATTGTAATTTTGGTAACAGTCAGTACGCCTTTACTACTGGTGTATTCGCTCGCATATTTATTGGTAGGGACAACGGCTGTACTAGAGTCTGTTTTAAAACCATCAAAGTAACCAAACAAGGATACAGGCAAGACAGACAACAGCGTGAAAATAGAGTGCCTTCTTCTCATACCTGGTGGCAAAACGGCGGTTGTTTTTCAGTTTGAGGAAAAGGTTTTCCACCAGATGACGCTCTTTGTACGTGTGCCAGTCTGTTTTCCTGGGGCGTTTGGCAATGATACGGCTGGGAATCACCGCGATTTCGCCCTGTTCTTCCAACCAGCGTACAAATTTATCGCTGTCATAGCCTTTATCCGTCAGAATGAGTTTGCCGTTTAAATCAAAAGGTTCCAACAGTGCCTGCGCCACGCAGATATTATTACGGTTCCCACTGGAGAGCAAAAAGTGCAGTGGATTCCCAAGTCCATCCGTTACCGCATGGACTTTCGTGGTCAAGCCTCCCCTGCTCCGTCCGGTTTCTTCATGATATCCCCCTTTTTTGCCCCACTGGCGTGTTGGTGAACCTTGATCGTAGTGCTGTCCTGCATCAGCGTTGTTTCGTCCACCAAATCCTGCTCAATCAGGG
>Ga0137307_100247_pt1 | contig 81500 bp, 67 predicted proteins | sample NAcewD2O_March_2_FD_97180 | JGI IMG/M metagenome (GOLD analysis project Ga0137307, IMG submission 97180) | Mouse cecal microbial communities from Vienna, Austria - N-Acetylglucosamine amended D2O_March | ecosystem: Host-associated > Mammals > Digestive system > Large intestine > Cecum | place...
CCTTCATCAGCTCCTCATTCAGATAAGCCTTGTCGTCATACGACGTGAAGAATCCCCTCGAAATGTCTTTTCCGCTTGCGTCTACTTTCACTTCTAACAGTTCCTCGTAATAGCTCTTGCATTCGTTGTACATCTCCAGGTGGTGTTTCTCCAGCAGGGCGAACTCCACTTTTCCGGTCTCCTCCAACTTTTCTGCCAATCTTTTCCTCAGCCGTATGGCATACTCCGTTTTCAGGAATACGAATACCTTGAACCCGTGTCCTTTGGGTGTGAGGAAGGAGGCGAGCGTGTTGGTGTCCCCGTTTATTTTCTTTCTCACTCCGTCCAGCCTGTCTTCGGGCAGGTCGTCAATGTCCAGCAGGATGACATGGTTGTACCCGGTCATGCTGTACGCCAGCCTCTTTTCCCTGTATGTGGCTGTGACGGTATAGAAGGGCAATTGTCTTTTCACATTGTTTGCCGCCTCCGTTTTTCCCTGGCTGACGAGCATTCTGACCTTGAATACGTTTTGTGCATGCACCCCGTTTCTGATGTTCCCGATGACTCTTCCGAGGTTGATTTTCCCCCGGACTTTACTGAATCCGCTGTACGCGGTAACAGGAATTTGTTCCATGTTCTTTAAGGTTTTATATATTGTGCCTTATTGGCATGGCGAAGTAAAGGATAATATTTTAAATGGAATTGTAAGTACATTAAAACGGATATTCACCACAAATGACTCAGAATGTCCAGAATATATAAGCTGATTATTAATATTTTAAAATGAAATTCTGTGGTGAACTGTGTCATCTGTGGTGAACTTTGGTGCACCTCCAAAAAATACAATTTAGTAGGGGTGTCCGGTCCTATTTCAGTCCCTTCCTTTTCCCATCCTCCTTTAATTCGTCCATTATGGCCTTTCTTAACTTAATGATTTCAGTATTAAGACTTTCCATAGAAATAAATTCATTCTCGTTTTTGTCTTTTTCGAAGACCGCAATGCGGTTCAGTAACCTTGCCAGGTGCTGGGTTCCCTTCAGTCCTGTCTCCTTTTTTGATTTGATAAGTCTCTGTACCCACGGGATCAGGAAGTCTTCTCTTTCACAGGATTTGACGGATATTCTTTCGTCAAATTTCTCATTTTCAACTAACAAGATGCTGATCTTGTTTTCGGTTTTCTCTACTTGGAGGTCATACCCCTCCTTCTGTATAAGTGCAATATTCAGAATTGCGTTTTTTTCGGCATAATGTTACAATTTAAAATAGTGGTAATTTCTTTTTAATTTATTCTTTGAAAGCAAAATTAACGTTTAAAACTGGAATATCTTCTATTTTCAATCCTTAAAATTGAATATTTTCTTTATATGTTGTAACACACAAATTTCAGTATAGGGTAGGGGGGCTACCCTATATTACTAATAAAGTGTGTGTAACAAGGCTTATAAAAAAAGTAAGAAAATATGCGCCTGCGTGTGTGCGTATACGGGTACATTATTATAAAAAGAAATCTCCCCACTACAAATGAAAAACTTTCCGTATAAGAAACTCCTGTTGCCCCCTCGAAAGCAAGATGCTACAATGTTACTATGGATCAGAAAAAGTACCGAAACAAGACAGGTGAGAACAGTGTCAATAATGATTGTGAAATGCAGGAAAGTGTTTTTTAAACGTTCGTTTATTGGACACAAAGATAGCACGTAGAAATGAAACGACAAAATATTCTGATAAATAAAAGTCTTTAAAAATCTGATGCTATCTGTTATAGTATTCATTTATAATTAGTTATCTCTTTAATGAAATTGTGCTTTTTCCGCCATTTTTTTATTGAAAGAATCTTAGTAGTGATAAACCCTCAAAATGTGTCCAATAAACGAACGTTTAAAAAACGATTATCCCTTGATAATCCATTCGTTTATAGTGATTTAGCTGCGTAATTATGTTCAAGTGCAGAAAATCTTCATGCAAGAGGAACACAAGGCTTGCCCTATTCGACATAAAGTGTTCGCAAATGATTGAGATTCAAGCTTATGCAAGGATGTCAAAGCCCCGAAGGAACACCCTTTTCTGAACATTCAGGCTTATGGAAACGAATAAAGAACTTGCAAAATCCCCTGAAAAAACAGCTGAAAAGGTATCCGAAAAGGCTTTGGAACAGGCACCGGAAAAAGTTTCAGAAAAAGCCGTCTGGTACGCTATGCGTGCCACTTACCGCCGCGAATCTGATGCTATGCGTCTCCTTGAAAAAGAACACTTGGGCTGTTTCGTCCCTATGCAATACAAGATCGTCATGAAGCGTGGTAAGAAAGTGCGTGCCCTTGTCCCTGTGGTCCATAACCTGCTTTTCGTCCACGCTTGCCCGTCGGATGTGAAGCGCGTGAAGTCTAAGGTCAGTTACCTCCAGTATATCACTGATACCCGCAGCAGTCGTAAAATCATCATTCCTGATGTCGAGATGCAACGTTTCATAGCCGTTGCCGGTACTTACAATGACCACCTCCTTTACTTCCAGCCCGACGAGCTGAACCTCTCGAAAGGTACCCGTGTCCGTATAACAGGCGGTGACTTTGAAGGCCATGAAGGAGTTTTTCTGAAAGTAAAAGGTGCCCGCGACCGCCGTGTAGTCATCGCCGTCCAAGGTGTGATAGCTGTTGCCATGGCAACCATTCACCCGGACTTAATAGAAGTAATCAAGTAATTTATCAATCAGCAGCAATTGTCAATTGTTTACTGTTCATTAAATACGATTAAATACCATGTCTTTATCCGAAGATGCGAAAAAACTTCAGCGTGTCTCTCACAAACTGATGTATTTGGGTTCTGACGGAACCTCTGTTTATAGTGCCGACCTGTCCCGCCTAAATAGTGAGGTCTATCGTCTGACTACTGCCTTGTATGATTCCTGTGTCCAAGGAGGGACAGTTGAAGAACAGGCGGAAGTCTGCCTTGCGCTTCTGATGGGTTACAATGCCTCTTTCATAGATCATGGTGAGAAACGGGAACATGTTCAGGAAATCCTGAACCGTTGTTGGGATCTTCTTGATACGCTTCCCCCTTCTTTGTTGAAACTCCGTCTCCTGACCGCCTGCTATGGTGAAGTGTACGATGAGCCTTTGGCAGAAGAAGCCCATCACATCATCGCTTCTTGGAATCCCGCATCATTGACTTCCGAACAAGAAGAAGCCATTGCAGAGCTTCAGAATGTGATGGACAACCCCTATCCATGGGAGGAAGTGGAGTGAAAAATGTGGTCTGTAGGTATAAAAAACGATAAACCGGTTTCCCCTTTTCAGAAAAATCGTATATTTACGTATTGAACATTTGATAAGCAAGAGTATCGGCTTAACTCCCTCTGACTTCTAACGGAGCGTAGCGAAGTGATAACTCCTTTATCTCCTGATTATCTAAAAAAAGTTGGAATTAGAAATGGATATGATGCGTAAATTGCCTATCGGCATACAGACTTTTGAGAAACTGCGTGAAGAGCATTAATGGATATCTGCCAACAGCAGATAATACAGCGTGTGCTTGAATATGGCAGTTTGGATGACTGGCGTTTGGTTCGCAATTATTATGGTCTACATCGAATTGTAGAATTATGTAAGCAAATGCGCACATTAGATCCGGTGTGCCTTTCTTATATTTGTCTCTTGTCCAGAACCTCAAAAGAAGAATACAGATGTTATCGTATGGCACAGTTGAACCCCACACTTTGGAACTCTTGAAAAATCAAATGATTTCTTTCAAGGAAAAAGTAGAAGCTGTCTTCAATTCACGTAATATTTATGACGATTGTGACAAGATTGCATTTTTGCTCCAGCCATATAAAGTACAAATCAAAGAAATGTTGAAGAAAGATGAATGTCATGAGGCATTCACACTCTTTTATGAAATACTTGATATCCTGTCCCGTCACTTTGTTGAGGATGAACACTATTGCTATTTCGATGATATGTATAGTCCGGACTATATCTGTAAAGATATGATGGATGCTATCATTGATAAGATAAAAGAGGGTACTGTAACTGATTCTGAACTTCAATACCTCAAAAACGCAATGGAAAAGATATCGAAGATGAAAGCGTATGAAGACTATGGCACTCCTTTCGTTGTTTCTGATTGGATGGCTTTTTGTAGAAAATACAATTTGGGGTTATAAATACTCTCATTGGGACTTTTTCCTTCTTACTGTTTAATTAAAGTGTTTTTCCTTAAATGGGGATAACATTAAGTTTTAGTGCTTATCAACTATGGCACAATCGTATTCCTTAGCTGTTTATTCCGTATCTATAAATACCCGTTTGAAAAAGGATGAAAAGCAGGTGCTCTCAGATTTTAATAACGGGCAAGATTTTCTCCAATATATAGATACAATGATGTCTAGTTGGAAAATGGATATGAACAGAGGTGACCAACATGTTCCTGTAAATAGAGATGGGGATGATGAGGAAGGCAATGTCTTCAGACTTTCGCGTGACCAAAATGGAGAATATATTTTGTATAGGCGTGGACGTTATTTGTCTGGCATATTGGAATGTGGAGAATACGGTACAGAAGAAGAATGTGTTGATATCAACAATGGTGCAGTTGTATTTCGTAAAACTTCAAACAATGCATTGTTGAAACCTTTCTATTTCATGTTTTATATTCCGGAAAATTCAAATATTGGTTTTCTCATATTAGAAAAGATTGGTAATACAGGTATTATGACAGTATTGAATAATGCTATTATCAACTATTATAAAACCACGCCATCTGATGGTGCGTACGTCCTTAAAATTGTTCCTCTTTGTATTGATGCGTTGGTACAAAGAAAAATGGAAAAGCTTCATTACGAAGCAAAAAAAATAGAACTTCGTAAAGTTCAAAAGGAAGACCTTAGTATTGATAAGGTTTCTGGAAATACCATAGGTAATCAAAATGTATCAACAACCGTTGTATATACCCCTTATCGCAATAACTTCATTAATGTATTGGATTTTATTAATAGAATAAAAACGAAACGGAACGATGCAAACACGGTTTATGAAGTAGATAACGATTTCTCTTGTGAGGATATAGCAGTAACTGTTAAAGTTGGAGATAAAGACAAAATTTTCTCTCTTCAGAATATTCAAACATTGGGTATGACAATAGATATAACCAACGATATTGTTTTAGGCGGTGATCATTATCCTACATTTTCTTCCATGGAGGAGCAATCCAATCATGTTATATCTTATATAAAAGAGCAATTCAATCTTGATTAGAATACTCAAAAAAGTGTATTGGAAATTCATGAAATGCACTAACTTTAATATCAAGACACTTTGTATAATACTTGCTGTTATTGCATTTGCGGTAGCTGTAGTATTGGCAATATTATATCTTGCAATATTTTATTGTCATTGGCATGATGACATGTTTGCTTGGATTTTTATAGATCGTAATATAGCATCACAATTACATAATAATATTGGCGATTTCTTATGGGGGACAATTGGTATTTTATTGACTTTTACAACCACGTTGTTTTTGTTTATTACATTTAGGGAACAACGGGAACAGTTGTTGGTAACAAAGGAGGAAAGTGATAAAACTCGTTTTGAAACCACCTACTTTAATATATTAGGAATGTTAAAGCAAGTCCAAGAGACTGTGAATGCCAATATTTGTTCATGTCTGTCAGATAGAGGGATACATAATCTCGTTGAATATTATACGCATTTCAAACGGTATTATACCCAATCTTTAAAGAACGATCCTGATTTAAAACAAATAAATGATAATTTAGAACCGATAACGGCTACTTCATCAGTGATTGAACAGTATGAAGGAATGCTCGCAGATTTGTATGTGAGATATGTCGAGGAAATGCAATGTAATATTGGTTATTTATACAGATATATATTTAATGCGATAAAATTTGTAGTAGATTATTGTTACAACAAAGGGAATATATCTGATACGGAACATTATCTAAATCTGTTGCAGGCACAACTGTCAAATGAAGAGTTGTGTTTCATTTTTTATAATGCCATTTCAAAATATGGTAAAGACAAACATGGTGTTTGGAAATTCAAAAAAATGCTTGATAAAACACAGTTCTTAGAAAATATAGATTCCTCCTTTTTACTTAATCGAAATCATTATTGTTTCTACTCTCATACATCATTCAAATTCTTGAACAGAGATGAGTTGAAGAAAGTAACAGTAGAAAAGTAAACAATCTGAATAATAATAATCGTAGTAATGATAAAGAAGATAATGTTAGTCTTTGGAACTCGTCCAGAGGCTATTAAGATGTGTCCTTTAGTAAAGGAATTCCAAAAATATCCTAGTGAATTTGAAACGATAGTATGTGTTACGGGTCAGCATAGAGAAATGCTTGACCAAGTATTAACCATCTTTGATGTCAAGCCCGATTATGATCTCAACATTATGAAACAGGGCCAGGATCTCTATGATGTTACAGCTCGTGTACTGACAGGTATGCGTGATGTCTTTAAGGAGTGTCGTCCTGATGTTGTGCTTGTGCATGGAGATACAACGACTTCCACCGCAGCCGCTCTTGCCGCTTTCTATCAACAAATACCGGTAGGCCATGTGGAAGCTGGTCTTCGTACACATAATATTTATAGTCCTTGGCCAGAAGAGATGAATCGTCAGATAACAGGTCGTATTGCAACCTATAATTTCTCACCAACTCCTCTCTCAGAGAATAATTTGTTGGAAGAGAAAGCGCAAGGTAAAATTTATGTGACGGGTAATACCGTGATTGATGCTCTGCACATGGTGGTTGATAAATTGAGGAATGATGCTACTCTTGCTGAAGAACAGGAACGCGTACTTGTTGCATCGGGTTATGATGTTACTCGTTTGAAAGGCGGCAAAAAACTTGTTCTCATTACCGGGCATCGTCGTGAAAATTTTGGTGATGGTTTTATTAACATGTGTACGGCTATTAAGGATCTTGTGCTGAAATATCCAGATGTGGATTTTGTATATCCGATGCATCTTAATCCTAATGTTCGTAAACCGATTCATGAAGTGTTTGGCGATAATCTTGATAAATTGGGTAATATGTTCTTCATCGAGCCGCTTCAATATTTGGAATTTGTATTCTTGATGGAGAAATCTACTATTGTATTGACAGATTCCGGAGGCATTCAAGAGGAAGCACCTGGATTGGGCAAGCCTGTACTGGTGATGCGTGATACGACGGAACGTCCGGAAGCATTATCAAGTGGTACGGTTCATCTTGTTGGAACTGATTATGATAAGATTATGAGTGAGGTAAGTATGCTTTTGGATAATAAGGAGGCATACGATAAGATGTCTAAGGCGGTAAATCCTTATGGAGATGGAAAGGCATGCTCTCGTATTATTTCAATCTTTGAAAAGGAGAACCAGAAGTCTTATGAAGGATATTAACACTAAATTTATAGTTAGATAGTATAGTGTTTTTTTATAGAAAACATTTCTAATGCATGAAATTTAAGTAAAATGAATATAAAGGATATTATATGGAAAATAAAATTTTATAGAGCTAACGCCTATAAAACTGCAGAGATGATGTCAACTAAATTTTATCATTGTGGGTCAAACGTTCAACTTTATACAAAATCTTTTGGTACAGAGCCTTATCTTATTAGTATTGGAAATAATGTGACGTGTGCGTCAAATGTGAGATTTATTAATCACGATGTCTCTTGTTTTAATATAGCTAGATATCTTGGCTTACCGGAAGGCTCATTGGATAAGGTGGGTCCCATAACACTTCATGACAATTGTTTTATTTGTGCAGAAACAATGCTTATGCCAGGGTGTTCTGTTGGTCGAAACTCTGTTATTGCAGCACGTAGTGTCGTGACAAAGCAAGTTCCAGATAATGAAGTGTGGGGTGGAGTTCCGGCTCATTATATAATGAATGTTGCGGAGTATGCTGAACGCATAAAAATAAAGGCATGTGAATATCCTTGGGTGGATAAAGATACAGCTCATAAAAAAAGAATAAGTGAGGATGAACTTATTAAAGCGAGGCAAAAATTTTTTTTTGAAAATATATATTGAGATATTTGGTATGTAATTTGCTTGTCTTTTTTTTAAAACTATTTGATAGCCATTTTTCTATACCTGTGATATTTGACACAATAATCTTGTATGGGGAGTATAAAAAGAAATATATTTTATAACAGTATTCTTACTATTTCTAGTTATATTTTTCCACTTATAACATTTCCATATGTAACTAGAGTACTGGGAGTAAACAATATTGGTATCTGTAATTTTGTAGATAGTATTATTCAGTACTTTATTTGTTTTTCAATGATGGGGGTTATGACTGTAGGGACTCGAGAAATAGCAAGAACTAGAGGGGATAAAAAGCTATTATCAAAAACATTTAGTGAGTTACTTACTCTGAATCTAATAGCAACAGTTATAATGATATTAGTGCTATTTTTATGTGTCATGTTTCTTCCTTTTTTTCATGACTATGAGCAAATGTTATATGTCGGTATGGCTAAAATTTTGGCTAGTACCTTACTTGTTGAGTGGTTGTTCAAAGGACTTGAGGATTTTAAATATGTTACAGGACGCACTATTATTATTAGATGTTTATATGTAATTTCTATATTTATTCTTGTCAAAGATAAGGATGATTATTTTTTATACTTTACATTAACTTCGTTTGTCGTTGTTATAAATGCAATTGTTAATATTGTTTATAGTCGGAAATTTGTATATTATAGTATTAAAGAAATAAATATTAGACTTTATTTGAAACCTTTTTTAATATTAGGTGTATACATGCTTTTGACTTCGATGTATACGACTTTTAATGTTGTGTATTTAGGATTTGTTACTAATAGTGTAGAAGTTGGATATTATACAACAGCAACAAAACTCTATATTCTTATTATGTCTCTTTTTACTGCTTATACGGGGGTTATGATGCCACGTATGAGCATGTTATTAGCCGAAGGTGATTTTCAAGAGTTTAGGCGTCTTACTGACAAATCTCTAGATGTTTTGTTTGCATTTGCTATGCCTGTGGTTGTGATATCCGAAGTCTGTGCACCGCATATTGTTCGTATTGTTGCGGGTGTGGGGTATGAGGGAGCTATCTTTCCGATGCGTTTAGTAATGCCATTAATGTTTGTTATTTGTTATGAGCAGGTTCTTGTAGTTCAAATTCTTTCCCCAATGAAAAAGGATGCTGCGATTTTTCGAAATTCAATGATAGGAGCATCGGTTGGAATTATATTTAATATAATATTGGTATCACATTTTGCTTCAAGTGGGACTGCAATTGTTTGGATCTTAAGTGAATTCGCAGTAATGTTATCTGCTCAATATTATGTATGCAAATATATTCAATTTCGAATTCCTGTTGTTGCTTTCTTAAAGAGGATAATTTTAATGTTCCCCATATTATTAATTGCTTTATATATTGAGTACGTAATTGAATCCATATGGCTTTCTCTGATTTCTGTATCTATTATTGTAGTCATATATTGTTTATCTGTAGAAATAGCAATTCTAAAAAATGATTTGGTTGAAAATAGCTTAATGGTAGTATTAAAACGATTCCATAAATAGTAACTATATGATAAAAGTATTATTTTTAATATTAAACTATAAATCGTATCTTGATACAATTCGAGTGACAGACGAATTACTTGAAGCAAAGAGAAGGGATTCAAAGATTATTATAGTGGATAATGCTTCACCTAATGAATCCTTTCAAAAGATATCTGAAGCTTTTTCTGAGAATGATTTAGTTGATGTTATTCAATCACGAGAAAATGGGGGATATGCGAAAGGTAATAATTATGGTTTACGTTATGCAAAAAAATATGCTCCAAAGTATGTTTGTATTATTAATAATGATGTTCATTTTTCATGGGACACAGTGGATGCATTGATTGAAATTTATGATAAACTTGATAAACCCGCTGTAATATCACCTATACAAATGTTACCTGATGGGAAAATAGCAAGTTTTCCCATTTTAAAAGTTCCGAATTTTTGGTATGATATTCGTCTTAATTCTATACTATTTAGAATAAAAAAACATGTGTATAAACAGAATACAAGATTTGAAAATGTTCAAAGAGTTGGCATTATTCCAGGAGCATTCCTCTTTACTAAATATGAAATTATGGAGCAGATTGGTTTTTTTAATGAGAGTACTTTTTTGTTTTGTGAGGAACGTTTTTTAGGGAAAGTTGTCAAAGATGCAGGTTTAAATAATTATATTATTTTGAATTTGGCTTATCTTCACGAACATTCTAAAACTATAAATTCAGAGGCGTCTTTGAAAATGCAACGTGCTATGATGCACGAAGGTCGAGTGAAGTTCATAAAAAAATATGGAAAATATCCAACTCTCCAAATTTTGTTGATTGATATTGTTAGAATAATACATGAATTTGAGCTCATGATTGTAAATCGGTTAATTTGAATGTGACTAAAAATTACGTAGGTAAAATTTTGGGCTCAAATTTTCAAGCGTATTATTGAATCTTTTCTTTAGGGTGATGAAAATAGGCCGTTTGAAGCTGATTAAATATATTGGTACAGATGAGTTATAGAGAACATACCAAAATCTTCATTTTAATACACCTTCTACTGACAAACTTTAAAAATCAAGTCCGTTTTTTGAATACTTTAAGAGAAAAGCTTTCCAAGGGGGGCTTTTCCTATGGGGTACATCAAAATTGGACGCTTACAATTATTATAGTGATATGAAGAAAGTAATTACTTACGGAACATACGACCTATTCCATCAAGGTCATTATAATCTTCTAAAGCGTGCGAAAGATTTAGGTGACTATCTTATTGTAGGTGTTACTAGCGATAGTTTCGATAGAGGGCGAGGGAAACTTAATGTGCGTAATAACGTACTGGAACGCGTTGAGGCTGTAAAAGCAACTGGATATGCTGATGAGGTGATCATTGAGGATTATCTAGGACAGAAGATTGATGATATTCAGCGATATAATGTTGATATCTTTGCCATCGGTTCGGATTGGAAGGGTAAGTTTGATTATTTGAGCGAGTATTGTAAGGTAGTTTATCTCCCTCGTACCGAAGGTATCTCTTCTACTATACTTCGTGAGCAGACTGAGGAGGTATATCGTATCGGAATCGTTGGTTCCGGTCGTATTGCTAAGCGTTTTGTTCCGGAATCAAAGTTTGTGAATAGCGCGAACGTGACGGCTATTTATGATCTCAACAAGGAGAGCGCAGAAACATTTGGAGAACAGTTTGGCTTGAATATATTCTCTGATAACTTTGTGGATTTTTTAAATGAAGTAGATGCAGTTTATGTAGCTTCTCCCCATCTTACTCATTACGATTATACCAAGATGTCGCTTTTAGCAGGAAAGCATGTGCTCTGTGAGATTCCTTTTATGCTGTCGGCTGAACAAGCTCGTCAACTTTATGATTTTGCAGAGTCATGTAACCTTGTACTTTTAGAGGCAAGTAAGACTGCTTATTGTCCAGCTTTTTGTCACTTACTGACTCTTGTAAAGAGTGGTGTGATTGGAGATGTGGTGGATGTAAAAACTTCGCTCTCGAAGATGGTGGTTGCACCTACTCGTGAGTTGGATGCAACACAGTTAGGTGGTGCAATGAACGAATATGCTCCTCTCAATGTGATGGCGATAATTAAGCTTTTAGGTAGGGAATATGAGAAGGTGGATTTCTATTCGAAGAAGGAAAATGGTGTGGATATTTATACTAAAGTAAACTTCTGCTATCCACATGCAACTGCATCTATGACTTTGGGTATTGGTGTGAAGACAGAGGGTAATATGGTTATCTCTGGAACCAAGGGTTATGTGTATGTTCCAGCTCCGTGGTGGCTGACTGATTTCTTCGAGATTCGATATGAAGATCAAACCAAGAATAAGAAATATTTTTATAGTTATGATGGTGACGGTCTCCGTTATGAGATTCAGGAATTTATGTCAATGATTGTAAATCAACGTCAAAGTAGTTACAAGCTCCATAGTCGGGAGAGTGTAGCAATAGTAGAAATTATTGAGAAGTTTAATCGAAACGAAAATTTGAAGGAACTATGAAGTATGCAGTTGTGACCGGTGGTACCTCTGGTATAGGATTAGGTGTTGCTAAGATGCTTTTAAGTAAAGGATATTATGTGTTTGCCACATACGTAGGACCAGACTTTACCGAGAAGATGGAAAATTTTGAGGCAGTCAAGACCGACCAGACTAATCGTGAGGAGGTGTATCGCTTCATTAACTACGTAAAGAAAAAGACTAATCATTTGGATTGCCTTCATTGTAATGCAGGTATGTCTATCCGCAAGTCGTTTACAGAATATACAGACAAGGATTGGGACATGATGATGGAGGTGGCTGTTAATTCGCACTATATCATGTGTCGTGAGTTCTATCCTATCATTCCTACAGGTAGCCGTATTCTCTTCACAGGTTCTCAGATGGGAGTTAATCCTCATGCTATGGTATTAGCGTATGGAGTGGCAAAGTCGGCTGTACATGCTCTTTGTAAGAACCTTGTTAAGGAATTTGAAGGAACTGGAACGACCGTCAATACCATTGTTCCTGGCTTTGTTGAGACTCCTTGGCAGAAGGAGAAACCTGAAAATATTAAGCAGAATATTTACAAAAAAACAGCTATTCACCGTTTTGCCACTATCGATGAGATTGTGGATGCATTTCGGTTCTGTATTGACAATCCATTTATTAATAGTAGTTTGATTGAGGTGAATGGTGGATATAACTATAAGTAAAATGGAAGAGATTGGTATTGAAGAACTAAAGAAACTCCAACTTGATATTCTTATAAATGTAAGAGATTTTTGTGATGCTAAAGGTATTATGTATTATTTAGCATATGGTACTTTATTAGGTGCTGTTAGACACAAAGGATACATCCCATGGGATGATGACATTGATATCATGATGCCGAGAGAAGATTATAACCGATTTTTGAAAGAATTCAATGGATACTATAAAGATTTGGAAGTGTTGGCTCCTGAGTTGGATTTGAATTATTATGCTCCTTATGCTAATGTAGTGGATAAACGTACATTGCTAGTTGAGCAGAGTCTTAATCATAAAGATATAGGTGTTAAAATTGATATTTTCCCTATCGAAAACATACCTGATGATGAGGTGAAATATCAAAGAATCTGTAAGGAATCTGAATCTCTTAATAGAATGCGTTCATCAAAAGTGGCGTGTTTGTCCTTTTATAAAGGAAGTGAATGGTTGAAACTTGCCATAAAGAAGTTTTTATATTCTCTGAAAAGCTTCTCAAAAATCCAAAAGCGTATAATTGACCTTGCAAAAAAAAGTAATTTTGGAGATGATAGATTTGTAGATTGTATAGTGTTTATTACTATTAAAAATAGAAAATTTCCGAGAACTTGTATTCAAGGTTTTGAATTGATGGATTTCGAGAATCAGAAGTTCAAAATCCCAAAAGACTATGATAAATGTCTCAAAGCGCTCTTTGGGAATTACATGCAGTTGCCACCTGTAGAAAAACGAGTTATGCGTCATAATTTTAAAGCATATTGGAAGTAAATATGTAAGCGTCCCCAAATGACGTTTTGTTTCCAATCATAAAAATATCGACCTTCGCCGCTATAATCAAAAACTTATTAATTTATGTATAGCAGCAGAGTTTTTTGAATATTTATTTATCCGCTATAAGGCGGAATCAATACCCTAAGGCGAGTTCATTCAGGAGTTATGTAAAGAATAAAGTTCCTTACAATCTGTTTCACAAATGTTACAAGTATACTTGGCATTATATAGCTTTGTGTGGTGATAAAAGTACTAACAAACCTTAAATGACATCTTCGTCATCAATTTGCTCGTAATTTCTCCATTTAATGTCAGATGTGTATAGTGCGGAAATTTTGACTAACCTGTCAAATAAGTCGTATTTGGGATCTGAAGAATCCCGAAAGAAACGTCTGTTGAATTTCCAGCAATACTCATTCAGGTACAGTTGCAGGAATTGTGCATCAACATCTCCGTGAATAGCTGCTATGCCATCCCTGCAACGCCCAATCACGATGTGTACCCATGGGAGAACACTCTTTACAACCTCGTCAACATTGCCTTTCTCTGTAAATGACTCATGCTTGGAGAAATACTCAGAGAGATTAACGTGGGAAGAGGAATTATCAGTGATGACAACAGCGTCCTTGGCAACATATTCCCTTACGATTTTATCTATTGTATTGGCATTTAAATTGTCCAACACAAACATTTTAATGTAATGCACAACCTTTTTTATGGATTTGCCTTTCATCATGCTTGCGAACTTTCCTGCTTTGTCACCTTTATCTTGGCTTTTCAAGTAGCTGAGAAGTACTTCGTCAGCAGATTTACTTTCTACTATAACCAAGACCTTGGCTTGCCGCTGACTGCCTGCACCTCTTCTGATAGTCTCACCTTGGGCTTCTTCCGGAACCCGTATCGGGAAGAATGCCTCGTCCAGCTCAACTTCACCGGACAATTCATAGATGGCGTCACGCTTGCCCATAATGTTGCGAAGCTTCATCATCATTAGCCATATCGGTGGATACTGGGAGGCACCTAATTGGGGTTGTACCTCCTTAGCCGAAAGCACTTGCTTGACAGAAGTCATAAGGTGCATGGTGTAGAACCAAGAACTAAGTGATAATTTGCTGTGTTCCATTACGGTTCCTTTTGTTAGAGGTATCAAGCAACCGCATTGGGGACATTGAAAGACTTTACGACCACCCAACCACTTATGAGTGATTGTTTTACACTCTGGGCATGACACCCCCTGTTGCATACGAACTGCCTTGAAATATTCTATGCAAGCATCCTCAGTGGGAAATCTACTATGGAATTGATGGAGCAACATACTATAAAGGTATGCTGAAATTTTGAAAGCAATGAACGGTTAACAGATTTTAGTACTTTTATCACCACACAAAGTTATATAGTTCCGGTATAAGTGGAAGGAGAACTGAAGCAAAAACTGGTAAATACTCCTTTTTCTCCCGTTCCGTAAACTCCAAATTGACATTCTGTCTATTGAAAATCATGATAGACATCTGTATGAACAATGGGATGTATAATCATTAATAAAATATTAAAATAAGTCAAACATGGAAACTAAGACAGGTATGAATCTTTCGCAAACAGGTTATGATAAGCCTCTTTCGTTATTTGCTAAAATAACAATGATAGTACTTGTTATATATCCTATTCTTCAAATTTATGCATTTTTTGGGGTGAATTTGGCTAATATAGTTACTGGAGGTATGGTAGTATATGGTTTTTTTGCTCATAAATACAGTGTGAAAAAGGACGTTATACCTAAATTTTTGTGGATTTATTTTGTATATTTTATTATTATAACCATATTTTCAGGTGTCTATAACATACTGGAGATGCCTAATAGAGTTGCAGGCGTTATGTTTTCCTTTTTACAATTTCTGATGTTCTTTGGATGTGCAAATATTGGTTTCTTTTATAAATCATATAAAATAGCAGGAATAGTAACGGTAATTTTCTTTTTTTTACAAGAATTTAGTTTTCATACTACTGGCTATCGAATTTCGGGTATTATTCCTTTTTTACCTTTAAACCCAACATTTGCAGCTATGGATACTTTTGGATCTTTTCAAGAATATTTATCTATTGTTGGACGTTCAACTGCTTTTTTTAGCGAACCGGCTCATTTGGCTCAATTTTTATTACCATTTCTTGCTATGTCTATTTATTTAGAGAGAGGTATCAATAGATGGCTTTTAGGTGGAGGTACTTGTATAGCCTTGTTTGTATTACAGTCAGGAAATGGAATTGTTGGACTATGTTGTATTTTATTTGTTTATATATTGTCATTTTTGAAAAGGTTGAATAGTAAATTCCGTTTTTTTGTATTGGGGGCTATAGTATGTATATCAATCTTGGGATATCATTATTTAGCAGATAATGAATCTGTAGAGTATTATAGTGGACGTTCGGAAGAAATAACAATGAATACGGTTGATAATGAGGTGCATTCAGGATTTTATCGTATATATAGAGGTTTTTTTGTCTATCATGAATATAATTTTATAGAAAAAATTTTTGGCATTAATAATTTTGCGGAAATTCAAAATAAAATAAAGCAATCTTCAGTCTCTTTTCTTTTTGAGGAAGATGATATGTATTTTAATGTTGTTCAGGCTTTTTTGATCAAAACAGGTATGATTGGCCTTATTTTTTACATTTTGATGTTAGTTGAATTATGGAAGAATAATACGGTCTGTGGTCATTCATTGTTATTTGCATTTATAGTATTTTCTTTTATGTCGGGATTACATCTTACTTCCATTATGATTGTATATTTTTTAGTACCATATTTTTTTGTGAAAGATAGAATTCATGCAAGCAATCTGGACTTGAATTGTAAAAATAATTTATAAATTATTATGTATGAAAAAGTAATTTTAATACAAGTGGATTCAATATTGGCATATCCGCCAACAATGGCGTTAATATTTGAGTTAGTGAATGTTGGTTGTGATGTGACAGTTCTTACTACTGTAGTTAATAATCAATTGAATGATATATTGCCAAGATCTGTTCATGTGTACAAAATTGGAACGGATTATGATTATAATGTTTCGCCATTATCTAAATTGAAAAATTTATTTTTAGTTCGTAAGAATATTTGGAATTATATTGATACATATTATGATGATGATACATTGCTTTGGGTTATGTCTAATATTACGGTGAAGCACATGGGTATGAGATTGATTAAGTATCGGTATAATTTGCATTTATTTGAATTGGTGGAACGGATATCATATATAGGTAAATATACATTGGGTTTAAATATTGCAAAGTTGGCCTATGCAGCTCATAAAGTGATAGTATGTGAGTATAACCGTGCTCAAATAACACGAACTTGGTTTAAATTAAAAGATTTGCCATTAGTTATTTCAAATAAACCGATGGTTAATGGCTTTAAACGTAACTCTGAAATTACGCGATCTGAATTAGCAAAAAATACTATAGAAAGGCTGAAAGATAAGAAAATAATACTATATCAAGGTGTTGTTGATGTGGAACGTCCCATCGAGGCTATAGCTGAAGCTATAGAGGCTTTAAATGACAGTTTTGTATTTGTGGTTATGACAGGTAGTAATTGTGACCATTTGAAAAGTTATAAAAGAACTGTGATTTTACCGTATATAGTTGCTCCTTATCATTTGGAGGTGACTAGTCATGCTTTTGTTGGAGTCTTAATATATACTCCAGTTTATGGTTCTTTTACATCGCCGTTAAATTCGATATATTGTGCTCCTAATAAGATCTATGAGTTTTCTCAATTTGGAATTCCAATGATTGGCAATGATATTCCGGGACTTAAATACACGATAGAACATAATTGTATGGGGGTATGTATTGAAAAGTTGGATTCAAAGGCTTTTTTAGAGGCGATTCGAATGATTTCAGACAATTTTGATACTTTTTCGCAGAATGCGGTGTCTTTTTATAATAATGATAATAAAACGGAAATCGTGAGAAAAGCATTGGTTAAAAAATCTGAGATATGAAAGCAATTCATCTTTTGGGGCTTTTGAAGGTTGGAGGTGGACAGAGTGTAGCTTTGAATTACTCTGTAATTTTGAAAAAATTTGGTGTGGATAGTACATTTTATGGTGTGTATTATGGAAATGGTGAATACGAAAAATATGCAGGTCGTTATGTGGATATAGTACATAAACTAAATAGGGGAGTAATACGAGATATGGATTACATTTATGTTCATACAAACAAGAACTTACTCCGAATGTTATTATACAGATTATTACCGTTGGGATGGTCGAGAAAAAAAGTAATATATATACAGCATCTGAATTATCCGAAGTGGAAATTTTTTATGCTTTCGTGTATTATCAATATTGTTTGTACTGATTTTATACAAATAACACCTATTACGTCTCGTAATGTAGAACGTTTTATACATATTACGAAACATTTTATCGTGAACTTCAAGCTTCTTTCTTATCCTAAGAAGGAATGGCAGCATATACGAAGAGAACTTCGAAAGGAGTTGGGATATTCTGATTCTGATGTTGTTTATGTTTATTCGACTCGTTTTATGGAGGGTAAAAATGTAGGTAAGTTCATCGAATTGGCTAAAGCAGCAAGAAAATATAATAATATGAAATTTTTACTTTTGGGTGATGGCGTAGATGATGAAGGAGCAAAGACTTATAAGAGTGAAAATTATAGATGGATGGGGTTTCAGAGTGATGTGGAGAAGTATTTAATAGCTTCTGATGTCTATTTATTTGTCTCATTATATAAATTGGAGATGTTACCTATGGCACTTGTGGAAGCTATATGCTATGAACTTTTTATTGCATGTTTTGATACGGACATAAATCGTTTCCTTGTAAAAGACAAAGTCTATAGGGATATTTCTGTTGATATCATTAGGAACTTTAATTCCTTGCCATCGGGAAAAGAAATGGAGAAATATGATGAAAAATATGCGTTTGAAAAGATAAAGGAACTGTTATGACAAAAAAAAAGGTTCTAATTGTTGCATCTGTCGTGTCTTTCATTGAGTGGTTTAATAAGGAGAATGTAGACTATATCAATAAAATAAAAAAATGTGAATTGCATATCGCTTGCAATTTCGATTATATGGAAGATACGGATGAAGGGCGTACCCGTGCATATATTCAAAAAATCTCCAGCGAGGGTGTTATTCTTCATAATATATGTTTTGTTCGTTCGCCATTTTGTAGTCAGAATTTGATGTGTTACAAACATTTAAAGCGTATCATTGATGAAAACAACTTTAACCTTATACATGTTCACACACCAACAGTTGGTATCCTTACAAGATTTGCAGCTCGGAATGCTCGAAAAAGAGGTACGATTGTAATGTATACCTGTCATGGCTTCCATTTTCATAAAGCTGCTCCTTGGAAGAATTGGATTATGTTCTACCCTATAGAACGTTTTATGTCCCGTTTTTGCGATTATATTGTGACTATTAATAAGGAGGATTATAATCGATCTAAGACTTTCTATGCTCCTTTTGTACATTATATTCCTGGAGTTGGTGTGGATATTAACCGTATCCATAAATGTAAGGTTGATCGCAGAGCATATAAGTGCAATCTTGGAGTGCCTGAGGATTGTATTTTGATACTATCTATTGGTGAAATGATTGAACGTAAGAATCATGAAGTTGTAATTCGTGCATTAGGGATGCTTCATGATTCTAAAATTTATTATGCGATATGTGGAAAAGGCCCTCTTAAAGAACACTTGGCATGTGTAGCTAAAACTTTAGGAATTGCAGAAAAGGTTAAATTCTTGGGTTTTCGTAAGGATATTCCAGAACTTTGTAATACTGCTGATATTAGTGCTTTCCCTTCTCGTATAGAGGGACTTGGACTTGCTGGTATAGAGGCTATGGCTGCTGGTGTACCTCTTATATCAAGTGACGTACATGGTATTCTTGATTATGTGATTGATGGTAAAACAGGATATACTTGTAAACCAAATGACATTGAAGGCTTTGCAAAAGCTATAGCAATTCTTGCTAATGATGAAAAGTTAAGGAATCAGATGGCAGCAAGTTGTTGGGAGGCAGTGGCTCCTTTCGAGATAGAAAATGCACTTCATGAAATGTGGAAAATATATGATGAAATATTGGGGAAAACATAATGGTTGAAATAATTGATAAAAAAGATTGTTGTGGATGTACTGCTTGTGTATCTATATGTGTGAAAAAGGCCATTAGTATGGTGGAAGATGATGAAGGTTTTCTTTATCCTCAAGTAGATAAATCTCTTTGTAATGATTGTGGGGCATGTGATAAAGTGTGTCCTGTTCGAAATCCTATTAAAGAAGTTCCCTTTAAACAAAGAGCTGTATTATTTCAGCATAATGATTCTATTATTCTCAATGAAAGTACATCTGGAGGACTGTTTACAGCTATTGCTTCTTGGGTAATACAACATGAGGGAGTAGTGTTTGGGGCAGCTTATGATAGAAATTTGAACGTTCAGCATGTGGCAGTAAATAGTCTTAATGAATTGTCCAAATTTCGTAACTCAAAGTATGCGCAAAGTGAAATCGGTGATGCTTTTTTGCAAGTGCGTTGGTTATTGAAAGAAGGCAAATGGGTTTTGTTTAGTGGTACACCTTGTCAATTGGAAGGTTTACATAAATTCCTCCATAATCATGATTATGATAAGTTGATTAAAGTGAATGTAGTATGTCATTCTTGTCCATCTCCCAAAGTTTTTCGTAAATATATTGAAGCAGTAACAGAGAAAAAAGGCCGGTTGGCAAGTAACGTGAAATTTCGAGATAAAGTTTATGGATATAAATATTCTCAGTTGACGTTTTATGATCAGGATGGAAATGTATGGTATAAAGAAGGTATTGATACTGATATTATGTTGCGTGCATTTTTTAATAACTTGTCACCTAGACCCTCATGCTTTGCATGTGTGTCTAAAAAGCGATATGCTGTAACAGATTTTACTATATGGGACTGTTTTGATGTAGCAAAATTTAGTAAATTGCTTGATAATGATAAAGGTGTAACTCGTGCATTGATGCATACACCTAAAGCATGGACTATATGGGAAGAAATAAAAGATGATGGAATATCTGTTGAAATAGATGTAGATGATGCAGTTTCAGGTGTAAATGAGTTATGTAATTCTGTGAAAATGAATCCAGATAGGGCAGCTTTTTTTGTGGATTTAAATAGTATGCCGGCAACAGAATGCTTTCAAAAATGGTTTCCTGTGACAATTAGACACAGGGTTGAAAAGCGTATCAGATTGTGGAGTAATCGACTGGGTGTATATATGGTAGCTAAGAGGTTGTTTTGGTTGCTTCATGGTAAGGGTGACGTTAAAAGATAAAATGGAATAAATATTATATTGTTGTATGAATAGGAAAATAGGTTTGGCAATTACTACATACACGCATAATTACGGAAGTTTCCTACAGTCGTATGCGATGTTTGAAATGATAAAAAAACTTGGTTATATACCAGAGGTTATTAGTATAATCGGTGTTCAACATCAAATAGACGCGGCTCGCAGAAAATATTTTATGAGACGCATGTTTAATTTGAATGAACTACGTAGTTATTCCACGATGTTGAAGGGTATTTTTATGCGCCATGTGAGCCGTTCTTTTGCTGAACAGCAGCGCGTGAGAGAAGCTGCTTTTAATCGGTTCCGAGATGAATATTTCAAATTTTCTCCTGTCGAAAATTCATGGGAAGAGATTGGAAAGATGTGTGAGGGGTATACTGCAGTGGTAGTAGGTAGTGATCAATTGTGGAGACCGGCTAATATAGAGGGAAATTATTATACATTAAACTTTGTTCCTGATAATGTGAATAAGGTGGCATATGCTCCGAGCTTTGGCATCCCATTTTTACCTAAACAACAAGCTGAAAAGGCAAAACACTTTCTGCCTAGGTTTAATCATATTGCGGTTCGGGAAGAAAGAGGTGCGGAAATCATTATGGACTTGACTGGTATAGAGGTACCTGTTGTTTGCGATCCTACGTTACTTTTTACAAAGGAAGAATGGGATAAAAATGTTGGCACTCGTATTATTAATGATGATTATATCTTATGTTATTTTTTAGGTGATAATGAACAATATTTGAAATTTGCAAAGCGTCTTAAGGAGTATTGGAATGTGAAATTGGTGGGCATAGTTCATATAGCAGGGTATAACAAGAATATCAAAACGTATATGGATGAGACTCCATTTGATATTAATCCGTTTCAGTTTCTTAATTTGATAAAGTTTGCAAAATGTATATTAACGGACTCATTTCATTGTAGTGTGTTTTCTATACATTTTGAAAAGGAATTTTTTGCATTCAAACGATTTAGTGATAAAGATACTATGTCGACTAATAATCGTCTTGCTACATTATTCAAGATGACTGAGATAGAGGGAAGGCTAATAGCTGGAACAGAAAATATAAATGATAAATTATTTACTCCAATTGATTATATGAGTGTCGGTAAAAACATTGAGAAGAATCGTGATTTCTCAATTTCCTATCTAATTAGTGCTTTGAAAAATGAAACTAGATTATAATAATGGCTTATTCTATTTGAAATAAATATGAAAGATTTATCTTTGGGATTATCAAGTGGCATTTATGAATCTATTTATTCAAAGCAGATAGATAATTTGGAGAGAAATATAATGCAAGGCTAATAAAAATTGATTAAGAAATCACTATCACATGTTTTTCAAATCTCTTTTTGACCGAATGGCTTCTCTATTCGGTTTGCTCTTTTTGTCTCCTATCTTATTGGTTGTAGCCATTTTGATCCGTGTGAAAATGCCGGGTGGTCCTGTTATCTTTAAGCAAAAGAGGGTGGGGCAGCATGGAAAGTTGTTTACGATGTACAAGTTCCGTTCGATGACGGTCGGCCATTCAGGAAGTTCCGTTTCGGTGAAGGGAGAAAGCCGAATTACTCCACTTGGAGCAAAGTTGCGGAAATATAAGTTGGATGAATTACCGGAGTTGTGGAATGTGCTGATAGGAGATATGAGTTTCGTAGGTCCTCGTCCGGATGTTCCGGGATATGCGGACAAACTGGAGGGGGACGATAGAAGAATGTTATTGTTAAAGCCTGGTATAACCGGACCGGCAAGTCTGAAATATCGGAACGAAGAAGAACTATTAGCAGAACAGGAAAATCCTCAGAAATATAATGATGAGGTGCTTTTTCCTGATAAGGTGCGGATTAATATAGAATATCTGGATCATTGGTCGTTTTGGAATGATATCAAAATCATCGTTTATACAGTGCTTGGAAAGGATCTCTAAGGTTCTTTCCTTTCTTTTTGTTCCTCATTACGTGAGGAGGTCGAATCATTTAGAATAATCACATATATCTTATGGAGAAACAAATTTATCTCTGCCTCGCCCACATGAGCGAAGGCGGATTTGAACAGCAATATGTCAAGGAGGCATTTGATACGAATTGGGTAGTGCCTTTGGGTCCTAACGTGAATGCTTTCGAGGAGGACTTGAAACAGTTTACGGGCGGTACGCATGAAGTGGTAGCATTGAGTGCAGGTACGGCAGCGGTACACTTGGCTTTGATCGCCTGCGGCGTCGGTCCGGGAGATGAAGTGCTGGTACAGAGCTTTACTTTCTGTGCCTCTTCGCATCCCATTACCTATTTGGGTGCCCAACCTGTGTTCGTAGGTTCTGAGCCGGAGACCTGGAACATGGATCCGGTACTGTTGGAAGAGGCGATAAAAGACCGCATTGCCCAGACGGGAAAGAAGCCGAAGGCGATTGTTCCGGTAGCCCTCTACGGTATGCCCTACGATTGCGAACGGATCATGGAGATTGCCAACCGCTATGATATTCCCGTGGTGGAGGATGCTGCGGAGGGTTTTGGTTCTAAGTTTGCTGGACGGGTGTTGGGTACTTTCGGTAAGTTCGGTGTGCTGAGCTTTAACGGTAACAAGATGATTACGACTTCGGGTGGTGGTGCCCTGATTTGCCGGAACGCGGAGGACAAGAATACGATCATGTGGTATGCCACGCAGGCCCGTGACGCTTATCCTTATTACCAGCATACGGCTATCGGTTATAACTATCGCATGAGTAATATCTGTGCGGGTATCGGTCGCGGACAGATGACTGTGGCGCAGGCTCATATTGACCATCACAAGCACGTGCAGGCTCTTTATGAGGAATTGCTGAAAGACGTGAGGGGCGTACATGTCCATCGGCAACCTGCCGATCCGCGTTATGATTCCAATTTTTGGCTTTGTACGGCTACGCTGGATGCTGACGTGAAGGTGCAAGGTCAGGAACATGCGTATAAGGAGGTTATAAAGAGTGCTGTGGGTGGTGCTGCCGGTGTGATCAAGGCGGTGGATAGTGCCACGACTGACTGCCAGCCCAATGATAATGTGGAGGCTTTGCGTGTGTTTATGTCTGCTAATCGTATCGAGACCCGTCCTGTGTGGAAGCCTATGCACAAGCAGCCGGTATATGCTGATGCGGCGGTTTATACTAACGGGGTAGAGGAGGAGATTTTCAAAGTCGGTTTCTGTCTTCCCGCAGGTCCTTGGGTGACTGATGAAGATGTGAAACGTATTGTGGAGAAGATAAAGGAAGCCATTCTTTAAATACACTTCATTTAATACATTTATATAAAACGGAAGCCTTCCCCCTGTCGCATGACGGTGATACCGGTTGTGTGGCAGGGGGAAGGCTTTTTTTAGGAGTATGATATGGTAGTTGTGAAGTATAGAAATAATTCTTATATTTGCAACAATCTAACTATCAGCGGGTGTTCTCTTATCCGAATATCTCCTTATTTGGGTGAATGATTTAAGTTGCAGGACTGTCGGTTGGAAGATAGATAAACTGTAGTTATTTTAAATAAAATAATAGAATAAAAATTATGTGTTCACAGGGATTAATAGATAGGTATATCAATTTTTATACTGATTTTGCATTCAAGAAGTTGTTCGGTACGGAGATGAACAAGGATCTTCTGATCAGTTTCCTCAATGCCTTGTTGCATGGGCGTGAAAATATATCGGACATCACTTATCTGAATGCCGAACATCTGGGTACCCAAGAGTATGATCGCCGCGCTGTATTTGATGTGTATTGCAAGAATGAGAGCGGTGAAATGTTCGTGGTGGAGATGCAAAAGGGTGAGCAGCAGTTTTTCAAGGACCGCAGTATCTATTATTCCACTTTCGCGATCCGTGAACAGGCTCCACGCGGAATCTGGAATTATGAACTTAAGGGTGTATATACTATCGGTATTCTAAATTTCTGCCTTCCCGGCATGGAGCATACGGACGATTTCTATCATGAGATAAAGTTGATGGATATCGATACGAAGTCTGTGTTTTATGATAAGCTGACGTTTATTTATCTGGAGATGCCCAAGTTCACCAAGACGGAATCGGAACTTGTGACTTTGTTTGACAAATGGCTTTTTGCTATCCGTAATTTGGCTTCTTTGATGGAACGTCCCCAGGTGTTGCAGGACAAGGTTTTCGGGCACTTGTTTGAGGTGGCGGAGATAGCCAAATTCAACCGTAAGGAGAGATATGAATATGAGGAGAGCTTGAAAAATTACCGGGATTGGTTCAGTGTGATGGAGACGGCAGAGATAAGAGGACTTGAAAAAGGGATGAAAAAGGGTATCGAGCAAGGTCTTCAACAAGGTCTTCAACAAGGTATCGAACAAGGTCTCCAACAAGGCATTGAGCAAGGTCTCCAACAAGGCATCGAGCAAGGTCTCCAACAAGGCATTGAGCAAGGTATCGAACAAGGTGTTGAGCAAGGACGTTCGGAGGAAAAGATGGGGAATGCCAGTAACTTGAAAAAACTGGGGGTACCAGTTGAAGTTATTTCACAAGCTACGGGACTTTCTAAAGAAGTGATTGAAAAACTCTAACTTACTTGATGCCTTGCAATATCTTGATATAAGCATATGATATGCGATATTTTATATAGAAATCACCTGCGTAGGGTTAGTACCGTGATTTCCGGCCATGCCCCAAAGCGGAAGGGTAGACCTACGTAACCGATACCGATATTGACATATAGCCCCCTGTTGCCCTCTGTGTAGAGCCCTCCCCATTCGGGATATATCAGTGAAGCAAGCGAATAGCCCAGTATGATGCTCTGCATAGCATGCGTATGTCCTGCCAGCATCAGTTCAATGTCTGTAGTCGGCAATACTTCCCGCCTCCAGTGTGTGGGGTTGTGGCTCAGGAGGATGCGGAACATGCCCTCGGTGCCTTCTGTCGCTTTCGTCAGGTCGGCGAATTGTGAGAAGGGAGGTTCGCCATCGTTTTCTACACCAATTAGAGCAATGCTGTCCCCTTGATGATGTAGTATGGCATGGTCGTTGTTCAGTAGTCTCCAGTCCATAGATGCTTCTTCGTGGAGTAGTCGTTTCAAATTAGCGGTCTGCTCCTTGGGATCTTTCCAATGGTAATAGCTACCATAGTCGTGATTGCCCAAGACGGAATACACTCCATTGCGGGCATACAGACGAGACAAGATGGGTTGGAACCCGTTTAGTTCGCAACTGCGCTGGTTGACCAGGTCGCCGGTGAAGACAACCAGATCGGGATGTTGCTCGTTGACCAGTTCTACCAGTTTTTCTATGGAAGCCGGGTCTTCGGTCCAACTGCCGATATGTATGTCAGACAGTTGCACAATGCGGTATCCATCGAAGCCTTGGGGCAGGTGGGGATGATGGAACTCGACTTCCTTGACTTCGAAACGGTTGATGCCGAACAATGTACCATAAAGGATGGAAAAGAAAACCACCGCGCCTACGGTTAACCCGGTAACCGTGAAGGGCAGACGGCACCAATGCAGAAGGCGATGGAATAACACTCCTATTAATGAAAAAAGCATGAATAGAGTCTTGGGTATGGCAAACAGGAAGACGCCGACAGTTAGTTTCCCAATGGCGTAGGCGTGGTGTGCCATAATGTTCTCACCGCTGGTGCATAACAAGATGCAATAGCCGGTTGCCAGTAGGAGGGTAGGCAACCAGTAGGCGATGCGGAGCCGGATATTCCGGGTTTTGTGCAGGACATGCACATAGTAGATATACGTATCGGGAACGACTAAAAAAAGGAGGAGGAGTAAAACTAATCTGTACATATCTGTTTTAGTTCTTCAATGTTTTTTCTTGCGTTATTGATATTTTTGTAGACCACTTTCTTGTAGAACAAGTAGATGACAGCGACGTCGAATACGATGAAGACCAAGATTAGTACGGTTTGGATTTTCCAGTCCGCCCTATAGTACCCCATCACCCAATAGTTGAGTACATTGAACAGTATCGCCCATATCGAGGTGGCAATGATCTCATACTTGGTCCATCGGCGGAAGTTCTCCATACGTTTACTGACAACGGCTATCGGCATCTCGTCTATCCGGGTATCCATCATCCACCGATAGGTTCTGTAATCCCACCAGATGCCCGCCAGTATGCTGACACAGAGGAAAACCACAAATGTGTTGATTTTAGGTTGCCATTCTGCACTGATATGAAAGACGGACGGTATCAGCCAAATGGTCAGGAGTAGTGTCAGTCCTACTATTCCGATGCTCAAAGAGAGGCGTTGCAGGCTACTGAGGCGTCCTATGCTTTTCTGTGCATCCGCTTTATGGGTGGCAATCATCTTCGCAATCTGCGTTTCGTCAGTCAGTTTTTTCCGCTTCAGATGTTCGTCCAGGGTGTTCCAGCTCTTCTTCAGTTCATCCAGTTCCATATTATTCCTTCTTATTCATTTTTTTAAGTTTGTCTTTAATCCGGCTGATTCGGGTGGCGACGTTTGTCAGTGTCAGTCCGGTGATTTCAGCAATTTCTTCGTAGCTTTTCTCTTCCAGATAGAGCAGGATGATGGATTTCTCCAATTGTCCCAGCCGGTTGATCATCCGGTAGAGTTGCTTCAGCATGGTTTGCATCTCGTCCGACTCCTCTATGCGGTCTGACGCTTGGTTCAGTGCCACGATTTCGGGAATATTTTTCTCTTTGCGGATGAAACTGATGCAAGTGTTCAGGGCGATGCGGTATATCCATGTGGATATCTTACATTCTCGTCTGAACTTGGGGTAGGCTTTCCACAAGTTGAGTACGACGTCTTGATACAGGTCGTTGAGCGTTGCATTGGGTGTGGTGTACAGGTAGCACACCTTATAAATGACGCGTTCATATTCCCGTATCATGGACAGGAACTCTTGTTCTACGTTCTCCATGCTTTCGTTTTAGTTGCTTTGATATTGTTAGTTGCAAAAGTAGTCAGAAAATCACAAAGGGTGGTATATTTTTTGTCCGGTTAGTTGTATTTTTCGTATGCTTATGTGGGAAAAGAGTTATTTTAGTTAAAATATCCCGAAAATACGTTTGCTTATATTAAATATCTACTCTATTTTTGCTTTGGTGAAGCAAGGGAAAGGTCTTATTTTAAACTTATTTAAGTTGCCTTCGAGAGGGGGATCCGGTCCTTATTTTGTCCGCTTTGTTTCCGTATTTTTTTCTGTTCTATAGGGTTGGACAAACTATGGAGCAGGTATGGAGTTGGTATGGAGCGGGTATGGAGGAGAACTTTTGTCGGTTTCCGGAATATTTCATAAAATGGTTTCGGGATGTTGTGTAACTGGATTTGTAATGTTATATAAATATAATACGATATGATGAAAAAGAATTTTTTTGTTGGAGGATGCTTGGCGGCGTTGCTGTGCTTTTCGGCATGTGATGTCGATGAACCCATGTTGCCGAGTTTCCCTGTTTCTGAGATTACTCTGAATAATGTGATTAACTTGACGGAAGGAGTACCGGAACGGGTATATCAGGAGGGAGAGACCTTTGAAGACCAGTCGTCTCCTGTGTATTATTTTAGTGGACGTGTGGTCCGGGATTCGTATTTGCAGAATTTGGAAGAAGTGCGCATTGGCATATCGCCTGTGAAGGAGTATTTGTTGGATGAGAATTTTGGGAATTACATGTATGGAAATGGGGTAAAAACTGAGGTATGCAGTGTTTATGATGAAGATTCATATCAGTACATTTGGTCGTTCGACAGGGAGCCTTGGGAGGCTGGTACGTATTATTACCGGACTGTGACTTATGCATGGGGTATATACAATACTCCCGGTATACTGGGTGAGTGCTTGAATGAACCTTATAGTCGTGTGTACAGCGAGATAAAGTCCTTTACAATTCCTTCCATGTACCTTCCGGATATATCGTCTTATTTCTTGTATGATACGGGAATCTATATACGTTTTAAACTTCGTGATACATTGGAGAATGCACCCCGCATAGGGATATGTTTTACGAAAGAAGAGAATGCACCTGTGATTGCAGACGGATGCAGAGAAAAAGAATACCAACCGGACATTGATTATTATTTCTTCGATTATCCGGGGGAAAGAGGAATTTGGAATGTGCGTCCTTATGTCAAGTTATCCGACGGGACGGTAGTTTATGGTTATGTTCGTAAAATGCAAATCTGACAGTAGTATGAAAAGAGTGATTATGACGATATGCCTGATGGCAGCTGGTGTGGCAGCCCTCATGGCGCAGCAGACACGTGATGTGAAAGGTGTGGTAACGGACAAGAAAGGTGTCCCCGTGGTGGGTGCTGAGGTACTTGTGGAAGGCACTACGATCAGTACGATTACTGACTTGGATGGTAATTTCCTCTTGAGGGAAGTGCCGGTGGAGGCAGGAAAGGTCATTGTGACTTCCGTCGGCATGAATACGGAAGAGATTGACATCAACAGTCCGATTATGCTGGCTTCGCGCCCCCGGAAACTGTCGTTGGTGGTGGAAGCCGGGTTGGACGGAAGCCGCTATACGGTGAATAGTGGCAATGCCCTGATGGGCTATCATGTCGGTGTGGGATTGGAAGTACGCCGGTCGAAGCGGTGGGCGTTCAGGCCGATGCTGCAATTGGCAAGCCGGGGTACGGAGTATGTCTATTCCGATGAACGGTATGAGTTTAAGGAGACCTGGAAGCCGTTGGTGCTGGATATGCCTTTGAACTTTCTGTTGAGGTATGAACTGGGTAGTCGGATGAATCTGGTGTTCTCCTTCGGTCCTGTGTTGTCGTGGGGACTTAGCGGTAAGGTGACTTACGGCGGAACTGGAATGGAAGAAAAGGAATATGAGATATATAAAAAGATGTATCCCAGTGATTGGGGCGGTCCAGACCATGCGTTGCTGCATCGTTTCGGAGTGGGGCTGACCTATGGGGTAGGCGTAGAATACAAGAAACTGCTGGTAGGAGTGGTCGGCAAGAGCATGCTCATGATGACGGAGGATGACGGCATCAATACGGCCGAAGAGCACAACCTGGTGTTGGGTGCCAGTGTATCTTATCGTTTTTAACTATCTAATATGTATAAAGAAATAGAATCATGAAAAAGATTATCATATTGCTTGTGGCAGGATTATGCTTTTCGGGTACTGCCTTGGCGCAAGGGCTGAATCTGAAGGGTCGTTTTATTGATAAGGATTATTATCCGTTGAAGGGTGCAAAGGTCACGCTGAAAGGCACGAATCAGAGCACTACTACAGACAAGAAGGGAAATTTCTATTTTGAAAATGCTCCGCTGACGTCCGATTCACTTTTAGTGGAGAGCACGAAGAAAGACCAGACTATCTCGTCATTGGTAATGGTCAGGATGGACGAACAGTTCGTTCCGAAACGTTTCTCTTGGTTTGCAAAGGCAGGCGTGGGAGTCAGCTTGATATCAGATGGAATAGGGGTAAAGAAGCCTGCGTTCCATCTTGGTGCAGGTATCGACCTTAAACTTTCCAAGCATTGGTCTTTCCAGCCTGCTCTTCAGTTTGTGTATAGTAATATGTGGACTGAAACAGAGATGGATGTTGTTTCACCTGATGGGTACACTTATTCTTCATACCGTGATGTCGAATATGAGGTAAACACTTTGGAATTGCCGCTTACTTTTGCGTTGAAGTATTATTCGAAACGGAGCCGGGGAGTTATGATAAACTTCGGACCTTATGTTTCTTATGGTTTGAGCGGGAAGACTAAGATAGAACCTGATAGCTATTCTTCGGGATATGAGAATATACCGACTGAAATAGACTTGTTTGGCAATCATTTCGGGGGAGGATTCGCCTATGGCATCAACTGGGACATAAACCATATTCTGTTCGGTTTCACCGGACGTGTGGGGGTAATATCCAGTGAACTGGATTCCCGCGTGGGAATAATGTTTGAAGTGGGATACCGCTTCTGAACGACACCGGGGGATCCGCACACCTATAGGTTGGCAGCTAAGAACCTGCTTACTTTCTCTACTGCCATCCCCCGGCGTTTTGCATAGTCCTCCAACTGGTCTTTCCCTATCTTCCCGACCGCGAAATAGCGTGCGGCGGGATGTGCAAACATCAGTCCGCAGACAGTGGCATGAGGGTACATTGCCCCGTTTTCGGTCAGGCTGATTCCGATTTGCCCCATGTGCAGTAGCTTGTCCAGCAGAAAGTTGACCGACTGGTCGGGCAGGGAAGGATAACCCACGGCGGGACGTATGCCCTGAAAATCTTCTTTCAATAATTCCGGAATGCTGAGATTCTCTTCTTTGGCATATCCCCAAGCTACTTTACGTACATATTCGTGCATTTTTTCCGTGGCAGCTTCGGCAAGGCGGTCGGCAAGCGTCTGAACTAACAGATGCTTGTAGGGGTCGTCCGCGTGCAACAGTTCCACTTCTCCGTCGCATGAGGCGGCAAAGATGCCCACCGTATCGGTTACGCCCGACGAAAGCGGCCGGACAAAGTCGCTCAGGCAGAGAAAAGGAGCACCGTCCGGCTGAGGTGTCTGTTGGCGAAGCAAGGGGAGGGGTATGCCGTCCAATAGCAGATTATCCCCGTCGGCATTCGCCTTGCAGAGACGGTAGACGGAGTGTACGCGGAAATCCCGGTCCAAGAGGTCGAGCATCCGGTTTGCCTCCTTCAGTAGCTGCATGGCTTCGGCTGCCTTGGCGCGTTCCTCTTCCGGAAAGCCTGCAAGCCACATGGCACGGCAGGCGTCGCATCCATGAATGTGGGCTATCGTTGCAAAACGGGGTTGGAATCCCCAAGCATGAAAAAAGTAAAGCCAGTTCACGTAGGGAACTACTTCGTGGATGGAGTAGGTCAGTACTTCGGTTACGTTGTTGGGCATACGTTATTGGGGTTGATCGAATCTCAGTTCTTCGCCGCGATAGGCTTCGTCTACTTTTCCGTCACTGTAAATCAGGTGCCCGTTGGCAAATGTCTTCTCCACTTTCCAGTGGAAAGAGCGTCCTTCGAGCGGGCTCCATCCGCATTTGCTCAAGATGCCGTCGGCGGTGACTTCCCACTGTCCGGAGTGGCTGACCAGTACAAGGTCTGCCTGATATCCCTTGCGGATATAGCCTCGTTTGCGTATGCCATATATCCGTGCAGGCGCATGGCACATTTTCTCCACAACGGTTTCTATGGGGAAGACACCTTCTTCCGCCAGTTCGAGCATGCAGACCAAAGAGTATTGAATCATGGGCATGCCTGACATGGCTTTCAGTGCACCGCCCGCTTTCTCGCTCAGCAGGTGAGGGGCGTGGTCGGTGGCAATCACGTCGATAAGTCCGCTCTTTACAGCTTCCCGCAAGGCAAGGCGGTCCCCTTGTTTCTTGATGGCGGGGTTACACTTGATGCGTGTGTCCAGCTCCTTGTGGTCGTGCTGTGTGAACATCAGGTGGGCGATGCATGCTTCGGCTGTGATCAGCTTGTCTTCCGGCAGTTCGTCGCTGAACAGTCGCAGTTCCCTTGCCGTAGAGACATGGAGCACGTGCAGGCGTGCGCCTGCCAAAGTGGCCATGCGGACAGCCAGTTCCGTCGAAGAGTAGCAAGCCTCCGCCGAACGTATGAGAGGGTGGCGGCTGATGGGGACGTCGGGACGGTTGGCATACAGCTCTTTGTAGTGTTCCGTATTCTTACGGATGATGTCCTGGTTTTCGCAATGGGCGGCAATCAGCATGTCGGTGCCATTGAAGATATTCAGCAGGCTGCTCGTCTTGTCCACCAGCATGTTTCCGGTGCTGGAGCCCATGAAGAGCTTGATGCCGCATACGCGGTTTTTGTCCAGTTTGTGGAACTCTGTGTGGTTGTCGTTGGTGGCGCCGAAGTAGCAGGAGTGGTTGACGATACACTTCTCGTTCAGCAGCTCCATCTTCTGTAGCAGGGCTTCAATGGTGGTAGTCTGCGGTTGCGTGTTGGGCATGTCCATGATGGAGGTAACTCCACCGGCAGCTGCGGCGCAGCTCTCGGTGAAGATGTCCGCTTTGTGCGTCAGTCCGGGGTCGCGGAAGTGCACATGGTCGTCGATGATACCCGGCAGCAGGTAGTAGCCTGTGGCATCTATGGTTTCATCGCAAGGAGAGGTGGGTGCTTCTCCGCGGGTCAGCACTTCGGCTATCATGCCGTTCTCAATCACGACGGAGCCTTTCACCGAACGTCCCTCGTTCACTATCGTTGCGTTGTGTATCAGTGTTCTCTTCATAAATTCAGTGGATAGATGATGGTTGATAATTGACAGGAGGCAGCGACGGATTACGATTTATATTTGTGGAACAGGCTGTTCCATTTCAGTCGAATCACCCCGAAGACTGCTTCCCCAAAGATACTGCTATTCATTTTTGAAGTGCCCAGTTCACGGTTGATGAAGATGACGGGAACTTCTTTTATTTTGAAACCATATTTATAGGCAGTGAACTTCATCTCAATCTGGAAAGCATACCCTTTGAAGCGGATGCCGTCGAGGGGAATGGTCTCCAGCACCTTCCGGCGGTAGCACTTGAATCCTGCGGTGGTGTCGTGCACCGGCAGTCCGGTGATGACGCGCACATATTTCGAGGCAAAGTAGGACATCAGCACGCGCCCCATGGGCCAGTTCACTACGTTAACGCCGCTGACGTAACGCGAACCAATGGACACGTCGGCACCCTCTTCGGCACAGGCCTTATACAAGCGCGGAAGGTCGGCAGGGTTGTGACTGAAGTCGGCATCCATCTCGAAAATATACTCGTAGTGATGCTCCAGCGACCACTTGAAACCTGCAATGTAGGCGGTTCCCAATCCCAGTTTCCCTTTTCGCTCTATCATGAACAGGCGTTCGGGAAATTCCTGTTGTAACGTTCTGACAATGGCGGCAGTTCCGTCGGGTGAGCCGTCTTCGATGATAAGGATGTGGAATACTTTCTCCAGGGCGAAAACGGCACGGATGATGTTTTCGATGTTCTCCCGTTCGTTATATGTGGGAATAATGACAATGCTGTCCGATGTTTGCATATTCATAAAAAAGGGGGTTTTTATTGGGAACAAAGTTAAGCGTTTTCCTTTATATACGAATTAAAACTAAGGATTATTTAGTAATTTTGCGCCCGTTATGATGACAATTACTGAGCTACAACAACGATATGCCGCTCATCCCAATGCGGAAGCCATGAGGGGCTTACTGAAGAATCTGTCCGTGCGCACCCTGTTTTGCGAAGGATTGTGCGCATCCGCCGCCTCGCTGTTTTCGTCCGTACTGGTGCAGCAGGCGGAGTGTCCTTTTGTTTTCATCCTGGGCGACCTGGAAGAGGCAGGATATTTCTACCACGATCTGACCCAAGTGTTGGGAACGGAGCAAGTTCTCTTCTTCCCCTCCTCTTTTCGCCGTGCCATCAAGTACGGACAGAAGGATGCGGCAAACGAGATTCTGCGCACCGAAGTGTTGAGCCGCCTGCAGAAGAACGAACCGGGACTATGCGTCGTGACCTATCCCGATGCCTTGGCGGAAAAAGTCGTTTCGCGTAAGGAACTGGGAGACAAGACGCTGAAACTGCATGTCGCCGAACAGGTGGACATGAACTTCATCTCCGAAGTGCTGCGCAGCTATGGCTTTGAGTATGTGGATTATGTCTACGAACCGGGGCAATACGCCGTGCGTGGTAGCATCATTGATGTCTTTTCCTTCTCGTCCGAATACCCCTTCCGCATAGACTTCTTCGGCGATGAGGTGGAAAGCCTGCGTACCTTCGAGGTCGATTCCCAGCTTTCCAAAGAGAAGAAGGAGAGTATTGTCATCGTCCCCGATTTGAGTCGCAGCTTGGAGCAAGGCGGGACAGGCGGAATGGTCTCTTTCCTCGATTTCCTGCATCCCGACACCGTGCTTGCCATGCGCGATTTCCTTTGGCTGCGCGAACGCATTCAGGCGGTGCATGACGAGTCGCTTACTCCGCAGGCCATTGCAGCCCGTGAGGCGGAAGAGAACGGAGCCATCTCTCTGGAGGGTAAGCTCGCCGATGCCGGAGAGTTTACCGTGCGTGCGCTCGACTTCCGTCGTCTGGAGTTCGGAGGCAAGCCCACCGGTACACCGGATGCTGTTGTCTCTTTCAAGACTACCGCACAACCCATCTTCCACAAGAACTTCGATCTGGTGGCGAATGCCTTCAAGGAGTACCTCTCACTTGGATACGACCTGTATATATGCAGCGACAGTCAGAAACAGACCGACCGTATCCGGGCTATCTTTGACGACCGTGGAGACAACATCTCCTTCACCGCCGTAGAGCGTACCTTGCACGAGGGATTTGCCGATAATACCTTGCGTCTCTGCATCTTTACCGACCATCAGCTGTTCGACCGTTTCCACAAGTACAACCTGAAGAGCGATAAAGCCCGTAGCGGAAAAGTCGCCTTGAGCCTGAAAGAGCTCAACCAGTTCACGCCGGGCGATTATGTAGTACATACCGACCACGGTGTGGGACGTTTCGCTGGACTGGTGCGTATTCCCAATGGCGACACGACGCAGGAAGTGATGAAATTGGTCTATCAGAATGAAGACGTTGTCTTTGTCTCCATTCATTCCCTGCACAAGGTTTCCAAATACAAAGGGAAGGAGGGTGAAGCTCCTCGTCTGAATAAGTTGGGTACGGGTGCCTGGGAAAAACTGAAAGACCGCACTAAGTCCAAAATCAAGGACATTGCCCGCGACCTTATCAAACTTTACTCCCAACGCCGCGAAGAGAAGGGATTCCAATACAGCCCCGACAGCTTTCTGCAACGGGAGTTGGAAGCCTCTTTCATCTATGAAGACACGCCCGACCAGAGCAAGGCGACCTCCGATGTGAAAGCCGATATGGAGAGCGCCCGCCCGATGGACCGTCTGGTGTGCGGCGACGTAGGTTTCGGAAAGACGGAGGTTGCCGTGCGCGCTGCCTTCAAGGCGGTGACGGATAATAAACAGGTGGCCGTGTTGGTGCCCACCACCGTATTGGCGTACCAGCATTTTCAGACTTTCCGCGACCGTCTGAAAGAGCTTCCCTGCCGCGTGGAGTACCTGAGCCGTGCGCGTACTGCCGCCCAGTCCAAAGCTGTGGTGAAAGGACTTGCTGCCGGAGAGGTGAACATCCTTATCGGTACCCATCGCATCCTCGGCAAAGATGTGAAGTTCAAAGACCTGGGGCTGCTCATCATTGACGAAGAGCAGAAATTCGGCGTGAGCGTGAAAGAGAAGTTGCGCCAGCTGAAAGTGAACGTGGATACCTTGACCATGACCGCTACGCCCATTCCCCGTACCTTGCAGTTCTCTCTGTTGGGTGCCCGCGACCTCTCGGTGATACAGACACCGCCACCCAACCGCTATCCGGTACAGACCGAAGTGCATACCTTCAATGAAGAAGTCATCGTCGATGCCATCAACTTCGAGATGAGCCGCAACGGGCAAGTCTTCTTCGTCAACAACCGCATATCCAATCTTGTCGAGCTCAAATCGTTGATAGAGCGTCACATCCCCGACTGCCGTGTCTGCATCGGTCACGGTCAGATGGAGCCGGCGGAGCTGGAGAAGATAATCTTCGACTTTGTCAATTATGACTATGACGTGTTGCTTGCTACTACCATCATCGAAAGCGGTATCGACATCCCCAATGCCAACACCATCATCATCAATCAGGCACAGAACTTCGGTCTTAGTGACCTGCATCAGATGCGTGGACGCGTGGGGCGCAGCAACAAAAAAGCCTTCTGCTACCTGCTTGCTCCTCCGCTCTCTTCCCTCACCCCCGAGGCGAAGCGCCGCTTGCAGGCCATCGAGAATTTCTCCGACTTGGGCAGCGGTATCCATATCGCCATGCAGGACCTTGACATCCGCGGTGCGGGAAACATGTTGGGTGCCGAACAGAGCGGATTTATTGCCGACTTGGGCTATGAAACCTATCAGAAGATACTTTCCGAAGCAGTGCATGAGTTAAAGACGGATGAGTTTGCCGACCTCTACGCCGAAGAACTGAAAGGAGACGGTACGGTCAGCGGCGAGCAGTTTGTGGACGAGTGTCAGGTAGAGAGCGATTTGGAACTTCTGCTTCCGGCAACCTACGTGACCGGTAGCAGTGAGCGCATGCTCCTTTACCGCGAACTGGACAGCTTGGTGCTGGACAAGGATGTGGAGGCCTTCCGTGCTCGTTTGGAAGACCGTTTCGGTGCTGTTCCGCCGGAGACGGAGGAGTTGATGCGTATTGTTCCGCTCCGCCGTCTGTCCGCCCGTATGGGAGTGGAGAAGGTATTATTGAAAGGCGGGCGCATGTCTCTGTTCTTTGTCTCCAATCCGGACAGTCCCTATTATCAGAGCCAGGCGTTCGGCAAGGTCATTGCCTATATGATGAAATACACCCGGCGTTGCGACCTACGCGAGCAGAACACCCGGCGTAGCATGTTGGTGAAAGATGTGCGGACCGTGGAAGAGGCAGTCAGCGTGATGCAAGAGATGGTGGCGATGCAGGTGGAGTAAATGGGGTATTGCAGTGAAAACTATAGGATAGTCTATCGTCCGAATTGAATCGCAACCCCGATATTGAGGAATGTGATATTATTCTTGAACCAATTATGATTCACTCCGTCATCATATCCGTCTGTGTTGAAGAGGCGTCCGTCCGGATTGACAAACCAGTCGGCGGCATCTTATCAGGGTAACTTTTGATGAAAGCGATGTTGTTACAGGCAGTTATTACACATTTTCATTGACGTAGATGACGTCGTCACCCATCATCTTACGCGAACGTACCTCTCCCAAAGGAGCAAGTACGTCGCAGATGAATTCTATGAAATCAGTAGAACAGGCCATGGCTTTCAATCTTGGGGGAATAGGGCGCAGAAACCTTGTTTGTTGAATTGATAATACATTTCGATGCGTTCAGGCGTATCGTTCTCAAGTAACAGCAAGAGTTCTTTGGCAAATTCAAGCGTGGCGGAACCGTTGGCGGTTACGATGTGTTGGTCGCTGACGGCTTGGGCGTGGATGTAACCATCGGGATTGGTATAGTTACTACCGCCCCAAAGTTTCAGTTGCTCCAGTCCGTTACCAGTATGCTTCACGGCATTCAGGAAACCATGCTGAGCCATGAATGAAGCGGCATTGCAGATGGCGCCGACAATCTTTCCTTTCTCTATGGCTTGCCGCACAATCGGCACTACCTTTTGGGCAACAGGCGTGCTCCAGCCGAAGCCGCCGATCAGTACCAAGGCGGCATAATCGTCGGGCATGGTGTCGAACGAATAGTCCGGCAGGGCGCGGAGGCCTCCGATGGATTGCACCGGTTCCAGTGTCGGGGCAACCACCTTGTTGATATACTTCGGGTTGGCTTTCAAAGCCATTTCATCGGAGGCGATGGCTTCCGAAAGATAGACTGTTTCGTGGTTGGCGTAGTCGTTCAGCAGCAGATATAATACTTCGTTCTTCATAATTTATTTCTTTTTAATGGTTTGACATCTTCGTTGGGTCATCTCTTCGGCAAAGGCCTGTTCGCCATGCTCCTTGATGTAGCGGATGCAGGCAGGGCGGTCGGACTTGAACAGGAAGGCGAAAAACTTCCCTATCCAGTTGGAGAATACTTTGCATTCTTGCACATTGCGCGGACACTCGGCACAGGTATTGAACTTGTTTCCTAGGCAGCACGAGCGTATCCTGCACCAGTTCGCCTTGTCGTTTTGCTTGCATCCGGGACATTTCCCGGTCAGGAACTTGCGGCAAGCTCCGCAGTAAAGGCCGCAAGCGGCAATGTTTTGCGTATCGGACACGATTGTCTTCATAAGTATCAGACGTTAGAGTGAATGTCCGCCTCTTTCCACCGCTTCAGGTGGGGAAAGTATTGCAGCATCTGTTCTTTGGCTTGCAGGGGAGTCAGTTCCTGACCTGTATGCGCATTCATCTGGTCTAAGAATTGCAGGCAGAATTCCACCATCTGGTTCATGGTGAAATCTTGTGTGAACTTGCCGTCTTGGTAGCAATAGACGCAATAATCCTCACTGCGGCTTCCATCCGCATTTGTCCCTCTGTTCTCATCGGTCAGGGGCATACCGCAGCTTTGGCAGAAATGTTGTTCCATATTAATAGGAGGTTGAATGCCTGTCAACTCCCGATACAGGCGGTTATAAAAATGTAAAGCGTGGGAACTGCAATGCCATTTTAAAGTTGAGGTCCTGAGAAAACCTTTGATACAAATATGGTAATAGCAGCCCACGCTATATGCGTGAGAACCACTATGCTACCTCTTGTATCAAATTCGAAATTTCTCAGGTTTCAACTTTACAAGATAAGCATAACGCTTTCTTTCTCTAATACGTTACGGACGGAGTCTATTCCCAATCCGAATGCAAATGTATAAAAAATCCGTAATATAACTACTGCTGAGGGCTAATATTACGGATTTTATTCATCTGTTTATCGGTATTTCGATGAAACTATAATTATACATAATATGGTGATTTATAGCCCAAAATCGGCAATAAATCATCATATACGTTATCTATCCTACCTCTTCCTGATATACACCTTGTGCGACCCTCTTCCCGTTGTTCCGATGCCGCTGTCGGGCGTTTCGCTCCACAGCTTCAGTTCGCGTGCGGCAGCGTTGCGCAGTAATCCTGTGAGTTGGCAGTAGTCGGTGACTTTCATCAGCGGGTGCTGTTCCAGATAGTCTTGTGCCATCTTCAGGCGTTGTTCCGGTGTGTATTGCTGCGAGGAGCGCTGGAACTTCCATTTGGAACGGTCCAGGTAGCAATGCCGCCCCGTCTCCTGTATGAACTCTTTGTCGGCACGGAAATTGATGTTCTTGATGCAGATGCTCATGGCGTTGCGTTTCTTGCCTCCCGGTTCGGCACTTTCGCGGTCGAAGCCTTCGCGCAGCCCTAAGGAGGGAGTGAATACACCCAATCCATCAATTTTCACCGAGTGTCCTTGCCCCATTTCGCGGGCGATGGCTTGGGTGAGCGACCTTACCAACCCGATGATGTCGCCGGGGGTGAAGGTACTGGCATAGTTGATGTGTTCTGCCAAATAGTTCAAATCCACTTGTCCCCAAATCTTCATGCGGGGAAAGAGTACTTTTTCGCCTTCCTCGTTGGGAAGCGTCAATTCTTGCATCTGATATTCTGCCATGATACTGTGATTTAAGAAGAAGTAATCTGTTGTCCCGTTCAAAGTATGGTAGAAAGCTGCTTTTACTCCTGTCGGAAAAAGGGATTACTCCCGTTATAAACTTGTTTAACTTGCTGCATAAACTTCATCTCGCGTCGCGAGATGTATATCTCGCCTGCCGGGATGTACATCTCAGCCGCAGAGATGTGCATCTCAGCAGCTAAGATACAGTTTTTCTTTGGGATTAACAAACTTTCTGACGGTGAAGTGACGTTTTTTTCCTATACAGAAGGGTGCTTGCTACTATTGTTTATCCGGCTAAATCCGATGCCTTGTGGATGGAAGGTTAAGGCGCCTGTTCGTTTGGATGTTTGTTTTTTAAAAGAATTTCTCTTTGGTGATTAAAAAGCATTTGATTACTTTTGTAGAGCGAATAGACATCCCCTATATTATGAATAGAACAACCATAGAAGATGCCGTATTTCCGGGTTGCCCCATACGGAACATCCTGTCGAGATTTGGCGATAAATGGTCGCTGCTGGTTATATACACACTTGACAGGCAGAACCGGGCTGTGCGATTTAAGGAGTTACAGCGTGAGATTTCGGATATTTCACAGAAGATGCTGACCGTGACGTTGCGCACACTGGAAGAAGACGGCTTTGTGACACGCACGATATATCCGGAAGTGCCGCCTCATGTGGAATATGCCTTGACGGAAAGGGCGAAATCATTACTCCCGCACATCAATGCCTTGATTGGTTGGGCTTTGGAGAATATGGACGCGATTCTGAACGATAGAAAGGCGGCTGTAGGAAAAGGATAATATATACTCGCAGGTTGAATTGAATAATATGTATTTATGGCAAAATTGAGAAAAACTTGCATTACTGTTTCGGGCATTATCTTGATGGGACTGGTGATATGGGGGCTTATGTCGCTGTCATTGGAAACGGGGAAGAGGGAGAAGGGATATACGGATGTCCTGACCGATACCATCGCTCAAATCGTGTCGGGCTATCCCGGTGAGATAGGCGTGGCTATCATCATAAACGGTACTGATACCGTTGCGGTCAACAATGCGCCTGTTTATCCCATGATGAGTGTGTTCAAGGTTCATCAGGCGTTGGCTGTTTGTCATCGGTTCGACCGTGACGGGCTTTCGCTCGATACTTTGATGACGATACGGAGAGACGAACTTGATGCCCATACCTGGAGCCCCATGCTGAAGGAGCATCAGGAGCCGGTGATGACGTTGTCGGTTGGAGATTTGTTGCGTTATACGCTTCTGCAGAGCGACAACAATGCAAGCAATCTGATGTTCGAGAAATGGGTAGATGTGGCGGAAACCGACCGCTTCATTGCGACGCTCATTCCCCGTGCGAGTTTCCGGATAACCTATACGGAGTCGGAGATGGCAGCCGACCATGCCAAAGCATACTCCAACTGCACTTCGCCTCTTGGGGCAGCGATGCTGATGGAGCGGTTGTTTACCGATAGCCTGGTGAGCCGTGAGAAGCAAGCCTTCATCCGAAAGGCGTTGAGCGAATGTGTGACCGGTAAAGACCGGATAGCGGCCCCCCTCGTCGGAAAGGAAGGGGTGAGTCTTGCCCACAAGACTGGTTCCGGCTACGTGGATGAAGAGGGCAGGCTTGTCGCCCACAATGACGTAGGCTACATCTGCCTGCCGGGCGGTGTGCGCTATACGTTGGCGGTGTTTGTCAAAGACTTTAAGGGGAATGAGTCGCAAGCCTCACAGGCTGTGGCATGCATATCGGAGTGCGTGTATTCTGTTATCGCTTCCCGCCGTATAGCTTGTCTATCAGATCCTGCCGCCCTATCTTCTTCAGTTCATTGATGATGTTCCGCCGCTCTTCGGGCTTATACCAGAAGAAGAACTGCCGCTGTGCCAGCTTCTCGCGCGGAGTCTTGGCACTGAACACCGGTTCCAGCGTATAGGGGTGATACCCTGTGTACCAGGCTTCGGTGGAGACGGTCATCGGGGTAGGGGTGAAGTCTTGCACCTGCTCCAGATGGAAGTCCAGCCGCTTGGTGATGACGGCAAGTTCCGCCATGTCCTCTTCCTTGCAGCCGGGATGGCTGCTGATGAAGTAGGGGATAAGTTGCTGGCGCAATCCTTCCTCACGGTTGATGCGGTCGAATATCTTCTTGAACTCACTGAACTGACTGAACGGAGGTTTGCGCATGATGCCCAGCACACGCTCCGAGGTATGCTCCGGAGCTACTTTCAGGCGGCCGCTGACGTGGCGGGCTATCAGTTCGCGGGTGTATTCTGCTGTGCTCTTGTTCACTTTCGGGTCTTTGCTCTGGTGCAGAAGCAGGTCGTAGCGCACGCCGCTGCCGATAAATGACTTTTTGATGCCGGGTAGGGCATCCACTGCATGATAGATATCGAGCAGCGGACGATGATCCGTATTCAGATTGGGGCATACCTTGGGGTGGATGCACGACGGGCGTTTACATTTCCGGCAGAGCGTCTCATCCTTACCCTTCATCCGGTACATATTGGCCGACGGTCCTCCAAGATCACTCAAATAACCTTTGAAGTCGGGCAGTTCCATCACGGCTTTCACCTCTTTCAGGATGCTCTCCTTGCTGCGGCTCACGATGAACTTTCCCTGATGGGCGGAGATGGTGCAGAAGGCACATCCGCCGAAGCAGCCCCGGTGCAGGTTGATGGAGAACTTGATCATGTCGTATGCCGGTATGCGCTTCCCCTTATATTTGGGATGAGGCAGACGGGTGTAGGGCAGGTCGAACGAGTGGTCCAGTTCCGCTTCTGTCAGGGGAGGATAGGGAGGATTGACGACGACCGTCTGCTTGCCTACCCGTTGCAGGATGCGTGAGGCGGCGTACTTGTTGCTCTCTTCCTCGATGTGGCGGAAGTTGGCGGCCTCTTTCCTTTTGTCCTTCAGGCACTCTTCGTGCGAGAAGAGGGTGATATCCTCTTCTTGCGGACTGACTTCCTTATCGAGGTAGACCATCTGCGGGATGCCGGCAATCAGTTGCTTGAACTCTTCCGGAGCGATGGTTTTCTCTTCTGGAGCGACGGGGCTGTTCGCATCTTCGATATTGGCGGTATCAGCCAATTTCTGTTTCACTCTTCCGGCGAGTTCCACCACAGGCTTCTCTCCCATGCCGTAGATGATGGCATCGGCTCCGCTGTCTACCAGAATGCTGGGACGCACGCGGTCTTGCCAGTAGTCGTAGTGTGTCAGCCGCCTCATGCTTGCCTCGATACCGCCCAGCACGACGGGAACGTCCGGATACAGTCTTTTCAGTATCTGCGTATATACAATGGTGGGATATTCGGGGCGCATGTCCGGACGGCCATCCGGAGTGTAGGCATCGTCGCTGCGTAGCCGCTTGTTGGCTGTGTATTTGTTCACCATGCTGTCCATGCAGCCGGGGCTGATGCCGAAGAACAGCCGGGGGCGTCCCAGCTTCTTGAAGTCGCGCAGGTCGTCGCGCCAGTTGGGTTGGGGAACGATGGCTACACGCAAGCCTTCCGCTTCCAGGATGCGGCCGATGACGGCAGCACCAAAAGAAGGATGGTCCACGTAAGCGTCGCCGCTAAAGAGAATTACGTCCAGTTGATCCCATCCGCGAAGCTCCACTTCTTTCTTGGTGGTGGGCAACCAGTCTGTCAGTCGATATTCTTTCATGAGGCAAAATGATAAGTCAGACATAAGAACAGGGCAATACCTCCTTATATTCTTATGTCCTTTTGTCTATAAAAAAAAGCAAGATAATGTGTCTCGTCAGTCTATGCCAGTGACTCTTGCATGTTCATGACTGCTTGGCAAACTGCACTGTCATCCGTTCTCCGTCGTAAATCTCACGGAAACCGATCTGTTGTTCGGCAAGATACTCCTTCAGGTCATTGAAGGCGGAGGCATCGTCCATGATGATTTCCAGCTTCTCGCCCTTTCCCGCCTGGCATAAAGCCAGGATGGCGGGAATGAGCGGGCTGTAGTGCTTCTGACCGCAAGTGTCGATTGTTTTCATCTCCGTTTATTCGCTGTTATTTTGCTGTTATACTGCTGTTGTTCAGCTGTTATACTGCTGTTGTTCAGCCGTTATACTGCTGTCGCTCTGCTGCTATACAACTATCGTTCTGCTGTCATTCTTCCATTATTCTTCTGTAGGGTCTTGTTTGGAGAGCCATTCTAGATAGAGCTTGATCAGTTGCTGCAGGCCGAAGGCTTTCATGTTGTTGTGGTATATCACGTCGATACAGAGGTCGAGCAGGTCCTTGCTGTCCTCCTCTTGTGAGGCGATGAGGGAACGAATGTTCAGTCTCAGTTTTTCCAGGACGGATTCGTCTACAATGCCGTTGCTGTCAATGAGATGGCAGAAAAGCCCGTACTTCTCGATGGTTGTCAGATTGTCTTCGGAGATCTCTAAACTGCGGGTACCGCTGGGGTTGGCTTGTATGGTGTACATCATCTTCTATATTTTTTAAAGGTTTATACTCAGAGAGCAAAGATAAGCGTTATTTTTTATAGCCACGTATCGTTTCCTACTTTTTTGCTTGAAAGAATTGCAGGATAGAGGCCATAAGGGCATTGCGTGCCGTCTCCTGCCTGATACTTTCCAATGGGAAACCCATGACGAAAGTGCGGTAGTTGCCTCGATAAGCGATGGCGGCACTCTGATTGCCGTCCGCATAGGTCAGTACGGTGAATGCCGGGGCTGTAGGCAGGATGCATTCCGGCGCAGTTATGGCGTATGTCTGTTCGTTGGGCAGGCGGGGGAGGGTGAAGGTGCGTTTCAAACCGTTGATGTCGCTGGACGGGGTATCGTTCATGGACTTGCCGTACGTGTACTTCAGGATGTTCTGCGTAAACTCCCGGTCGCTTTGCAAACGGTCCATGTCGCTGCCGATGTAGGAGCCGCTCACAAGAAGGTTGCCGCCGGACTGGCAGTACGCCGCCAATGCACGCTGCATGGGGGCGGGGAAGGTCTTGTAGGATACGTTACCGGCCGGATTGCTTTGCCGGTCTTCCTTTTCCAATCCGAGGATGTAGTCTACGACGTCGTAGACTTCCAGCGGGACATTACTGCTTTCTACGGCTTCATCGCTGCATGAAACAAAGCTGTAGCCACCTGCCGCCTGTATGGCTTTCCCGTGTATGAACGGGTAGTCGAAAGAGTTTCCGGCTATTCTGACTCCTTCCCATTCCTCTCCGCTACGTCCCAACTCCTGCCCTGCCTGCTTGCGCGAAAACTCGGTCTGGGCACCGCAAAGGGAGATATCGTACAGGTAAGGCACTCCCGGGTCTTGGGACAAGTCGAATCCGGCTTCGGCGGGAGTATCTATGATGGCCGGACCACTCAGACGGTCGAATCCGTTGATAATCAGGACGCGCCCTTGCTCTTTCTTAGCCTGACAGGCAGTTAGGATCTCAGAGGGGAAACTCTCTCCTCCGCGATTGACAGCGGTGACCTTGAAGGAGTAGACGATGCCAGGCTCTATCGTGACCGTATGTGACGGGCTGCTTACGCGGGTTCCGTTGTCGAATCCGCCGCGTCCGATGCGGGTGTAGACGATGTATTCGTGTGGCTTGGCAGTGGGTTCCAGCAAGTCTTCTTCGCCTTTCCAGGAAAGCTCCAGCGTATTCTTCTTCTTGCCGAAGCGTACGGCAAAATGGCTTACGGGAAGGGGCTGCACGACATACTCCTCTCCGTGTTGGCTGCACAGATATCGGAGGATGGCCTTATAGAGGGAGCGCCCCACGGTGAACTTGAAGCGGGGATCGTGTCCGAGGCGCATGTCGGCGAAGTTCTGGTGCGAAAGCAGTTCCACGATGGTGGACGGTACGGCAGGCAGTCGGGTCTCACTGTAGTTGCGGTTCCACAGGCTACGGCGTGTCCAGTCGATGGCATAACGGGACTGGATATCCCGTTGGAGCTGTGTGAGCAGGAGGTCGGACAGGTCGCGCGAGGCATACCGGTCGGTGCCGCTTGCCAGTACACCGTCGTTGAATTGGGTGGTACAGATGCCCAGTGTGCCAATGATCCGGTCTTCGTTGCTGACTCCCGCGTCGCTGTGCAGTGCCATGGTCATCTCGAAGGGGACTTCCAACCCTTGCTCTTTGGGGTTGAAGAGGGAGCCTCCGGACAAGTAGTTGACCATTCTGGAGCGCGTGTTGATGTCGTCGGAGAGGTCATCCTTTCCCTCCCTCCCGCTGTATACGGGATAGGGCATGCCTGCCCATTGGGCAAAGTAACGGGCACCTTCCAGGTATCTGGGCACTCCGCTGGTGGTGCCTCCTCGGGCGATGTTTCCCATTCCGCCGCCGAAGCGTACAGCATCTGCGCAGACCACCCCTTTCTGCTTGCTCTCGTTGCTGAGCACTACCATGCCGTAGTCATTCTTTCCCTTGTCGAAGGAGAAGGTACCGAGGTAGACCCACGTGCCACCGCCAATCTGCTGGTTCACCTTGAATTCGGTGGTACCGCCGTTGTGGAAGACGATATACCGGGCGTCGCTTACGCTTTCCGGCAGGGTCTGATAGGAGACGTAGACGGCATATTCGCCTGTTTCCGGGATGTCGGGAACCCATTCGGCGAAGGCTTTGTCCCGCTTCTTCTCGGTGCGGGCGAAGCGTGCGCTCCCGCTGGCGAAGGGGTTCTCGCCATCCTGATAGACCGTCTTTCGTTGGGCGAAGCCGGGGCGTCCGGTTGGTTCCCACTTGGCTTTCCGACTTTTTACGTCCAGGTAGAGGGAACTTTGCGGGGTGTCGTTGTCTACGATCACTTCGTGTCGCTGGGTGTCCCTCTCGCGTGGGGTGAAGACGTTGGCACCGGCATTCTCCAGCATGGGGATGAGGTAGGGGAGGATGAACGACTGGGTGAACTGGTCTTCCGTCGTGCAGAACAGGCGGGGGCGTTGCCAGCCCCACTTGCCGGTCTTATGGATGAAGTATTTGCCGTGGCTTTGCCACAGAGCGATGTGCTTGCCTTCCAGTCCGCGGCTGATAGTGTAGGGGCGTGAGGTGCGTGTCACCCACGGGTCTCCTTTGTACTTCAGGTCGGTGTATAGGCGTGACTTGTCTTTTTTCCCTTTCCGGTAGATGTTGGGGATCAGGGCTTCGATGGGGCGTCCTCCGGTCCATACTTTCAGGTCGTAGTAGTTGACGGGACCCGGCAGAAGCTGCTTCAGATGGCGGTAGATGGCGTCTACGTTTTCCTGCCGGAAGGGCTGGTGGGAGAAGGCGGTGCCGGCGTAGATGTCCAGTTGCTTCTTCTGATGATTGACGCGGAAGCTGTCCAGGCGGCAGGTGCCGATGGTTGCGGCTGTGGTGGTGTACTCCTGGAAATAGGTGGTGAGGCGTTCCTGTATGTTCGCCTCGATGTCCTGTGCAAGGAGCGGGATGCCGTATAAGGCTATGATGAGTGATAAAATGGTTTTCTTCATATATGATGCTGTTTAGTATCCTTACGAACAGACAAATATACGGATTTGTTGGCTGGAAAACATGGATTTTATTTATTTATAAAAAAAGTACCACTCCTGATATACAAAAAGGACACCCCTGAACGAATGTAGGGATGTCCTCTTTTCCTATGTTGATTGCTTTGTTACCGTTGTATACACCAAGCTGTATCCTTGATCTACCGATACTTACAGCGGAATATATTCCACAAACGCCTCCATTGCTTCGTACGAAGCCAAGCCCAGGCTGTCGTACAGGGCGGCTGTGCCGCGGTTACGGTCCTCACTGCGCTGCCAGAACAGACGTTCGTCGTTGCCCAGGAACGGGGCGCTTTCCATCTGCGACTGGTGTTTCAGGATGGAGTTACGCTTGGCGCGCAGCTCTTCCGGACTGATGGGCACGGCCATTTCGATGTTCTCGATTTCCCATTCCGCCCATGCGCCGCGATACATCCAGATGCGGCAATCCTTGAGCCATTCGGCACCCTCTTCCTTCTCCAGGTCGATGGCGGCGAATACGGCGTCGGTGCAGACACGGTGCGTGCCATGCGGGTCGGCAAGGTCGCCGGCTACGAAGATCTGATGGGGCTTCACTTCGCGCAAGAGGTTGCGTACGATCTCCACGTCTACTTCCGTCAAGGGACCTTTCTGAATGCGGCCCGTCTCGTAGAAGGGCAGGTCGAGGAAGTGGCAGTGGTCGAGGAGGATGTTATTGTAAGTACATGCCGTGCGGGCTTCGCCGCGGCGTATCAGGCCTTTGATGGTCAGGATGTCGCGCGTGTCGATGTCGCCGTCTTTCTTCTTCTTCAAGAACTTGCGTATCTCGGCGTATTTGTCGGCGATCACCTTGTCTTCGCTGTTGTTGAAGAGCTGGTTGAAGCCGTTGATAAAATGGAGGAAGCGGATGACCTCTTCGTCGCCTACGGCAATGTTGCCGGAGGTTTCGTAGGCCACGTGCACGTCGTGCTTCTGTTCTACCAGGCGGCGTATCGTTCCACCCATGGAGATGACGTCGTCGTCGGGATGGGGTGAGAAGACGATGACACGCTTCGGATAGGGCGTGGCACGTTCCGGCCGGTAGGTGTCGTCGGCATTGGGTTTGCCGCCGGGCCATCCGGTGATGGTGTGCTGTAGGTCGTTGAATATCTTGATATTGACGTTGTAGGCGGAGCCAAAGAGGGCGAGCAGCTCGCTCAGGCCGTTTTCGTTATAGTCCTTGTTGGTCAGTTTCAGGATGGGCTTTCCGGTGAGCTGGCAGAGCCATACGATGGCGCTTCGGATGAGCTTGTCGTTCCATTCGCAGGAGGTGACGAGCCAGGGGCGCTGGATGCGGGTCAGGTTGCCTGCGGACGAGAGGTCGAGCACGATGTGGGCGTTGTTGTGCGTCTGCAGGTAGGAGGCGGGAATGGTGTCGGTCACTGCGCCTTCCACGCACTCTTTCACCATGCCAGCTTTGTCTTCGCCCCATGCCATCAGATAGATTTTCTTGGCGCTCAGGATGGTAGATACTCCCATCGTGATGGAGCTGATGGGGGTGCTTTCGATGCTGCCGAACATTTTGCATGCTTCGTTGCGTGAGGCATTGTCGAGCAGGATGAGGCGGGTGGTGGAGTTCAGGCGTGAACCGGGTTCGTTGAATCCGATGTTACCTACGCGGCCGATGCCCAGCAGTACGGCGTCGAGTCCGCCGAAGCTTTCGATGCGCTGTTCGTAGAGGCGGCAGTATTCGAAGATGGTGTCTTTGGGAATGGTGCCGTCGGGGCTGAAGATGTTCTGGCGGTCGATGTCGACATGGTCGAGGAACATCTCTTTCAGGGCATTCAGGTTGCTGTTGATGGCGTCCGACGTGAGGGGGTAATATTCATAAAGGTTGAATATGATGACATTTCGGAAGCTCAGTCCTTCTTCCTGATGCATGCGGATGAGGGCTGAGTAGACGTTGCGGGGGGAGTTTCCACCGGGCAGGGCGAGTACGCAGAAGCGTCCGGCTTTCTGCTTGTCGCGTATGAGTTGTGCGATTTCGCAGGCGATGTGGTTGGCTCCTTCCTCTGCCGATTCGTAGATGTCGGTCGGGATTTTTTCAAGTCGGGTCAGTACTGACCGTTCGAATGCGTTCTCAGGTCTGTAATACCTGGAGGATACTCTGTTGAGAGTGATTTGAGAACTAAGATTGGTTTTCATAATTTATTGGTATTAATAAATTGATTAAAGCTGTTCGTTTTTTATGGTTTGACATTTATGCGATAACTATACGATAATTATACGATGACTATGTAATGTCTATACAATAACTATACGACAATTATGCGATAATTATGCGAAAACTGTACGAAAAACAATGTCTGCTTCGTGGGCATGGACATTGGGGGCGTTTTTCGGAACAGGGTATCGCTTATGCACTGTTTCGACTGCAAATGTAGGACTTTTTGGCAATAAAGTGTGCTCTTTTCGGTAGTTTTCTTTAAAAAGAGTTTTTCCGCCGCTTTTTGGGGACTTTTCTCGTGGCGTATGGGCGTACCTTTCCTTGCCGACTATAACGCGGCTCGAAAAACGCCATTTAACTTCGATTGACGTTGTGGGGCCGATGTGTTAAAGTTACGGGGCCATTTTAACACCGTTCCCTGGGAGTGGCGGCAGAGCGGTGCCTTAACGAACCCTTAACGACTCCTTAACGACCCCTTAACGGAGGCTTAACGGAGGTAGAACGGAGGTATGCCGTCCGAAAACTGACGAAAAACAGCCGAAATCGCGAAAAAACACCCCGGTTCGAGCGGCAAAACACCCTGGAAAAAAGGGGAAAACAGGTCGAAACCTTAGCCTTTTTTAACCGTTTTCCGTGAACCGCTTTTCCGGCGGACATACTTTGGGGTGTGCGCCCCGTGCGGTCACTCCTCTACGAAGAAGGCGATGGACACCGTGTTTCCCGCATCGTCCACGGCGGTCAGGATGTGCCGTCCGGGGTCGGGCTGGAGCGAGAGCTTGTGGAAGTCTTGCGTCTGCATCAGGTAGCCGTTGTCGAGATGCCAGTAGACGGTGGCGGCGGGATGGCTGTGCGCCAGTTCGACGGTGACCACGCCCCGACTGCCGTCCATCTGACGGGGCAGCACGATGCGGGAGCCGGACGTCGGGTAGATGAACTGCATGGGCGTCAGCGCATCCTCTCCGCAGCCGGGACGGAAGGGGGGAAGCGGGCGGTATTCGGGGTGATGCTGCCTGTAGTACCACTCCCACACGGGCGGGAGGCTGAACCACGACCGCCGGACGACGGGTTCCGACGCGGCGCAACCCTCGTAGATGCGCTCCGTCTCGTCGGCCGACAGCGTGACGGCACGGTGGTAGGGACAGGCCTCCGTCCGCAGTCCGGCGGGCAGGACGAGCAGCGTGTCGCTCTCTTCGCAGAAGCGCCCCTTCAGGTGACCCGACCTGCGGCATATCTCCGCCTCGACGAACACCCCTTCGGGACGCCGGAACCAGCGCGAGGCGGGCAGCAGTCCGAAGACATCGAACAGCACCGGACCCGCCGTCTGTGCGCCCACCAGTCCAGGTTTCCCCTCGCCCGTCGCATTGCCCACCCATACGCCTACGGCATACCGTGGGGTGACGCCCACCGCCCACGCGTCGCGGAAACCGTAGCTGGTGCCCGTTTTCCAGGCGACGGGATGCATGGAGGGGATGGATTTCCAGTCTATCTCTTCGGGGCGGTTCACTTCGGTCAGGGCGCTGAACGTTTGCCACACGCCGCCCGGCTGGAAAAGCTCGTCGGAGACTTGAAGGGGGGCATTGGAGGAGGTAGTCTCTCTCGAAAGGGCGTCATCGGAAGAGGCGGTCTTCTCTCCCTCACCCGGTATCAGCAGCCCGCATTCCCCTTGCGGCAGCCGCAGCAGGCTACGCCCCATGTTGGCGTATGCGCAGGTCACATCCCACAGGGTGGCTTCCGCTCCGCCCAAAATGAGTGACAGCCCGTAGTGGGATGCCGGCCGGTTGATGGTCTTGAACCCCGCCTGCCGCAGGAAGTGATGGAATTTCGGTACGCCGTAGCGTTGCAGCATCGTGACGGCGGGAATGTTCAGCGACCGCGCCAGCGCCTCCGAGGCGGGGACGGCTCCCTCGAACTGCCGGTTGAAGTTCTGAGGGGTGAATCCGTTGATGTTCACCGGTATGTCCGGAAGCAGCATATCCGGCAGCAGACTGCCCTCGTGCAGCATCGCATAGTAAAGCAACGGCTTCAGGATGCTTCCCGTACTCCGTGGCGCTTGGATGATGTCCACCTGACTGCCCGCCTGAGCGTCTTCGTAGCGGGCATTGCCGCAATAGGCTACTACTTGGTTGCTCCGGATGTCCACCACCAGGATGGCAAGGTGGCGTATGTCGCTCCGCGCGAATTCACGGTTCCAGCGTGCGGCAAGCGCCTCGATGCGGGTTTGCAGTCCCTTGTCGACGGTCGATACGGAGCGCTTCCCGTTCCGCAACCGGTAGAAGCGGCTGACCAGGTGCGGGGCTATCTGCGGCAACGCGTGTGGCGCCTCGGGCAGGGGCTCGCTGAGGGCAAGCTCGTAGGCAGAATTGTCCAGCTTCCCCGCTTCGTGGAGTTGTTTCAGCAGCCTGTCCCGCTTCTTCAGCAGCTTGTCCCGCGCCTTGGACAGGTGCATCACGGAGGGCGCGTTGGGCAGCACCGCCAGCGTGGCGGCTTCTGCCCACGACAGCTCCTCGGCGGAGTGCCCGAAGTAGCGCCATGCGGCGGCATCCAGTCCGACGACGTTCCCGCCGAACGGGGCTTGCGAGACGTACATCGAGAGAATCTCCTCCTTCGATGCGCGGAACTCGAGGCGGGTGGCGAGTATCATTTCAATCATCTTCTCTCCCAGGGTGCGCGGCTCTTTCCTTGCCAAGCGTATGGTCTGCATGGTGAGGGTGCTTCCGCCGCTGACGACGCGCCCCTGCCTTAGGTTCTGCCAAGCGGCTCGTGCCGTGGCAAGCGGGTCGACGCCCCAGTGGAGGTAGAAATGCCGGTCTTCGAACGTGGTCAGGCAGTGCTTCATCTTCTCGGGCACCGTGCCGCGGGGAGGGAAGCGCCATTGCCCGTCGGAGGCGATACGCGCGCCCAGCAGTTCCCCGTTGCGGTCGGCAACGACGGTCGAGTAGGGCACGTGGAACAGCTGCTGCGGAAGGCAACAGGCGTATGCCGCCACCAGGACTGCCGCCACGGCGAGCAGGGCTTTCCTCGTGGCGGTCAGTTGTCTGATGTGCAGGATGATGCTTGGTCTCATGGATTGATCAATTCCCGTTCAAATGTGTTCAGTCGCGGCTGACGGTTGTCTGTCCCGCCCGCGTACGTGCCTGTACGGAGGCGTCGTACATGGCTTCACACTGGATGGCAGGCAGGACGAAGCGTCCGGCATACGTGGCTTGCAGCCTGACGGTGAACCGCTTCAGCTCGCCGCGCTGCAGGTCGAAGTAGGTCAGTATGCGGTCGTCGCGGATGTCCTGGTAGGTGAAGGGGCGGTTGTCGCGGATGTCCGGTTGTCCGGAATTGCGGTTGCCGCGGGCGTCCGACTGTCCGGTTGCATCGGCGGAGGCGGCTTCGGAGGCGATGAAACGCTCGTTGTAAATCTCCCATCCGGAGGGGATGATGTGCGTCAGTGCCAGGTTGCTGTATGCTGTGGTTCCGCTGGTGTTGCCCACGGTGATGACTGCCATGAAGTCCGTGCCCTGCCGGATGTCTTCTACGGAGAGGTCGGCACCGTTCATGTTCGTGTACTTCACGTCCATGCGCAGGTTTTGGGCCATCTCCGGCAGGGTGTCGTTGAGCAGTTGCGTGCGGGTCACGACGTCCACGCTGAGGGTGCCTTTGCCTTGGTTCTTCACCGTGATGTCTCCTGCTGTCGGTGTCGTATCGAGCGATTTGCTCCACATCGCCTTGGCGGATTTTACAGCGGGCTGTTGTTTCCCGTTCCGGCTCCAGGTGAAGTCCAGCGCGCCCGAAAGCTGCTCTGCCAGGCGTCCCATAGCCATCAGCGCGAATGCCGTGGACTGCGTGTTGAATCCCTCCTCGTCTGCCAGATTGCGCGACACTTTCCGGGCCTGTTGCAGCGCGGCATCGTTCCTGTGCATCAGGAGCAGCGTCTCCAGTATCATGGCTTCGTCCCGCTCGGACGAGCCGTAGACGGTGTTTTGCGAGGCGTAGGGCGCGATGGTGGTCTCTATGTTGAACACTAACTCTTCAGCCGCTTTGGTCTTGCCCGTCAGCGCGTATGCCGCCGCCAGTCTCCAGCGGGCTTGCAACGGCAACTGGGGCTGTTCCTTCATCCGGTTCATGGCTCCCGGTTCAGGAACGCCTGCCAGAGCCAATGTGTATAGTCTGTAGGATTGTTGCAGCGCCGATTGCCAACGTGTCCAGCCGTCTTCCTGCTCCGGCATCCGCCAGTTCTGGGCGGCTGCGCGCTGGAACCGTTTCCACTTCTCCAATACATTCGGATGGACGGCGTAGCCCTTCTCCTGAGCCAGCACGAGGAACATGCCTGCGTAGGAAGTGACCCACTCGTCCGCCACGGCATTGCCCGGCCAGTAGGCGAAGCCCCCGTTCGGAAGCTGGCGGGAGTAGATCTGCCGGATGCCTTCCTGTACGTTGGTCTTGATCGTCTCCGCCTCCTCGCCGTCCGTCTCCTTGAGCCGGTCGATGAACAGCAGGGGCAAGGCCTTGGACGTCAGCTGCTCCGTGCAGTGGTGCTGATAGTCGAAGAGGAAGTCGAACCTGCGGCTGAAGTCTACGGACGGTATGCGCGATACCTCCAGCCACAGGCGGCTGCCTGCCGGAGAGGCGTTGTGCAGGGTGTAGGGGAGGGTCGTGCTCTCGCCGCTCTCCAGCCACTTGGCTGTCCGCAGGGTGACTGCCGGATTGGGATTGCGCACCTCTATCTCGATGGTCTCCTTGGTCTGCTTTCCGCCTCCTGCGGCTGTCAGCCGGATGACGGCCTTTCCGGTCTTGCCGCTGGTGCGGATGCGGAAGAGGGTGAGTTGGTCGCCGGGCTGGGCAAAGGATATGGTCTGTTGCTTGTTCCCCATGACCTCTATCCCGCCGCCGTCGGCCTGGATGGATACCGTCACCTCTTTCACCTCTTTCTCCATGGCAAAGACGTTCACCGGAACCGTGATCTCCTCCTGTGTGCCGAGCACACGCGGCAGGGTGGAGAGAAGCATCAGCGGCGTGCGTACGAAGGAGCTTTTCTCAGCCTTCCCATACGCTCCGTCCTGTCCGGCAATAACCATCGTGCGTACCGACCCGACGTACATGGGCAGTCGCAACGTATGTGTCTTCTGCTTTCCTTTGCCCAAGTGGAAGGGACCGATGAACTTGACCACCGGCTTGAAGCGGTTCGCCTTGGCGTCGGCAGGTTTCAGGGTCTCGTCGCCGCCCGTGCTGAACAGGGAGCTATAGCGCCCTGCCGAGGCTCCGAGCACATTGTCGTACATGTCCCAGGTGCGGATGCCCAGGGCTTCGCGGGCGTAGAACTCGTTCCAAGGGTCGGGCGTCTTGAAGTTGGTCAGGTCGAGCAGACCGTCGTCTACCACCGCCAGTGTATAGGTCATCGGTTTGCCGCTCTTTTCGCTGACGGTGACGGTGAAGTCGGTCTCCGGACGCAGCACGTCCGGCATGCTGATTTGCGGTTGCAGGAGGGTCTGACGGTTATTCACCGGCACCGGTACCACTCCATACATGCGTATGGGCAGGTCGTTGACTGTTTGTGCGTGCGGTTGCAGCAGGCTGATGTGCAGGTAGACGTTGGGTGTCATTTCGGGCGTCACCTTGAAGGTGTATTTCGTGTCCTGTTGGCTGGAGACTTCTATCCACTCGCGTTGCAACACCGTCGAACCGTTCTCCACGGATACCAGTGCGCGTCCTCCTGCGGCTGCGGGAAGAATGGCAGTCACGGTTTCGCCTATCTCGTACGTCTCTTTGTCCAGCGAGAACGCCAGCATCTTGATGCCGCTGGGGTCGCTCTTGTTCGAGCGTCCGCGCCAGTCGGGCCAGTCCACGTAGATGGTTCCGCCGGTGGCGTGTCCGCTCTCTGTGTCTTTCACGTAGATCAGGTAGCGTCCCCAGTCGGGGTAGTTAACCCGGAACTTGAAAGTCGCCTTCCCGCCCGTGGTCCGGATGCGGCCCTTGGCTACGGGGGTAATGGAACTGCTGTTGATGTAGGTGCCGAAGGATTCGTCGCGGTTCTCCCACCACCAGCTCCAGGAGATGCGGTAGATTTTATACTCCAAGTTGGAACGGTCGGTCAGTTCTCCTGCCGCATTCACTGTGACCACGTCGAAGAGATGGTCCTTGTCCGTCTCTATGTACTTGCCTTTCGGCTGGTTCAGGTTGATGCCGACGTAGGACGGGAAGGGGGAGTAGGGGACGGTCTGCGTGTAGATGCTGGCATCCCCTCCAGGCTCGAACACGCGGGTGGTCAGTGTGGCGTTCAGCATGCCGGGGGCATGGGTGGCGGCGGGCAGCTTGAGGAGGAAAGCTGCCTTGCCTTCCGCATCGAGTGTGCCGTTGAACACGTCGCTCTTCACGGTGGTGAACTCGGTGGCGGGATTGTTGAACGTGTATTGGCTGTAGTTCTTGAATTGCGTGTTCACTTTTGATAAGGACATCTCTACCTTGGTCTTCAACTTGGCTGCCGTGGCGCCTGTCAGCCAGGTGGAGTAGAGCTTGGCAGGCATGACCTTCCTTGATGCGTGGATGATGTCTCCGGGCATCTTCAGAGTTATTTTCAGCCTGTTCGGCTTGACGGTCTCTATGCGCAGGCTCTTGTGAAAGGCTGTTCCGCCCACTTTGACGTAGGCGTTCCACACTCCCGTGGGGTCTTCGGCATGGGTGGGAATGTCAAATGTGTAGAACCCGTTCAGGCCCTGCGTGGAAATCTGTTTCGTATGGAATTGGCCTCTTGGGTTGTAAAGCTCCAGCGAGACGGGGTGCTTGTCGGGAATCCGCTTCTCCCGGTCTTCCAGGATGAAAGCTACGTGAAGCGTATCTCCCGGTCGCCAGACCCCTCTTTCGCCATAGATGAACCCTTTCAGTCCCTTCTGTATCTCTTTTCCGCCTACATCGAAGCGGCTGACGGACTGCTCTTCGCCGTCTGCCACGCGGACGTAGGCTTTCTGCTTGTCCACTTCGGCAACGACAATGAAGGGCACGCCTTTCGGGGCGATTTCAACAAAGCCTTCCCCGTCGGTCTCGCCCGTTCCGATGGCTTGCAACTGGAAGTTGTAGGCGGTTACTTTTGCCTTCTCTATCGGCCGCGTGTCCAGGATGTTGCTTACGGCAATCCATAGCTTGTTCAGGGAGTTTCGTTTCACGATCATGCCTACGTTCGAGGCGAATACATTGCACGACGCAGAGTGGTCGGAGAGGTAGTAGGAGGGATGGCAGGGATTGTTCCGCTCTCTCCAGTCATATTGGCTCCAGTCCATCCGGATGCCGCCGTTGTAGTAGAAGTAGGTTTCGGGAATGTCCCATTCCGCCTCGTTCTCGTCTGTGATGCTGTTTCCGCTGACCTTCACCAGTCCTTCGCTGCTGTTCTTGTCTGCGAAGCTCATCTTCCTGTTCTCTGCTCCGCCGCATGGGTATGCCGAATATTCCTGACGGAAGGAGAGCACAACGCGGTAGATGGCTCCCGGTTCCTGCCGGATGAGGCCGGACAAGTCGATGGAGTAGTCTTCCCAACGGTGCACGTCTTTCGTGTTGTCCTTGTTCAGCCAGAGCGTGTTCTTGTAGACCAGTCGTCCGGAACGGCGAAGCTCATTGGCGGATGAGAGGGTATTGTTCTGCATGAACGTCAGTATGTTGCTCTCGAAGATGCGTATGACGCTCAGGTCCACAGCATACAGGTTGACGGCCCGGAAGGGGATAATCAGGTTTTTGGAGTCGGGCAGGATGGCTGCGGAGGTCGACATCTCTACTTGCGGCTTCAGGCTCAGCTCGCTGAACGAGATGGAGTGGGAGGTGCCGAGCGGTTTCCCCTTGTCGTTTTGCACTCCTTCGTGTATCTTCAAGGTCAGCTTGTCCAGTTGGTTGGCTTCGAAGTAGACACGCACTCTGTTGTCCTCTACCTGGAAGATGGAGTTGGAGATTTCGGGAATTTCGATCAGTCCCTTCAGGTCTTGTGTGACAGATACCGGATCGGAAAATACGATTTCTATCCCGTTCTCCGGCTCCTCAATACGCCGGGCGGCGAGGAAGCGGAAACTCTCTTTGGCGGGAATCAGTATGCTTTCGATCTGCTTCCGGTCAATGCCTGCCGGACTGCCGTCTGCTTTTATTTCCAGTTGGTAGTCCGCCTCTTTGCGGGGAACGCCGACGATCTCAAAACTGTAGCATGCCGGATTGTCCGTCGGTGTGACGGTTACAGGATGGTTTTCCCCTTTCCCGTTTCCGGCAGTCAGCATCTTCTCTACTTCTTCCTTCTTGGCCGCATTGCTGAAGCGTATCTCTCCTTTGAGGTCCATCTGTTCGGAGCGGTTGCCGCGGCCGGTAGTCATCGGCGGTTCGACGTGGAAGGAAAAGTCATGCTCCTGCACCCTGAACGAGAACTTGAACTCTTTCAGTCGGCCTTCCACTTCTACGAATCTGCCCAGTTGGAAAGTCCCTTCGTAGAATTGCCCCGGTTTCAGTCGGCCTGCTTCGGGGATAAATTCGATGGTATTGTTGTTGACCCAATAGGCTTTCCCCTTCAACGAGGGAGAGAAGCTGAAGGGGTTCTCTTTCAGTTCGTTGTTCAGGTCCACCATAGGCTGGTCTTGCGCCAGCTCGATGCGGATGTTTGATGTTTGCGAGATGACGCCCCCGGTGTATGCATTCACGTAAGAGGCGTATTCGGCAGAGGGAACAATGTCTTTTTGACCGCTTGTACAGGAAGTCAGAAGGGCAATGCCCAGTAAAAAAAAGAATAGTGTATCGGTGATACGCCGTTTAGTTTTCATCTGTTCCATGAATTTAAGAATGTTAAGTGGTTAGTGTTTGATCAGAAAGCTTTCCGCATCCTTCCATGCAGGAAACTTCTGTCTGAAATTCCGTAGTGCGGACAGGTCGAGCGAAGCGGTGGCGGAACCCTCTTCCCCATCCGGTACACAGGTTAGAAGCTCACCCTTAGGCGAGTAGGCCACACTGCCTCCGTTGTATGTTATCTCGTTGCCGTCGGTGCCGACACGGTTCACGCCGCACACGTAGCAGATGTTCTCGAGTGCACGTGCCTGCAACAGGACATCCCACACTCGGCGGCGCGGAACGGGCCAGTTGGCTACATAGATCAGCAGGTCATATTCGTTGTTTACATTGCGGCTCCAGACGGGGAACCGCAGGTCGTAGCAGACAAGCAGAAGGATGTTCCATCCCCGATAGGAAATGATTGTCCGTCGGTCTCCTGCGCAGAAGTGTTCCGTCTCTTTCCCCATGCGGAAGAGGTGGCGCTTGTCGCAATAGTATGCGTCTCCCTCGGGAGTCAGAAAAAAGGCGCGGTTGTAGCAAGGTTTGATGTGTGCAGCGTGATCGTCGTTTTCTTCGCTGCAAGCGATGTAGCTTCCTGCAATGGCAAACTGAAATTCGGTAGCCCATTGCCGCAGAGTAGTGAGGGTGTTGCCGTTGATGGGTTCGGCCAGTTGGCAGCTGTTCATGCTGAAACCGGTAGAGAAGGTTTCGGGCAAGACTACAATCTCTGTTTCTCCGCGGAGTGTTTCCAGTTTCTTGCGGAGCAGGAGCAGGTTTTCCTGTCTGTTCTCCCAAACAATGTCTGTCTGTAGTAACGTTACACGCATAGGGCAAAGATTTATCGGGTTAAGATTTCAAAGGGTCGGTCTCTGTAGTTTCTTTATATCCACTCCATACTCCATATTCACTTCATGTCCGCTCCATGTTTTGTCTATGCTCTATAAAGCATGGACAAACATGGAGAAAACACGTTGATGGTATTGAGAGGGTATAGTTCTGATATGGAAAAAACTGTGATTTTCCTATATCTCTCCCAAAGCAAAATTTTTCGGGTTCTTTCCCTCGAAATCCTTATAATAGAGCTTTACCTCGCGCATCTCCTTTTCCAGATCTCCCGAAGGCATAATCGCTTTTGTGGCAGTGATGGTTTTGGTTCTATAATCAACCCCTATCAGGACGATGGGTACCTGCGCTTTCAGAGCAATAAAATAGAAACCTTTTTTCCACTCAGGATTAGCTTTACGGGTTCCTTCCGGCGTGATGGCAAGCTGGAATCTTTTGCTATTCGCAAATCTTTCGGCCATTTGATCTACCAACGACGATTTACGTCCCCGATTTACCGGTATTCCTCCTATGGACTTGAATATCAATCCTAACGGGAAGAAAAACCATTCTTTTTTCATCATGAAACAAGCTTTCCGCCCCATAGCACCGTAAAACAATTTACCGATAAATAAATCCCAATTCGAAGTGTGAGGTGCCGCACATATTACGCATTTGTCATAATTCGGCACCGTCACATTAGTCTTCCATCCTAAGATGCGATAAAAGATAAAGCCGTATATTGCTTTTTTCATTCCCTGTATTTACATCAGTTTGCTGAGGCTATCCTCGAATTCGCTTATTTTCTTGTTGAAGTCTTTGTGGAATTTTTTATAAAAACCTTTTACATTTCCAGGCTCTGTGTGGCTGATTCGACTGATGAATTCGTTTCGTGTACGTGCTACTTCGATTATGATATTCTTAGCAGCTTCTTTGTTCTCTTCGCTCATAAACGTATAGCTTACTATGATATCGAAGGTTAATTCTTGCATCGCATGATCGACGTATTTCTTAAGTAGTCTTCTTTTTGCCATAATTTTTACTATTTAAATAAATGAATTAAAATATTTTCGGTAAAGATAAGTACTTTTTATGGTATAAACCAATATTCCGTACTTTTTTTGATGTATGCATCCTTTCATAATTCAGAAAAAAACACGAAATTTGCCACGCTTTTGAACGAAATTCTAATTAATACCTTTAAATAACTTAAATAAAATGACAAAAAGTGCATTGCAAATTGCAAGGGCTGCTTATCAGCCCAAACTTCCGAAAGCGCTGAAAGGTGCTGTTAAGGTTGTAGCCGGTGAGGCTACTCAATCTGTAGCCGATCAGGAAGCTATTCAAAAATTGTTCCCCAACACGTACGGAATGCCTTTGATTAAGTTTGAGGCTACTGACGAAGTGGTTGATTTTCCTGCTATCAACGTAGGTGTTATCCTTTCAGGAGGTCAGGCTCCTGGTGGTCATAATGTAATTTCCGGTATCTTCGATGGAATCAAGAAGTTGAATAAGGATAGCAAACTTTATGGTTTTATCCTTGGTCCCGGCGGCTTGGTTGATCACAACTACATGGAGCTGACAGCTGATATCATCGATGAATACCGCAATACGGGTGGTTTTGACATCATCGGTTCCGGCCGTACGAAACTGGAGAAGGTAGAACAGTTCGAAAAAGGTCTGGAAATCTTGAAACAACTTGATATCAAGGCACTGGTCATCATTGGTGGTGACGATTCCAATACCAATGCTTGTGTGTTGGCAGAGTATTATGCAGCAAAGAATTGTGGTATACAGGTGATCGGTTGTCCGAAAACTATCGACGGCGACTTGAAGAATGAAATGATTGAGACATCTTTCGGTTTCGATACGGCTTGCAAGGTTTATTCGGAAGTTATCGGTAACATTCAGCGTGACTGTAATTCTGCTCGCAAATACTGGCATTTCATCAAACTGATGGGACGTTCTGCTTCTCATATCGCATTGGAATGTGCTTTGCAGGTACAGCCCAATGTCTGTATCGTATCAGAAGAAGTTGAAGCAAAAGATATGTCTCTGGATGATGTAGTGACTTCTATCGCTCAGGTAGTAGCCAATCGTGCAGCACAAGGTAACAATTTCGGTACGGTGCTTATTCCCGAAGGTTTGATTGAGTTCATTCCTGCCATGAAGCGCTTGATTGCCGAGTTGAACGACTTCCTTGCTGCTAATGCAGAGGAATTTGCTCAGATCAAGAAATCGCATCAGCGTGACTATATCATCCGCAAACTTTCTCCGGAAAATTCAGCTATCTACGCCAGCTTGCCGGAAGGCGTTGCACGTCAGTTGACGCTGGATCGTGACCCGCACGGAAATGTACAGGTTTCTCTTATTGAAACAGAGAAACTGTTGTCCGAAATGGTAGCTGTCAAGTTGGCTGCATGGAAAGAAGAAGGTAAGTTTGTAGGTAAGTTCGCTTCTCAACACCACTTCTTCGGTTATGAAGGACGTTGTGCAGCTCCTTCAAACTACGATGCCGACTACTGCTATTCATTGGGATATACAGCTGCTTCTTTGATTGCTAACGGCAAGACCGGCTATATGTCTTCCGTACGCAATACGACTGCTCCGGCTGAGGAATGGATTGCAGGCGGTGTGCCCATCACGATGATGATGAACATGGAACGTCGTCATGGTGAAATGAAACCGGTTATTCAGAAAGCTTTGGTTAAACTGGATGGTGCTCCGTTTAAGGCATTTGCCGCTCAGCGCGACCAGTGGGCCATTGAAACGGCTTATGTATATCCGGGACCTATCCAGTACTTCGGACCTACAGAAGTTTGTGACCAGCCGACGAAGACCTTGCAATTGGAACAAGCAAAATAAATCGTTTAAAATGTAGAGTGAAGGGCGGGAGTGGTTCCGCCCTTTCTTTTCTTACTTTTATCATCTATGGCAGACCGGAAAACTCGTAAAACTCCTCCTCATCGTAAATCTGCTCCTTCCCGCTCTGCGGCACACCGTGGTAAAAAGAAGGGTAAAGGAGGTGTTATGCCTGTATGGTTGCGTACTATAATTTCAGTTTGCATCGTAGTCGTATTTTCCGCCTTTTTTTATTGGTTTTTTGTCCGTCCGTATGCCTATCGCTGGAAGCCCTGTGAGGGGCGGAAAGGGTATGGGGTTTGTATGCCTTTCGGTTATAATGTGCATGGCATTGATATTTCCCATCATCAAGGCAGCGTGGATTGGATGCAATTGATTTCGCATAAGACATCCGATTTTCCCTTACATTTCGTTTTTATGAAGGCTACCGAAGGGGGTGATCATAGTGATGATGCTTTTCCTTTCAACTTCGATCAGGCGCGCCGTTACGGTTTCATCCGTGGTGCTTATCACTTCTTTTCTCCTAAAACGGATCCCAATAAACAGGCTGATTTTTTTATTCGGACTGTTCAACTGACAGCAGGTGATCTGCCTCCTGTACTGGATGTGGAAAATATAGGTAAAAGTACTCCTGAAGATTTAAAAGTTGCTGTTAAGACTTGGCTCGATCGTATAGAGGAACACTATGGCGTGAAGCCGATTTTATATACTTCCTATAAGTTTAAGACCCGTTATCTCAACGATTCGATATTCAATGCTTATCCTTATTGGATTGCGCACTACTACGTAGATTCTGTGAAGTACGAAGGTGCCTGGCGTTTTTGGCAGCATACAGATGCAGGACGCGTTACCGGTATTAACGAGGAGGTTGACTTGAATGTATTCAATGGTACATTGGATGAACTTCTTGGAATGACATTGCGCTAAGACAAAAATAGGCTTAGCGCAAATCGCTCTTCTTTCTGCTTTACCTTCAATCCATCCTATACTTGTCGTATGGATAGCTGAAGTATATCTTCCGAGTTGTGTATTCCCCGAAAAATAGTTTTTCCGTGATAGACGTAGTCTTTTCCTTGTCCTAAGTCGAAATATACGATGAAAGTAATCAAGTTTAACATTTTAATGCAGGATGTGGGCTGTCTTTAAAGCCTGAACTTCACTGCGGCCCATCTGTTCTTCTCTTGATGATGCACGAATTGCAAACCGTTGCGTTCGGCTTCGGCCTGGATCATAGGAATGTCATCTACGTAGAAACCACTCATGAAGAGCTCTGCTCCAGGCTGCATACAACGTACATACTGTTTCATGTCGTTCAGCAGGATATTCCGGTTGATGTTGGCAATGATTACATCGAATGGTCCTTGTCCTTCCAGTGAAGAAGCATCTCCTTGAAATACGGAAATGTTGTCTACATGGTTCAGCTCGATGTTTTCCAACGAATTACGTACACACCATTCATCAATGTCAATAGCGGTGCAAGGTGTCGCACCACGCATGCGGGCAAGAATGGCAAGGATGGAAGTGCCGCATCCCATGTCGAGTAATGATTTACCTTTGAGGTTACTTTCCAACAATTCGGCAATAATGAGGCTGGTAGTTTCATGATGCCCCGTTCCAAAGGCCATTTGCGGATTGATGACAATGTCATATTCTGCTTGGGGAACATCATGGTGGAAAGTACTATGAATGACACAGCGATCTCCAATCACGATCGGCTGGAAAAAATTCTTTTCCCATTCCTCATTCCAGTCTTTGTCTTCAGCCTCTGCAAAAGTGTATTCGATCTTCGTGTCAGGCAGAGGAAACTCTTCAATGCTTGCCTTGACGGTGGTTTCGTTATACAAATCTTTCTGTATGTAGGCAGCAATACCATCTTCTTGTTCAACAAAACTTTCAAAGCCGGCATCACCCAATACGGCGGCAAGAATATCATTTGCCGTTTCTGTGCAGGGAGAGGTGCGGAATCTAAATTCTAAATATTTCATCGGAATATAATATTATTGTTAAATACAAAGAACTTTTTCGTTTGATGAATCGGATCCTTTGTATATTTGTTTAGCATTGCGCAAAGATAGTGTATTTAGGGAATACCCTATAATAATTTCGGGAAATTCTTCTAAGAAGGAAAAATCCCCTTGCTATCTTTGTGGTGTGATAAAAATAGATTAGTATAAAACCTGAATAAATACACCTAATAATGAAAAAGATTGTTTTTTTATCTCTTTTTGCCCTGTGCCTTCCTTGGATGGTTACAGCGCAGAACATAGACGATGATCTCTATTATGTTCCTTCCAAGAACAAGAAGGAAAAAAAGCAGGAGAAGAAGTCCGTAACTGCTACTCCGGCTGAAGAGATTGTAGTGAGATCAAATGCGCCGACTACAGTCTACACCTCGTCAGGAAATACCACTGTTGTAGTACAGGACCGTAAAGGCAACACACGCGATGTAGATGAATATAACCGTCGCTACAGTGCGCGTGAGAATGATTTTGTTATGGAAGACGATACTTTGTTTATCCGAGAAAAGGCGGTGCCCGATACCGAAGGCGAATGGGTGAACGGTTTCAACGGTTCGGACGATGATTACGAGTATGCGATGCGTATCGTGCGATTCCGCAATCCACGCTATGCCATAAGTATCAGTAGTCCTTATTATTGGGATGTTGTCTACGGACTGAATTCATGGGACTGGAACATTTACACTGACGGATTATATGCGTATGCTTTCCCCACTTTCTCCAATTGTTTGTGGTGGGATTGGCGTTATAATTCCTACGGTTGGGGATGGGGATATCCTTATTATGGTTGGGGCGGCTTCTATGGTGGCTGGAGTTGGGGATGGGGACATCATCATCACCATCATCATTACTATGCGGGAGGCTGGTATCCCGGACATTATTGGGGTAATAATCACTGGGGGGGAAGTCGTGTATATACCGACCGACGTTCGTATGGTGACCGCATATCTTCTGGCAATCGCATAGCAGGAACAACATCCGGTTCCCGACGTTCTTCTGGGACTATAGGCAATTCTCAAGTGCGGCGTAGTTCAGGAACTACGAGTGGAGAAACCAGAAGAAGTTCCGCCACAAGTTCAACCCGCCGTGTGGTAGGCACTCGTTCTTCGTCAGAGCGTCCGGGAATGAGTACGCGAACAGATGCGGCTTCGTCACGCCGTTCTACCTATACCCGTCCAAGCAGTACCCGTAGCAGTTCTTCATACAACAGTAGTGTGGAAAGCGTACGTAGTGGCAGCAATCGTGGAAGCAGTACGGTGCGCTCTTCCGGAACGACGACTCGTAGCAGCAGTACCCGTAGTGCTTCGACATACAACCGTGGCAGTTCGTCCGCCCCACGTAGTTACGATAGTGGTACGAGTACCCGTTCCAGCAGCCGTTCTTATGATTATAACCGTTCTTCCAGTAACTCTCGTTCTTCCAGTAGCAGCTATTCTTCCGGCAGCAGTTCACGCTCCGGCAGCTATTCTTCTGGTGGTAGTAGTTATTCTCGCTCAAGTAGTGGCGGAGGCGGTTCTTCCAGCAGAAGCAGTGGCGGAAGAAGATAAATATTAGGCATGAAAGTGTAGTAATTTTGAATCAAAAGGATATTGATTATGAATAGAAAAATGATTTTGGCCATTTTTTCCTTACTTGTTTCGGCAGGGATGAATGCGCAGACTATATATGATGTCACAAAGATGACAGAAAAGGACTTGAATGGAACGGCCCGCTTTGTTGGTATGGGTGGTGCTATGGGAGCATTGGGGGGCGATATCTCTACCATTGCAACGAATCCTGCCGGTATAGGTATCTATCGTAGTAATGATGCTACTGTTTCATTTGGTTTTTCATCCATTGGAACGGAAAGTAAGTATGGTGGAAATACGTTTAATTCAGACAAGAACCGTTGGCAACTGGATAATGCCGGTTTTGTACTCTCCAATAAGATAGGTAATCAGACCGTCTTGCGTTATGTCAACTTTGGATTCAACTATCATCGTGCCAAATCGTTCAACAAGATGACCTCGATGGAAGGTCTGATAAATCTTACCCCTGGTGGAGATGTGGTTTCGCAAACTTATCAGATGGCATCTCAGGCAGGAAGGATGTTGGACTATGGGTGTAATATTGACGATGTGAGTGCAAATGGTAATGTCTTTGACAACAACAATGTGGGATGGCTGGCTGCATTAGGATGGGAAGGTTATCTTTATAATCCTATTCTTAACGACGGACATATAACCGGTTTTAAAGCTTATCTTCCGCAGCCTTACAGCAAGGCTAAGTCGCGTGAGGCGGGTGGAGTTGACCAATATGATTTCAATATCTCATTCAATTTTAACGATCGGGTATATTTAGGTATGACCGTAGGAGCTTATGATCTGAACTACACCAAGAGTTTCCTTTATAGTGAAGACTACAGTACAAATGAATATTATGATTTGGATAGTTGGACAAGAATAGATGGGACAGGATTTGATGTGAAGTTCGGAGCCATTATACGTCCTGTAGAGACTTCTCCCCTGCGTATTGGCCTTGCAATACATACTCCTACGTTCTATAAGTTGACATTAGCGACTAATGTTTTGCTTAAATCCGGTATTTATAGAGAGAATACAGAAGGTGAGACAAAGTTTTATGAAACTACCGTAGATAGCTACGACTTTCTGAATAATAAGGATATGTCTTATGATTATGAGCTCCGTACTCCGTGGAAGTATAATTTGAGTTTAGGCTATACGGTAGGAAAGAATCTGGCGCTTGGTGCCGAATATGAATATCAGGATTATTCAAGTTCGCGTCTTTATTATCCGGAAGGAGATGAAATGAGGTATGAAAATTCTACGATAAAAGAGATGTTGAAGGGCGTAAGCACTTTCCGTATAGGCGCTGAATACAAAGTGATTCCGGAGTTTGCTTTGCGTGCCGGATACAACTACAGTTCGGCTGCTTACAAAGATGGGGCATACAAGGATTTGCCGTTAAATTCAGTTATGACGGATACGGATTATGCCAATGCGAAGTCGAAAAGTAACTATACGTTAGGTATCGGTTATCGGGGCTCAATGCTTTATGTAGACTTGGCCTATCAGTACAGTGCTTATAAGTCTGATTTTTATGCCTTTGACGATGAGTATCTGAACAAAACGGAAGTGACGAATACGCATAGCCAAGTAATATTTACTTTAGGAATGCGGTTCTAAAAATGAAGAGGGTGTTTATGCCCAAGTTAAAATATTTAAGGGTGTATCAAAACTCCTTTTTTGAGAAAAGAAGGTGTGTCAAAATGCCTTTTTAAAGAAAATCACCTCTGCTACAGCTATTTGTGACAGGGGTGATTCTTTCAATTCGGGCATTATGACACACCTTCTTCTTTTAATGGAGACATTATGACACTCTCATTTTCATAAAAAAAGAGAGAGGATTAACATCCCCTCCCTTTTAACTGTAATTCTTTCAAAGCAATTATTTCTTGAAATAGCGGTTATACAGACCTTCGAAGCCTTTACCGTGACGAGCTTCATCCTTAGCCATTTCATGAACAGTGTCATGGATAGCATCCAGATTCAGGGCTTTGGCACGGGTTGCGATACGCTTCTTATCCTCGCAAGCACCTGATTCTGCATTCATTCTCTTTTCGAGGTTAGTCTTTGTATCCCATACGCAGTCACCCAGCAGTTCAGCGAATTTGGAAGCGTGTTCAGCTTCTTCCCATGCATAACGTTTGAAAGCCTCTGCTACTTCAGGATAACCTTCGCGATCAGCCTGACGGCTCATAGCCAAGTACATACCAACTTCTGTACATTCACCCATGAAGTGATTGTTCAGGTCTTTGATCATTTCTTCGTCGCAGCCTTTGGCAACGCCGATAACATGTTCGTCAGCGAAAGTCAGAGCACCGCCTTCTGCAGTTTCTTCTACTTCTACGAACTTGCTTGCAGGAGCTTTACACAACGGGCATTTTTCGGGAGCGGCATCACCTTCATGTACGTAACCGCATACTGTACATCTAAATTTTTTCATTTTCTTTTTGATTTTAATAAATTAGTAAATCGTTTGTTATTATTGTATTATGTTAGTCATATCTTGTTCCTGATCTGCCTTACATTGTTTACATATTCCTTTATAATAAAAATGTAATTCTTGTATTTCGTGTCCATCCATTTTCATGTCACCCACTTTCTTTATGGCATTGTCGTATGCCAAATCATAGATTTTACCACAATACTTACAGAGAAAATGGGCGTGCGGGGTCGTATCGGCATCGTAGCATGTATTACGCTCATCAATAGTCAGGGTCTGTGCAGCTCCTTCTTCCGTTAGAATTTTCAGTGTATTGTACACGGTAGTTTTTGAGAGCGTAGGGATAGTTGGCGACAGTGCAGTATATATCTCATCTACCGTAGGGTGCGTGTGATGCTCCATGAGATATTTCATGATGGCTATACGCTGCACCGAAGGTTTTATATGATGCTCTTGCAATCGTTCAACTACTTTTTCCATAATCCTTTTAATACAAACTTGTAATAATTACATTTTTATTTCCCTTGCAAAGATAGATACTTCTTTTATTTCTCCAAAAGATTTTCTGCTTTTTTTTGGTAGTTGAACAGGATGGAACCGCATACTTTGTCACTTAAATGCGGATAAATCAGGAACATGTCCGCGGGAAAGGAATTATAATTTTGTGTTTTATGGATAAATAGCGTATTTTTGCCTCGAATATTATAAATGAATCCTTATGAATTACGGATATGTGAGAGTTGCGGCGGCTGTGCCCCGTGTTAAGGTGGCGGACTGTAAGTTCAACGCCAGGGAAATAGAAAAGGAAATTATCATTGCCGAGGGTAAAGGTGTACAAATCATCGCATTCCCGGAGCTGTGTATTACAGGATATACATGTGGCGACTTGTTTGCCCAGCAATTGCTGCTCGAAGAGGCAGAAATGGAGTTGATGCAGATTATCAACAATACGAGGCAGCTGGACATCATTGCCATATTGGGTTTGCCGGTGGCATTGAATGGCATGTTGCTGAATACGGCTGTTGTCATTCAGAAAGGAAAAGTGCTGGGAGTAGTGCCTAAGACTTATCTTCCCAATTACAAGGAATTCTATGAAAAGCGCTGGTTCACTTCAGCTGCATGTGTGACGGAGACGAGTGTGCGCCTTTGCGGCCAAGTGGTGCCCATGAGGGCAGACCTGCTCTTTGAGATGGCAAACACGACATTCGGCATCGAAATCTGCGAAGACTTGTGGGCTCCCATTCCTCCCAGTTCTTCATTGGCGATGCAAGGGGCTGAGATTGTGTTCAATCTCTCGGCGGATAATGAATGTATAGGTAAACATAATTATCTGTGTTCGTTGATCAGCCAGCAGTCGGCACGTTGCATTGCCGGTTACGTATTCAGTTCGTGTGGTTTTGGAGAATCTACTACGGATGTGGTATTTGCCGGGAACGGTCTGATTTTTGAGAATGGAAACAAGTTGGCTTCCAGCAAACGTTTCTCATTGGAAGGGCAAGTGGTGATCAGTGAGATTGACGTGGAATATATTCGTTCCGAGCGTCGTGTGAATACAACTTTTACAGCTTGCCGGACACATTGTGTACCCAGGGAAGCCATGCGCGTTTCTACGGAATATGTGAATGTCAAAGAGCTGGAACTGACACGTACTTTCGATCCGCATCCGTTTGTTCCGCAGGGAGCTGAATTGGATGAACGTTGCGAAGAGATCTTCTCTATACAAGTGGCCGGACTGGCGCAACGGTTGGTACACACTCATGCACAAAGTGCAGTGGTCGGAATTTCCGGTGGACTGGATTCTACATTGGCATTGCTGGTATGCGTCAAGACGTTCGATAAACTGGGATGGTCGCGTAAGGGGATCATCGGTGTTACTATGCCGGGATTCGGAACTACTGACCGAACACATACAAATGCTGTGGATTTGATGGAATCTTTGGGGATAACCGTCCGTGAGGTCAGCATTAAGGAAGCATGCATCCAGCACTTCAAAGATATCGGGCATGACGTGAATGTCCATGATGTGGTCTATGAGAATTCTCAGGCGCGGGAACGTACGCAAATATTGATGGACATTGCCAATCAGACTAACGGAATGGTAATCGGTACGGGCGACTTATCTGAGTTGGCATTGGGATGGGCTACTTACAACGGCGACCATATGTCCATGTACGGGGTCAATGGAAGTGTGCCCAAGACTTTGGTCAAACATCTGGTGAAGTGGGTTGCGGAACATGATGTGGATGATTCCTCTCGCGCTACGCTGCTCGATATCGTGGATACTCCGATCAGTCCGGAACTTATTCCGGCAGATGAAAACGGAAACATCAAGCAGATAACGGAAGACTTGGTCGGACCGTATGAGTTGCACGATTTTTTCCTCTACTACTTCTTGCGTTGCGGTTTCCGGCCTTCCAAGATATTCTTCCTTGCTGCCCAAACTTTTAAGGGAGTATACGATGAAGAGACCATCAAGAAATGGTTGCGGACCTTCTTCCGTCGTTTCTTCAACCAGCAATTCAAGCGTTCCTGCCTGCCCGACGGACCGAAAGTAGGTAGCATCTCCATTAGTCCTCGTGGCGACTGGCGAATGCCGAGCGACGCATCGTCAGAGGCTTGGTTGAGAGAAATTTAAGTTTCGCAAGCGAAACTTGAGTTAATTATAATATTTGCGGTAAATCTCTTTGAACTCCTTGCTGGTGCGGAAAGTCTGGAGCCAGGCGTTCAGGCTATCCAGCAAGGCGGGAGATTGCTTGCTGACTGCCCATGAATAGAATTGCGTGAAACTGATATCCGTTTTGATATCTATTTGGGGGAGGTCTTTGGCTACGGCACGGGCAATGCTTTCATCACATACGGCATAATCGATGTCTCCGTGGGCAACGAGAGCAATCAGTTGTTCCGGACCGTACTTGTCTATTTCTTTAATATATATGGTGTCACCTATTTCATTCCCCAAGTTATGAATGCGAAGGATGGAAGGTGCCCCTTTCACTACGTGCAAGGTTTTGCCTGCCAGGTCCAGTTGGTTTCTGACAAACAGGGAGTCGGAGGGTGAAGTTGCTTTTCGCTGTACGAGAACCTGCTTGTTCAGTACGATGGGAGTGGTGAGCAACAGTGAATCTTTCAATTCGCTGGTTGCCGGAATACTATAGGCAATCACATCAAATCTCCCTTCTGCCAATCCTTCAAGTCGCTTGCTGAAACTCATTTCAGGGATTATCGTTGCTTTCCAGCCGCGGTTGCGGGCAAATGCTTCTATCAGTTCATAATGAAAACCTGCCAAAGTGTCTCCGTCTACATGAAAGCTGATGGAATTGTATTCCGTAGCAGCACGGATGACCTGCTGGTCGGCAATTTCCGCATAATCACGCGGATGCCCTTTCGGCTTCTCTTTCTTGAGAAAGAGAGTGGCTATACAGGCTGCTATGACGCCCATCGCCGCATATTTCAGGATTCTCGTTGTCGGTATTCTCATTTACATGCACATATATAGGGAGTTAATCATAAAAATTCCATGATACGCCGACCCTGAGAAGACTTGGATTGATAGGGTAGTGGGGGACAAGGAAAGAGTTGCGTGTTCCCATACCCTGATTTACGTGGGAGTACATGGCAAAAAGCCGCGTACGTTTCAAATGTATATTCGCATAGATATTGACTATCGGATAGCCTCCGATTTCCACCTGGTCATCGTCCGGTTGCAGATGAAACTGCTGGATGGCAGGCGTATAGGCAGGAGCATGATATTTGGTAAAGTAACGAACATCGGCACCCACTTGCACGGTAAGCACTTTCTTTGCCAACTTGGTCAATATGTAGAAGTTGGAGTATAGCGAAAGTTTGGGCAGCGGCAGAAGGGTTTCATCGCTCGATTGCTGCCATACCACTTCATTGTCCAGATGGAAAATGCCGATACGGAAGTTCTGGTTCAGTATGGCGGAAATGACCTGTATGTTTCCACTATATTGTGCCGGAACGGCATTTTGATTGAAGTACGTGTAGTTCTTTATGTTTTCTACACCGGCACGGAGGTTGGTGCCCCATCGGTCGATGTTCAGTTCGCCTTCCACACGGGTGCGAAATTCTTTTTCCATATCGTTGTTATCCCAGATGAACTGGTTGGAGTGATAATGTCGCATATAGAAGGAAGGCAACGTGTTCTTCACGAATCCCCTAACCATGAGATTGACCGTATCTTTCCAGAGGCGGAAGTTCAGGTCCATGTTTCCGTTTACCTGAAATTGTCCTAAGGCCTTGTCCATGATGCCTATCTCGCCATCTACAGAGTAGTGCAGGGTTTTTCCTTGTCGTTTGGCAAGTTCGCCTCCGACGTATATTTCCTGTTCGGTGAAGCGGTCTGTAGTTATGGAGTCCTGATTCATCAAGTCATACCGGCTGAACTTATGGGATAGATAGGCGGTCAGTCCGGCTTTGGCATACTTGTTGAATCCCTCCAACAGGGCGATACCGAATACATTCTTTACGCTGAATGCGGTAGTCGAGTCGCGACTGACACCGAATTTGTTGTAATTGGCATTCGCATTCGGACTCTCTACAGCTTGGAAACGGTGGCGCAAGCGCTCCACTTTGAACGTATGGATGAAACTGGTGACCGGCACAAACTCTTCAACGAGGTTGCCATTATCTGCGAGGGTAGCACTATTCTTGATGCTGTCTTGCCGGATATTATTCACTTGCATAAGGCTGTCCGTCAAGAGGCTGTCGGCGGTCAGTGCGGGCGGCATGTTCAGGCTGTCCGAAGCAAGCGAAGGTTGCTGCTTCCTTGTAGGCATGGTGGCGTTGGATGCAGCAAAGTCTTGCTGGGGGACATTCGAGTCGGATTGTTCCTTCATGACCTTTCGTGTGAATCCCATCCGGTAACGTTGTGTAAGGTAGACATAGAAATCTTTGTTCCGGTTGGAAGCCTGTTCCATGTTCACGGGAATGGTTGTAGATTCATACTGTTTCTTACCTTCGGCCATCGTGTCGGGGCGGGTGATATAACCATCATTCGTTATACCGCCGTTTTCGTTCATCTTCAGACAGAAGTTATTGTATACGGCTTGCAACTGGTAGCGTTCGCCGATATAGCTTCCGAATATGCCGGCATTGAAATGTGAAGTAGACTGGTTGGTGTAATATCCGCGTCCATACAGGTAGTCGAACTTGAAGCCGAAAGCAAGGCGCTTGTTCACGTTGACGGAGAAGTAAGATTTGAACCGTTCTTCGCCGCTGATTTTGTTTCCTGCCTTGTAGTAAGTCAGGTTGGTATACGGAACATTGCTGTTGGTGAACAGCATCTGGTCGGGATGGACGAAGAAGCTGGAGAATGGCGCCATGAATATGGTCGGTTCTTCGCTTGTCCGGTCGAAGAAGATGCGTGACAGGCGGGGGGAACCAAGGTTTCCTAAAGTGTTGTATTGTCCCGTCATGCCTGTTCCCAAGTTAGTATTCTGGAAGTTCAGGTTGGCGGTATCGGCAGGTATGATGGTCCGGTTGCCTAATGTTTCGCTTAACCGCCACATGTAGAGTTTGGGCGGAATACTTTGTACGTCGACACCGGTATCCAAACTGTCCGGTTGTCTGGATGGATCTATCTGGTTGCCGTTTGGATCACGGTTATCCAGGGTATTGAGCATGCGCTGTGCTTGTGCCGTCAGCAGTCCCAATACGAATAGCAATATGGATGTTAATAGAATGCGTCTCATAATTAAGCGCAAAGATACAATAAAAAATTATTTGCTTGCTGAAATACGTCTTTTTTGCCTATATTTTTGCACGGCTTATTTAAAAAACAAAGATCTTTAAGATAATATCTTTTTTCACAAGATACAGATTCCCTCTTTTTCTTTGAGCTGATGAGTTTGTAAAGAAAATGCCAATATATGTAACGGGTGATAAGAAGTAATGTAATGCCGCATTACATTACTTCTTATCACCCGTTACATATATTGTTATTCTATGGCTCAAGTTTCGTATCTTTCCGAATATGGCGATCTTGCTGAGTGTCGCCGCCGCATGCATCCACTTCACATGTATCCACTTCACATCATATTTCCTTCTAAAAACACATATTTTTTTAATATCATGTTACACACACAAATGTAGGTATAGGGTAGGGGGGCTACCCTATATAGATAATAAAATGTGTGTGTAACAAGTCCTTTAAAAAAAGATAAGAAAAGACGAGCCTGCGCGCGTATGTGCCCGAGTACATTATTATAAAAGGAAATCCTCCTGTTAACCCTCCTGTTGTTAGCTTGAAAGTGAGATGCTGCAATACTGTTATGGATGTGATAAAGTACGAAACAAAGCGGATAATAACAATGTCACTAATGATTAATGATTGCGAAATAGGGGAAAGTGTTTTTTAAACGTTCGTTTATTGAACGCAAAGATAGTGCGTAGAAATGAAACGACAAAATTTCTGATAAATAAAAGTACTTTAATTTTCGAAGGTATTTGCTATTGTGTTAACTTATAGCAAGTTATCACCTTGACAAAAATATGCTTTTTCCGTCATTTTTTTATTGAAAGAATCTTAGTAGTGATAAGCCCTCAAAAAGCGTTTAATAAACGAACGATTAAAAAACGTTTTCTTGAACTTAATATCTTCGTTTATAACGAATTAAGCTGAAATATCTATTTGTTACGGTTTGAAAGGGAATATGTCTCGTTCAAACCGCGAAGCGCACCCGGAATTATAATAAAATCCTCGATCTTCTTTTTGCAAGTGGTTGAAAATCAAAAATATTGGTTTGCGGCTCGCACTCGCGACAAGCAAGAATTTACAATCCGAAAATTCTTGGATAAGCTTAGATCCGAAGAGAATCTGGATCTTGATTATTACCTTCCTACGCGAATTGTGATATCCCAGTTGAAGTATCGTCGGAAGCGAAGTGAAGTCCCTGTTATCCGTAATCTGATTTTTGTTCGTGCCACGAAGCAGACTGCCTGTGATATTGCCAATGTCTATGGTGTGCAGCTTTTCTACATGAGAGACCTGCTTTCCCATTCTATGCTTGTTGTTCCCGATAAGCAGATGGAAGACTTTATGTTCGTGATGGACCTGAATCCGGACGGTGTGGGCTTTGATATCGAACCGCTCACTGTAGGTAAAAAGGTGAAAGTGATCAAAGGGGACTTTTGCGGCATTGAGGGTGAGATTGTTACGGAAGCCAATAAGACATACGTTGTCATTCGCATCAAGGGTGTCTTGATTGCGAGCGTTAAAGTGCCTAAATCCTATTTAAAGTTGATACAGTAATACTATCCTGATTATATTTTAATCATATACTTAATGAATTCTTTACTTTCTTGTGCTCTTGAACTTCAGCATGCTGCACATACTTTAATGTATTTCGGCATGGATGGCGAGCCTCTTTATTCCGATGATTTTTGCCGTCAGAACAAAGAAGTCCTTGTTAAATCCGATTCTCTCTTTTCCACAAAAAGTGCCGATATTGAGGAGGAGGCTAATCTGTGTCTGGCTCTTCTGATGGGCTATAATGCCACTATTTATAGTCATGGGGATAAGGACCGGAAGAAACAGGTTGTTCTGGAGCGTGCCTGTAATGTTCTGGAGTATCTTCCTGCCTCTTTGCTTAAGGTTCGTCTGCTGGCCTACTGTTATGGTGAAGTTTATGAAGAATCTTTACTTCAAGAGGCTCATTCCATTATCAATAGTTGGGATAAGGAATCTTTGACTTCCGAGCAAACAGAAATTATGGAAGAACTGAAGAATATTGAAGCGAATCCTTATCCTTTTGAGGAGGTGGAAGAGTCTGTATGTTCCCTCCCTTCTTCTACATATCAAAATTAAATGTAGACAAATATTTAGATAGAACTGATTATATCATAAGTATTTACCATAATGCGCGATTTTAATAAAATAAAAATAGCTGTAGCCGGTACCGGTTATGTAGGTCTCAGTATAGCGACATTGTTGTCACAACATCATGAAGTGGTGGCTGTAGACGTAATCCCCGAAAAGGTAGAGAAAATCAACAATCGTATCTCTCCCATCCAAGATGAGTATATCGAAAAATACTTTGCTGAGAAAGATCTGAACCTGACCGCCACACTTGACGGCAAGTTTGCCTATAAAGATGCGGATTTTGTAGTTATAGCCGCCCCCACCAACTATGATCCGGTGAAGAACTTCTTTGATACCCATCACATAGAGGACGTCATAGACATGGTGTTAGAGGTGAATCCCGAGGCGGTTATGGTCATCAAATCAACCATTCCTGTGGGCTATTGCCGTTCTTTGTATGTAAAATACGCGCGGAAGTTCGCCCAAATGGGTCCTTTGTCTGACGGTAAACGCCGTGAGTTCCGTTTACTCTTCTCTCCTGAGTTTCTTCGTGAAAGCAAGGCACTCTATGACAATCTCCATCCGAGCCGTATCATCGTCGGCTATCCCAAGATGATGGGCGCGGAATGGGAGGAGGAGAATGAGGCCATCCGCCGGATACAAGGCAACCACATGAAGGAAGCCGCCGAGACTTTCGCCAAACTCCTTGTGGAAGGTGCTGAATCTCCTTCTGCTGACAATCCCGTCATGGAACAGTACAAGGAGAGCAAGAACATCCCCGTCCTCTTTATGGGGCTGAAGGAAGCGGAGGCTGTCAAGCTTTTTGCCAACACCTATCTTGCCCTTAGAGTATCCTACTTCAATGAACTGGATACCTATGCCGAGGTTAAAGGCTTGGATACGGCTTCCATCATTAACGGCATCGGCCTCGACCCGCGTATTGGCACGCATTACAATAATCCATCATTCGGTTATGGTGGCTACTGCTTACCCAAAGACACCAAGCAGCTCCTTGCCAACTATCAGGATGTACCCCAAAATATGATGACAGCGATTGTAGAGTCAAATCGCACTCGCAAGGATTATATAGCGGATGCTGTTCTTCGCAAGGCTGGATGGTATGACTACTATAGTAATAATCAGTATGATGGTTCAAAAGAATCTGTTACTGTTGGTGTCTATCGTTTGACAATGAAGAGTAATTCTGACAACTTTCGCCAGTCGGCAATCCAAGGTATCATGAAACGGATTAAAGCTAAAGGGGCTACCGTTATTATCTATGAACCAACTCTTGCAGATGGCGAATCGTTTTTCGGTTCATTGGTAGTGAATGATTTAATAAAGTTCAAAGTTTTATCGAATGTGATTATTGCTAACCGCTTTGATGATTGTTTGGTTGATGTAGAAAATAAGGTTTATACGCGTGATATCTTTAGATGTGATTAACAATAAACGAGTTAAATTGATTAATCATGCGAATCAACAGTTTAAAGCTATTGCTTTTTTAAAGCTGTTTCTATTTAATTATATTAATATATGGAAAGTCTTATTAAACATTCCATGACTCCTCTTTCTTGGGGCAAGAAAATCGAAATACATGCGTCTTTCTGCATATCGTACAAACTGTGCTTTACTTAGCCCTGCACGTATCAGAAGATAAAAAGGGTTCTAGTAGAAAACGAGTGGGGATTGAGAGTTCTTAATTATCTGTAAGGTGCCATGACGGAGGAAGAGTTCCAGGATGGCTGGAAGATGAGTTGCTTAGACTTTAAAATCAAACTCGTCTTTTGAAATCTTTTAGGGGAAATCTTGTAAGTAGGCTTTCCCTATGAGGTATTTCAGAATTGGATGCTTATAGAACTTCAAAATCAGATACTAACAATTTTATTTACTCATGTCACAATCGTCTATAAAGAAAAATTTTGCTTATAAGAGTATACTGACTATTTCTACTTATTTAATTAGTTTCATTACATTTCCATATGTAGCTCGGGTACTGGGTGTTGAACATATAGGTTTAGTTAATTTTGTGGATAATACAGTGAATTATTTTTTATTATTCGCAACGATGGGGATTGGGCTATTGGGTGTCCGTGAAATAGCAGCAGTGAAAGAAAATAAGAAATGCTTAGAGCAGATTTATTCAAACATATTGGCATTGAATTTATTATTTACTATGGTATCGTTGGGTATATATTTGCTTTGTATAGCGGCAATACCCAAATTGCGCCAATATGACGAATTGTTTTATATAGGAACGGGCAAAATACTTTTTACAGTGTTTCTAGTGGAATGGTTTTTTACGGGAATAGAGAATTTCCGGTATATCACATTGAGAAGTATCCTTATAAAAGTCTTTTATGTAATCAGTGTTTTCATATTTGTAAGAGATACATCAGACTATCAGCTTTATTTTATACTCACAGTAGGAGTGGTTGTGTTGAATGCTTTTATTAATCAATTATATATTCGAAAATTTGTCAGGATTAGGTGGTGTAATATACACTTATTCAAGTATATTAAGCCAAACATTACATTGGGTATTTATACGTTGATGAGTTCGATGTATCTCACCTTTAATGTAATGTATTTAGGATTGGTGTCTGATAATACGGAAGTAGGTTATTATACGACAGCGTTTAAGCTATACTCTGTGCTTTTAGGTTTCTTTACTGCATTTACGAGTGTAATGTTACCTCGAATGAGTTCCTTGTTGGCAAACGGTGAAAATGCCCGCTTTCAAGAATTAGTGGATCATTCGTTCTCTGTAGTATCTACTTTCTGTATACCTTTGATTTTATATAGTATGATTCTAGCTCCTCAGATTATTTACATCCTATCCGGTCCTGAATATGAAGGAGCTGTATTTCCGATGCGAATTATTATGCCAGCAGCGTTTGCGGTAGGTATGGCTCAAGTATTAGCAATTCAGATATTGATGCCAATGAAAAAAGATAGGGTGTTATTGATGGCATCAATCATCGGTGCGATTGTCAGTTTGTTAATCAATTTACTGGTAGTTCCATATACGGCAAGCGTAGGATCTGCTGTCGTATTGTTATGTTCAGAAATGGTTGTAGCTGCGACATACGTGGTGTATGTACTATCGTATAGGTTAGCACGAATTCCTATTAGAATTGCATGGAAAAATGTTTGCTATTCTTTGCCTGGCGCATTGGTTTGCTGGGGATGCAACAGGTGGATAGAAAATGAGTTTGTGGGAGTAGTATGTGCGGTGATATTGGCGGGAACGGTATGGATAATAGTACAAATAATTGCAAAAACTTCTGTGGGGGAACGAATAAAAAGTATTTCTTTATTACGGCAGTGATGCCAGTGCTGAAATGGCGGCTGCTTATTACATACTGGAACGTTAAAGTTATATAGCAGTTCTATTTGGAACTTCATTGGCATTTTTCTCATAAAATATCTTTTATGGGTGTAGGGATTATGCTAATATGATTTCTGACAAAATGATTTTGCTACCAGCAATGTTAATTTCAAAACTAATTAATTAACAAAACTCGGTTTAGGGTATACTTATGTGCTCTTTCAAAGGAGAATGCCTTAAATAGAGTATTTACATGTTTTTTATATGGATGTATCGGTTATTGTAGTGAATTATAAAACACGCGACTTAACTTTACAGTGCCTTCGTTCTCTTTTTAAGTATACGTATGGTGTGAAGATGGAGGTTATTGTAGTTGACAATGCATCTCAGGATGATACGCCTTATTCTATACGCCGGGAGTTTCCGCAGGTACGTGTGGTAGAAAGTCAGGAAAATCTAGGGTTTGGAAAGGCTAACAATCTGGGTAATACTTATGCAATAGGTAAATACCTTTTTTTGCTTAATAGTGACACAATCGTTATCCACAACATTGTTCGCCAGTTTTTCGAATTTATGGAAATACATCCGGAATATGTTTCATGTGGTGGAAACTTGTTGGACAGAGATGGGGTTAATTGCAATGTAGGGGGGAATTTTCCTTCGGTAATGCAGGAGTTTCTGAGTATTGGCTTTCATAGGTTAGTGCCTCGTTGGTTTAAAAATCGATATACTTTGAGCAAGTCTGTAGCAGATAGCGGGATGGACGATATTTGTTACGTGATAGGTGCTGATATGTTTATTCGTAAAGAGATATTTGATCGCTTTCAGGGTTTCGACCCTGCCATTTTTATGTACTACGAAGAAACAGATCTTTATTATCGGATGCATTTGGAAGGATTGCGTTCGTGTATATTGCCCTATGCGCCTTTGATACATCTGGAGGGAGGGTCGTTTGGCTCTCATAGTCGTTTCTTTAACTTGAGAAAGATAGAAATGTTATTATGTAGCAAATGTTATTTTTTTCGTAAACACTATTCACGTAAAGCTGTGATGACTATGAAATGTTATGTGGCTATTGGAGCTATTATTCGTCCACACCGCTATAAATGTAACTTATTTGGTTTCCTTAAAAAGATTATTAAAGAATAAGTAGTAGATAAATGTTTTTCGGAACGATTTTTTACGAGTTAGCTTTGGGCACAGTTATAAGGTCAGTAGTCAAAAATTAGCTATTGATTGAAAGTTCTATCTTCTTGCGACTAAAATTCTAGAATTTATGTATAACAATGAAGATTTAGAACGTTACTATCGTGAAATGTACCGTTTGAATAATCATGGGATATCTCTGAGCTACATGACACTGACCTACTGGCTTGAAAAGGGTGCTGGATTCACCAAAGAATTAGGTTGTGATGCTCAAAAATATAGCATAAAGAAGAGCTCCAACGTCAATTGTGAAGAGAAGATTGTCATTTCTTCATTTCTTCTGTAGCCGAACGCATTGAAAAACATTCTGGGTGCCCGTTAGGTTAAGGTGCTACATCGGACGGTTACAATATTTATATGTATCCGGAAAACAAGTTGTACAACACGGGACATTTTGCTGCTTGGTTCATGTTCGTACTAAGTTTGTATATATTTATGAGTAGGGTGGTGACCTAAATGTGAAACGGATGCCGGACTATATGGGTTGGTTGTATGTTCAGAAAGATCTTTATTGCCGGGGCGATCTTCCTGCTGACAAGATATCTCGCCAGCGTAACGTTCTCTAGGGTGTCAAAATTGGATGCTTATTTTCTATTCCACAAATTGTCTGATTTAAATAAATTGCTCTTATGCCTTTATTTAAATTATTTGTAACAATATTAAATGTTCCGCGAATTATTCCATCATTTATCTTGTTTTGTTTAAAAATCAATGATTGTGAAGATGATGTTAAGCGAGCTCTTATTCATCGGCACTTTAATTCTAATGTTTTTATTGGTTTTTGTTATTTAATGGTTTTTGATAAAACTTTCAGGAATATCTTTTATAAGCGTATTGGTAAACTTAAATATTTTATATACTATTTTATGCCTCCACATGATTGCTTCGTTATTACCACATATATGGATTGTGGAAAAGGTTTTTGGGGAATCCATCCAATCGCAACTTTTGTAAATGCTGATAAGGTTGGTGAAAATTTTACTGTAAGAAACAATGTAACAATCGGTGCAAGTAAAACTG